>VMHT01150130.1_pt1 | contig 45288 bp, 37 predicted proteins | sample 4693611 | NCBI WGS metagenome assembly VMHT01 (sample SAMN12280063, study PRJNA550983) | marine metagenome | isolation source: seawater sampled from same location over 5 years 0.02-0.2 micron viral filtrate | place: USA: collected off the coast of southern California halfway between the port... ... | reverse complement strand
TCTTTTTTCTTCTTATGTAAATCCAAAAGATTACCATTAATATCGGCAACGTGTTTCATCATATTTGAAAATACTTCGAAAGCCCTTGGATGTTCAGTAGCTCTTGCCACTTCCATCATTTCTTCAAGAGCATCAGATCCCTTTGCTAGGAGATCGTGATAAGTCCGTCTTGCATATTCAAAATCATTATCAGCTGTATCAGAATCCATTGTTTAAACACTATCATATAAAGAGGTTATCGTTGTTGTAAATCCAAAATCTGAATCTATAGAAACATTTAATGGATTAGGTTTTACAGTTACACGTTCAATTAAAACGTCCGAATCAGCAGTCCCACCTGCCATTTCACCGAGAGAAACTTGAGCTTCTCTAATAATTTTTGCACTATTAGTTGGTCCATAAAAATTGACTTTCATGTCAAAATCTAATGAATAAATAATTGTGCGCCTTTGTTCTTGTGGACCTTCAAAGTCATCAGAGAAAGTTACTCCTTGTAAAGTTACAGGAACATCTTCAACTACTAATGGATAATCTTTAAATGGCTTAATAGAAACATTATATTGTGGATTAAAATATGGAATAATTTGCTCTACTACTTGCAAAGCATCGTCTTGACTTTTAGAATATATACTAAGCTGAAAAGAAATATTGTATGGAGCAGCAGCATTAAATTTATTAGCAACAGTTGTAGTTGTACCAGGACGCATAAAGTTATTATTTTTAGGCAATTGCCTAGCAGGCTCATATGTTATAGAAATAATTTCAAATGACATACGAGGTAACTTAACGGCAATCTTTTGATCCGTATCAAGGTCTGGATTTTCTTGAATTCTTTCTAAAAACTTTTGCTTAGGAGCATATGACAAAGGAACTTTAATTTGTGATAAAGCATTGCCAGATGCGTCTTGTCTAATGACGTAAATATCATTAAATATTCTACCAAAAGTAGCTACAGACTTTCTAATTCTTTCGTGATAAAACCATGTACCAAACATTAAGTAGGATCTCCAAACGGATTTGACTCAGTGAAGTCTAAGAAATCTACTGCATCAAATATAGAATTTTGTGAATTTACCGGAAGATCTTCATTTATAGCAGTTATTGTACGTACTAATGTATTTCCAGCAGAATCAGGTGATGTAATATTACCTGCAGCAAATGTATGATATCCAGGTTGATTAGCTCCGATATGAGCAAGCGAAATTATATTTGAAGAATCTACGTAATTAGTAATCTCGCCAGTAACAATAACTCCGGATGATAGAGTCTGTGTAACTGTATTACCTACTACAAATCCAGTTGATGCTGAATCTACCATAGTGAGATCTAAAGTAAATCCTAAACCTTCGATAGCGTCTATTTGTTCGATATTTGTATCAAGATCTTCACCGCTATATTCAAACAACTCACAACGTAATTTATAAGTTGGTAGATTTGACAATTGATAGAACGGTTGCTCATGCTCTACATGCATAATCTCAAACAATTTATTAGTCATTGTAAGATATATTAAATCGCCTTCGAGAGGTCTAACAGAATTAATTTCAGCGTCATATCTTTTTACAGTTTGTTCCCATCTTTTACGTGATACTACAAAAGTTGCTTGGTCTCTAATTTCAACACCAAACTTTGTAAATAGATCACCTTCTCCATCGAAGCCTTCAACATTCTCGATATACATTTCTATTTTATGAGATGAGTTAAAAGATGAAGGTACATCCTCATTTAGAATAGTATCTTTATTCACTATATCTCTAGGAAGATAATAAACATCCTGGCCATAAATCTTTAGTGATTCTATTACGATATCTTCGTATAGACTCTGCTCAGATCTTACTGCTTGGCTAAAATATGGATTAATTGACATAGTTTACCCCACAAAGAAATCTGCAGGAAACTCATGTTCCAGTCTTAATTCTTCTTTTAGTCTTTCTATATCTTGAATTGCGTCTTCGTATAATTGTCGGCCATTAATAGTAACACCACCTGGAAGCTGCATACCTTCGAACTTAATTAAATTTTGACCCCATTGCCTTTTAATTAAAGCAGTCGTGTATTCTTTTAACCATCTATCATTCCAAATAGCTGAAAAAGAATTACCGTCGATTATTTCGTAAACTTCTGCAATTATATAATCACCTGCTTTTAGGTCTTCACCGTCCAGATCACCGTCAATATAAAGCCTATTTTGTTTACGCGAGAAGCGGACCTGAGGCGTACCAGTTAACCTCATATCAATAAGTGTTAAATACTGTTGCATCTGTTCGTAATAAGCCATATCGCCAATATATGTCTGTAGATCAAAAAAGTCATTTAAACTTAACTGATATTTTACATCAAAAAAGTTCTTTGAAGTGATATTGTCGTGTAGAGGAAAGAGTCTTGTGACATATGTTACACTGGTAGATAAAGGAATATAGCCATTAGTAATATCATCTGATGTTAATTCGTGTTTTACATAACTTCTTAATGTAGCATCGGAATGAATATCTTGATAATATTGTAATGCTTCATCAACCCGATCTTCTTGCTGATCTGGATCTACGTTAATCTCAATTACTGGATCACCAAGTTGGCGTAAACAATAATCTATCAAACCTTGTCTTGTCGATGGATTAGCCATTAATTTTTCCTCTAACTCTGTTAGATCTATTTATACACTTAAGATGCTACTACTATTTGGCCTGCCATAGATGAATGATATTCGCAGTTATAATAATAAGTTCCCGCAGATGTAGGAGCAAATAGAATATAATCAGTAGTTCTACCAGTGTTAGCAAATACAGTCGAGCCTGTTACAGCATTACTGGTTCCTGTAGAATTCGATGTTTTTATCCAAAATGGATGTCCGGTTGTATTTAGTATTTTAAATTTAATAACAGAGTTCGCAGCCATATTAATAGTCTTATTATTAGTGTCTCCAAAAGAGCCGTTAGTATCCCAGCCCTTAAGTACATAAACACCTGACCCTGCCTTTACTTCTACATCATACCCTTCATAAAAAATAGTTTGAGTTGCCATTATGATTGACTCCAGATTAAAGTACTACCAATATATACGTGTGTAAACTGAGAGCTTCCTAAATATATACTGTTTATTGCTGTACTTCCTATTTTTAAATTACGAGTAGCAGATCCCCCACCTCCTCCTCCTCCTCCTTCGGGCGCTGCTCCGTGTTCAGCGGTTGTACTAAATAGTGGCCGAATAAATCCTAGATTTGGTTTATCATCTTTTACAGCATCTAAGTCTACCCAAGTTTTATTAGCATTTCTATATTTTGCATGAATTTGTTTTCTAATCGTTATTGATGCTTTAATAGTATCTGAAACATACATATTCCCTACATCAATGCCAATTAATGTATCACTCCATGGGCGATTTCCTGTACCGCTAAAAAAGGAATATGATGGAACTGCCATTTTAAGTTATTTGTGTTAAGTCTAATTGATTAAATATTACATTACCAACAGTAGTATTATCAGTTGCCTTAATTACTTCACAGAAAGCCCACATGTATTTTGGAGCAATATCTATTAACGTTGATGAAGAAATAGTTTGTGCAAAAACAGCGGTAGTAGATGTAGTGGTCGGTGATGAATATGGACCTAGTTTATAATTATTAGTATAAGCATATGTGTTTCCTGAAGCGCCAATGGCTTTATCTTGAATATACCAGAGAGAAATTCTAAACGTAACTCCTAAACCTGAAGTGTGACTAACATTCCAATTTAATCTCAAATCATTAGAAGAATAATCAGGAATTTGTAATGCATAATTGTCTGAATATGTGTAACCACCATTGTTATTAAAGAAATGCCAGACTAGCTTATTGCTGTTTGATGGACTATTAAACTGAAGATATGAAGGTCCTGCGTTACTTTCTGGGCTAACTAAAGTACATGGTCTACGATCTTTATCATTTCTAAGCACTGTTACTTTCCATGGTAACCTGTCACCTGGATCTTGATTAAAATTAAGTGGATTTCCTTGAGCCAATTCTAATGAGGAATCGACTAAATCTAAAGTCGATGAAAATGATCTGTATGTCGTATCAGTTGAAGCTGCAGAAAAAATATTACTTGCATCCGATACCAGTCTTGACGTTTGACTATTCATACTACCAAAGCTAAAATTACTGTTTGGGTTAGTTCCTAATCCCCCATAACCAGTATTTTCTTCAACATTACTATTATAACTGAACTGAGGAGCGTGTGTACTTGGTGTTCCTACATTTACATTAATTGTTTTGTAATTTGAATTATAACTCTGCAGTAAATGGCCCGTCTCTCTTTTAGAATGATGATAACCATCTCTAAAATTTAAATTAAAAGTTCCTGGTATGGAACTGCCGCTTGTACTATCAGTAAATCTCCAGCCATATTGCCCATCTGTTAATTTAATATAGGCATTTAAAGTTCTTGGTGTTGAATTGCTATAACTGCTTAACTGAGACGTACTAGGGAAATAAGCATAATGATATTGACTACTATACCCCATAGTCCATCTATTTAGATCAAAAGTATATGTTACTTTAGTTTCATCATTCTCACCATCATCCTTCATATATTGATAAATGTTAGTATAACCCCCTGAGCCCAAATGACCGACATCAACATCACCATTACTGTAAATGCTGACACCATACCCAGGCATGTACGATGAGCCTTTAAAAGCTTCTAATTTTACATCACCACCATAAATATAACTCCATTGATATTGAGAATTACCTAATATTAAAGTATTTCTGCAATCCCAGTTAACACATCCCATATGACTAGTGGTATTACCACCCCATCTCCATTGATCTTGAGAATCACTTCTGTCCGCATTACTATGAATAATAGTCATACCACCCGTCTGAGATGTTTCGCTTACCCATCCTGCTGTTACAGTAATACCATGCCGCCCGATACCGCTGGCCCCTCCTGACATATCACTTGGTTTTAAAAAATCCATATTCGTATTGTTTTGATTTTGTGTATAAATTGTACTCTGGGAAATACTTTTAGATGTTGGCATAACTTTAACGCCATGAGAAGTATCTAATAGAGGATAATGCTCATTCCAAGTGCTTCCTTGAGGTACAAATCTAAACTGATTATATGAAGAGTATTGAGCCTTATAATACTTCTCACCTGTATCTTTTCTTATCGCATACATAAACTGTTTATTAAATGTTGCATGGGAGTATGAACTTGGATTACTTCCTGTACTTGTCCATGCTTGTGATGATCCAAAAAAGTCATCAAAAGGCAAACCTTTAAATCTTACATGATCTCCTGACGCTAATGTACTTAATTTGCTAGAAGTACTATTCGCTAACAAATGGGATAACTTCCACGGTGAAGCATACGTACCGCTGCCATTACCGGTTGTTCCATGAATACCACCACCTGATGATTCTAGATAAGGGTCTACCCAATAAACTGCCATTACGATATCTCCTCTAGAATTGCGTCGTTTACTTTAGCTTGCGTTATTGCCCATCGCTCGTTATCTTCTATTTCAATTGAAAGTGTTTTTGTTACTATTGTAGTTTCTCCATCACTATCTGTGTGTTTCATAGGAACATAGACTTCTAGACAATCATCGTAATATTTATGTTCATATACAGAAAAATTTTCTGGTAAATATTTAGAAAGTAATTTATACGGCATTTTATTATCCTGTTACGAAATAGATTGTATTAGCATCTGGAGAGCCAGGCAAAGAGGCTACAACTTCAAGTGCATAGCCTTTAATAGCCTTACCTGTAACATAAATGTTACCCACCATTGCTGAGTGATTGGTACATTGATATACTAGAGAATCAGGAGCATCCATAGGAACTGTAAATGATACCTTAGCACTACTAGCTCCTGTTACTCCAGATGTATATGCTGAACCTCCATTAGAGACTCTAATTGCTAATGGATGAGATGAATAAGATGAGTTGTGGATACAATAGGTTTTGCCTCTTTCAAAATACATATCAGGGTTGTTACCTGATTCCGAAGGAAACCCGTCTCCTGTAAATTTATATACATTGCTTCCTGCTGTACTTACAGTTATTACAGCATCTGGCATTCCGGTCTCGTCACCAAGCTTAGAAGTTAATTGAGCTTCTAATCCGGTAAGATTAGAAGCTTCCAGGGTACTGATCGCAAGTTTTTTAAACTTACGCCCATCCCACTTATAACTAACTCCGTTAGTAGTAACGGATTGGTTTAATGTTCTAGAACTTGGAAATTTTATCTTGGGCATATTAAAACCTTTCTAATTAACAGTATTTATAAGGTTTTAAACATCCAATTTGTTTGAATTATTCTTCGTCCAGTTCTTCTGCAACATCTTCTGGAGCTTCAACAGAAGCTGATAGATTGTTTACAAAGAATTGTCGCGCAGCCTGGAGCTGTGCCATTTCCATATTAAGGTTACCTACCTTATTATCTAGATTAGTGATCTGAGCAAGCATACCCTTTTGATCATCTGTAAGATTCTCAATTGCATATTCTTTTTCGTTGATTGTGATCATTTGCTTTTGTTGTTCTTCAGCCATGTGTTGTTACCTCGTTTATTAGCTGTTTCCATTCATATTGTCTTGTTCCCCAAGACCAATGATTTAAATAATGTTTATACTGACTTTTACGCCAGATATAATTATCCCAATATGTGTCGATAGCATTATCAAGAGCTTTAGCATATCTATCGACAATATTATTACTAATTGGAACATAGTCTGCCCATGTTCCGCATGTTTCATATAATGCGCCATAGTTAGTAGTTACTACTTTGCATCCTGTAGATAAAGCTTCAATTGCCGCTAAGCAACTTGTTTCTTCAAATACTGATGGATAAGCTAGTATATGAGCATCTTGAACTGCTTCACGCACTACTGCGTTTGGTGCATACTCTATATGGTTATATCCTAACTCACTTATACCTTTATATATATGTTCAAATTGTCCTTCTGTTTGTTTTGCAAAACTAGGTCCATAAATTGAAGTGCCTGAATATACATCAACCTCGATATCATCTCTATTTAACTTATATAGTACTTCTGCTAGGATATGTAAACCCCTCCAGGGCGTAGAAGTGTAAATTAATTTTATTTTATCCTTTGGTTTTTCTTTCCATTCAAACTCTGGTATAGCGTTCTGAATAACATAACAATCTACATTATCCAAAGGAAAGTTTTTTCTAAATTGTTCGTGTTGCCAATGCGAAACAAACACTATAGCATCTAGTCTTTTTGTATATTCAGGATCACTAAGACCTTTAGCATTCTCTTCATTAATATTTAAATGCTGCCACAATACATTAGGTTTGTCATTAGATAAAAAATCTGGATGACACATTGATAATATAAGATTAATATCAGAAAAGTCAACTCTTTTTGATAGATTATTATAAAGTAATTCTGTACCGCCGATCGGACTACTTGGTTTCTGCATATAAGAACCTACACTTCTTCAAAGGACTATCCTCTTGTTTCCAAAAGTCATATTCCGCATACATATTAAATAAGTCAGAAGGCAGAATTGTTTCTCTCTGCTCAAACTTTACGTCTTTTCTGACTTTGTGCAATCCCTCTATTTTAGCATCTGTATCATAATTATCATAAGAAGCTTCGGTATTATTAAAGTCGTGTTCATACCATTCCTCTTCAATGAATTCATATATGTGTTTCATAACCTCTTTTGGATGAGAAGCTAAAACATCATACTCAATAAACATAATATTTTCTTGCTCTTCACATGCTGCAGCCTGTTTAACAAAATCTAAAGGACCTTTTACTCTGGCATTTTTATCTGGATATTGTCCCATAAGCATATGACAACGCTCATAAACAGATGCCCAGTCAATGTGATCATATAATGGTTTTATTTTTAGAGGGTTCTTTCTATGAAGCTTTTCAAAAGAATCTAAAATCCAAGGTATGCTTCGAACTGTAATAATCATTTTAAAGTCGGGGTATAATTGTTTTAGTAAATGAGTGTCAGCGGCCCATCCTCTACCAGTATTAAAACAAACTTCTGTATCATCTTTATAGAAAGCATCAAAGTCTGCTCTCATAAGGTCGTATAACCTCTCGTCTGGAACCACGTCTGCCATTCCCACATTCATATTCACAGCTGTTATTTTACTCTTCACAAAGTCCGCAAGAGGGTCTGATATGCCTGCCGTGAATCTAGGATTCTGGTTTAAGATAGTAGAAAGCAGTGTAGAACCAGATCGAGGTAACCCTGAGATAAAATTATATTTTTTAGTATTGCTCATACGATTTTTCTTCAACTAATTCTGAACCGGTCATTTCATTAATTTTCTTTTTAACCTCTGACCTCTTATCATTTGTAATGTATACTGACCTAGCTAATTCAATAAATTCGCCATCAAATTCTTCTAACATTTCTTTTTTTCTTATTTGGTCTTCAATATCCCACAACTCTTTATTAATGCTTTCTAGCATTACAAATTCATTTATAATATCAGGAATACTGTTTTTAGTCAGACCAGAAAAAACATACTGCAGTTTATCTAGCTCAGCACCGACATTTTTTAGTTTATCTGCGTTTTTAATTTTACGGCTTTTGATTCTTAAAATTGTAATTTTATCAACCAATTCACCTACACTGATAGGAGTTTCAATAATCATTTGTGTGCAAACCTTATTTCTTTTTCTTTTGGTTTACGTCCATGAACTTTGTTTACATATGTATCATAAACATCTTGAGCGTCTACCATAAGATTACGTGGGTCAGCGATATCCATTTTATAGTATGTGTTATATTTCTTCTTATCATGAAATGACATATTATAGTTTTGCATATAACCAAATTGTGTCCATCGCGTGTTACCCCAAATTACAACACCTGAAGTTCCTGCAGATGCTGCAAAATGCTGGACACAAGAATCAATACCAATAAATCCCTTTGCTTTCTTTAACAGCTCATGTAATACTGGATATGATTTATCACATTTAATTGATCCAGCATAGCCAGGTTCATTAGGCATACTAGCATCAATAATAGTATGATCCGGAAATTTTTCGTTCAATACATTGACGATACTTTGAGAGAAATATGGATGATAGTTGCGGCCTGCATTAGAACTAACATATTGGTTATTAGGGTCCCATCCAATTGGAGTTTGCCCACCAGTAAACTGAACCATAATATAGTTTTTAATGTTATTATCTGACAACCATTTTTGTGTATCTTCTTTTGCCCAATCGGTATACATTTTAGGACGCATACCAGGATCATATTCAATATCGTGTAGCTTACAATATGCTTGTACTAAATGCCAATCGCCTTTCACAAAATTGCTTTTGTAAGGTTCTGAATAGTAGATATTATCTGATTCTAAAATTCTTTGATCATCTAATGGAATAGATGACTCATCAAAACACATCTTGACAAGAGGATTATCTCTAAACACATCAATATAAGGTGTTACGATTTGAACTGGACCGCCAGCTCTTTCAGCTAGTTTAGGTAAAAGCGCAGTAAACATAACACATTTACCAATACCACCCTCAACTACATAGGTATCTAAAGACATAATTTCTCCATATTATTTTTATAATTTATTATATCACATCAAAGCGTATATGTACATATATATTGTGTTAAATACCTAGCATCTATATCGTAACATTAGGGATTGGTTGAATAGCTTTTAGCTCATCAGGGGTTGTAGCTGCGTCAATGCTTAATAGTGCAGGGGCATCACGCAGTGCTTGCTTGTCAGCTATAATCTGAGTTGTGCTTGCGTCTGTTTCTTGCGCTTTCATAAAGGCAGTGTCCAAAGCAGCCAGTGGATCAACTCTTGCTGCGCGGATCTTATTGCGCCAGATATCTTTAGCCTTTGCCATGTTCACAGAAATTACCCCTGTGTCTGCATTAGCTTCCCACCCATCACGAAACGTGCGCTCCGCTGGGATTGTATAGTCTGCGGAGTTATACTGTGTTGCGCCTATTTTAATAAGTGTTTGTGTCATTTACATATCTCCTACTTAATCGTGCTCATGTTACCATCTCCCAAGCATTACGAAACTGTCTATCGCTTGGCACTGCCTCTGTTCTTACAATTTTAAACATCGGCCGGTTATGTTTTTCTGCCCAACAACGGCGAGGTAAATCTTTCATTACAAGATATTCCATTGCCTCTTCTTCCGTCAAATGCCCAATGCGTGGGGCAGTCCATTGCAAAGCATGTTTTTCTGGATCATGTTTAAAGGTGCTATGACGCCCTTCTTTAATTGCTTGCTGCTCATCATCTTGTAACTGCCAATACACCCAGATGGGTGGCAAGTTACCAGTCATAGCTTCATCTAGCCAATTTTGTGAGGGCACAAGCACCTTTGTCGGTTCATCAAGAGCATCTGGATCATCAAAGACAACACGATATTTTGTATATTCTACCATTATTAAGTCATACCAAAAAAGTAGCTAAAGTTATCATAGTCATATTCAGTGTTTCTATAGCCACTTATCATTCTAATAGCTGATGATGTTTTAGTTGCATAACCAGCGGTGGTTATCCCATCATCTGCACCTCCAAGTGCATCATCGTAACCGCAACCACCGTAAGAATAATATTGATTTGTCTTGGCAGTAGAAAAATTAAAGGTCTGATCGCCTGTGCCGTTATCTGTTATACTACCCAGACCGCTACTGGCATTTATACTGTTTGACTGAGGCGCATAATCTACCCAAACCGTTGGCATAATCGTTGCTGCACCATCTATCGTAAAAGACCCGCTAGTAGCTGAGATGTCGTTAGTCTGGTGATTAATGTTAATTGCCATAAATAATTCCTTAATTAACTATTAGTATTTATACAGCTGTAGAACCATCCATGTCTTCTTGAGCCATAACCCAAGCATAACACTTAGCTAAGAATGTATCACCTGTTTTAGCTTCAATGTCTGCAAGTGCTGCATCATAACATTTAACATCAACATCTCGTGTATTCATATCTGGTGTTGGTGTGGCGTAAGCTAATAATTGAATTGTAACATGAAATGTTAAGTCAGGATTAGGTGTACGATTAACTCCTGCAGCAACTATTCTATAGTAAGCATTATTAAATGAAATGCCAAACTGAGAGGCGTCTTCTGCGATATTTTGTTGAATAGCCATTAGTATCTCCTTAGGCGTAAATTACTTCTGATGTATCTATTGTTGCAACCCATCTAATACTAGTAGATGATTTACCGGTTACGTTAATTTTTAACGCGCCGTTTGAGGTGTCAGCAACTAGAGCTATACCTCCCCAGCTATCAGCATTAGAAAGAACTGTAATAGCTGAATTTACAAGTGTGGTTGTCCCTGCGTTAGCTTCTCTACGTACTAATCCTTCTATTTTAAATGCTGCACTTTCTGTTCCATTAGCCGCGCTTTCTCTACCTACAATAGTTCCATTAAATGCATATGCAGAATTATTTCTAAGTGTAAATTGGTTGTCCGCAGCAGCAGTTGATATGTTTGCTGTTAGCGCAGTTACAGTTGCATCTGTAGTAGCTGCTTTTAATATATATAATCCGCGTTGAGCGTCACCTGCTAAATTATACTCTGCGCTGAAACCATCTGTAGCAATAGCTACTTTACCTTTAGTGTCTGCAAGGGCTGTTGTACCAATTGCTATAGAATTATCACACGATGCTTTAGAGTATGAACCAAAAGCAAAAGCGTGTTGACCACAAGATTTAAGACCACCAGTGCCAAAAACGGCGCCGCCACTGGTCACATTGCTCGACCCGAAATAACCTCCGGTTACAGCTACAGCTCCAGGTCCACTTGCATTAGCACATGATCCTATTGCTACAGTGTGCTGATTAGTTCCTCGGGCGCAAATACCGAATGCAACAGAACCAGCGCTGGTTACTTGTGACTGATATCCTATTGCTACATTACATGTTTGTGTTGCTCTTGCGTTAAATCCTATTGCGACACTACAAGCTCCACACGCGCCCATCGAAGAAGAGTGACTTCCAATATTAGCTCCGAACGCCAAACCTCCATTTGTATATGTTCCACAACCCAGCGCAGTTGATGATGCGCCCTGAGTAGTAACAGCATCACCTGCAGCTAGTGACCTTGAGCCATTAGCTGTAACATTACCTCCAAGACCAGCACCAATTGCAATTCCTCCTACTCCGGTAGCACGCGCTTGGGATCCAACCGCGGTTGCATAGTTATTATATGCATAAGAGTTTGGCCCTACAGCTGTGCCATGGTGATAATAATCCCATGGTTTTTCAGCTGCAACATTCCAACTTGCTCCGTTCCAAGCTAATGTTATTCCTTTACCTGTATTTAGTTTATACGGATCAGCTGCTGTAAATCCGTTTCCAGAACTCTGAACTCCGATAAATTCTGAGCCATTTGGTTTTACACTAATTACACCTGTACCATCGTTCCAGACTTGTACATTCCATCCAGTGTCAGCTGATGAACCAGCAGGAAGAGTAGCATCTACAGTACCGGAAGTAAAGCGAATTATTTTTCCTAAATCTCCATCTACAATAGTATAAGCAGAAGTTTTGTTTTCTATTACGTAATCAGATGCACCACCGCCGCCTCCACCAGCAGCTGCTAGTACAAGGCCTCCGCTAGAAGTGCTATATGTTAGTACATGACCGTCAGTAGACCCAAGACCTGGTATACGTAGCAGGTTGTTGTTAGCATTACCTAAAGTAATTTCATTAGATACGGTTCCAGCTGATGAACAAGCCCCGGCGCCTAGTATAAGATTGTTACATCCTGTAGTAACACCTCCATCTCCATTTCCAACCATAACATTGCAATGTCCAGTAGTTACATTGTTTAATGTTTGATGGCCGATTGCTACGTTTTTACAGCCTTTTACATATTGTAAAGCGCATCCACCTACTGCAGTATTACCATACCCACAAGCAAGAGATGATCCTCCGGCGCCTGCAAGATACCCCATAGAAACATTCCACCACCCACAGTTAAATGCAGCCGCACAGTAACCTACAGCTGTTGAAAACTTGGCAGGGGTTGCATATAATAATGCCTTATGTCCCACAGCTACATTGAATTCACCAGTAGTGTTTGCTTGCAGTGCTTGGTGACCAACTGCTACGTTACAATTGCCGGTAGTATTATTTTGCTGCGCGGCATAACCAACAGCAACATTATACGTACCAGTAGAAGATCTCAGGCCATACCCACCAACAGAAATATTGTAATTACCACCAGCTAACTGTTGCGAGTTCATACCCAACGCAATAGCATGCTGTGGCTGAGAACCTAGGTTGCACATCGCAGCTTCACCAATTGCTATACTATTACGACCGTCTGCGGTTGTCCCTAAATTATACCCTGCTGAATGCCCCAAGGCAATATTGCTATAGCCAACAAGACCATTACGCATTGCACATGAACCAAGAGCTGTATTATTATAACCACCAGTGTTTGCATTTAACGAGTTAAATCCTACCGCAGTATTTCTTGTACCGGTTGTATTTGATTCTAAAGAATTATTACCAACTGCTACACCATAGGCCGCAGTACCACTAATTGATTTATATGCTTTCCATCCGATAGCAACGTTATTATTTGTTGGTACGCCATTTAAAGCGCATTCACCAATACCAATATTTTTAACACCTGAACCATTATAAACAGCTCTTACACCAATGCCAACATTACAGGCTCCAGATGCAAGATATCCTGCTAGATAACCAATACTGATACTATTACTTTGAGTAGACATACCATGGCCAGCTTGGTAACCTAATGCTGTGTTACTAGAACCTGTTGTCAAATTACAGTGGCTATAGCCGCCTAAGGAAACGTTCCATTTACCGGTAGTTACCTTACAGGCAGATTTGTTACCAACTGCCGTATTACCGTATCCTGTTGTAACAGCTGTTAGTCCGTAAGTACCGATAGCTACATTATTAAAAGCGCTTTTATAACACTTCAGAGTATGATGGCCGATACCCACATTACAACCACCGGTGGAAGCATTACCATATCCAGATTTGAACCCCATAAATATGTTGTTATCACCACTAGTAACAGATCTCATAGCAGCTTTACCGACAGCTACGTTATATCTTCCTGCAGTGTTTTGATACATTGCCATCGAACCAACAGCAACGTTAGAGTGTCCAAGAGCGGTAGTTTGCATACTGCGTATAGCATTATACCCGATTGCAACTGTGTCATATGTATTAACCGCTTGCTTTAAGGCATCTGTACCTATAGCTACGTTCATTACTCCTGTAGTATTTGCTGCCAGGGCGCATATACCTACTGCAGTAACATTCCTATCGGTTGCGGTTAATGCAGCTAATGCATTAGTACCTAATCCAACGCTTGTGGCATTAGTCTTAGCATCACTCAGATCATTTATAGCAGATGCACCACCACCACCGCCTGATGCGGCTGCTAGTACTAATGAAGTACCGTTGTAACATAATACATCACCAGAAGAAGCGCCTGCAAAAATACCAGGCATTTTGAAAACAGTATTAGATGTATTGCCAATTACTATTTCATTTGATGTAGTTGTCGATGCAGCTTGTACATTTTGACCAATAAGAATATTGTTACTACCGTTAACTAAACTATGACCTGAGCAGTAACCCAAGGCAATGTTATAACAACCGTGGCACATTGATGTTAATGTCATACCACCTACAGCAGTATTACAAAGGCCTGTTCTATTGGTTTTCATAGAGCAACCGCCAATAGCAACGTTATACCCATCAGCGTGAGCTGTAACACCGCATGAACCATACATTAGTGCATATGCACCTACCGCAACGTTATGAGCTGTTGTTTTTCCCCCATACATTGCACAGTCACCAATAGCAACATTGAACTTATTATTATGACCATATTTCATAGCCTGTGTGCCAACAGCAATGTTACTACACCCTTGGCGGATCTTATCACCAGCTTTACAACCAATAGCAATGTTATTACTACCCGTTGTTATACCCTGCCCAGCGTGATTACCAACAGTAATGTTTTTAGCTCCTGTTGTAGCTGAGTAAAGAGATTGGTAACCTATAGCAACATTTTCAGAAGTGTTAAGACCAGAGTGTGCAGCTTGAACACCAATCGCGACATTCAATCGGCCGCAAGTGTTATATCTCATAGCATCATTACCTACAGCTACGTTACATCCCCCGCAACCTTGCTGTGTCAGCATTGCCCTTGCACCTACAGCAGTATTCAAAGCGCCAGTAGTCATAGCACCACCAGCGCTAAAGCCCATAAGTGTATTAAAAGTACCAGAAGTTATATTTTGACCAGCATTACACCCAAATGCAAAGTTATATGTTGTATTATTTGCATTTGCAAGAGCGTTTGTACCTATACCAATTGAATTAGCGTCAGGTGATCTAGCATCAGATAGATCATTTATAGCAGATGCACCACCACCACCACCGCCTGATGCGGCCGATAATACAATACCACCACTAGAAGTACTATACGTTAGCACATGGCCATCTGTTGATCCTAGGCCTGGAATACGTAGCAAGTTATTACTAGCATTACCAAGAGTAATTTCATTAGATGTGGTCGCTGAAGTTGGTTGAGCATTATATCCTAAAACAAGGTTATTAGAACCTGTAGTAATAGTACAAAGTGCATTTGTACCTACAGATGTATTATTATTACCTGTAGTATTTTTATTTTGCGAATTTAACCCGATCGCAGTATTCTGGTGACCAAAGGTATTAAGCTTTAAGGCACCATATCCAACGGCTGTATTACAGCAACCGGATGTATTAGCACACATACTTTGAGGGCCAACAGTAACGTTATTTTTACCAACAGTCGTTTTTTGTAGACTATTTGTCCCCATTGCTACGTTATAGCAACCCGTGGTTAAACATTTACTAGAACCATAACCCATAACAACGTTATTGCCGCCGGTATTGTTTGCAATTAAAGCGTCACGGCCTATAATAATATTGCTACTACCTTTAGCTTGACACCCAGCATTCATACCAATTGCAATAGTACCATTACCGCAACCACTTCTTAGTGCGCCGCAACCAATCGCAACTCCACCATAAGCATTTGAAGCGCAATTCTCAGCTGCTCTATAACCTATCGCTGTTAAAAAGTTATTACCAGTTGCATGCTCTCCAGCACTTTTACCTATTGCAGTCATACCATCTGCAGTAGCATTATCTTTTAAAGCAGCAGCACCAAATGCAGTATTATAATTACCTCCAGCAGCTATATTAGCACCTGCGTTATCACCGATTGCTGTATTATCATTTGATGTACCAGCACCAGCATTAATACTACCTAAAGCATTATCACCTAGACCTAGGTTATTATCTGTAGTATCATAGATTGCATCACTAAGGCCATTAATAGAAGAAGCACCACCACCGCCACCACCTGATGCAGCTGCTAGTACTAATGAAGTACCATTATAACACATTACGTGACCTGATGAAGCGCCTGCTTGCAAACCAGGAATCCTAAACGCTGTAATGTTAGCATCGCCAAGTGTGATTTCATTATTGGCGGTTGCAGAGCTTGCGGTAGCGCTTCTACCTAGTAAAAGATTGCCACACCCTGTAGTTAAGTTTAGACCAGCTTGTTCACCTATAGCTGTATTACATTGGCCAGTTGTTAAAGATCTTAAACTTAGTCTTCCCATCGCAACATTGCAACCACCAGTGGTTGCCGCACATAAAACTTGATAACCAAGACCGATATTTAATGCCGCAGTGGTAGTTTTCATTCCTGATTGGTGTCCAATATAGACATTGCAATTACCAGCACCTGTAGATCCAGTACCACACATAGATCCATAGCCAATCGCTATGTTATATTTACCGGTGGTATTATTACGCATAGCGTTACTACCAATTGCAACATTACCATAACACGTATTACATGAAAGGCCATAATACCCTATCGCTGTCTGAGATGATCCTCCACATGAGTTAGTATAATGCCCAATAGCAACCGATTGATTGTGAGTGTTTTTCCATGCGGCCGCATAACCAATGGCAACCGATCTATTTACAGATGTTGAACACTGATGCGCTTGACCAATAGATATATATTGACAACCAGAAGCTACACAACAAGCAGCATTCGCACCAACAGTCGTTGCCCATCTCACATTGGTATTCTTTCGACCAGAATGCGTGCCAATAAAAACGTTATCATAGCCACAAGCCTGATAACCTGCTAGATAACCAACTGCAACATTGCAGTTTGATGTAACAGAAGTTCCCATTGCTTGATGACCGATGACAGTATTATAAGAACCTGTAGTTGGATTACACAAAGCATTAGTACCTACAACGACGTTTCCTGCACCTGTTGTGTTAGCTTTTAAAGCTTGAGCTCCAATAGCAATGTTATTACTTGCAATAGTATTTGCATAAAGGGAGCAGAAACCTATAGCTATATTACTAGCTCCGCTGGTATTACTATAGAGTGTTTTACTACCGAGAGCAGTATTATAAGAACCTATAGTATTGTTTCGAGTAGATCCATAACCAATTACAGTATTTTCAATAGCACATGTATTGCATTGTAGAGCTTTGTGACCAATGGCAAGATTCATACAGCCTGTTGTATTACTGCACATTGCTTGATGGCCCATAGCGATGTTATAACCACCAGTTGTATTAGAATACAACGCATATCGACCAAAAGCATGTCCATATTGACCACTTGTGTTAGCGTATAATGCTCCAAAACCAAATGCATTGTTGTTGTTACCATTATTAACTTTTAAAGCCTGATCACCAAATGCAGAGTTGCTAGATCCAGTAGTTAATGAGTTTAAAGCACATCGACCAACAGCAGTATTTGAATTAGTAGATCCATCATCGTTAGCTAGAGCACCGGTTCCTAAACCTAAAGATGACACATCTGGAGACTTACCATCAGATAGACCATCAATATTAGAAGCTCCACCTCCACCCCCAGCAGTAGCCCAAGATACAGTTCCACTACCGTTTGTTGTGAGAACTTGATTTGCAGATCCGTCTGCAGCAGGTAAAGTAAAAGCATTATTGAATGTTACAGTACCTAAAGCGTTTATAGTTAAGGGGTTGCAATGAGCTGATGGGTTATGGCAATAAGTACAAAACTTAATTGTATTACCAGAACTATTAGTCTTCAATTCAAACCCTTGGCCTCCAACATGTTGAAGATGACCAGCTACGCCTGAGGTTCCACTGTTAAATTCAATTTTACTAGTACCAAAGTTACCAGTACCATCACCAAAAGTTAGCGTTGGGTTACCAGATGCTACACTTGTTGAAATATCAGCAACATTAGTAATTGTATTACCCTGGCCATCAAGATTTCCTCCAAGTTGTGGAGTTGTATCTTCTACAATATCACTCAGGCCTGACCCTGCTGCAGCTGTTGAAGCTGCAACGTTGACAAAAACAGGTGTTTCTGCACTATCTTGATAATAAATGTTAAGAGTGCCATCTTGCTTGTCGTACCATAAATCACCAGCTTTAACGCCCGTCGGTACATCGCTATCGATGAGTGCTCCAATTTGATGAAGCCGGACATAATCAGAATCTACTAGATTTGAAACTGCTGCAGAATCTAATCCGCCTCCGCCTCCTCCACCGCCAACAGCAGAAGAGATTGTTGCACTAGTTGTGGCATCAAGAGATGCAATATTTTGTAATTGCCTACTATCATTAACGACTGTAGTACCTATAATCTTGATGGCCATGGATTAATCCTTATTTTTTTATTTTATTTAACCAGCTCATAAAATCACCATTCCAACGTTTTGTTCCAACATGCGAAAGTTTAATAGATGGGTCAAGCCATACCTTACCGCCCAACTTTCTCCACTTCCTACAAAATACAATATCCTCAGATATTAGTTCACCTTTTTCATCTATTACTATATCAAAAATCATTTTAATTGGTTTAGGTTTATGTGATTCGGTATATTCAATACTATCATCTGAAACTGTTTGCAATGCTTTTTTTGTTAATCTTAAAAAACCTGTTGCAATACCTTCAACTTCTACCAAACCACTCTCTTCAAATTTCATATTCCCATCTAATGTTTTAACGGGATAATCTTCTTCATCACCCTTTTTAGGGTAAATTCCTCCAACAACATCAGCATCATGCTCTAGTAGTTTAAAGAAATCTTCGGGGGTCCAATCAACGTCACAATCAATAAAAACTAAATCATCGACTCCTTGATCTAAAGCTAATTGGGCAATATCATTTCTAGCACGTTGTACTAACGAATCATATGACATGTAAATGCAATAAACGTTTATGTCCTTTGCAAGACCTGCTTTACAAGTCTCGCTAAGAGCCGATGCATGCCATACAGTTATAGTACCGTCGTAAGACGGCGCTGCAATCATAACATTTCTCATTATATAAGATCCCTATTAACCTAGTGTGTCTAGATCAAAGTCATCTACAGCAGACTCTTCAGGTTCTGCGGGTGCTAGATTGAACGCCTCGTAATGTGCGTGAAATACGTGATCATCGATAACAGCAGGCATCATTGCGATGAGTTCTGCCTTTGTGTAGTCAGTTGCTACTTTTGATGGTGTTTCGATTTCAACTGTTTCAGAGTAATCTGAATTCCATGCTGGTTGTACTGGATCTGCATCTGCATCTCCTGCGTAGGCATAGTTTACTTCGATTTGCCACCGAGTTACTTTATTATCGGACGCACGTTTAGTTGGTACCGCTTTTGCAAGCGTTTTAGTTACCGGTGAATATGTAGCCATTTTCGACTCCTTTAAGGTTACTAGGCATGATTATTTCATACCTTTATTTATAATAGTTCTGCGTTCTATATCTTCTTCAATACATTTATTTCCATACTGTACTTCAAGTATATGACATGGTTTGTCATAAGGATTATAAGCCCTGTGCCAATCTTCTCTATATATAATGCATGTTTGATGTTGTTTTAAAATGATGGTTTCATCTCGACCTACATTAGTAGATATAATATCACCACGTTCAATATCTATTTTTAGTGAGCCTTCAAGAATATACCAATGCTCATTTCTATGGAAATGCCTCTGATCTGATAATGATTGGCCAGGATTGATTACAAGCTCTTTCGCTTTAACAGTACCTTTATCATCTAGTACCCGCCAATAACCCCACTCTCGTTCGGTCCTTTGTGTTTTCCATTCATCAAGTATCCAACTACTAGAATTCTTTTTATTATTTCCACCAACGCCAAATACAAATCCTATGTTACCTTGATCAGCCAAAGATCTTGCGTACTCTACTTCTGGAGTCGACCCTTTATGCCTATCACCACCGTTAGCAAATATAATTTGTGAACCTTTAGGGAAATTTTCTCTGATATGATTAATGGCGTTTACAGCATGATCTTCATCATCATTAAAGGCAAAAGCCATACCAACGCCCTTAATATTATCGACTATTTCTAATCTTTCTTCAATAGGCATGAACGGTCTACCTTTTTTACGAGTTAGCCATTCATCACTATTTACTCCTACACATAATATATCTCCAAGTTTTTTTGCTTCTTGGAAATACTTTACATGACCAGAATGCAGGGGATCAAAGCCCCCTGTCACTAAAACTACTTTCATAATTACTCCATTATATTTTAGATTTCAACTCATTAATTTGATGTTGTTGATCTTGAACTGCTTGTACAAGGAAGGCAATAATCTGTGAATAATTAACAACCTTCTTACCTTCTATATTAGTTGATACTGCTTCAGGAATCAACTGTTCTAGTTCCTGAGCGATGACACCGTAAGACTTTTTACCATCTTTCTTCCAAGTAAAGCTAACAGGATTAATACTATTAACAATATCTAAACCATCATCAATTGTTTCAATGTTTTCTTTGAGTGTTACATCTGATGTAGCATTAAAGTCAACTGCACTTACTTGTCCACCACTATTTATACTATAGCTTAGAGCTGGTATTCTCATTGCTGTAATGTTAGCATCACCAAGTGTGATTTCATTAGAAGTTGTAGCCGATGTTGCTTGAGCATTATAACCTAAAGTTAGATTATTACATCCACTAGAAATGGTCCTACCAGCCTCTGCACCAACCGCTGTATTGCACCTACCAGTTGTTACAACACACAAAGTTGCATACCCAAAACCAGTATTTAGTTGACATTTTGATTGTCTCAGAGAGCCATACCCTACAGCAGTATTACAAGAACCAGTTATATTAGCACCCAAGGTTTGCATACCAACAGCTACGTTTAACCAACCTGTAGTATTTGCTGACAGCGCAGTATCACCAACCGCAGTATTCCTAGCACCACACACGTTTGATTTTAATGCGTTATATCCTACAGCTGTACCGTAGTTTGCTTGGTTAGAGGTTAAAGAACAGTGTCCTAGTGCAGTGTTTCTTTTACCACTTACGTTTGCTTTTAATGAGCCATACCCTACAGCGGTATTACAACTCCCAGTGGTATTACCACATAAAGCGTTAAAACCAATAGCAAGATTTGCATTAGCACATGTATTACTTGCTAGTGATCTAAACCCTATTGCTATATTACAAGATCCTGTTGTATTCTGACAAAGGTTATATCCACCAATAGCAACATTACATTTACCAGTCGTATTTAATTGAAGTGCAAAATTACCAAATGCTGCGTTTATGTCACCTGTTGTATTAGATTTTAAAGCCTCTTGTCCAAAGGCGTTATTAGTTGAACCAGTAGTATTTGAACATAATGCAGAAGACCCAACAGCAGTATTAAAACAGCCAGTAGTATTTGAACATAATGCTTTTACACCTATTGATGTATTTTGACTACCAAATGTAGTGAGATACATAGAATATAGACCAACAGCAGTGTTATTATTTCCAGTCTTGTTATTACACAAAGCTGATTTACCGATTGCTGTAGTACCGGTAGCAGTAGTATTACAATAGCCAGCACCATATCCAACATATACATTGTTATCAGCATTGTTATATCTACCAGCACCGAATCCAACAGCGACATTGGAACCTTTACCTGCTCCATTATTATACAATGCTTCAGCACCAAGAGCAACGTTGTGAATACCAGTCGTTGAGTTCAACATAGCTGAACTACCAACCGCTGTGTTACCTCTTGCGCTTCCATTCATTAATCTAGCTGCGCATCCCCCAATAGCAACGTTTTGATAACCAGTAGTTAATGAAGCAAGTGAACAATGACCAATAGAAACGTTCCTATTATAACCAGTGGTCAAACTTTTTTGAGAACAAGAACCAATTGCAACACCATAACATGCACTTACATTAGCATAAGATGCACAATCACCAAGCGCGACGTTTTGGTGAGCAATAGTAACAGAACCTAGAGCTCCTCCACCTACAGCTATATTATTATGCCCTGTAGTGAGAGCATCAAGAGTAGAAGAACCTAGAGCTATGTTTGAATTGCCAGAAGATCCACAGCGCATAGCTCTATGACCGATAGCAATGTTTTGTGAACCGGGTTGATTACCTTCATGAGCCTGCCAGCCAATTGCAACACCGTATTTTGTTGTAGTGCCTAGATAGTTATATTGACCAAGAGTGGAGTTACCATACCCTGTAGTTACTCTACATGCTGCTTGATTACCTATAGTAGTGCTTGGAGATGTATTAGTGCTGTTATATCCTGCTTGGCATCCAATAGATACTTGATATCTAGTATTAGTACCACATTTGTTGGCTTCATAACCTATAGATACGTTACCATATCCCTGTGCATTGCAAAATAATGCACAGGTTCCAACCGCAACATTACACTTACCAGTAGTGTTTGTAAATAGAGCGCACATACCCGCAGCAACGTTATCAGATCCAAGAGTATTCATTCTCATTGAAAGATGACCTACAGCGGTGTTATGACACCCTGTAGTTTGAGCCATCAAAGAAAATGTACCCACAGCAACGTTACAACTGCATTTATTATTGTACAATGTGTTTTGGCCAACCGCAGTATTACCATAACCAGCAGTATTATGCCTTAAAGCTGAAAATCCAACCCCTACGTTTCTTTTTGCGATTGTAGTGTTCTTCATAGCTTGGCTACCTACAGCCACATTTTGACATCCACTAGTAGCAGTTTCAAGGGTTTGAGCACCTATCGCAACATTGTCGGTACCTGTATTATTGCACCTCATGGAGCACCAACCAACAGCAGTGTTTAGATAACCTTGAATGTTACAACCAAGAGTTAAATGTCCTATAGCGGTATTTTGATAACCAGTGGTATTAGCACATAAAGCGTTAATACCTACAGCAAGATTACAATTAGAAGACCCATCGTCATTTGCTAAAGCACCAGATCCTAATCCTACAGAAGTTGCATCTGGCGATTTACCATCTGACAAATCATCGATAGCAGATGCTCCGCCACTAGAAGCGGCAGCTAGTACGAGCGATGTACCATTGTAGCACATAATGTGACCTGACGAAGCGCCTTGCTGCATTCCAGGTATTCTAAATGTTGCTGTGCTACCATTACCAAGGGTAATCTCATTATTTGCTGTTGCTGATGATGCTTGAGCACCTTGTCCTATAATAATATTATTAACACCGCCAGTAAGGTTACAACCAGCATTTTGTCCTATAGCCGTATGACGGAAACCTAGAGATTCTACAAGTGCATTATGCCCTACAGCTGTATTACAACTCCCTGTCAGGTTACAAGCAAGTGCTTCCAAACCCATAGCAGTGTTACTAGTGCCAGTAGTGTTTTTAAATCCTGCTTGGTAACCAACTCCTATATTGTTATAACCACCTGTGTTACAACCTAAAGATCTATAACCTACAGCAAGATTTCCAGTACCAGTAGTGTTTTTATGCAGTGCTTGGTAACCAACAGATGTTAGTCCCCAACCAGTAGTATTAGTATGTAATGATTCTGTACCAAGAGCTGTATTACAACTACCTGTTGTTGTATAACGTAAAGCACAAGCACCAACACCTACGTTATAATTAGCATTTGTTTGACAAATATTAGCCCAAAACCCAATTGCAACATTGTTAGCACCAGTAGTATTTTTCATCATTGCTGTATGACCTACTACAGTATTGTGTATACCGGTAGTATTGGAAGTCATGGATAGCGAACCTACACTAACATTGTGATAACCAAAAGTGTTTGCACATAAAGCAGTTACACCAACAGCTACATTATATTGACCAGAAGTATTGTTTTGTAATGTGTGATAACCTAGAGCAGTGTTTGCTTGGCCATAGGTAGTTGCTTGCAAAGCACAATTACCTACTGCTACTGAACAACTAGCATTTGTAACGGACTTTAATGCCATAGCACCAGCAGCTACATTCCACTGGCCAGCAGTGTTTGCCATCATAGCACAGAAGCCTATGGCTGTGTTACATTGCCCAGTAGTATTATTTCGTAGAGCTCTGTACCCTATAGAAGTATTTCTAATTCCTGTAGAATTAAACTTCATAGCCTCTGAACCTAAGGAAGTATTAAAATCACCAGTAGTATTACAACATAATGCGTCTTTACCTACAGCAGTATTTTCATTAGATGATCCATCATCATTAGCTAGCGCATTTGATCCTAGACCTAATGAAGTTGCGTCAGGCGATTTACCATCTGATAAGCCATCGATGTTTGTTGCACCACCAGCAGGTAAATTTGTTAATCCAGACCCATCGCCAGTTACAGCAGTAGCTGCAAGTGTACCTGTAACTGTTGCACCTGTTGAGGTCGTTTCAAACTTTTTAGAGCCTGAATGATATAAGTCTACCGCACCAGTAGCGCGAAGTGTTATTCTATCAGAATTAGACACTTTCATGTCTACGTCTTTATTAGATATTATTTGAAAATTTCCAGAACCTGATTGATTATAGGTAATGTTTGTTTCGTTAACAGTTAAAGCTGAGCCTATTGTCGCGCCGCCCGTTACAGAAATACCGGTGCTAGATGTCTCAAGTTTTGTGCTATTATTATGCTTTAATGTTATTGCACCCGCTGGGTTGATAACCAGCGCATTTACCGATCCGCCTGCGTTTCTAAAATAATGATTTCCAGCTTGATATTGAGCATTAAAACCACCCGCGTTTATTCTAAAAGTATTAGGGTCGTACTCAATGCTTACATCGCTATCCGAGCCAAAATACAATTTGACATTATCATTGAGTTTTACGTCACCAGTAAACGTGCCACCAGCTAATGGCATTTTAGTAGAATCAGCTGCAGAAACCCAATCGTAATCAGATCCGCTCCAGCTTAGAACTTCCCCTGAAGCTGCTGTACTTTGATTTAAATGTGTATTAACTGATGCATCGTTATAACTACCAGCTGCAGTAATAGCAGCGTTAATCTGAGTCTGAACATTGTCAGAGTCAGCAAAGCTCTTAATTACATTTGAGGAGTTTTTATAGTAGAGATTACCATCAGCATAGTTAATGGCTAACTCACCATAATCAAGATCACTAGTCCCTGGAGCATTACTCGAAACAGAGGACTTCTTTAGTTTAATCGTAGCTGTCATTTTAGATCCTTAAAAAAGGTGAGTTAAAGTCCAGGTATAAAAATACCCAGACTGTTTTATTAGAATGTGCCGCCGTCAACTACAGCAAGAGATACTGCGCCAGATGATACACTAAATTCAGTAGCATTAAAAGAAGCAACACCTTTATTAGATGATGTAGCAAGTTCTGCAGCTATAGTCATTTGATTTGAGCCATCTACATATGTAAGATCAATACCTTCACCTGCTAAGAAGAAGTTAGAAGTTAAATGATCTTCAATGGCTTCCATGATCTTAACATCATTAAATGTAATAGTGTTGGCGTCGTTGATACCAGCTTCAATATTTACACCGTAATTAAAATCCCAGGCTGTATTCGAATTATCCCATGTAATAGCCGGTTTAGTGCCACTATACAGAGCACCGCCGACAGTAATACCTGCTCCATCTGCCGCTGTTCCGTTAGCAGCTGAATCAGCAAGAACAATATTTTTATCATTAACAGATAAAGTATTCGAATTAATAATTGTTTGAGTACCTTGAACTTGAAGGTTACCACGGATAATTAAATCACCGCCGTCTGAATCTTCAGGAGCAGGATCAATATAAAGTGTATTTGATCCATCAGTAGAGCTTAGAGTGTTACCATTTAATTTTAAGTTATCTACTGTAAGAGATGTTAGTCCAGTAACATCACCATCTAGATCAACAGTAATAGTCTGACCAGAAGCAGCTGCAGTAAGGTTAGTTCCGCCTGACACTGTAAGAGATTGAGAAGCAAGAGCTACAGATCCAGAGCCAGAGTTACCAGCTGTACTCAAAGTAGTAGTAATTGAAGCTGTTGAAGCTGAAGTTAATCGACCTTGCGCATCAACAGTAATAACTGGAATAGCAGTTGTACTACCATATGATCCAGCTGATACAGCGGTATTATCTAGATTAAACGTAGCGGTGTTTGAAGTAACTACAGAGCTTATACCTGTACCACCAGCTAATGTAAGAGTTTCACTTGCAGTTTCAATATTGGTCGTGCCAGTATCACCTGCAATGTCTAGATCATTGTTTGCAGCTATAGTTGTATCAACATAAGCTTTTGTAGCAGCGTCTTGTGCGCTTGCTGGATCAGTTACATTAGTAATTTTAGATGTACTAGCATCAATAACCCCTGCACCGTTTGGATCGAGTATTACATTTCCACCGGAGTTTGTTGAGCTAATAGTATTACCATTAATTGTGATATTATCTACATTCAGAACATCAATTTTACTTGAGGCATCAGTAATAATAGCACTAGATGCTGTTAAAGTTCCTGGTGTATGATCAAGCATACTTGCAAAATATTCACCACCAATTGATACAATCGATGTTGCATTTCCTGATCCGTCATCTCCTTTACCGAAGAATAGCCTATCTCCGAGATTTGCGCTAGTACCTGTACCAGCCGAGTATGCTATTTCACCGGTGGCGAGAGACGATGGAGCCGCGACACCTGTTGATCTTTTTATTCTTATTGTAGCGGCCATTAATAGCTACCTCCATTTACGTTTTGATTTTCTAAATCTAAAGTAGCTTCAAAATTACCAGTTGTTGTATTATATACTAAAACGCTACCGTTTACTTTTGATGTTGTATCAACACCTACGAGGGTGTTTATATTTGATGTTGCTGGTACAACTGCCCTTACAGGCCTACCAACAGAAATCTTTTTTACTATAGTGGTATTTCCAGCAGTAATCGTTAAATTTCTATTTACCATAATTTACCTCGTCACCGATGGGGTTACTTGAACTCTACCCTCAAGCAGCCGTTCAATTATAGTATTAGAACCACTATCTTGATAAGAAAGCTCAACGTCATATACATAACGTCCAGCTCTTAAAGCATCTGTTTGAGTATTTGTGAGGGAAAGTGTTACTACGCCATTTGTTGGTGGCGCGACGACTATAGATGTAAAATTCGTAGTATCAGCACTATCGCTAGTGTAAGTCTTTTTTAACTTTGCTGATATACTATATCCACTTAAATCCTTTGCAGAATTTGTGGTTGAATCTATACAGTGTATTTCGACCGCAACATCTGTGCCTTGGTCAATTGAAAATTCTTCGTACTGGGCCATAGAATACCTTCTGATTCGCTTGTCGGACGCGCGCGCCCCTGCTCCATATGTTATTCTTATTTATAACAAATGGAATTTAGAAAAGAAGGATTATTCTACAGAAATGAAGTTTAAAATAAGAGTTCCGTCAGCTGAGTCTTTAGTAGCTCTTGCAAGGGAAACCTCAGATGAGGTCTGCAATCTATTATTTTCAATAATTTTCTGTTCATTTATTTTAGTAGTTAAATCAGTTTTACTAGTAGCAAATGCTTCTGCTGCTGCTTTTGAATTCCAGATTCTAAAATTAGTGTTTTCATCTAGATCGTCAAGAGATTCATAATTAAAGAAAGTTTGCGCATTACCAACCTGATTAAATGCCCTAATCTTTAGATATCTACTAGTATCATTTACTTTTTCTTGTATTTTTTCATTGTACTGTTCTAATGCAGAATCATATGTACTTAATAAAGGATTTATAGTTTCTGATATTACTTGATATCCATCTTTAAAATCTGATGGTATAACAAAATGCTCAGCTGAATCATTAGTAATAATATTCGCCATTACGTAACATCTCCATACATAGTTCCACCTAGTCCAGATTCTACTGTAGTCGATCCACCCGTACTAGTATTTTTAATTGCTGATGCTCCATCATATCTAGCATTAGTATCATGCACTGAAGTTACTGTTCCATTCCAAAAATACTGCATTCCATTTCCGCCATCAGCACCCCAGCCTCCACCGGCCCCTGCGCCAAATTGTCCTGAAGAGTATACATTTTGATTAAATCCGCTAGATATACCACTTTCCCCTGCATTGTTATTCGCTCCGCCCGCAGCTAGAGAAATTCCACTGGGGCCATCATCGTAGTTGGACCAATTACCAAATACTGTAGGCAAACTGGCAAATCCACCCATGCCGCCACCTTGTGCACCACCAATTCGAATTCCATCGTAAAGACCACCACCAGCACCACCACCAGCACCACCACCTGTTAGAGCATAGTAATTTCCACTAGTTGTATTGGTGTCTGAACCTTCACCTTCCTGTCCTTCTACACCATCAGCGTTTGTTATTCCATTTGCTTTTTGAGCTTGTGTTGATGAGCTACTGCCATTAAAATAAAATAAGCCATCGCCATGGCCGCCGCCAGCGCCGCCACCGCCGCCGCCAAAGTACTGACTTGAGCTAGATGATGTTTGTCTGGTTATTTGTTTACCTGCACCTCCGCCGCCATTAATAAAATTCGTGTTTTTTATAGTAAGGTAAACAGCATTTGATCCAGAGCATTTAATAGCTTCGGTAGGTGCAGCTCCAGATCCAACATCAGTTCCTCCAGCTCCAAAAATATATCCATTATTCTTAATTGTTATATAGTACGGATTAGAAGTATTATTTTCTATTTTGATTCCAGGAGACATTGTAGATGATCGAGGTAGACCATAGACATATATATTTGCATTTACTATTAAATATACTGGTTGAGAACCATTCCATCCTGCGGTTGAAAGAACTGACGGTAAATCTACATCACTTACATTAGCCGATATTGTATGAACAAAATATCCTTTAGCGTTAAAATAATCACTAAGACTTACTTCTCCAGAAGCCGGAACACTAGAATTTATAGTATCACCATCAACTGTAGATAGTACTTTTCCTCCACCTTTATAGAATTCACTAATAGAAGATGGAGAAGTATCACCAAAATCGGTTTTTAGGTCACTAAACTTTATAGCGCCTGAACTTGGTATATTAGGCATTATATTGTTCCAAACGCTGTGATATCACCCTTAAGTGTTAAGTTGCCATTTACATCTAGTTTCATTAAATCGCTGTCGTTTAAACTAAATATTAAACTATTTCCACTATCTCTTAGTTCGAATCCATTCAGACCTGGAACTCTAACTTTAGTAATATCAGCATTACCAAGTGTAATTTCATTTGAGGCTGTCCCAGAGGATGCTGCAGCTTGATTACCAATAACAGTAACGTTGCATAACCCCGTTCCTTGGCAGGTATTATATCCAATAATTGTGTTCAGCATACCCGTAGTTAAGTTAAAACCAGAGTACATGCCAACTAAAACGTTTCCACCTCCTGTTGTTAAGTTTTTCCCTGCATTTGCACCCAAGACCGTATTGCCAGTAGTAGATGTAGCACACAATAAAGTCATTGAACCTACCGCAACGTTACTGGCTCCTGTGCTCGACTGATTACCTCCCATTGATCTATAGCCAATAGCAACTGATGCAAAGTCAGCCAAGCTGGGTGTAGGAATGTGACAGATACCAGCCATATCACCAATATTAACTCTACCATTGCCTACTGTATTACAAAACGCAGCGCATTGACCGATTGCTATATTACTTGCCCCTGTTGTATTACACATTAATGCAGAATATCCAACAGCAACGTTATAATGTCCAGATTGAGTCTGCTGCAGAGTTGAACTACCAACAGCAATATTGCCAAAGCCTTTATTGTTCGCCAAGGCGCCTACACCAACACCTACGTTATGACTACACACGTTTCTCAGCAATGCGGTGGCACCTACTGCTACGTTATAGTCGCCAGTAACGTTTTCACTTAAGCTGCACCAACCAATAGCTGTGTTACAAATTATTGTGGTACCACACCTGCTAGACTCATAACCAATAGCTACGTTACAACCTCCTGTTGTTATACATGTTGTTATATCTTTTAGTGCAAAATATCCAACAGCAACGTTTTCACAGCTGTTAATGCCAGCACACATTGCATTTGTACCTAAAACTGTATTATATTTACCGTTGGTATTGAGTTTCATGGCACAATTACCAATTGCAAGGTTCCAATGACCACCAGTATTTGAACATAGCGCGCTATGACCAATTGCAATTGTTTGTTGCACTTGGCCGTTTATTGATGCATTTATACCAATAGCTATATTACACATACCAGTAGTACCATTACGCATAGCACCATAGCCTAGTACAGTATTTTGCTTACCAGTAGTTATATTACATCCAGCGTTTAAACCAACAGCTGTATTCTGAGATGCGCCTGCTCCATTAGTACAATGTAAAGCATTTTTCCCAATGGCCGTATTATTTTCAGCTATATTGGCATATAGTGCCTGTTCGCCGACTGCAGTATTATTAAATGATCCTACACCAAGCTGAGCCGCTCCGCGGCCTACTATTGTATTTCCAGTACCTGTTGTATTATCTGCCATAGCCAAATGGCCTATAGCGACATTTCTACTACCAGATACGTTAGAGCAAAGAGCAAAGGCGCCTAAAGCAGTATTGTCTATACCAGAACTATTTACAAATAATGATCCAGAACCCACGGCTGTATTACAACTACCAGTGGTTGTTCTTAAAGAGCAAAAACCTATACCAACATTATGTTGTCCTGCAATATTTGCACATAATGCTTGAGTGCCAATAGCTATATTGGCATTAGCACCATTGTCATTTTTAAGTGCGTCTGTACCTAATCCAACACTTGCACCATCCGCTGAACCATCTGTAAGATCATTAATAGCAGATGCACCACCAGATGGTGCGTTATTATCTACGTAATCTTTAACGGCTGCTGATGTAGGAATAGTAGTATCATTATCATTTGAACCAATTCCCTCGGACTCAATTACAAGTGTACTAGCTGCTATTTTGGAAGTAGTTATTCCAGTTACTCTACCCATAATAAAGGTTGAATTGACAGCACTATCAATTATTCCCATAGTCCGGGCTGAATCGACAGCCGGAACCCAATCGTAATCAGATCCGCTCCAACTTAAAACTTCTCCTGATGCCGCGGTTGATCGATTTAAGTGAGTGTCTACAGAACCATCACCATAGCTACCAGCAGCAATAATCTGATCGTCAACGTAATCTTTAACGGCCGCGGATGTGGGCATGGTCGTTTCATTATCATTTGAACCAATTCCCTCTGCCTCAGTAATTAGTGTAGCAGGAGCAAAATGAGTAGTATTAATATTGCCTTGCCTTGCTTGCACATATGCCGCATTGACAGCGCTGTTGATTATTCCGATAGTAGCGGCTGAATCTATGTTATCTAAAATTATAGATCCACCTAATGATACGCTACTTCCGTTTATAGTAATAGAAGAATTAGAAAGCTTTGCATTAGTGATAGCACCGTTTAGTTGTGTATTAGATACGCCACCAGGTTTTATGCTTACTACGCCACTAGATACAGAAAAATCAGCATTAGCAAAGGATGCTACACCTTTGTTAGTTGTGGATGCCTCTTCACCACTAAATACACCTGTACTAGAATTATAATCAAGTCCTTCACCGGCTGATAAAGCAGCCTTAGCACGAGTTTCTAATTCACCATCAAGTTCATCAAGAGCACCTGTAATAGTTGGAGCAGACAGGGATGATGATGTATAATTGATATTACCTATTTCAGCATCTAATTCGTTAATAGCAGCTGATACATCACCAGTAGCAGTTGTTGTAAGAGCAGCTGCATCACCAACATCATCAATTAAATCATTAAACCGATTTCTATGAGTGTTAATGTTATCGCCGAGCTGTACTTTAGTAACTTTAGCCATTTTTATTTTTCTCTACTAGTTGACTCAAAAGCGCTTTTATATCGGACATGTCAGACTTTAATTGTTTCAATTCAGCCTTTTCTTGCCTTTTGCTATCAAGTAATTTTCTTTGTCTTTCAACTTCATTAGTATTTATATTTAATATAGCCCCAGTTTGTAAATCTCTAACAAAATTAGGATCGCCCTCTACTTTTCTATAACCCATTATACAGTCGCAATTGTTCTTAAATTTCTAATACTTGGTACTAAAGCACTATTCTCTGATTTAAACACAACTTTAATTTGATATGTATCAAACGATGAATCCATATCAAAGGTATTAAATTCATATTCTCTCAAAGTGTCACCTCTAGAAATATCATTATAGTTTGATATATTTGGCCCTTCTGGCGATTTACTAAAGTAGTTCCAATTTATTTCATCAATTTCGTTATCATCTCTATTACATGTTCTATACATCACATCAAAGTCAGATTGCTCAGGGCGATAAGCATCCACCAAAACTCTAATACTCTGAGCAGGATTTTTTTGAATTAAGTTATAAGGTATAGTAACATGTTTTGCAATTGCTGATCCAAATTTAGGATCTGTTTCAGGAACAAATGGTAATGTTGTTAATTTATTTTTACCAATTGTAAATGGTGCGTTATCTGAATCAGGATTATCAATAAATGCTGATCCTAAATAAGCACTCATATGTGTCGCATTAATTGCAGGAGCGACATTATCATTTGTAGTATTCATACCAATTTTTATAGTCATCGAAGAATTACCAGATAGTTGGCTTTGTTCTTGATTACTGTCTGCAATTACAAATGGCACTTTAAAACCATTCATACCATAAGTTTCAATTGGCATATTAGTGGTTGATGCATATTTAGTGTTAATCGTTAATGTGGCATCGCTATCCATAATATCTGCAAATTGAGTAAAATCACCTGTAGCAAAAAGTGTGGTGCTTTCCGGAACGATAGTAGGCGCATTTAATTGCATGACACCAAATCTATATTGCTGAGTAGCTAGCAAACCATTACCACCTGCTTTAATACTAGAATCGGCGTTAGAATCCATAGTAATAATATAACCCGATGCATCAACATCAGTAATAGTTCTATTACCTAAAATAGATGATCCAAACACACCTGCTGTTGTACTAGCAGCAGTAACAGTATTATTTGAAGCATTAGTATCATTTGAAAGCGTTACTACATCACCAGTAAGATAACCATGATTTTCATGTATAACTTTTAGCTGATTACTTCCTGCAGTGAAAATTAAAGGAGCATCAATATTTCCATTGTCTGATAAAGATTTAATGGGAGGTGCTGACGCTTTAAATGTTGCAAAAGAGTTTTGATGCGTAAATTTTGCTTTATATATTTTATATGCTAAATCTAAATCTTGTCTAGGAGTCCAAGAAGTTCCATTAGATGATTGATACAATACACCAGATGCTGGTTGAGTTTTAACTCTTGACACTGTACTTGCAACACCATTAATCCACTGGAACTCACCCATATTAGCATGCCATAATTGGTAATGGCCAGGTGTTGCGTTTGTATATACTACTAAAGCTACTGCAGAACGCTCAGGTATTAATACCGGTTCAGTAAACGTAAATTTCATTTCCGGCAATGTGCCGCTTTGATTCCACGCAGTATTTGCAACTGCCCTTACTTCTGCAGCGGTTTTTGTTACTCTAGTTCCAGGAATAAAGGTCTTTGATGACGGAATTCCATTAATGACAGGACGTAATTCAAACGTTATAGCAGCCTGAGGATCTGTAGCAGCAGGAGCACTATAGAAATATAAGCTCGCAGCTGTCAGTACTATTCCACCAGGTTCTGTAACTCTAATAGTTTGAGCAACCGGATTTATTACTTGTGTTAAATTATTTAAACCTGTCATTACTTTTCTCTTTTAGCTATTGTCAAACCAAGTGTAATAAACTGTAAAGTTCTATAAACAAAGTTTAAACCTGATTGGAAATTTCTATGTTTGCCAGATCCAAAGTTTACATAATCAATGAATTCTTGGAAATGTCTATCTGCAGTACCATTATTAATAGCTTGTCTACCAAGGTGTCTATAACCTCTACGTAAAGCTTCACCCCACCATTTTCCATGGAACTTACGAATACACCAGACTTCTGCTTTTCTTTTCTCGCGAGCATTCAAGATAGTAGATCCTATTTCATTCGCATATGTGGCTACTACACAGCTGCTATTTTCGGCATTATCAGAAGAAGTTTCACCATCATTTACAGTGATTGACTGCCCCTTGTTATGATCTTTAGTGCCCGTAGTAGTACCACTCTTAGTACTTTTTCCTTCATCGTCTAACCAGCCATGTTGTTTTGCTGTATTTTCTGTCATGTAGTAATTATAACCATCATGACCTAAAACAGTAATCATTTTATTACCACCTCTATCATTATCATCATTTCCTCTAGAAATAACAGTTCCTGCAGATGGCGGTGGAACGTAATTAGGATTTGCAATTTCTACTTGACCATCGATATAGTGGTCTGTATAGCTATAACTAATATGTCCTCCGGCTTGATATACGCTAGAAGCATATGATATAGAGCCTTCAAAGTTATTGTCAGATCTGTCGCATACATTTAGTGTAATATTGCCTGTCGAGAAAAAGAAATCAGCCTTTCTTTGGAGATAAAATATACCTTCTATTTTACCATTAGCATCACTGTATAAACTGGAAGCACCACCACCTAAAGCAGTAGGATAGCCCGTATCATTTACATATGTTTCACCAGGATTTTTATAAACCGAGTTTCTATCAGGCAATGAGAAGTTTGAAATTTGAGTTGCATCAGTTGATACATATCCTGTAGAATCGATACCCGCGCAGAAAAACCAATGGCGAGTGCTAGGGCGTAAACCGTTAAATGTGATTTTAATAAAGTTTGGACGACACACTGGAATAGGATCAAAACCTAGATCTACTTCTCTAGTTGCTTCTTTATCAACCCATATAGTTTTTGCATTCGACATATTATATCCTTATATTTCTATTTATATATGTGCTAATATTTTCATCAAAGCGCATTATCTTTTAAAAACGCTGCGTAAGTACTATAGCCAAGACGTTTCCAATATGGATCAATATCTTCTAATTGATTGCCTTGGTGTTCAATTCTATTGACCTCTGCATCGCCTTGGATATCTGTAACAACAGCTGATACATCCCATGCATCAGCGCTAGGCGACAGTCTACCTGATCCAGTAAATCTACGAGTAGTAAATGAATTAGCATCTATGGGGCCAGATACGGTTAATTGAGATAAGTATTCTTCTTCACTATGCACTGGCCAAACTGTGTCACCAATTGCTAATGTATGCGCAGAGTTATTAGAATCATATTCTAGATTTAAATCATTCCAGAAAACTTTAGGAGTTACCATATTAGAAGATTTGCCAACTAGTGCCCGTTGCTCAATTGAATTTAAGCTAGATTGTGTGTTATGATCAAACTTATCAACTGTAAGTCCAAGCTTATACCTATCTAAACCATTTTCATCAATCACAGTAAGATCTTTTGTAGAAAGCTCTGACATTGTCAGGGTAGTGATTTCTTCTAAACCTTGGATTCTTCGTTCTAGCTGCCGTATCTGGCTCATCTTATAGCCAGTATTATTGGCTCTATTAGCTCTATGGTCTTTTTTATTTTTTACATATGGAAATAATGCTATGTCTGTAAGAGGCATACTTCCAGGGGGCAATTCAGGTACTCTTAATTCATATCCACTAATACCTTTCATAACATCAAAGTTTCCAGATTTAGAAAGATAAACTCGGTCAATTCTAGGTTCCCAATATTTAACTTCACTTAAATTAATTAATGAATTGTTTTTAGGTAAACCAGCCTTTTTAATATAATTATCTGTAGAAATTTGTTTTGTAAATCTTAGATCAATTACTCTTTCTAAATGATATGTCTGTCCTAATTTACTTCTAAATGTTGGCATAGCCTTATAAGGAACATTATAACTATTACGAGTATAAACATTATTATTTGCTGTTATAGATGTAAAGGTATCTATGCTATAACTAACAGTTCCAGCAGGAGCAGTTTCACCCGATTTTAATACTAATTTAGACGTACCAATGTGCGTATCAGTAATATCTTTTTGGATATCAAACTTATATTTGATTTCTTCGGATGTAGTGGTATCAGTAATTGAGTTCACAACCATTATTTCATCTTGAACAGTAATTTCATTATTAGTCAGGCTTACGCCTGTTGCTGTTACATTACTATTATATGTTCTACCGCCGACACTATATGTTCTTTGTTCATAGAATAAAACCTCATAGACATTACCATTTGTAATTATAGGTACACCTCCAGAGATGTCAGCACCAGTACCACTTAAATTAGATACTACAAAACCTTCAACAGGAAGATTAGATGTGGTATCAATTACAATCCAATCTTCTGGATTTGTTACAGTTCCTGTACCTGTAATAGTGATTTTACTACTTGATGCTGTTAAAGCAGTATTAGTATGTTGTACATCAGCTGTAATTGTACCACCGCTAGATGGGGCTTGATGAGGTCTATGTTTTGGTAAAGGATAAAGCAAAGAAGAAGAACGCCTATCCTGTACGCTATATGCCCCCTGAATTGCTTTAATAGTTCCTACTAAATTATTACTACCATCTGAAAGCTTTCTTACATCAGCCATTTTTCTATTTTGGCCAGAACCATTGTTATGATTAAAGCTTAAATCAGCCATATGGACTTTATAATCAAAGTCAGTTCCATTAAATGATTTATCTAAATTAATAATTTTTACAGTACCCATAATTGCATTAGCAGAATCTAATAGATTAGCTGTACCGCCGGTCGCTAATGAAATCAAATTACCTTCAACACTATCTAAAAGATAATAGTTACCTAAACTAAAATTTGTTGATTGATTAGTTTGCGTCGTAATATCATCTGTAGTGCTACGAGGTTTTGCAACTCTTAAAACAGTCTGTTCTAATTTTTGAACTCTGTACCCATCCACAAAACCAATGCCTGGTGAAACGATGATATTATAAAAATCTGAATCGGCGCTATCTGCTGAAACTTCACAAGCAAAAGTTCCTGATGGGTCTTTAGAAATAAAATCACCAGAAATAGCAGATGTTCTATCGGCTAGCAACTTACCTAATTCATTAGTTTGAGAATCTTGTGTAATAATAGCTTCAGCAGCACCGTTGTTTATAGCCATAACAGGAATAAAAGTATCTGCTGATGTAATAACAGATTCTGTTACTAATGTTAATGTAATTTTGTATCTGTCTGCGCCAGGTGATGTGGTATTAAGTGTTGCTCCAGAGTTATCATATAACGCAGTGTCATCTGAAACTGTATGCACTTGTTCAACGGCTTTATAACCAACTGTTGCAGTTGGTTGAGTGTCATAAGGATCTAAAACGATTAGTTGTTTATCCGCCCTTAGGAAAAACCCATTTGCAAACATATTTAAATCTGGTAATTCTACTAAAGAACCTCTACCTATTGGAGTATTGGCGCTTCCAATTGTAATACTTCCAGAACCAGACCAAACGGCTTCAGGTGTAATAGTATCACCAGCAGAGAATACACTTCTTCCACTTTGATTGTCACTTACATATTCAACTAAAAGTGTATAACCAGGAGTAACAACGCCTGAACCAATATTTGTTAAAGCAGTTGCTTCAGCCTGAGTCAGCACTGCTTTAACTCTTACAGTGAGTCCATCACTATGAGATATTGTTTTACCCACAAGATCAGCAAATTCAGCAGCAGTTCCTGACCATCCTGATAAAACTATAAAATCAATAGCATTATCTCTAGCGGCTAGTGAACCTCCAGAAGCATTAATAATTGCTCCTTGCTTAAACATATAATTTCCAAGGCGTGCAACTTCTTTTTGAATAATAGTCTGCATTTGTGTAAGCTCTCTCGCTTGGAGTGCTCTGCCACTATTAAAAAGAATTCTATGATAATCAGCGCTGTCAGTATAATCATCATTATAGACATCACTAAAAGTTGTGCTTGTTACTGAAGTTGCCATTTTAAACCCTTAAATTTGGAAGATAATCTTAATATCATCATTACTTTCAATTGTTCTATCGATTGCCGCCCTGTTATCTATATACAGTACTTCACCTGTATGAATATCAACCTCTGGATCGGTAAATGAAGCTATTGTCGCAGATCCACCACTTGTTGAAGTTAGTCCTGCGCCAGTAGTAAAATTAATAAAACCGGTATCTTCATTTTGGTGATACCATATTCTTAAATTTGCTACGTCGATATAATCTATATATGCTTGCGCTGTCCCACCCGCTTCTGTTTTTGAAAGCGTGTCATCTATAGCAAAGTTTGTTACAGAATTAACTGTCATATATCTTAATGCTCTTCCGAGCGTATCTGTAAAGTTACTATCACCTATATAACCATACGGTTGAATGTTTTTATAAATGCCGATTTGGCGATAGTCATTATCTACTACAAGATCTCCTGAACCATTACCAGTAAAATCAACAGAAGTCATCACAGCACTAACGCGTAAATCATTTTTAGTATCGACACCTAGACCTGCTTTTGGTCCAAAAATTGGAACAATCTCGGCTCCAGATCCCCCACCGCCAGTAACTGAAATATTAGCATAATCATAACCTTTACCGTATGCTACAGGTAAAACATCTACAATTTGAGAATTAAATAATACTGGTGTAGCAGCAGCTGCGCTATCTTCATTTCCTATAATATTAATAGTAGGCGTACTGCTATAACCTGAACCTGAATTAAGAATTCTATAACCTAATATTTGTCCAGAATCTGATGCCGAATCTGCATCATTTACAGGCATATAAGCTGAAGTAACAAAATTTGTAAAGTCTGCATTTGATAGTGTATAAAGATAACGCCATGTGTATCCATCAGACATTGTAACAGGAGTTTTTCCTGTATGTACCGGCTTTTGATTTGATACTACAGCTTCACCATTTGCATTTTTGCCTTGTTTTAAACAAACATAAACATTTCTATCACTGGTAATTACATAATAGGAAGTTGTTGGATGAGCAGCAATATTATCATTGTAACCACTATAAACAGTATTTGTTATCCACGTATATTTTGGAACTGTAAATTTAAAATCTGTTCCGACTTTACCTACAGCCTGTACGCTATATCTAAAAAGTCTTTCTTCTCTTTCAGTAACCTCAGGTGTTCTGACAGTGTCACTTCCCGTTTGCCACTGCTCAGATTTACCAATAGCAATATAGTATTCATTTGCGCTAGAATCTATGTCATTGTAAATATTTTGAGAAAGCTTTCTTCTTAATCTTTCTGTAATAATTGCAGTCATATTAAAATCCTGTTATGTAGAAGTTACTGTTGTATTTGAAAGGTCTGTGCTTACCATAAACCACTTTGCTGCTGTAGCCGACCAAACAATAATTGCAGAACCACGAGCTTGTATTGTAAACGACGTTCCACCAGCTGGAGTGCTTATATTAGAACTTGTCGCATTCACGGTAAGTGTGCCTGCGTTAATGTTAACAAATATTTTTATTTCTCCATCAGCAGAACCGTTTAACATAGTCAACGACTGAGCAGTCGCTTTATTTGAAAATACCAAAGCATTTGAAGTTATAGATTCACTTCCTGTATATAGTACAGGACTAAATGAAGCAGCAGCGAATCTAACTGATCCGACAGCAGATTGAGTTAAATTATATAGCTCATCAAAGTTATCATTAATTTTGTCACCCGCAGTCCTTAACGGATCACCAGTTCCATCGTTAGCTGTAGAGCCTAAATTTAAAGATTGCTTTGCCATGATTTACCTTTTGATTTGATTAGTGTTATTTATATTAGTTATTGGTGTCGATCTTTGTCAAACGTATCAAAGATTGTATTACTCAACAACATATCGCTATCATCGAGAGTTGCGCCATCAACATCTAAGAATTCTTGTAGCGTAGCATAGTTATCAGCGATATTACCAATAAGTGTTGCTGATTCCACTCTTTGTGTTTTATAAACATCAAAGAATCCAGTAGAACTACTATCGTTCTGATAAACAATTTCATTATATTGAGAGCCAGTATTGATAGTTGAAGTAGCACTATCCGCAAACGCAAAGTTACCTGATTCATAACCAACGTCAGCAGAATCATAAACATATGTTGTTGGGTTATAATAACTAGTTCCAAGTGATACTATCGCTGAAGATATTACATTAGTTACAACCGTAACTTCTGGAACAATATCAGGCATTTCTGGATCTACTAGTCCTGCATAAGAATATGCATCTTTACCGACTTGATCATTTACCGAAACAATTTGCACTGTGCCTTCTAAATACATTCCTGCCGGATGTGCAAATAATTTATAATTATCAATCCATGTAGTTACGTTTAGACCAGCTTTAATTAAAATAGCTAATTCTTGAAATAATTTATCATTAGTTATTTTGCCGCCAGTTGGTCCTATTACTAAAGAGGTTGATTCTAAAACACCGTCTTCATTTTTTACTGATTGCTGAGTTTTAAGTATTTGTTCTCTCGGATACGTAACATCAACATCAATATTATAAAATGCCCTGAAAAACTGTTGAATACCATATAAACTACCTTTGGATCTATATAAGGTATTTGAAAACTTTGCAGCTTCTCTTTTGTTAAACCACCCTTGGAAGTAAGCTTTTCCTAATAATAATTCATCTTCTAAAAATTCTAATAAAGAATCATCTATTTCCGTTACATCACGAGTTCTATTTAATTTTTGAATTCTATCATTAGGCTCATTTTCTTGTATTAAAAACTCGTAATAAGCCTCTAATAAAGCAATAAGTTTTGGATAATCCGATAAAAAATGAGCAGGTACTACATTATTAATCTCTGCCATATGCAGATTAAGCTCGCGCCTATTATTATCAGTAAGAGTTTTATCTAAATATGACATTTTTATTAATTTTCGGCTGATGTAGTAATTGCATTAACTATTGAATCGGCTTCATCGTATTGAATTATATTATTACGTGTAGGAACTATAGCACTTTGATTTGCCGGTAAAACAGATATTTTAATATAATTTACATTTCCAACTAATGCTGTAGGATTAAAATAGTTTATTGTAATAGTGTCATTTGAAAATGAACCTATATTGTCAACAAGAACATTTCCGTTATCAGCAACAATTTGTAAAGTATTAGAACTAAATTTATTTTTTATGGTGCAAGTCTGTCCTGAAAATGTGAATATAGATGACGTCACAATATAAACATCATCATCAGAAACAGCAATGTTATTTGGATATCTTAAAGTAGTGCTAGTACTATTATCTACTGCAGTCAATGCAGTTCTAATAGCATTAAAACTTAATGACGAATATGTGCTTAGACCTGTATTGTAAATTAAGTTTGCAGCATCATTATATTTATTTTTTGAAACAGCGATTACTACTTTAGTCATTAAATCATCTGGCAAAGCTAAAATATCAGTAATATCATTATTAATTGTTCGTATTAATGTTGGTGCTGTTGGCACAAATCTTTTTTGCATTTTTACTGTTTGACGGCTAGATAATATAGATGGATCAACATCATCAACAATAGTTAAAACTGGAGAGCGTCTAAACGCTTCATTAAACTTACCAGTATTGTTAGTAAAGTATTCTGCAATTTTAGAAGCTGTTTTTGTTTTTAATCCATTTTTTGATAATGATGTCTGATTTGGATTATATTGAAAGCTTGTTTCTAATTGAATAAATGTGATTTCTGGATCTACGAACCTGAGTCTAAACGAAATAACTTGTAATTGATTTGCTAGTTCTATAATAGATGTTTTTATACTTCTTTGAATAGCTCTTGATATATCATCATCAAACACTATAGAAACATAAACAGCTCCAAATTCTGGATCTAAATTATCTTCTCCACCCCATGAAGAAATATCATTAATATAATTAGAAAAATTCTTTAAAATTAATGCAGAATAATCTTCATTTGTTACCATTCTATTTTGAGATGCGTATTGAAATGGTGCATTTTTTCTAATAGATTCGATAGTTTCAGATTCACCGCCGCCTGTTGAAATAGTTTGTGTTACCACTTTTAATGTAGTATTAATAGTGCCTGATACAAAGTTAATTTGCGGATCGAATCTACTTGCATTGTTTGCAGTTTCACCGGAAGAAGCCAAGTAATTTACAACTATTCTATTACCAGCCTTTGGAGATACGCCAAACGTTTCACCATCACCAAATGATAGTTCAAAAAATCCGTTTGGTGATTCTTTTAAAATGTAAACAGCAGTGTTATCATCGATTTTACTAGCTTGATTAATGTTGATATAAGGAACCTCTTCAGTACTAGAAGCATCTGGATAGACTTCGACAGACACGGTTGAAGTGTCTAGTTGTGTATCAGGAATTATATAAACAGGATTATCGGCATATTCACCTACATAAAATGTTTTAGTTCTAAATGTTCCTTCAAATAAGTCAATTGAAGTACTTCCATCTAAACCATTAAATTCATAAAATCCAGCACCATTATCAGAAGCAGTAAAGTTATCAATAGTTTGAAATACGTATGATACTCCATCCACATCAGCGTTAAACCTAGTAAATTTAGGTAAAGTGACAGAACCAGGAGCACCTGCAGCATTAGTATTAAAAGATATTTTTACTGATGCTTTTGCCGCTGTTTTAGATCTAGGTATATATCCAATACCTTCTGCCAAGGAAACAACAGAACTTCTGAGTTGTGCAGTACTTAAAAATGATTCATTCAGGGCAAAGTTTGCAATCAAAGAATTCATATGTGTGTTATATGCCAACACATCTAGAAGGTTTGATAACCCAGAAGTTTCGAAGTTATAGTCTTGAAACTCTTCTTTATTTGCTAAAAACTTTTTTAAATTGTTTTTAATATTGTCAAAATCTAGTGCTGTAGATCTAATTGTAGTAGCCATGTTATCTGAGCCTTGATACTGTAGTTGTTAAACTTGATATTTCATCTGTACTAATGACCTTAAATTCAACAGTGACAGAAATGCTATTTTGATCTGGCAAAACATTTACTAAAACATCGATAACCTCAGCGCGAGGCTCGTACACTTCTATAGCATTTATAATATCGTCTCTAATTTCGTCTTCGGTTTCATCATAAGCCAGTTCAAATAAATATTTTGTTATGTCTGAACCAAAGAGAGGAGAAAACGGTCTTTCATATTTGTTAGTCAAAAGCAAAGTTTTTACTGCTTGTTTGACTGCAGCAACATCTTTTTTCTTGTAAATATCACCATTATCTGGTTTAGCTTCAAATAGAAGATCAATGTCAATATATGGCTTAGATCTAGAATTTAAAAGACTAGAAGTAAGATTACCATCTTCCCTTGATAAAGCTCTAAATGTTGCCATTATTTTGTTCTCTCTTTCTACTTATTTATAATCAAAATCAGGTGATCTAATTATTCAATATCTCAACCAATTCGTCTTGGGATTGCAATTGATTATTGAAATGTGTTTCTACTTTTCTATTATATCTAGCAGAAAAAGTTTCATCAAGTTCTGGCATGATTAAAATTATTTGTGCTCGTAATTTGCCTGTAGGATCAACTGTATCATATGACAAAATCATTTTTTCAAAGTTTACCGTGTCTTTCCAGAATTCGGCTAAATCAAAAGTATCAGCAATAGCCAGTTCACCGCTTTCATTAAATAATTCATAAACTATTGCTCTGCCTTTAGACTTTAAATCGTTTATACTATTTGCTGATATTATCTCCTTCGGGCCAGGTCTGTAAACACCTTCAGCAACATCCAATTTATAATTTTTAAATGCGCCATTATTTAATTGAATAGATCTTATTAGAACAGCTTGAGGATAAAGGTTACGAGCAATCTGTTTTAAAGCAGTTTGATCTTTAATAAAATCAATGTTAGTAGGATCGTTTGTAGCACCAAAGAATCGGCCCAATGTAACACCAGGTGCTAATTTAGTTGCAGAGGTCAATTTATCTTTTGTGTTTGGATTATAAAAAGGATCTGGTAGTATATTTGTTGGTTCAACTCTTACCGGAAGAAATGGGTCAACAGCAGAATTAGTTGTTACTTGGCCAATCCTGGTTTGACCAAATTTAGGTGATGAGTTTCCGGTGATTGACCTACCAATAGCTGGCGGTGAAGCATTAAAATAGTTTGTAGACAATAACCCTTCAGAAATAACAGAGCTAATATATTTAGAATTTGATCTATTTTTTTCATCTCTGAGTTTAGATCTTACTTGACCAGTTGTTTGATCTACAGTATCAATACCATCATACGCAGTAGATTTATCAATAAAGTTTTTAAGGAAACTACCTACATCAATAAGAATTTTTCTTATTCCTGTGTCTGGCTCGCTTAAATCTTCAGTGATTGCTGCTGGAGTCGGTTTAGTAATACTAGGTGTTCCATCACCTGAAACACTAAAACTATGACTTGAACCAGGATCTGTATCAGTTCCGCCTGATACTGCATTTTGTGCAGTTCCGTCTAAATCGCCAGTAAACTTTGATGCTGTAACACCTTTTTCGAATATAGCACCATTACCGCTATACAACATTCCAGTGCTACCTATAACTCCTGAAGCTCCCCAAATATCTAATGATGTTGCTCTAATATCTAAATCTGGAGTTGACATAATACTTCTAGATTCTGAAGTAATAGTAGATATTCCACTAGAAAAGTAATTAGCATCACCATCAATATTATTACTGAATGTACCTTTTACATTATGTGAATGCCCACCTAAAAATGTATCAGTGACTTGTTGAGTTACAGTAGTAGAATAACCACCTCTTATGATTTGCCCGACATTGCCATTTACTGTTTTTCTATCTGAACCTAATATTGTTTCTGTTCTATTTCTAGTTTTTACGGTAATATTACCTGCAACATCATAGTTTAAATCACCAGTGACTTTAACGTTTAAATCACCTTTATATACTAAATTAGCATTACCTTCAACAATAACCGTTTGATCATCACCACTAATTTCTATTTTTGATCCTTTAGATGATACTATTACTGTACCATCCGGGCGTAAATCAATACCTGAACCTTCTTTATGATTAATTAAAATTCTTTCACCTGAT
>VMHT01027314.1_pt1 | contig 45325 bp, 27 predicted proteins | sample 4693611 | NCBI WGS metagenome assembly VMHT01 (sample SAMN12280063, study PRJNA550983) | marine metagenome | isolation source: seawater sampled from same location over 5 years 0.02-0.2 micron viral filtrate | place: USA: collected off the coast of southern California halfway between the port... ... | reverse complement strand
GCGCGCCCATCACGCGTCGCCCGCCAACCGTCGCATCGCGCGCTCGACGCGCGTCGTCCACGTCGTCCACGCCGGGACGACGTGTTTCATCAGCAGTGGTTCCGTGTGTCTCGCGATGTACCTCCGGTACAGCCCCGTCGCGAGCGACACGGCGTAGACGACGTAGAGAAACGCCGCGAGCGTGACGACGGTGACGCCCGCGCCGGCGATCGGATGGCGGTCGAACCATCGGTCGACCCTGGCGGTGTAGTACGCGAGCGGATCGGCGCGTCGGTCGAGCGCGCGCGATTTTTTCCCGCGCGCGCTCGGGCGCCGGCGCCGAGGCGCGGTCGGCGCCATCCGCGTCGCGAAGTCGCGATTCGCGCCGACGGATGGAAAATTTTCGGGGGAACCAAACCGACACAGCGACGCGCGCGGCATTACGCGACGCGACGCGCGAGACGCGCGCGAGCGACGAGCGACGCGCGAGGGGGTAGATCACGCGACGCGCGTTCGTCGCGCGCGACGTCGAGCTGGGACGCGCGCGAGACGAACGCGAGCGGATTCGCGCGTCGGGCGAACGATCGAACGAACGTTGAGCGGCATGGCGACGACGGAACGCGGCGACGCCGACGCGCTGTGGCGCGCGATCAGCGCGGTGACCGCGGTGGGGGGTGCGCGTGAGAGCGATGCGTCGGAGACGCGCGCGACGGAGGCGCGGGATGGGACGGCGGGTGGGATGGGAGGGAAGATGAAGGACGCGCGCGCGCGAGGGGACGCCGTCGACGACGCGCGGCGGCCGAGCGCTCGCGCGAGCGGGGAGCGACGACGGGCGGTTTTGAGCGAGCCGGACGCGGTGCCGGTGGTGCGATTCGGCGCGGTCGACGTGGGAGGTACCGGGTGCGAGGGGTTGGATATCGTGAACGACACGGCGTTGACGCAAGAAGTCGCGTTCGCGGATTGCGAAGCGATCGCTCGAGACGGCTTCTCGCTCGATCGAGAGACGTTGACGATTCAACCCGGCACGACGGAGCGCGTACAGTTGACGTGGACGCCGCAGAGGGCGATGGCGGCGACGTACTGCGGGCAAATCTCGTTCGTGGTCGTCGCGGAGGCGCCGGTACCCATGCCCGAGGTGGAGATGAAGGCGCGCATTCGCGGCGTGGCCAAGGGCGAAGTTTTACGACCGTTGACGAATGAAGCGCCCGAGGAACGCGTGGCGAGCGCGACGAAACGTCCGCGAGATGCGAGGTTGGCGACGCGGCGGTCGCTCGCGACGTCGCCGCGCAAACTCGCGGGTGAGGATAAGTTGGCGTTGGACGCGATGCGTGCGAAGCAGCGTCGGCTGGAGGACGAACCGGCGACTTTGGCGCTCGCGCCGGTGGCGCGAGCGCTGCAACTTCAGCGAGAAGATTCGGCGTCGGGCGACGCCCACGAGGGTTCTACGAGTCGAGACGTGTCCGACGAGTTCCAAGCGGGAATATGGTTGCGTCAGCAAGAGCTCGCGTTCATTGCGTGGTTGAATCACACCATCGTCATCGACGACGTCGGCACGATGGGCGACGACTCGCCGTCTGCGAACCGAGGAGGGAACGCCTCGGCTCGCGAAGTGCGGCAAACTGTTCGAAACAAACTCACGTCATTGTACAGCTACGATGACAAGCTCGGGAGAGTCCTGAAAAAGACCTACAGACACGTTGACAACGCTCGATTCAGATTGAACACCGGACAGACGTTCATGGATAACGTCGCGCTCAAGGAGGAATTTGCGCGCGCGCTGTCGTGCTTCTCACCGTTTTGGTTGCAACTCGGCGTCGATGTGGTTGTCGGCGGAGGCATCGTGTGGAAGCGACGCGGCGATTTGCACGAGATTCAGAAGGAATGCATCGCCGCCTTGTTCCGTGATAGAGATTTGGAGATTGAATTTGGAACCGGGCACGTGCCCGGCGCGCCGCCGTTCGCACACGGATACGAAGAGGCGTTGAGCCGAAGCGTTCTCAAGCGCGTTTTACTGCTGGTGTTCATTCTCGATCGCGCAGCGATGAGTGGGTTACCCCCGAACACGCCATTACTTATGCGTCCTCACGCGGCGCTCAAACGAAGTGAAGACATACTTCGCACGGCGTTGCAAGGCTCGATGTACGGCGAAGGCGACGTCATTCGCAACTTGAGTCAATGTTCGTACAAGTTGCACTACAAACAAAATCCCATTCGTGAGTACGACTTTCAGTGCACGAACTTGGCTGTCGATTTGCGCGACGGCGTGCGTCTATGCCGACTCATGGAAGTTTTGAACGCCGACGTACTCTTCATGAGCTACGACGAAAAGAACAAGGAATGGAAGCGAAGTCTGTTGAGCGAGGTGCACTTCCCATGCGCATCCAGGGCTCACAGGGTGCAGAATGTCGAGGTTGCGCTGCGAGCGATCAAGGATCAACAAGTTGGCTTGCCTGGTACGTGGAGCCGAATCAAAGCTGAGGATATCGTCGATGGTCACCTCGAGCACACGATGGGGTTGTTGTGGGCGTTGATGATGCACTATTCGGCGCCGGGCTTGCTTCTGCCCAAGTCGTTGGACTCAGAGATCACTAGATTGGGCGGTAAAGTGCCAGATATCAAGCGTATCGAACGGCTGTCAGCGGCACGACGCGGTGATTCCGTCATAGAAGCGCCGCAGTGCGCCATGGAAGCGCGCCTATACGCCTGGGCGCGGGCTGCGTGCGCGACTCAAAACGTTGAGCTCAACAATCTCGGCGGCGCTTTCACCGATGGTCGCGCTCTGTGCGCTCTTATTCGCGCTTACGCGCCCATGATGATTCCAAAGCGTCGCATTGGTAATGCTCCGCTGAAGCTCGACGATGCGAATGCGGATACGGCAAAACACGCTCGGGAGTTGGCGCGTGACAACTTTGCTGCGGTTGCCAAGGCACTTCAAGCGCTCGGCGGCGTGCCGAACCCAACGTTTGATATACGATTTACCAGTGACGAAGGCCTGGACTCTCCTGATCCACGGGCAGTAAGTGGATACTTGCTGTTTCTCAGCGCGCGCTTGCTGTTATTACGGCAGCAAGAAGTCGCTTGCGTCCGCATCCAACGCTGGTGGAGATGGAATCGTCCAAACCGACCCAAGTTTGCCGAAGTCGTTCGCAAGTGGAACGCGGCGTCGACGGTAATTGCATCGCACGTTCGCCGCGTACAGGCAGTGGACGCGGTAAATGCGCGAAAGAATGCAATCGTAAAGCTGCAATCTTTCCGACGCGCGTGCGTAGCGCGGCGAGAGTTCCTCAATATGAAGAATGCCGCGGTGAAGATTCAATCCTTCAAACGCATGCACACGGCGCGCCTGGAATTCCAAGACACAAAGTGGGCGGTGGAAAAGGTGCAAAAGATGCGACGAGGTTGCGCGCAAAGAAATCAGTTCTTGCGCAAAAAGCAAGCTGCGACTTTGATCCAAGGTTGGTACCGAACGGTTTGTGCGCGTAACGAATACGTGAACAAGACGTGCGCTGCGACCATTATACAGATGCACTGGAGGGCTTTTGCCGCGCGCGCCGAAGCAAAGCGCATCGTCGAAGCGCGAATGAAAATAATTCACAGCGCTGCAACGAAGATTCAAGCTGCGTTTCGAAAATGTATGATGCGCAAGCACTTCCTTCGCTTGCGTTGGTTCGTGATTTTATCGCAAGCGCGCGCTCGCGCCGCCGCCGCGCGCCGGACCTTTGTGGCGCAAAAGAAGGCTAGCGTGACAATCCAACGGCGTGTTCGACGATTTTTGGACTACAATGCGTACAAACGTCGTTCGCAAATGATAGAAAACGAGCGTCAGAAGAAAGCTGCGACGACGATTCAACGTCACTGGCGTGGATACAGCACGCGCGACGGACTCGACAACATTCAATGGAAGACGTACTTCGTCACGTTGCTGCAAGCATACGTGCGACGTTGGCAAACTCGTCGCAAGTTCGTGAACGAAATTTTACCGCGTCAAAAAGAGCTCAAGTTGCAAGCGCGGAAGACGCAGATGCGTGCGCGAATGGCTCGTGAGCGCGAGGCGGCGACATGCATTCAAAAGTTCTGCCGCGGTCACCTCGCTAGAAAAACAGTGAGAAAGATGCGGCGCAAGGCGTCCAAGGCGAAACGAGCCGAGAAGGATGCCGCCGCGAATCTACTTCAAAAGGAAGAGAAATCTAGCGAGGAAATCACTCAGCGAAGTCGGCGTCCTGTGTCGGCGTTCACGAGAAAAGCTTTGCTCGAACAACACGTGGTGGTAATCCAAGCCTTCGTTCGCGGCTGGCTCGCGCGAAAGCACGCGGTGCATAAATTGGAGTGGCATCGCAAGAGAATCGCCGCCAAGGCGCAGCCTGTCAATCCTTTACACGCGCGCGCTGAACAAGCTGCGAATATGATCGCCGCACCGCACGCACGCGATGACTGCCTGCGTGGTTGCACGTTCTTCACCGAACACTGGAATCTGTCCAAGACGTGTCGAGGCATCGTCACCTCGCCTCGCGTGCTGCACGCGTTGATGCGCAACGTTCGACAGTGCAGCCGCTCGGCGTCACAAGTACCTTTGTTGACCGCGGCGTACGATTTGTTCGAGATCATCGCACGCGATAAGCACTACGCGAGTGCGTTGGAACAATGCCCCGACAGTGTGATGACCATGACGGAGCATCTGCAACAGTACCGCGACAGGCCGACGCTTTTGGAATCCGCGGTGAACACGATGGTGGCGTTGTTTGAAAACTCGTCCAACAAGCGGTCTTTGGTAAGCGAAAAGTTTTTGACGCGCGTCGAAAAAATGAGAGATATCATCGACAGCAATCGCATCGTGCACAGACGTCGGGCGATGACTTTTGCGCAGCAAGGAAGATACAAGGAAGAAACCGAAGCGCGCGACGCGTTGGTCAAGACGGAGCAAACGCTCGCGTGCTTGAAAAAGTTGACTCGTACGTTGACGTAATAAAGTTGTAAAATCACATCTCGACTACTACAAGCTCTTCTTTCGATGGCATCACCCTCTGATGCGCATGGTGAACGGAATGCGCAGATACACGCGAACGAAATCTAACAAACACAGCACCGCCATGCCGCTCCCCATCGCTTCCCAAAACACTTGCGACATCGGCATCGCCTTCGTCTCGTCCACGCGCAGGAACATTGGGAACGACACCAAGAAGTAAATTCCATAAAATGCCGATCCGAGCGTGTACGCCATGTGCCGATCGGCGAAGGAGTAATACGGGAATCCGCAAATGGTTAAACTCTCCATGAACGCCGTCGAGTACGCCATCGCGCCCACCGCCGCGCACTCGAATCCGAAACGCCAAGCGTCGTTCACGTACCCCGTTCGAATCCGTCGCAACGCCGCGTTCGACAACACGTGGTAAAACATGAAATACGCGTGCGTCATGAGATACATCGAGATCGGCACGTCGTTCAAGCGGTGCGCGTCGAACGTGTACTCCGCCTTGAGCACCGCGTAAAAGTAGTGCGTGTACCAGTAATTTCCGATAAAGCTAAACACCGCGATCCACACGTTCGCCTTCACGATGTAACGCTCGCTCAGCGCTTTCCCTCGATCGCTCGCGCTCGGGCGCATCAGCGGCGCGACGATCGCCGGCGCCGCGCACGCGCCGCAATACGCCAGGTACCCCCAACGCCCGAACGACTCGTACGCCCGCGTCGCGATCACCACCCCCACGCTCGCGATCCAGCACGCCGAGTACTTCAGGCAAAACATCTCCCCCTCCGCCTTGCTCGCGCGCGTCTTCGCGCACGCGAACCACCGCGCGCCGCTCGTCGCCGCCGTCGTCGTCGTCCGCCGCCTCGTCGTCTTCACCGGCGTCAGCGTCGCGTACGACGCCAGCATCGTCGCCAGGATCGCGGTGAATATCACCGCCATGTCCGTCCACGCGTCCCCGGTCGTCATCGCGCGCGTCGTCGCGATCGCGCGTCGCTCTGGCGTCTCGGCGTCGTCACTCCGGCGCGTCTCGATCGTCGACGCGATGAGCGGCAAGGCGCTCGCGAGCGACAGCGAAGACGACGACGTCGCCGTCCCGGCGAAGCGCGTCAACGACGTCGACGCCGCCGACGCGCCGCCGGCGAAGAAGGTGCGCCGCGCGCGACGCCGCGACGCGCGAACGACGGACCGACTGACGCTTTTCAAATCCCAGACGGCGACGAAACCGACGACGAGCGACGCGCGCGAGGGCAAGAAGCCCGCGCGCGAGGTCGACGACGATGACGACGATAGCGACGCGGATTCGGTCGACAGCGAGTGCGTGGACGATCTGTCGGGGGACGAGGTGGACGCGTCGAACATCATAGAGGGCGGTCGACGCGCCAGGCGCGGACGACCGACGACGTTCACGGCGGAGATGTACGCCAAGGCGGGGCCGGCGTTCGGCAGCGATTCGGACGATGAGTGAGCGCGCGCGAGGTGAAACGCTAGCGATGTGATCGAACGAACGAAACGGTAACGGTAAACGACACACCATGGCGCGCGGAGACGGCGCCGCCGCGGCGCTGTTTCGCCGCATCATCCGCGCCGCGCGCGCGCTCGATCGCGTCGAGGCGAGGGACGCCGTCGTCGAAGCGCGCGCGGCGTTTCGAGCGCGCGCCGACGTCAGCGGCGCCGCGCTCGAGGACGCGCTCGAACGGGGCGAGCAAAGATTAGCGCTGGCTTCACATTATGGCATCGCGTACGAACGCATAGCGCACGCGAAACTCGCGGGAGGCGGGAATAAAGACGTCGAGGTGCCGTCGACGAAGGCGTTTAACACCGCCGTCGCGCGAGCGCAGTTCCCGGTGAACCCGGCGAACGCGGCGGCGCGGGCGAAGGCGCGGGCGAGACGAGGGGCGGTGGCGAACGCCGAGCGACGGACGAACGAATGAATCGAGCGTGGGAATCTATCTATGCCTATGATCTAGCCCTAGCAACCTAGCTGTTTTACTGCGATGACCACAGCGATCGCGTGCCGTAGTTTTTCGTCTCTCGGTACGCGGGCGCGGTGTAGAGAAATTGCAACACCGGTCGATTGGCGAGCGAGTCGTTCGCCATGCCGCGGTGGAGTAAGCGGTAGTCGTACGCCACGCTTTGACCCGCGTCGAGAATTCCATCGAAGGAGAGTCGTAAGATCGAGCTCGCGTCGCCGAAACCGATGAGTTTACTCGTCTTGTGACTGCGCATGAAGAACTGCGTAAAACCGGTTTCGCGCGATAAATCGATCAACGGCATGAAGACGCAGACGCCGTACGGCGGTGCGTGACCGCATCCCGTGCGGACGTCGCACTCGACGTCGAGATGTCGACCGTCTGCGTGCCACTCTTGATTTTTCGCGCCGGGTCTGGAATACACCACCGACACGTGCACGTTCCAACCGTTCGGCATGAGCGCGTCGACGAGCGCGCGCCACGGCGCGTCGTCGCGCGCGAGCGCGCGAAGCGTCGCCCACTCCTCGAGTTCTAAATCTACTAGAGCATCGAATCGCTCGCCTCCACGCGAACCAATCTCTCGAAACGCGAATCGATCGCGCCCGTACACTATATCCCCGAACGATTCCTCGAACCTCCGCTCGACGCGTTCCACGAATCGCTCCGTCGCCTCGCGAATTTCCCGCGTCGTCTCTTCGTCCACCGCTTTCAAGCACGTCGCCACGCCCGCGTCTGCGAACGCCGCCACGCGCTCTTCATCCGTCCTGTCCTTCCGTCCCCAATCGAGCGTCTCTTTCGTCACCGCATCGATCGATCCCAGCGGCACGTATCCCGGCGCCGTCATCGTCGTCGTCGCCTCGGCGTCCCAACCGCGCGTCGCCATCCACGCCCGCACCCGCCGTTCCAGCCGCGCGTCCTCGCTCGAGCACGCGCGACACCGCCACGCGATCGTGACGTCCATCGCGCGCGCGTCGTCGTCGTCGTCGGCGCTCGCGCGCGCGCGCTCGAGCTCGACGACGCGCGCGTCGCGTTTCGCCGTCCATCGCAGCGCGGCGAGGTGCGCGGCGAGCGCGTCGTCGTCGCGCGCGCGCGTCGTCACGCGCAGGACGTGCGTGGAGAGCGCGCGATCGTCGTCGTACAGCGCCTCGTCGCTCGCCTCGTCGTCGTCGTCGTCGTCAGTCATGACGATGACTCGAGACGCGACGCCGAGTGGCGGCACTGCGCGCCGCGCGCACGGAAGGAACGATGAGCGATCAGGCGGTGTTGCTGCTCCGGAAGCAGCTCAAAGGTGCGACGCGCGCGACGCGACGCGCGCGACGCGGATTCGGGCGCGACGCGCGACGCGACGACGGCGCGAGCGATGGGATTTCGACCGATCGCTGGCGGCGGTGTCGCGCGTCTGTTTCGGCGCGCGCGCGCGGGAGACTGACGCGAACGCGTCGCGAACGCGAGCAGAGCTTTCGAGAAACCCGATCGAGGGGTTCTCCGCGGGTTTGGTGGATGATTGCAACGTGTTCGAGTGGCAAGTCACGGTCATGGGACCGCCCGAGACGCTGTACGAGGGCGGGTTCTTTACGTGTAACATGTCGTTTCCGAAAGATTATCCGAATAAGCCGCCGACGGTGAAGTTCGTGAGCGAGATGTGGCATCCGAACGTGTACGCCGATGGACGGGTGTGCATATCGATCTTACACTCGCCTGGGAATGATCCCAACGGGTACGAGGACGCGAGCGAGCGATGGAGTCCGGTGCAGACGGTGGAGACGATTATGTTGAGCGTGATTTCTATGCTTTCCGATCCGAACGATGAGAGCCCGGCGAACGTAGACGCGGCCAAGGAGTGGCGTGATGATTATCCGGCGTTCAAGAAGCGTGTGGCGCGATGTGTGCGAAGGAGTCAAGAGGAGTAATCGCGCGGTTGATTCGGCGCCGATGCGAAAAATCGGTGACTCAGTAGACAAACAACTCAGCAAATAGCGAGAGCCCAACGGCGCTCTATAGATAGAAGCTCGATGATGACGATGCTGAAGCAGCTCCAAGAACGACGACGACGACGACGCCGACGGCGACGACGACGACGACAGATTTATTTGTAATACGACGCACTGGAATTTGTTATGGAAGTGTTGCACGCCGTTTGCACGTCATAAAGAATGTGCCACTAAAGTGACAGTCATTTTGATCCGACGCGCACATCGCGCGCGCGAACGCGCGCTAATCACTGGAGTTTTTTTATGGATATTGCATGATGTTTTAGTTTAAATGGCGAGTTTCGCGAACGCTTCGGCGGCGGCGACGGCATCTGGAACAGCGTCGACGTTCGGTCCTTGACCTTGCGCCAAACCACCCTTACCGCCGCCACCCTTACCACCGAGCGGGCCGCACGACGCCGCAAGCCAGCCCTTGACGTCGATGCCGACATCCGGAGGCACGCTGCAGTAAACGAACTCTTTACCCTTGCAGTTCGCCAAGAGTGTGCACGCGATACCTTCGGCGAAAGCGACCGCCGCCGCTTCCTTCATAGCGCCAGCATCAGTACCGTCCGCCAGGGTGGCGACAAAGTACTTTGCACCCGCAGACTTTGTCGCGGCGGTTTTTCCTTGAACGTCTACGATGGCTTGCGCCTTGGCCGCCGCGGCGGCTTCCTTTTGCGCGTCCAGGACTCGCTTGACTTGACTAGTGACAGCGGCACGAATTTCCTCGCGCTGAATGACGGGAAGAACTTCAGTGTCGACGACGTTTTTCAACACACCCAGTTGTTTGTCGAGCGCTTCGCCGGACAACGAATCGCAACTCTTCACCAGAGCGAGAACGTCCGCAGCGCGCGCGAGCGCCGCTTTAGCCCCTTCGCGCGTCGCCCCGGTGATGCGACGAATACCCTTTGCGATACCACTTTCTTCAAGAATGACGAATTGCTCCGCGAAATCGGTCGACGCCAAGTGGGTGCCGCCACAGAACTCTATGGAGTAGTTTTTCCACTTGTCATCCGACGGGTTGGCGAGCAAGTCGTCGATGCTCGGACCTACAGACACCACACGAACGGGGTCGGGGTACACCTCACCGAACACCGCGCGTAAACCGTTGATAGTCATCGCCTTGTCTAACGCTACCTCGCGTTTGTCTACTGCGAGCTTTGATTTGATTTGCTCGTTCACGATGGCCTCGATTTCAGCAATTTGTTTCGTCGTCGCCCCCTTGTTGTGAGAAAAATCGAATCGCAACTTTTCTTCATCTACTAACGAACCTTTTTGATCGACACCATCACCCATCACCTTGCGCAACGCATAATTGAGCACGTGCGTCATCGTGTGGTTGGGCATGATGTTATCTCGACGGTCATAATCGACTGCGCACTTCGCGGCATCGCCAACACTCACTGTGCCGGATACGTCGCCGGTGTGCATCACGTACGCCGCAGCAACCTTGACATCCGATACGGACATCGAGCCACTCGGGGTGGTAATCAAACCCGAGTCACACACTTGACCACCCGACTCGGCGTAAAACGTCGTTGCGTCCATGAAGAACCCGTAAGGTCCTTCGGCGTCGGAGGTGGATTTTATGAATCCGCTTGGCGACATGATGGCGGTGACGGTGCTTTCGAGCGTCGGTCGTCCGCTTGCGTACTTTTCTTCATCCTTCGTGATTGCCACACCATTGTTTTGCAACCACGCAGTGGCTTCCGCTTCGAACAGCAACTGCACACCTCCAGACTTCTTACCGCCGGCGCGAGACTTTTCTTGCGCTTCGGCAAACGCCTGCGCGAAACCTTCATTGTCGAGCGTAAAACCGTTCTCCTCGGCCATAAGCTCCGTAAGATCATTCGGGAAACCATACGATTCCCACAACAAGAACGCTTCCGGACCAGAAATCACTGTTCTACGTTCTTGCTTAGCCGCCGCGAGAACCTTGCCGAATTGGTCGATACCCTTTTGGAGCGTTCGGCCGAACGACTCCTCTTCGTCGGCGATGATTTCGGTAATGTGCGTTTGCTTGGCGACGAGTTCTGGGAATACAGCTCCAAGCTGCTGAATCAAACACGGGACGAGTTTGTGAAAGAAACCTTGCTTTGCACCGAGCTTCTCACGTCCGAAGCGGACCGCTCGGCGAAGGACGCGACGCAACACGTAGTTGCGGCCATCTGACCCGGGAGCCGCGCCATCGGCGATGGCGATGGACAATGTGCGAATATGATCAGCGACAACGCGGTAAGCCATGTCTTTCTCCCCGACGTCCTCCTTGCCGAGAAGGCCAGTGTAGGGTGCGGCACCACTGATGCGCTGAATCTCCTTGAAGATGGGCATAAAGACATCCGTATCGTAATTGCTCATCTTGTTTTGTAAGATCGACGTCAGACGCTCGAAACCCATACCGGTGTCGACATGCTTCGAGGGAAGCGATTTGAGAACACCGCCCTCTTCGCGATTGTACTGAATGAACACGACGTTCCAGATTTCGAGGCAGTTCGGGTCATCCATGTTCACCAAGGAGGCCGCGTCTCTGCCACCGATGCGATCATAGTGAATCTCAGTGCATGGACCGCACGGGCCGACGTCGCCCATCTCCCAGAAGTTGTCCGCGCACCCAAATGGCATGACGCGAGACTCCGGAAGATACTTCAACCAAATTGCCTTGGCCTCTAAGTCGGGTTGCAAGCCTTGCGACTCGTCACCGCCAAAGTACGTCGCATACAAGCGATCGGGCGCGAGACCGTACACATTCGTGAGAAGATCCCACGCCATACCGATGGATTCTTCCTTGAAGTAATCGCCGAAAGACCAGTTACCCAACATCTCAAAGAAGGTGTGATGGTACGTGTCTTTTCCAACATCGTCCAAATCGTTGTGCTTCCCGCCTGCGCGAATGCACTTTTGCGTATTCGTCGCCCTGGTGAGCTTGGCCAACGCCGTCTTCGGATCAGCCTTGCCCAGGAAAATCGGTTTGTATTGATTCATGCCCGCGTTTGCGAAGAGAAGCGTGGGGTCGTTGACAGGCACCGCTGGCGATGACGGCCAGTTCACGTGGCCCTGCTTTTCGATGAAGTAGTTGACGAAGGTATCTCTGACGCGCGAGGACGGCCATTCTTCTACGTACTTGACCGGCCGCGGCAACTCCTTCGGTCCACTAGGATCGTACGTCGCGGCTTGCTCGCACACCGGCATCGTACCCACGGATTCAAGCCATTCTTGCGTCGCGTACACGGTCTCGATCCATCGCAAAAGCTTCGGGTAGTTGGCTTGCCATTCGCTTCGCGGGACGAGGTAGCAGTACACGTTGCTCAAGCCGCTCGCGCCGACGATATCAGCGAGCGAAAGCGCGTTATCTACCAAGAACACAGCATCGTGCGCCGATAAGTACGCCTCCACGGCCGCCATGAACCCAGCCACGATCTTTTTCGCCTCGCTCTCCTTCTTTTCATCGTACACGATTCCCCGAGCGGCGCCGATGCCCACAATCGGATACAACCACTGCGGTCCGCACACGTCCACGACGTTGAAAGAATCCATCCAACCATCAATTCTCGCTCGTGTCCACGCATCATTGGGGTAAATGCTCCCTCCCGTAGCCCCAGTGCTCGCCAAATACCTCGCGATCGCGTTACTTTCAAACGCCGCGCTCCCGCGCTCGACGTTTTCCACGCACGGCACCTTTCCAAACGGGTTCTTTTCCTTCAAGTACGCCGCGCTCTTGTTCGTCGTCCCCATCACGCACTCCGCTTGCTCCAGCGTTTCATCCTTCACGCCAGCGAACCGCGCCGCCGCCGCGATTCGATGCGACCGCGTCGTGCTTCCGTACAGTTTGAGTCCCATCGCGCCAAAAACTTTGCCACGGATCGAGCGTAGTCACCGTCGTTCCCTCGCGCGCGCGGCGCGTTCGCGGGCGTCGGTCGTGGACTTTCGCGTTCGAGTGCGTTCGCTTCGCGTCCGTTCGCTCGCGCGCGGACGATCGGCGTGCGCGACGCGCGTGGGAGTGACGTTCCATTCGCCGACGCGTCGAGGCGGCGGCTTTCGCCCTATCCACGAAAGAAAGACCTGAAACCACGCGGGTGCGAAAACCAAAAACGCGGGCGGGCGAGAAGGCGAATCGAGGTTTTAATGCACGTTCATACATAATGCTGTAGGTATTCTCAAGCGCGAAGACCGAGCGAAGAAGTTTGACTAGGAGCGCGAGGCGAACGAACCGAGCGCGGTGCTACGCCGCAGGGCGGCGCGAGGTCGACGCGATGCTCACGAGACGCGGCGCTCAGCCAGAGATGGGAAACTTCGGCACCTTGACGTTCCAACCGCGTTCGTCGGGAAGCTTACCTTGTTGGATGCCGGTGAGCTCATCGTACATCGCTTGCGACGTTGGGCCGACCTTACCGTCGCAAAACTTGACGGTTTTACCCTTGTACGTCACCGACCCGACCGGGGCGACGACGACGGCGGTGCCGGTGCAAAAGCACTCGTCCGCGTTCATGACCTCATCGATGGAGACGTTGCGCTCTTCCACGGTGAAACCTCGCGCGGCGGCGAGTTCGCAGATGGACTTGCGCGTGATCCCGGGAAGAATCGTGCCCTGCAACGACGGCGTGGAGATGGTTTTCCCCTTGACGCAGAAAAAGTTGCACGAGCTCACCTCCTCGATGTACTTGTTTTCCTTCGCGTCCAAGTACATGACGTCGGAGAAACCTCGCTTCTTCGCTTCTAATTGCACCTTGAGCACAGGGGAGTAGTTTCCGATGCACTTCGTGCTCCCGCTTCCCCCGGGCGCGGCTCGATGGTACGTCTCCTCCACCGTCAAGTCGATGGGCGTGAGCTGCCCGCCCTTGAAGTACGACGCCACGGGCGAGCAGTACACCAAGAACGTGTAGCTCGGGGCCGGCCCAAGGCCCAAAATCGCCCCCGTCCCGATCAACAGCGGTCGCAAATACAACGAACCCATGCCCACGGGCGGGACGTACTCCGCGTTCGCGCTCACCGTCCTCAACACCGCGTCTCGAAACAAATCCCTCGGCACCGCCGGCATGGACATCCGTCCCGCCCCCTCCTCGCATCGCTTCGCGTTCTCGTCCGGCCTGAACACCAACAGCTCGCCCTCGCTCGTTCGGAACGCCTTCATGCCCTCGAACACGCCCTGACCGTAATTCAACACCGCCGACGCCGGGCTCAGGCTCAGGTCGCCGTACGGCACCACGCCCTCGACGACCCACTCCCCCCCGAGCTCGCACGTCGCCTTGAACATGTACGCCGTCGTCGTCAGCCCGAACCCCATCGCGTGCCAATCGATCGCTCCCGACGCCTCCGCGTGCGCCGCGTCGCTCGACGCGCTCACCGCGCACCGCGTCGGCCGTCGTCCCGCAACCCTCGTCGTCGTCGCGCGCGCCCGCGCCGTCGTCGCCGTCGCCGTCGTCCTCGCGCGCGTCGCGCGCGCCGACGTCGCGCGCATCGTCGCGTGCGTCGTCGCCGGCATCGTCGTCGCCGTCGTCGCGCGCGACTGTGGCGCGCGCGCGGCGTCGCGCGCCGACGATCGCGCGACGCGCGACGCGCGCGCGGCCGAACGCGCGCGCCATCGAGGACGGGGTTCGATAGCGACGCGCAGGGTGCAGCCGCGCGCGCGCGCGCGACGGCCGGCGGGCGTCGAGTCAACGCCGGCACGCGCGACGATCGACGCGCGCGTCGAATCGAATCGACGGCGGCGCGCGCGACACACGACGACGACGACGACGACGCGCGCGCGATGAAGATCGACGAGGTGCCGAGCCTGGCGAAGAAATCGCGCGTCGCCGCGCACACGCACATCAAGGTGCGCGCGAGCGCGCGCGAGCGCGCGAGCGCGCGCGACGACGACGACGACGCGCGACGACGCAATCCGATCGATCGATGGAACGACGACGCGACGAACGACGACGCGGGACGCGCGCGAGGAACGGACGATTGACGAGACGCGCGGACGGGCGAACGACGCAGGGACTGGGGCTGAAGGAATCGGGCGAAGCGGCGGAGACGGCGGCGGGATGGATCGGGCAAGAGAACGCGCGGGAGGCGTGCGGATTGTGCGCGGACATGATCCGGGAGAAGAAGATGGCGGGAAGGGCGCTGTTGATGACGGGAGCGCCGGGGACGGGGAAGACGGCGCTCGCGCTCGGGATCTCGCAGGAGCTCGGGACGCGGGTGCCGTTCTGTCCGATGGTCGGGAGCGAGGTGTACAGCTCGGAGATTAAAAAGACGGAGGTGTTGATGGAGAACTTTCGACGCGCCATCGGGTTGCGGATTAAGGAAGTGAAGGAGGTGTACGAGGGTGAGGTGGTGGAGATGACGCCCGAGGAGACGGAGAGCACCAGTGGGGGGTACGGTAAGGTGATTTCCCACGTCGTCGTCGGGTTGAAATCGGTGAAAGGGACGAAGCAACTGAAGTTGGACCCGGCGATTTACGAGGCGTTGCAGCAAGAAAAAGTGCAAACCGGGGACGTCATTTACATCGAAGCGAACAGTGGTAGCGTGAAACGTGTCGGGCGATGTGATGCGTACGCGACGGAGTTTGATCTCGAGGCGGAGGAGTACGTGCCTTTGCCCAAAGGTGACGTGCACAAGAGAAAAGAAATCGTGCAAGACGTGACGCTGCACGATTTGGACGCGGCGAACGCCAAGCCAGTCGGCGGTCACGACATCGTCGCCGTGATGAACCAGTTGAGCAAGGGCAAAAAGACTGAGATCACCGAAAAGCTTCGGCACGAGATCAACAAGGTTGTGAATGGGTACATCGATCAAGGGATCGCTGAACTCGTTCCCGGCGTACTTTTCATCGACGAAGTACACATGCTCGACATCGAGTGCTTCGCGTACTTGAACAAGGCGCTCGAGTCTTCTCTCGCGCCGATCGTCATTTTGGCCACTAACCGTGGTATTTGCACCGTGAAGGGTACGGATATACAAGCCCCGCACGGGATCCCAACGGATTTGCTCGATCGGTTGATGATTGTACGGACGATGACGTACACCGTCGAAGAAATGGTCCGCATTCTCGCCGTTCGAGCGCAGGTGGAAGGACTCGACATCGATGAGGAATCTCTCGCGCATTTGGCCGACGTTGGTGACAGAACATCCCTGCGGCATGCCATGCAACTGCTTTCGCCGGCATTCGTCGTCGCAAAGACAAACGGTCGTGAAAAAGTCGTCCTTGCCGATTTGCAAGAGTGTGAAGACTTATTCATCGACGCCAAGGCGAGCGCCAAGTTGTTGAGCGAACAGGCTGACAAATACTTGGCCTAATTATTAGTTTTTAGTAATACAAAGATCAGATGGATATCGATAAGGATTTTCTTTTCGCTTGCCACATTTCGGTTTTGTTGTGCCGGGTCTTGGTTTATCATTCTCGGATCGTCAAGCGATGATATCGCTTTGCAAAGCTTCGTTAGTAGCGCCACCGCTACCGTCACCGCTACCATCGCCGCTACTGTTATCGTCGGGTGAAGCGTCGGACACTTTGCCAAAAGTTTTGGAACGCAAACGCTCGGCATCTTGGGCGTCGAGAAACGTCGAGCATCCGTCCTCCAAAAGGTCGGATTGCTGCTGCCACATTTGCTTCGAGCACATATTATTCCGCAAATTTCGAATCAGTAAAAGAGCAGTCTCCCTGTCGATGGCCGTCATATTTTCCAATGGCGTCGTGTGCGCATTCGACAATCTCAAAGCGTGTTCTGGCTCTGTTCGCGCTTCGTTCACTTTGAACAAATCTGCGAGAAAACCGTAGACGGTAGCGAAATCTGGGGTGTTCGTGCTATTTTGTAGCGGTGGTGGCACGCCCGGAGCGCGTTTCGGCGCTACGGGTAGCGAGCCATCCGGTTCCACTTGCAGCCGTAAACGCATCGCTTGCGACATGCCTGGCACGTAGTTGACGGCGCGCTCACCGTCTGCATGATTGCTTTTTTTGTGTCTCGGTGGCGGCATCTGGTCTCCTTGACCAGACTTCATCAGCTTCAGGAAGTGTTTTTGCGCGTGTGATCTGATCTGCACAACGTCCTTTGATCCGACGTATTCCTCGATTCGTTTCCAGTCGCGGCTATACAACTCCAGCGCTCGCAAAAATCTCTGATGTTCCTTCGGCGTCCACGACACACGCGCCCGAGTCTGCGTGTACGGTTTACGAGGTTTCTTTTTTCCATCCGCACTCGCTCCGCGCGTCGCCGACTTTCGCTTCGACATCTTGTTCGTGTCGCGCGCCACCTTGTCCACGGCGGCTTGCACCATCTCCTTGGTGACGATCGGTGGCGACGTCGTCGGCCCGGGGTCCGCCTGCGCCTCCGCGTGCCCTGGCGCCGCCACCAATGCACCGTGCTTCATCTTCCGCGTCGCGCCGATCGCGTCCTCGGTCGATCGGGTGCCGACGCGTCGAGCGGGTGCCGACGCGTCGAGCCGATCCGATCCGACGATCGAGCCACTCGACACCGTCACCGCGCGCGCGCGCCCGACCCTCTTTCGCGTCCGCGCGCGTCGCGCGACGCGCTCGCGTCGTTCGAGCGCGCGTCTCGCCCGACGCGTCGGTGCCGCGCCGCGGTGCGTCGAGCGACCGCGTGTGACGCTTCGGTCGCGACGCGTTCGAGCGCTGGAGCGCGCGTTCGCCGGCACTTCGCGCCGCGCCTCGCAGCATGGCCACGGTGGCCATCGCGCCCGACGTCCAGACGCACCCCACGGCGACGGCGGTGACGCTGGCGCTGAAGATGGCGCCGATCGCGACGTACTTGGCGTGCGAACTCGTCAATTCGGACGGTTTCGTCGCAAATTTCGTGGCGTGCGTCCTCGCGCTCGCGGTCGATTTTTGGTGGTGCAAGAACGTCAGCGGACGCTTGCTCGTCGGTCTGCGGTATTGGAACGAGATAGACGACGCCGGGGAGTCGCGGTGGCGGTTCGAGGCGAGGGACGACGAGGGCATGGCGCGCGTGAGCGCGAACGAGAAGCGACTCTTCTGGACGACGCTGTACGGAGGCGCCATCGCGTGGGCCGCGCTGCTCGTCGGCGCCATCGCGTCGTTCGAATTGAACTACGCGTTGATCCCGTTGGTGGCGCTGTGCTTGGCGATGACGAATTTGGTGGGGTACTTTAAGTGTTCGAAGGACGCGCAGAGTCAGTTGAATGGATTCGCGCGAAGGCAAGTCGCGAGCGCGTTGTTTTCGGGCGTCGGGTCCTCGGCCTCGTAGATCGAGGGTTTCGTTCATGTAGATATTTTAGGAGTTGTAACGCGCGCGATTCGCGCGATTCTCGCGTTCGTCTTGAGCCGCACGACGTTTTGATCCTCGCGAGAGCGTCGTCGCGCCGCGCGAGATTCAACCAGTCATCGACATTCCGAACCGGTGCGGCATCATACGGCGACGCGTCGTCACCCGATCGCGTCGGAGGCGAGACTTGCGGTTATTCCGGAGTCGACGCGCGATGTCGCGCGCCGCGGGCGCGTCCGCGCCGTCCACGGCGAGCTCGCACGTTGCGTTCAGTGGCTGGCTGACCAAGCGCGGAGGAAAGGATTTATACGGTAAAGCCACGTGGCGCCTGCGATATTTCGTGCTTCGACGACCGAGACACGCGAAAGAGCGGGCGTGCGTGCGGTACTTCGCCAACGAACCCGCGGACGGGGCGGAGAGCGCGGCGAAAGGGGAGTTTGCGATTAACGGACAGAGTGCGGTGCGAATCTTGGATTCCGATGAAACGTTCGCGGAATTCGGGCTCAAAGCGCACAAGTATGCCGGGAAGCGGATGTTTGCGTTTCAGACGATGCCGGGGCAGGGCGGGAAGAGCGCGGCGCTTGTCGTGGAGGCGGAGGATCTGACGACGATGCAACGGTGGGTGACGGCGATTAGCGAAGCAATCACTCGGGCAAGAAGTTTGGAGAATGAAGCGGCGAGTAAAACCGGTTTGGCGGTGTTAAACGCGCAAGTCGATGGCGATGAAAACGATGTTTTACGAGGGAAGAACTTTCGGGGGACGCTTGAATTGGCGGGACTTTGCGGACCGCTCGGCGACGGCGCGCTCCCCGTGCATTTGGACGCGTGCTGGGAGAATTTGACCTTTGTTGATCTCATGGCGGATTCGTGCTTGAACGAAAAGCTCGGCAAGATGCGACGATCGAAATACGTGCGCGAGACGTTGACGAGCTTGGTCGACAGTGCGATCACGATTGGACGGTGCTTGGGGGCGTCGCCGATTCCCATGAGCGGGCCAGAGTCTAACGCGATGAGCACGATTCGTCGAGCTCTTGATGATATGCTCGCACTCGCTCGCTTGATGCCAGTCGGTACGAAAGACAATAATATTTTTGTTTCGTTTCTTGCGGCGCTGTTGGATCGCGTTCGTCAGCTTCGACCAGGTGAACTGATCATGTGTCCGGGAGGTTGGGCAAACGAAGAAGGCGGCGCTGCGGTGATTTACACCATTCACCGTCTCCCCGCACACTTCGTTGTGAGCTTGACCAACTGCGGCGACGGTGTGGAGTTTCATCCTATTCAAGCTGATCCTGCGAAAGATGCTTTCAAGTATATTCATACCATTCAGTTGATGGACGTTCCGATAGCCGTCGCGATGGACTCCTCGGCGTGGGCGCTGCTGTTCCGCCCGTTGATTTTCCCTCAAGACGCCGCCAGTGCGAAAGACATGATTTACAACAAGCTCCTTCCCATGATGAATGGTCGTCCTCTACTCGCTTCGGTCACCCCCAAACCACTGCGCACTGTTAAGTTTGCGAAACAGCCAAGAGGACGCGATTCAAGCGGCGTCTTTACCGCACTCGAAGCCGCTCGATGCGGTCTCGCTAGTTTAGGTTGCCCGCCGAATCGTGCAGATGCGTTGGTGAACCTTGGAGTAAGGTTTGTCATGCTTGAAGAGGCCAAGCGCGATTTGGAGCGCGTGAACATGATCGGTGCAAGCGCTCTGGTTACGTTGCAAGCGGCGTGTAGAACGGTTGCGGAATACGCGGCGAATCATGCCGACTTGTGCGTCGAGGCAGAAGAAGCAAGTAATGGTGAGCCACCGAAGAAAACGACAATGCCCCGAGAAACGCTGGCGCAGATGTTGCGCTCAGTTGAATCGGTGATTCTGCGGACAAAGGCCCTGCACGGCGCAACGACACTACCGCCGGCATTGCAACCGCCGAAGGTACCGATCACGGCGTGCGCTTTACCACTCTTCAACCGCCTCGCCAGCGAAGGTAACGTAGATTCGTTAGCAGGTGCAGCTAGAACGCCACCGATTTTGAGGCCAGTCGAACTCACATTGGTGCCGGATGCCGTGGCGAAGCTAGAAGACGTACCCAAGGCGTTGAGAAACGCGCTGCATTGCTGCACGATTCTCGCAAACCAAGCGGATTTGATGCCAAACTCTTACGCCTTGCGCGTGAGCTTGCTCGTGCACTTGTTTGTACATGTCCTGCCGGCACCTTTACCTATTACGCACCCTGAGAGACATACGAAATGCTTTTGGGCATCGGTGAACACCACCTATGAGCTCCAAGCTGAAATTTTGAGGAGTCTAAATTTGTTGCTGCGGCACTTTTCCGCCGCAGCGCTTTCAATCAGCGTCACGCAGACTTTCGATGCAGCGCGTTTACTCACCATTGCCAATTTCGCGGCAATCGCGGATGCGACGCTTCGTCTTAAAGTAGCAGACGCGCCGTCTGCGTTCATGCAACACTACGCCGGATACGCCGAAGGTCCGATTTCGGCGTTTGGTTTTGAAATCGGTCCGTTCGCCGTTGAGGCAGAGTACTTGCGTTTCCACTGCCCAGAACGTACCATTAGGTTGACTCAGACGCTGGATTACTTTCATAGCTTGAAGAAAACGATCGAGAGCGATCACATGATTTACCGTTGGGAGAATGAAGCCGCGGGTGGGATGTCGTTTGGCGTCGGCGAGGCGAGACTCATCGATCAAGTCTGTTTGCAAATGGGTATCGGCCGAGAAGATCCAGAGTACTTGGCAAAGTATCACAGTGGCGAGTTGCGTGAGTTTGCCGATAGCTATCCGGAAATGAGTGCACTTCGAGATATCATTTTCATGTTCAAGTTACTCATGGCGCCGACGTCAGACGACCTTCCAGAGCTCGCACGTTGGAAGCCCATCGACGCTGCGTTGGATTGGAGTGTGGCGCGACGCGAAAGTTCGCGTAGTTACTTTGACTTGGAAGTGCGGGCTTTCGGTCGTGCTTTGACTATTCAGCCTTGGAAAGAACCAGAGGTAGAACAGGGCACGTCTAAGACAGGTTGGCGTAACATTTTTGGCGGTGGATTTTTCGCAAGAATGCAAGATCGCCGGCCGCGATGCCCACCTTCGGGCGCCAATCCCAGCAACCTGGCTGGTCAGCGAGTCGACACCGAAGAAGACGTCCTTCATTTGCGCGAGGTACCAACGTTTGACAATCTGCTTAAACCAAGCGAGTCGGAGCTGCTCCTGACTTACTTGACCGCTCCCATGATTCGTTTGCCGCTCGTGATGAAGCTGTTCGCAGAACCGACACGCGTGCGCGGGTTGACGCACAACGACATTCAGAGTGTTTTAGACGCTGTGATTTTCGAGCCCGGACCTTGGGCGCCTCCAGAGCCGACGACAATACCAAAGGAAATACCTGCAACAACGCGAGCGCATATGGCAACGCCGACTGGTTTACTCGTGCACGAGCTCATCAACTGTCCGGCGCCTCTCGCGGATAGCGCCGAAGAGCTGTTGGCGTTGAGTTTGGAATTAGATACCGGGCGTCACGACGCACCGAGCGCACAAGGGGTGTTGTTCGCGTGTAGGATGCTCACTAGACTGCTGGCGTTCGTAGATAGCATCCTCAAGGCAAATTCGCTCGATTCGGAATTCACGACATCCACTGGCTTGACGCGAGGGCTGGATTGTTCGTCGGCGTCTTTGTCGGCACTCGCGGACGTCAAAGTCCGCATCACCAAAGCACTCAAGGAGAGATGTCGACCAGTGATTCAGCGATGGTTACGTCACGCGGTGAAGAAAAATGCAATTCGTGCGGCTTGCGCACTTCACGCACATCTCGCGTACATGTACTACTGGACGCCTCGAGTAGAAATAGACAAACAAGCGGCCCTCATTATTCTCACGGCACAGCAGTACATTTTCGTGAACTACCACTTCACAGATACACCGGATGGAAGCGAGACGAGCAATAGAAAGTTGGCGGACACGGGGAGTATGAGCGGTGTCGATACTGGTCTCGGCTTTGCGCCGACGGAGATTTTTGACCTGTTCCAGCGAAAGCGACGGAGCATTCTGGAATGGGCGGCGGCGAATCCGCAAGACGCTAATAGCATTCTGGAGAACGTCGTCGAGACGCTCACTACTAAGAAGACAGATGGCTCGAACTCACCAACGAACGTGTTGGATGCAGAGGACACGTTTAGCGCGAAGCGTGCGTGGCGCCGTGCACCAGGTGCGGGTGGTGCTGGTAGATTTGTCAGCTACGTGTCGGATATCCCATTCGCAGATCTCGTCGAGAGGGACAAACGGGCCGCGGCGCTTTTACTTCAAAACCATCGTCACTACGGAGAGTGGCTTCTGGAGACGACGCTGCAGTCTTTCGATATGGAAATTAATGCTCAGCTCGGCGAATTCACCGTTCGAAAGAACCGATTGCGTCATTTAGAAGCTAGTATTCGTGAAATGCCGGACTTCGTCGCAGCGCTGGGACCAGTGCTCGCCAAGCGCGGGATTGAGCCGTCGCACTTCCAAGAACTCAGCAAAGGGGACGAGCTCGTGATCGGCGATTCGGGGGATGTCGTTCACTGTGCGGAGGTAAAGAATACGGAGCATCGTACATGGATGCGTCTCGTGGGTCTCAATCATGATATTCAGTTGTGGGATCGAGATCCAAGACCGCCGCTGAACGAATTTACGCGACCGCTCGTTAGCCGCGTGCAGACAAAGTCACAAGCATTAGAACTTTTGGGTCGTGCAGTCGGTGCTGGTGGTCTCGCAAGCTGCGAGCAATGGATTCTTTCTATTCTTGATCCCATCATCAAGGGTCCGGGCGCGGGATATCTGCACGGTGTCGAGCTCTTTTTACCCAAAAATACAATTCACGGGTCCATAGCTCGCCTCGCCGGCACTGGCGCGCCTGAGAATGCGGTGAGCGAACCTTGGAGTTTTTGGAAGCGAAAGACTGTGAGCACATCCAATGACGATCAACGTCGCGTGGAAGAGGCCAAGCAGCTCTTGACGGAGGTAATGATCGTTAGAGAACCTCCTCTGGTACAAGTTTTCCGCGTGGAATCGTACGGTCGACGTTGGCGACGTTCGTTAGTGTTCGCATCAAATGCTTCTTTCTGCCTCGCAGATATCGATCCCGATGGTCAACCAATTCTAAAGGATGAAAATGAACGATTTTTACTATCTGCCGCGCGTCTAGGCTCGCGAGCTCCGAGTTTAGTCGTCACGAGACTCTTGAATGGCTTCATCGGACGCGAGTCGTTTGTTCCGGCGCGACATTTGCGTGGCTTACTGCCCCAGGTTTTGCTCGAAGAGTACCAGTTTTGGCGAAGCGAAACTACTGGTGATTTATTTGGTACCGCGAATGAAAGTGCTTCGCACCCGAATACTATGATCCATGTGCGATTGGGCTATGAAAACAATTTACTGCTCGATGGAGGATTTCCCGTAGATACTCGCGCCATCGTGCGAAGACTTCCAACAATGGGTGCTGATGGGATTTCGCGTCTCCCCCCGCTAGATGGTTCGTACGTCGATGGTCAGCTTACATTAGTAGATCTTCTGTATGCGCCCTCGCTGGCGGGTGAACAAGGGCGCGCTCTACTCGCGCTCACCAAGTCTCTCGCCGCCGTCGAAGGATTGGCACATTCGCTTGTCTGGTCATCAAAACCTGGGCTCGAAAGTGGGCCGAATGAGCACATCGCGGGTGTGTGCGATATATCGCGTGTTGAACTTCCAAGACTTGGTGTTTCGTTCAATGCGATAGAGTCAGGTGGTGCTATTCGCTTGGAGTGTGAGGAACACGCCGGGTTGTTTTTAGCGCAAAGACGCAACGCCGCGCTCGAGATTCTGCTTACCGGGCTGCCGCATGCGCTTCTTCTCGAAGCTCGAGACGGTGCACTGTCTGTGCTGTTATCGGCGAGCGCAATACCTCGACCCGCGGCGACTGCGTCGGACTTCGCGCATGGAGCGAGCACGGGACTCGGCTCAGATCTCATAATCGATCGTTGGAGCACGCAGTGGGTGGAAAACATAGGCAGCACAAAGCACTATGTGTATCCTGTGCATCCTTCGCATGCGACAATCAGTGCAACGTCGATGCCAGCCGCTCTATATCTCGCAATCCTGCGATTCATAGGTCGCGATTATCTCGCCGTGCTCAGACTTGCGGAACTCTGTGTGTCAGAAGCGGTGCCCACGCCAGAGGAAGCGCAGCTGTGGGACGCGCTCGCGCATGCGTGCTCTTTGGATCCAAGCCCCGACGCCACAGCAGTTCGCGTGAAGCTTATGTTGATGGTAAAAGACACTCCAATCGAACCCCGACTCGCGCTGAAGTGGCCACCCGTGGCGGATGTACTGAATTACGTCAATTGCTGGTCGTACATCAGCGCAAATTGTCGCCTCACTGGACATGAAGAGCTCACCGCGATCGAAAGCTTGGTTACGGAGACCATGGCAAAGAAGAAAACTTCCAAGTTCAAGGCTGTCATTAGTTTCATGTTCCCCGGCTCCAAGAAGGCGAGCGCGGCGGATATGAGTATGGATCCAACGAAGACCCCAGAGTTGTTGAATCGTGCGGCGTACTTGAGGCAGCTCGTGGGCGGAATCGCGCGCATGAGCGCCGGATCTACGCCGACGAGTTCTGGATTCCCTCTAGTATATCCAGTGGCGCCAGAATATGACAGATTCGATACCGTGGACGACCTGACTTGCTTGTCCGATAAGGTAACGGGTGAAGGACCTCTGGGCAAACTCGCGGGTCTGATTCAAACGTACAATCGTCCAGATGACGTGAGCGTCAACGGTAGTCAGGCGCTCGCTTTGATCGGCCAATGGATCGACAAGGAAAAGTTCAATCTCGACGGTAACTTGGGATTCCCGTTATTCTTTGAGCTCATGACTGGAACCCTGCCGCTGCGCGTTCTTCCTGGTGATTCTCCCCATCGTTGGGGTTGCGTTCTCCTTCGTTTTGTGCCAAACGAGCAATCGATGAAGTGCGGTACACTCATGAGTACGTTACGCGTACTTGCTTCCAGCCCCAACATCGCGCAGGATTGTCCTAAAATGGAAGAACAGAGCGTTGGTCAACGGTTTAGTTCAATGTTTACTTCGGACGGTGCGATAGGTATGTTACTTCGCAAAGTACGACCGTACCTGCAACAGCGAAAAGACGAATTCCCCGGTCGCATATCTTGGACGGGCAAGGAGTACTTGACGCAGAGCATATACGAGTCTGACGTGCAGACTTGGGCGCGTACGATTGCTACTGGCGGCAGATGGGCGCTGACTCGATTCATGAATACATCGTGCTCTGAGCGCGAGTTCTCTCTCAAGTCGAGCGATAGCGCTGAGATGGCTGGTGGTACCACGTGGAGTGGGAAAACACTCCAGCACGTGGATCTGGAGATGCTCGTGAAGCGCCCACTCGGTGTCCTTGATTTGAACAAGTATGTCGTTCCTCTTACGGAAGATAGAGCCGATGAACTCGCGGAATCCGTCGCGCTCGGCGGTGTCGGTGGTTTGCCGTTTGACGTCAGCCAGCATCCAGCGGCTACGACGTCCGTCGCTAGACAGATGCTCAATCGTTTGCGCGCCGACGTAACCGGAGCATCAGACAAAGCTAAGGCGCGACGCATGAATGGTGATTTTAGTGCGGTGACGTTGAAGGGTTTCTCCCCCAGTGATACTGCCGCGATCGCATCTGAAGCGGGTGCAGGCCGCGCCGGTCATGCCGCGGGGACCGCCCGTGCGGTTCTACGTGAATTGCTAGAAGGAATTCGTCGTGTCACCGCCGACGATAAGGCGGCCGCATCTGAGGCTATGTCAGCTGCACTTGCTACGGCGAATGGTTTACGAAAAGACGTCGAGTCTGGGACAAAGATGTTACGTCTCGGATTGCAGCGCCGCGCAGGGGCTTGGGCCGAGGTGACATTTGAAGATTTGGTTGAGTGTTTGACGTGCGAAGGCGGCGAACACATTTTATCCCGTTTGTCTCCAGATGTGACCGCAAAGCAAATAGTTGATGCGTTATATTTGACGTCGCAAGCGTTGCTGCTCACGCTTCGCGCGACGCTAGCCGCGAAAGCGGCGGGTATGGTGGCTGACACGCTCATAGCGTTGACGAATTGTGCAAAGACAGCGGCTATTGACGGTATTGATTCTGTCGATCGAGACTTGAGGCTCAAAGCTCTGGCAATCGCGGAGTTGATTTCAGTGGAACGACATTACTTCCAGGCGGACACTGCGAATCCATTCAGCAAGGCAACGCGCTTGATCTTTGATCCTCGTTTGCTAGTCTACGAGTACAGTCAGAGCATCGTGCTGCGCAAGCGCCAAGTCGAGCTGACTCGAGATTTCGTTGACACGGCTGAGAACGGTGGCGGCCAGTGCGCACAGATGCTCATGGGTGAAGGTAAAACAACTGTGGTGTGTCCATTACTGGGCTTCGTTCTCGCCAAGAGCAGCTCTGTCGTCGTCCAAGTAGTCCCTCACGCACTTCTCGAGTTTTCGCGAAGCACTTTGCGCAAGGCGTACTCAGGAGTCATCAGACGTTCGGTCGTTACCCTCGAGTTCAACCGATACACATCCCTCGCCGATGGCTCAATACTCGCAACTTTAAGGAAAGCGAAAGAGAATCGAGCCATCGTCATCTCGTCACCGACAAGCATCAAGTCTCTCGCGCTTAAATTTTTGGAAGTCTGCCACCTGCTCGATCAATCGTACATCGCTGACCGTGATGGCAAGACCGGTGGTATGCTCGCACAAGGAGCTGATTTAGTCAGTCGCGTTTTTGGTGGCGCTAAAAGTCGGAGTGAACGTGTTGCTGAGGCTGGTGGGTTAACCATCGAAGAAATAAACACATTGCGCTCAGAGGCAACGGCGGCCGCGGAAATTTTTGAAATTTTCCAAACTGGCACGCTTATTTTGGACGAAGTCGACTTGATTCTTCATCCTTTGAAATCCGAACTCAACTGGCCAATGGGTCGACGTATTCCGCTCGACTTCAGCAAGGCTGCGTCAGGCGACGGTTTGAGATGGAAGCTTCCATATTACATCCTTGACGCCATCTTCGCAGTCACGTACGGGCGCTCGACGGCTTCGGAGGCTGAAGGTTCGCAAGAGGCAATCGATCTGCTCGACGGTATACGCGCCGCGGTTCGAACGGCGATCGAATCGAAACAATTGCAGACATCACCGCATCTAGCGTTGCTCGATAAGTCTTGGTATCAAGATATCTTGCGTCCGCTCTTGGCGCAGTGGACGAGCATTTGGCTGCGTGCTCATGGCGCGTTGCGTGGCATGTCAGAGGCACTCATTATGGCGTATCTTCTGCGGGGACCGGGCGCGGCTGAAGCAAAAGCGCAGCTGAATCGTGAATGTGAAGACGAGGCTGTGAAGATGACCAACCTCGCGCGAGATTGGCTTTGCTCTCTGTTGCCTCACATGCTCGCGAAGATTAATCGCGTAACGTTTGGTTTGTTACAGCCCGCGGACATATCGCTACTCGAAGAAGTGACGGGATCGCGTCTGCCGAAAACCCGTAGACTTTTGGCAGTTCCTTTCGTGGGTAAGGATATTCCGAGTCGAACGAATGAGTTCTCACATCCAGATGTCGTTCTCGGGTTGACAATTTGCGCATACCGCCTCGAGGGTTTGCGCCGTGCCGACTTCAAGCAAATGCTTCGAATCTTAATGGAAGAGTACGATAACGAGGCCGGTCCTCCTCAGAAGCGACCGGCTGCTCGTAGGTGGGCGGACTGGGTGCGTACGACTGGGAAGCGAGTGCGAGGTGAAGCGCGCGCTGAGGCAGCGCTCGCCGCAAGACGACGCGGCGTTTCGCAGCAAACCGGAACTACAAATGTCGGGGATACCCGCGGATTGGCGTGGCTCGAAGACGACACCGCAGGTCTGCAAGACGACGAGGTTTGGCCTTTGCAGCTTATCGATCTCAGAGATCACGATCAGGTTGAAGAAATCTACCAACTTCTGCGAAGGACGCCGCCGTGTATCGAGTATTATCTCGACGAATTTGTCTTCCCTGAAACGGCGCAGCATCAAGATTTGAAACTGAGCGCCACTGGCCAAGAACTCGGTGGTGATGTGTTGTTCCCCAACCGACTCGGTTTTAGCGGTACCCCGAGCGACTTACTGCCGCTCGAGCTCGGTGCTCCGCGATACGAATCCGGCTCTGACGCCAAGATGCTGGCATACTTGACGGATCCGGAAACCGCAGCGACGATGCCTTTGGACGTTGATTGGAACGTGCAGACTCTCCTCACCCGTATTGCGACGGTAGACCCACCGATACGTGCGCTCATCGATACGGGTGCGCTTGTCACGGGCATGTCCAACCTCGATGTCTCGAGATTCTTACTCGAGAAGGGTCTGAAATGGGCTGAAGGATGTGTGTTCCTCGACGAAAATGATCGACAGATGATTCTCATGCGCAAAGGATGGGAAGTCATTCCTCTTCAACGCGTCGCCGCAATGCCTTTGACGAAACGATTTACGTTCTATGATCAAGTTCATACGACCGGTATGGACATCAAACAGGCCGCGGCGTCGCAGGCAGCCATCACCCTCGGTAAAGACATGTGTCTTCGCGATTATGCGCAGGGTGCTTGGCGCATGCGCGGTTTGGGCAAGGGTCAGACGCTAAAGGTGATTGTGATTCCGGAGGTTGCGAGACTCATCTCGCACGAAGTTGCCAAAGGAGGTGGACAGATCCCATCGACGCGCGATGCTGAACTCGCGACAATGTCGGCCGAAGCGGTCGAGAAGCGTAAGTTACGAGACATCACGGCTTGGCTCGTCGTGAACAGTATGCGAAGTGAGAATATTCAAGCCGGTTTGCTCGCAGAGCAACGCGCGGCGAATATCTGGAGAAAGCATTCATACAGGAAGCTTGTATCATCGCCCACTGCACCGGGAACACCAAAGGCGGAGGGTATGATTCACGCGTGCCTTGACGTCTTCCGAGATCGCGTGTCGTACGTCGTGGCGAATGTCATTCCTCAAAGTGTATCGCCTTCAGAGAAGTTAGCGAGGAGCGTACAGCAGTTCGGACATTTGCTCGACGATAGTCCTCGCGCAAAAGAGCAATTACGATTGATCGTGAACGACGTGAAGCAAATGGAGGAGACGACGAATGCGGCGTTGAAGCGGATTCGCGCTGGCACACACATGGCTCCAGATGCGGCGGAGTCCGGTGATCAAGGTTTGGCTGGTGGTTTGGAGCACGCCTTGGACCTCGAGCAAGTTCAAGAGAATGAGGAAGAACAAGAAAATGAGCAAGAACAAGAGCAAGAGAAGGAAGAAGAACGTGAGGAAGAAATCATCGAGGAAGCCCCAGATGGCTTGAAGTACGTGCGCGACGACGAGAAACAGCCGTCGTGGAGTTACGAGTCTTTGTGCAAAAGTCCAAGCTCAATGGCTCAAGGTTTCTACCCACTCAAAACGTTCAAGATACATAAAGGTGTCGGCAAGACTACAGCACCTTTGGATTTCCCGGAGTATCTATATCTATCGAAAAATTACTTCCGTGAAGGATGGGCGCTCAACGGCCATCGACGCTTGAAGAATCTCACCGTCGTGCTGGACTGGGTACCGGATAGCAGCGCTTTATCGACCGACGCCGGTGGTAGCGTCGCGGCGGGTACGTTCACAGCAGACCAGGAGTCAGCGCTACGAACTGCGTTCGATATGTTTGACTCTTCCGGAAACGGTCGTTTGACAGAGTCCGACCTCCGAGAGGTTTTGCGTGAGATCGACGCTTGCGTAGAAGACGATGAGCTTCGTCTTCAACAGTTGGCGCGTGAGGTTGCTGCAGAATCACGCACGTTCAATACCGGGGGTAAGTCATCTGGGACGTCTTTCGAGGAGTTAAAGCGCGTCCTTCGTTCGAAGAACATTTACTCATTGCAACGTGGGCGATACTACGTCGCGTTGTCTCTGGCTGAAGCCGAGTCGCTGCGCGTTGTCATGCATCTCACGAAGGGTAGTAAAGCGAGTGACGGCAAACTGATTCCATCCAAACTCACCGAAGCTGCGTTGCGAATCGGTGGCGGTACGCTCATCGATAACACGTCGAGATTTACGCCCGCACAGGTGTTTCAAGGTGCGACGGCCGAGCAATGTTTCAGATTTCTCGACAGTCAGCTGGATTTCGAAGACCGCGAAGTTTCATTGCTGCTTCGTGCGCTCCAAGGGTCGTCGTGCGATAAGCGAGCGCAATTTTTCGTGTCTGTTCGGGCGTGCAGGCGGCGCGCTAAAATTCCATGGGCGTCGTCGCCACTCGCCAAGGTTCTCACTACGGTGGATGAATTCCATTTACTCGCGTCGAGAGCACTCGTCGCTCGTGTACGTACGGCGCTCAAGTCCAAACGTATGCGTCTTTTAGATGCGTTCCGGGCTTTTGACGGAGATAACATTGGAAAGCTTACGTATGAAGCGTTATATGGTGGCTTGTCGTGGCTCGGCCTTTCGCTCACGTCGGCTCAAATGCTCGAGCTGGCTGCGCGTGTGGACAAGACGCACGACGGCTACATCAGTCGAGAAGAGTTCGAGGAAGCTTTCGGGCCAGATGACGATTGGGTTTTAGATGGCGATTTCCACGAACAGGTTCCCATACCGACTCTAGCTCCCTCGGTGCCAGTGCCGACGTCTCAGCTTGCGCAAGTGAGCTTGATGGATATTCTCGGCGACGTTGGAAGCGACGAGGGGTCGAAATCGTCGAGTAAGGATCTTGTCGCTCCTGAGATACAGTCGCCATCGAAGGTAATGAGCACGGAAAATTTGAGCATCGATGACGGTACAGGACTTGGTGACTGGGGCGCGCTCGGAATGGCGGCGACTTTACCAGTTGTTGCGAAGAAGAACCCGCCTCTCGCGAAGGAACAGCCCAAGCCAAGCGCGAACGATCCGTTTGGTTTGGGTCCTCCAGCCGGCGCGTCGTCAACCGCGTTCGATGATTGGTTGTCTGGCGGTTCGGGCAACATGCTTGGCGGAGGCTCGTTGAACGATCCCCTCGGCACTCAAGCAAACCCAAATGCCGCAGACGGCTGGGAAGGCAACGACATGATTCAGCTCGACACCTCGACTGGTACCATCGCCGCGCCGGCGCGAGATAAAATCCAGGCAAGAGCTCTTGTGGATCCGGCAAAGGAAGCTGAAGAGCGCAGGCACCGCCAAGTCGATTCCAAGTTGACGAGCTCGGCTCTTAATGGGTTCCAAGTAGCCGTCGTGCACCAAAAATCGTTCCAAAAAGTTTGGACGAGCGACGGCACTGGAAGCCGTTCGACTGGAAGCGTGTGGCAAGCAAACTTGGGTAAATCGACGCTGAAGAAAAAGACTGAGCGCATTTCGCTCGGTCACTACGCTTCGCCACACTTTTCGCAACCGAAACCTGCGCCATTTGCTGTCGAAGTGACCGACATAAATGCGTTCGCGCTCACTGGTTCGAACTATATGCCACGAGTGTTGGATCGCTTGTTCCCACATCCGAGCCGGTTCAGACAGGTTTGGGGACAAGAATGGAAAGGAACGGCGGTGTATGCGTGGACTCCCGTGCCGCCACCTGGATGCGTAGCCATTGGTATGGTGTTGACGTCTATCCCGCAGGCACCGGACGTGTCCACCATGCGATGCATTCCAGAGAAATGGGCAATAAAGCCAACGATGGAACCCCAACTCGTGTGGACGAATGAAGGCAGTGGTGGTCGTCCGGCGAGTATTTGGTTGGTGAACTCGCTCGGTTTGTTGTACGTGAATGTCGGGCACAATCCTCCTCCGGCGAGAGATGTTTGGGACATCAAACGAGGTCAGCTCACCGCGGACCAGGTGCTTCAGTATCAGGCGTCGGCGCCGCAAACGTCCTACGGCGGAACAGGAATTTCGAGCGACAGCTTCGACGGACCGACGTACAACCCTCCGCGGCCTCCACCCCCGAGCGGCAACAGCGGTGGATCAAACGCTTTGCCCGCGGGATTAGGATCGCTGATTTAGAAAGCGTCCAAGCGCGCGTGTTGAATACATACAAGAACTGCGAATCTTTTACAACCGTTTTGCCCCTCGTCATTCTTGATAAATAAAACGCCTATTAGTTGTGGAACATCGGCGAAAGTGGCGCGCGGTCTCGGCTTCGGCCAGCCGACGAGCGCCTGGGAGATGGCTCGTACGCCTTCGAGCCTCTCATAGGATTCGGCGAATATTGCGCGAATTGCGCCTTGGCTTCGGCGATGCCCTCACTCAAATCGTGGCTCGCTCGAAGGATTTCGTCCTGCGCCGCCATCTCGCGCGCAGCTGCGCTGTGGAACGTCGTCCCACCAACGGCTGCCTTCGCGGCGGCTTGCGTTGCAGGAGAGTTACCGCTCGATGCCTCGAGCTGCGAGTGGATCGATGCAAACTTGGACTGTATGTGCTCCATTTGCTCGAGCTCGCTCTCAAGCTTGTGACGACGAGACTCGAGCGCGCTTCGGACGCTCTTGACGTCGAAGACGGAGTCGAGACTAATCTCAAACGCGTCTTCCATCTCGTTGCGCAAAAAACTATTGAAGTCGTTCAGCAGAGGCATAAGGAAGAAGCAGTTGAACTTGAGCTCGACCGACTGAACGATGTGTGCGCGAATACCGGAGAAGATTTGACGAACCAACATGTCAACAATATCCACCGTGACCGACTTCATCGTTCTGTTCCAGAGCGTGTTTTCAACCAAATCCGTGAGCTTGCAGTTCTTCAACTCCTTATCCGACATCACGAGCTCGCCACCGGAGCGGCGCTTTTCGTCTTTCGCGTCATGTTCGCCTTCATGCGGCGCCAAGACGTTTCGTAGACCAGCCTTGTTTCCAGAGTGCAACGACCAAGTGACGAACTGAGTCGTAGACTTGAGGTCTTCGTGGCACTTTTCTTGGCATTCCTTGACTCGGTCGTCCACGAATCGAGCGAAAGTGCCGCCAATCTTCTTCAAGAAGACTTCGTGCCCGTTCAAAATTCGTCCCTCCTTTTGCAAAAGGTACATGGCCACAGGCAAAGTTCGTCGCGCGATGTGAGACAGACGGAAGCCGAGTTGGTGCACGAAGGGCTCAAACGTTTCTCGAGCCCGAGCGATGGCAATGACGCACGCAGTGCGCGTGTAATTGACACCGTTGTGGATTTCATCAACACCGCACGAGTTGACGATATCTTCTCGGCTCACCGGCGGGCACTCCACGGCGTTGACGATTAAGCGGAACTCTTCGAGGGCTCGATGGTATTGCGCGCCACCGAAGAGCCGCATATCGGCGTTTGGCACGGGTTGCTGCGGCATGCAAGGTCGACCGTCCGCGTTCACGAACGCGCCGCCACGAATGTGCTCGTGCGCGAGAGACTCGCCAAAGATGCGCGGCGGCGCGGCGAGCGTACCTCGGACAATCTCCGGAATCTTTTCCAAAAAGTGCTGATAAAAGGCGCGACCCTTCTCCTTGAGGTGATCTTGGTTCAAGTCCGCCAACTCTTGCACGGTTTCAGAGAGCTTGCTCGTGGCGATGCGATGCTCGCGTTCGAGCACGGGAACAATCGTGGGAACGTTCTCCAAGTATCGCTGCTGCAACAATCGCTCGAGGAAAAATCGCAGTTGGCTCACGCCGATGCGGCCGCGCTCGTGCGAAGACAGGTGACGATCCAAGCGGCGCTCGAGTTCGGCGATATCGTGTTGCTCGCGCTCGAGAACGGCCTCCCGATAGTGATCGTTCGAGCGATACTTCGAATCTCGTGCGAGTCCAACGCGGCCAGAGGGCACGGAGGAAAAGAACGGACCACCACCCAAGACGGTCGGCTCGAGTAGACGCGCCGGCGGGTGCAAGAACATTTCGACGTCTTGCGAGTGAGAAAATTGCGGGATTCGCGTGTCGAACTTGGTGCTCACCACGACGGTACGTCGCAGCTCGGGATCGGCTTCGAGAACCAATCGCCGAGTGGTGGCGTTGGACCAATCTGAGCTGTCTTCCAGGCACAAGATGATGTAGTCTCGCTGGTGCATCTTTTGCTTGACTAAATCCTCCACCAAGCGCGCAGACTGTTGCAAACCAGAAAACTTTCGGCCCGGCGCGGCGGAGATCAAACCGGGGGTATCGATGATGGTGAGGTTCGGGCAATACTTATACTCGATCTTCACGACGATGTCCTTCGCCCAAAACCCGTTCTCGTTTTCCAATCGTCTGTTTTCGCCTTCAATGTGCGCCTGCAACTCGGGAAGCGAGAGCTCGTCCTCGCGCCCAAGATTGTCGTCCTTCATCAAAAAGCACCTCGGCTCCACGGCGGAAGGGTTGTACTTCATGTTGATCGCGATTGGACGCCTCGTCTTCGTTCCACCACCGACGTGGTTGAACTGGAACCCCATCAACGCCTCCACGAGCGCCGACTTTCCATCCGTCTGGTGTCCGACGACGAGAATCGCCGGCGAATCAAACGGCTTATCAAACTCTTGCGCCATCGTGTGCAACTGCGAATACGCCTCGTACAACCGCTCGTTCGCCTTGTTAAAGAACCGCTTGGGAGATGCCCGTCCATCGTCTTGACTCGAATCCACCGCTTGTCCGTGCGCCCAATACGCCGGCTTCGCCGCCGTCCCCGGCGCCGCGCGTCGCTCCGTCTCCCGCTCGTACCTCGCACCCCCGTACGAAGATTCGCGCGCCTGCGTGTGAACCACCGCGCATCATTCGTCAGTCTCGTTCTCCGTCCTCGAATCACCCGCGCGCGTCTCCGACCTCGCGTCTCCGCGCCCGTCCGCCCGAATCCTCTGAATTCGACCGTTTAAAAACCGTTTCGAAATCCCGCGTCGCCCTCGACCCGTTCGCGCGCGCGCGCGCGACGTCCAGCGCACCTCCTCCCGTCGCGCCGACGCTCGATCGACGACGTTCACGCTCGCCTCCCCGAACGCCTTCTGCAACCACCGCTCGGCGGACGCCCCCGACGCCGCGGGCGAGTGTCGCGCCGACGACCCCGGCGGGCTCATCGCGTTTGAATCTCCGATCGCCTCTCGCGCGCGTTCGCGGTCGCGTCCGACGCGCGTCGCGTCGCGCTCGCGGGTCGACGCGCGCGGTAAAAACTCGCGCGTCGTTTCGCTCGCTCGCGGCGCGCGGCGAGCGGTCGCGCGGGACGGTGTGCGGCGCGGTCGCGCGGCCGCGGCGCGCGTCTCACGGGGGTCAACGCGGGACGGGGTTTTATACCAAGGCGCGCGCGTCGTGACTGTGACTGTTTGCCCACACGACGCACGACGTCGCGACCGCGTTATCCGAATCGCGCGCGCGCGCGCGGTCGCACTCCGCGGCGACGAGACGATGTTCGCGGTGCAGCGCGCGCCCGCGCGCGCGCTCGCGAAGAGCGCGCGCGGCGACAGGTGCGCGGCGCGGCGCGGCGCAGCGCGCGACGCGCGACGCGCGAACGCGAGACGCGAGACGCGACGATCGAACGGCGAGGTCAAAAGCGTCGCGCGACGGGACGGCGACGGCGCGGCGACGACGCGCGAGGCGAGGGGCGAAGAAAAAACGACGCGCGAGGACTGACGAAAGGCGACTCGACGACGCAGACGCGCGAGAAGCGCGCGACGAAGCGCGGTGGTGCGCGCGGCGGAGAAGTCGTACGACTACGACTTGGTGATCATCGGCGCGGGCGTCGGCGGACACGGCGCGGCGATGCACGCGGTGTCGCGAGGGATGAAGACGGCGATCATCGAGGGCGATGTGATCGGAGGGACGTGTGTGAATCGAGGGTGCGTGCCGTCGAAGGCGCTGCTCGCGGCGTCTGGACGCGTGCGGGAGATGCGCAACGCGGAGCACTTGCGCTCGCTCGGTATCCAGTTGGATCCGAGCGCGGTGAGCTTTGATCGTCAAGGCATCGCCGATCACGCCACGAATTTGGCGTCGACGATCCGGGGTAACTTGGAACGTTCGTTGATCGGGCTTGGGGTTGAAATTTTGACCGGGGCGGCGAAGATTGAGGACAACCACACAGTTTCCTACGGCGCGCCGGGCACGGTCACCGGGGGGAGAGTGACGGCGAAGAACATCATCATCGCCACCGGTTCCACGCCGTTCGTGCCGCCGGGCATCGAAGTCGACCACAAGACGGTGTTCACCTCCGATGCGGGTTTGAAGCTCGACTGGGTCCCGGAATGGGTCGCCATAATCGGTTCCGGTTACATCGGTTTGGAATTCTCCGACGTGTACACCGCGCTCGGCTCCGACGTCACCTTCATCGAAGCCATGCCTAACATCATGCCGGGTTTCGACAAGGAGATCGCTAAGATGGCGGAACGTATTTTGATTACCCCGCGTAACATCGACTACGTCACCAACGTGTTGGCGACCAAGGTCACGCCGGGTATCCCGGGCGAAAAGCCGGTGACGATTGAGCTCACCGACTTCAAGACGAAGGAAGTCGTCGACACTATGGAAGTCGACGCCGTCTTGGTTGCCACCGGTCGTTCTCCGTACACCGCTGGCTTGAACGTCGAAAGCATCGGCGTCGAGCTCCAACGCGGCTTTATCCCGGTCAACGAAAAGATGCAAGTGTTGGACAAGGATGGCAAGGTTGTCGAGGGCATGTGGTGCATCGGCGACGCCAATGGTAAGATGATGTTGGCGCACGCGGCGAGCGCCCAGGGTATTAGCGCGATCGAGAACATGCACGGTAACGAGCACGTCCTCAACCACCTCTCCGTTCCGGCCGCATGCTTCACTCACCCCGAAGTGTCCTTCGTCGGTTTGACTGAGGAGCAAGCTCGCGCCAAGGGTGAGGAGGAAGGCTTCGAAGTCGCCGTCCGCAAGACGTCGTTCAAGGCCAACTCCAAGGCGCTCGCTGAGAAGGAAGGTGAGGGTATGGCTAAGTTGATTTACAACCCGAAGACGAACGAGATCTTGGGTATGTGGATCATGGGCTTGCACGCCGCGGATTTGATTCACGAAGCGTCCAACGCCATCTCCACAGGCGCCACTTTGGACGACTTGAAGTTCACCGTGCACGCCCACCCGACGCTTTCCGAAGTCATCGAATCTCTCTTGCGAGGCTCGGACGGGCACTAAGTATGTCGAGTTGTGAATACCAATACAAAATTCATTATTACAATCAGTAGAAGTCCTTCAACTGCTCACGCAATTTATCTATGTCGCCGTAAATGTCGACGTCCTCCGATTCGAGCGCCACGCTAATCGTGCGATTGGGCGTCAACGTCCCCGGTGCGCCCGGTTGATTTTCAGCCATGGGCCGACCAAAGTGTATGTGCCACAACGCTCGTCCAGCGTCGCTCTCAGAGAGCCACTCGGCGATCTCCTTTACGCGGTCCTTTTGCGCTTGATTCATAAACGGTTCGGCGTCCTGAGAGGGAACAAAGTCAGTCACCATCGTCGATCGCGCGCGGTAAGTTCGCGAAAAATACATCAACATCGCCTAGCATCGTCTCATTCAATGGTATTCATTTCTCTTCAATGACTTTCAGATCCGAAAGATGGTGTTTTTGAAGGTGTATAATCATCGACGACGCTCGGTCGAAGGCGCGGACAAAAAAACGTTTGCGCAAACAGACCACTCACCGTAAGCTTTGCAAAAGTCTCGATCGTTTCCCCCGACGGTACCGAGCCAAACTCTTTCATGTATCCGAACACATCACACGTCGCGTCGTACGCCTTCTCCTCCAATCGTCGCGTCGCCAACGCGACGAACCAATTACTCGTCAGCACCTCGTCGCCGCGCTCGCGTCCGCCCGCCTTGACAAACTCCACAATCTCCCTCGCCAGATCCCACTGCTCCATCCGCCCCACCCCCACGAGCACGCTCTTATATCCATCCAGCTCCATGTTTCCCTTGACCTTATTCAGCAGGACGTCCGCCTTCAATCCTCGTCGATGATTTCTCAGCAGCGCCAGCATGAGCTCGCTCAAAAACTTTTCATCCAGCGGCTTTTTCCCGACGCTGTACGTTCCTCCCTCGTCGCGCGCGTCCGCGTACTCGCGCCACCGCTCCGCCGCTGGTTCGGTCTTGGCCCACCTCGCGTAATCGTCCTCGCTCGCCGTCTCCGCGACGGCGTCGATGTCGTCGAATCCGCGTCGGCGCGCGCGCGACGCGCGCCGGCGGCGGCGCGTGGAATCGCGACGATGCGCGCGCGCGCGCGCCGGCGCGGACACCGCGCGCGAGATCGCGACGCGCATGACGTCGCGCGGCGTCGCTCGCGAGCGATGCGCGCGCGCGTCGGCGTCGCGCGCGCGAGTGACGAATCACACCGAACGAAATCAAATCAAATCAAATCGACGACGTCGTTACAGTTGCGCAGTCGCGCGGTTGCGCTAGTCAGAGGAAAAAGGATTGAAGAAAACCGCGAACGTCTGGAATCGAGCGCTCGCGCGTCGTGGAGTCGTCGGAATCGAGGGAAATGTCCGTGGTCTCGCGCGCGCGAGCCCAGGCGTAGAGCTTGCGATCGAGCCAATCGGCCTCCTGGGCGTCGGCGTGGGCGCGAACGACGGCGTCGACGGCGGCGGCTTCGGCGCGGGAGTAATCGCTCACGTGACGCATGGACGCCTCGAGCGATGCGGTGGTGGCTTCGCTCGGGACGCTGAAAAACGCCGTGACGGCGTGAACCACCGCTTTGGGGTGCTCCAAGGTGAAGAACCAGTCGAAGTTGCGCAGGAGGAGGTCGGCGGTGGTCGAGAAAACATCCGGCAAAGACGCGGTTTCGCTCGTTAAACGCGCGGGTAGAATGGACGTCGCGTCCTTCGTACCCGCGTTTACGAGCAGAAAACGGGCCTGTGCGTTCGATGCGAGAGGCTCGGATGCATTTCTCGCGACGACGTCGCTCATATCGCGAAGAAGAGGTTCTCGCATCACCGTGAACGACTTCAGCTCGCATCGACGAAGCTTGGCGCGTTTGCGCAGCGACGCCAGCCTTTCCTCCATACCTAACAACCCCGATCGACCGACGTGATGAGCGATGACGTGATTTCCGGGGTTGAGAACGCGATCTGTCACGCGTTTCCAGTGCTCATCTTCGTCGAGCGCTTGTAATTGTGCGAGATCCGATCCCTCCTTCGCGTACTTTGAGCGCTCGAATCGTTGAACGTCTACGCCGAGACGCGAAAAGAAGGTAAGCAACGTTCCGCCGCCCGTGCGAGGAATGTGGTAAAAGTACAGAATCTTGCACGATCTTTGGCCACCCAGCAGTGGTGTAGCGGCGTCTTCACTGCTATTGCTGTAGTAACGCCGACGCAAAATATTCAGCCCCTCGAGTGACGCCTTACTTGAAAGCGACGACGCAACGCCGATCTCACGAGTCGCCTGTGAGTCGCCTTGACCGTTTTGGAAAACATGATCGCCGTAATCCGCGATAAAATCGGCGTTGCTAATCAAGTCATCCCTCCACATTGCCTCGACGCGCTGCAAATGCTCGTGACGACTCTTCTTCGGCGTGCCCCCAGGTGTTGGGCCTTTCTCCTTGACGTGACGAGTCGCCTGCGTCGTGGAAGAACGCTCCTTCACCGGTCGATCCGCCTTCGACTTTCCGCGCATCATCATTTTTCTATGTCCCACCGCGGCCGTGTCCGCCTCTTGTCTCTCCTTCAAAGCTGCGCGCGCTCGGCGCAAGGACCGCAACAACTTTTCCGTCCCGCCGACGTCGCCGTCGTCGTCGCGACCCCCACCCAAATGCGCCACTCGCATCACGCCCGCTTCATCATCTTTGACGTACTCCATGACATCTTCCAAGAACTCCGTGCCGTTCTCGCCGCCGATATCGTAAACGCGCTGCGGCCGTCCCTCGAGCTCGCTTCGAATCGCGTTGCCGATCGCCCGAGCGCGAAAACTATCAACCAGCTCCATCGTCCCTCCCGCCTCGCTCGCGCCGACGCCGAGCGACGTGAGCGGCGAACGCGCGCTCGACGTCCGCGCCGATCGCGCCGGCGCGCCGTCGCCGCGTTCGCGCGCACCGTCGAGAACCATCGCGTAACACCCCAGCCCAAGCGTCAAGAGCACCAAACCACCGACCGAGCGAAACGTCGCGCTCGTCGCGCGCGCGCGCGTCGCGCGCGCGTCGTCATCGCGCGCGTCGTCGCTTCGCGCCAAGAGCGCGGTGTCGTCGCGCGGCGCGCCGCCGGCGGCGACGACCGCCATGACGCGTCGCCGAGTGACGCCAGTGCGCGCCGACCGCGGCGGCGCGTCGACGTCGAGCGGCGGCGAGCGCGCGTCGACGTCGCGAGCGCGTTGCGTTCGAGCGGTCGACGACGCCATGGCGTCGACGGCGCGCGCGCGGCGTCGCGCGAGCGTCATCTTGACGTTGACGCTCGCGCTGATGACTGTCCGCGCGGACGCGAAATCGCAAATCACGCGCACGCTGCGCATGCGAACCGCGGACGCGCGCGCGCTGACGAGAGACACGTATTTGTACGTCCCGATTCGAGTCCCCGAAGGCGCGTGGCACGTGGTGAAGTACGAGCCGAGCGCGAAGCAGGAGATCGTCCATCACATGCTCCTGTACGGGTGCCGAGACGCGGCGGCGAGCGGATTGGATAAGGTGGTCGGTGGGATGTACAGCTCTGGTTCGCACGTCGCGACGTGCGGAGATGGAACGTCGCAGGCGCTGTTGTACGGATGGGGAAAGAACGCGCCGCCGATGCACATGCCTGAAGACGTCGGATTTCGCGTCGGCGAAGGCGCGTTTCGAGTGTTGGTGCTGGAGGTGCACTATTTGGAAAAGCAGAGCGCGGGCGCGGTCGGGAAGAGCGGGTTGGACGTCATCTTGGCCAGTGGGCGGCCGAAGATGAGCGCGTCGGTGTTGGCGTGGGCGAGTTATTTCTCGTTGCAGCCGGGAAAGAAGGACGAGCTCGTAGCGGCGACGTGCGCGTACGAGCAATCGCGAGAGCTCAAGGCGTTTGGGTTCCGCGTGCACACGCACGATCGTGGGCAGCGAGTGTGGTTAGATAGACTAGTGGGTGGGGATCCGGGTAAGCCCGTGCGCGTGCTCGAGCGCGATCCGCAGTTACCGCAAGAGTTTGAGTTGCTGTCAGAAAAGGGGACGTCGTTGACGGTGTCAGCGGGCGACGCTTTGCGGGTGACGTGTAGTTTTGACACGACCAACGAGACCGCGGTCGTGAATGCGGGATTTGGGGCGTCGCACGAGATGTGTAACATGTACGTCATGGTGTACAGCGATGAGCCGCAATATCTGTCGTGCCTCGGATCGAACGACGGCTCGATGGGGAAATTCGCGCTCGAAGTCGGCGACGCAAAGCAACCGATCGAGGACATGGATGCGGTGCGCGCGCGCGTGGTGCCGTCGCGCGTGAAATGGCCGGCACTCGGTGGGATCGGTGGAATTCAAGCAACGAGCGATGGTGAGTACGTTTGGATGACGAACCGCGGACCAAACGTGTGGGAAGCCGGCTCCTCGTTGAGCGAGGCAAAGACCATCCAAGAGGACGCCATAGTGCGCATGAACCTGTTCACCGGGGCGATCGATAGAGCTTTTGGCGCAAACGCGCACGTGATGCCCCACGGTATACGCATCGCTCCCGATGGGTCTATTTGGGTCACCGACACCGCGCTTCACCAAGTGTTTCAGTACTCGCCCGACTCTGGCGAGCGAGTGCGCGCTTTCGGACAAGCGGGCGTGAAACGTGGGGGCGGTGAGGGATTCTGTGCCCCAGCGGACGTTTTAGTTTTAGAAGACGGTTCATTCATCGTCGCAGACGGATATGGACTGTGTCCGAACAGAATCGCTCGCTTCGGCGCCGACGGCGCGTACGCGGGCGATTTCGACCTCGGCTCCGCCGGCAAAGTGAGCGTGGCGCACCAGCTCGCGTACTCTCAAGTTCGTAGAGAAATCGCCTTGGCCGACCGCGAAAACTCTCGAGTCATTCTGTTCGACTACGCAGGTAAGTTCAAGCAGGCGGTCGATTTGTCCGAGCATGGATTCGCGTACGGGTTAGCGTGGATGGGGAGTTCTCTCGAAGGCTTAGGTGGATACTACGCCTTGTGTTGGACCCGCGACGCGCCGAATCCCAAAACATCTCTCGTGCGCATCTTCTGGACCGGCGACAATGCGCCCGTGACGCACGTTTGGGACTTGAACGCCATGGGCGTCATTTTCAAATCGCCGCACGTACTCGCCGCGCAGAGCAGCAAGAACGGCGGTACCGCGTCTTGGGGCGCGGGATTGACTCTACACATCGGCTCCACGACGTCGACGATCGGCAAAAATTACCAGCGCCTTTGGCTCGGGTTAAACGAGCCGCGCGCGCTCGAACCACCGTCGCGCTCGGCCTCCGCGGCGCGAGGCGTCGCGCCTCCGCGCCTCCGCGCGCCCGCCGTCCTCATCGCCCATCCCATCGCCGCCATCCTCTGCGCCGGTCTCGCCGTGATCGCCCTCGCGCACGCCCGTCGTCACCGCGCTCCACCGGCGCCCTCCCGGCCGTGGCCGCGCGACGTGGAATCCGTCGCGTTTCGAGACTTTGTCGACGACGACGACTCCGACGACGACGACTCCGACGCGCCGCCGCGCGATTCCGCCCCCATCCCGCCCCACCGCCGCGGCTTAAAACTCGCAAAGGATTAATCCAACGCACATCGCCCGTTCCAACGCCTCGCCGTCGTCGATTCGCGTCCTCGACGTCCCGCGCGTCTCGCGGAAAACCTCGGGTAATCCACCGTTCGCGACTCGACGTCGCACCCCCCCCATGTCCGTCGGTCGCGACGCCTTGACGTCACACCGCGCCTCGACCGCTCACGACATGTCCGCGTTCACGATCTCCGCCGCCGCCGCCCGCGTCAACGCCGCCCCGGCGTTCGCCAACAAGGCCTCCAAGGTACGCCTCGTTCGCCTCGACGCGCCGACGCGACGCGCGTCGCGCGCCGACGCGCGCGCGCCGTCGCGAACGTCGACGGCGCAGCCCTAACCCCGAAGGACCGGCGGCGACGCGCGCGGACCGCGCGACGCGCGCGGACGCGCGCGATGGCCGCCGCGACGCGCGCGCGCGATGGGATAAAATACGCACGACGCATTCGCGGCGCGTCGGGCGACCGACGCGTCGCGCGGAGACGCGACGACGGGAATCCGACGACTGACCCCGCACCACGATGTCGCGCGCGCAGCCGACGTCCGTTCGCCCGACCGCGGCGAAGCGCACGTCCGTCGTCCTCGCGTCGGCGAAGACGGATGCGATCATCGAAGAGATGAAGACGCTCACGGTACGTGCGGCGCGCGCGATCGCGCGAGGACGCGGCGTGGGAGGCGCGATGAAGATGACGCGACGCGCGGACGACCCTACGCGATAAGGGTCTGGGGAAACCCTGAAAACGGAGCTCGCGCGGACGCTCGGGAAGGCGCGTGGAACGCGGGAAAGATGGCGCGATGCGACGCGGAACGAAGACTGACGATAAAATCGTGATCGTTCTCTCGCGCGTAGCTCCTTGAAGCGTCCGAGCTCGTCGCTCAAATCGAAGAAGTGTTCGGCGTCGACGCCTCCGCTCCGGCGGGCGGCATGATGATGGCCGCCGGCCCGGCTGCCGGTGGCGAAGCCGCCGAAGAAAAGACCGAGTTCGACCTTGTCATTGACAACGTTGACGCCGATAAGCGCATCGCGATCATTAAGGTTGTGCGTGGCCTCACCGACTTGGGCTTGAAGGAAGCGAAGGATGCCGTCACCAACGTGCCGTTCACCATCCTCGCGGGCAAGACGAAGGGTGAAGTCGAAGAAGCCAAGAAGGCGCTCGAAGAAGGCGGTGCCAAGTGCTCCATCAAGTAAATTCGTTGATATCAGCATGCCTCTAATTCTTTCGGTAGGAAGAGGAGCCGCGTAGATTCTGCGATATAGTCGATAGGAGAAGGAATGGCCCTTTTGCAAAACACATAACACATATTTCTTGATGATTTTACTACGCCGCGCTAAAGCTAATTCGCACCGCCGTCGACCTCGTCCTCGAGCTCGTATCTCAACTCCTCGATTGCGTCGTTGATTTCCCCAAACGCGCGCTCGAGGGTCTGCGTCGCCTCGCCGACGGCGTTCGAGTACTCCTCCTCCGTCGGCTCGGGACCATCCTTCGCGCACGCGCATCCGATCGCACACGCCGCCGGATCGCAATCCTCCGTGCGCGCCCATGACGGTTTCAAATTCATAGTCGTCTCCGCCGCCGCGCGTTCGCCGCCTCGTTGCCACGACCACGCCTCTCTTGCCGCGGCTCTTCGCAGCACTTGCAGCGCCGCCGTCATCTCCAATCGCACGCGTTCGTTCTGTTGAATCACGCGCACGAGCATCGCCGCTGACGTGCGATCGAGTCGTTTCAATCCCTCTTCTATGCCTAAAATCTGCATCAACGAACGAGCGCTCGCGCGGTCATCGTCAGTCGCTCGAGTCGAGTCGCGCCGCGGCGACGCCGGCGCCGTCCCGCTCGCGCCGCGGGGCGAGGTGACCTCCCAGTCGCGCGCGTGCGCCGCACCTTTTCGCTGTAACCCCGCATGTCGTCCGTCGTGCGCTTGGTTTCGAGCACGAACGCGTCCTCGGACGTCGTCCCGGCGAGCATCGACGCGTACGCGCCGTTCCACCGCTCGTAGCTCGAGCTCCTCGCGCGTTGCTGCTCGAAGAAAGACTCCAGCAGCGCGCGCGCCGAACCCGAGGCGGGCTCAATCGGGGCGGAGAACACGCGCCCGGTGGCGGTCATCGGCGACGCGGCGTGCGTCGACATGACGGAGGCGCGCGCGTGTGTGGGGGCTCGGACGGCTTTGCGAGCGAGGAGCGAGCGAGTCAATAACATTTCAAAACCTTTTAAACTCCTTATCTGTACACCGTCATATCGTGCATATCGTGCACGTATCGATCATATTATTTACTTCTTCACGCGCTTGCTGCACGTCGTGCCCGCCTCCTTGCATTTGGAACACGCGCTACGACCGCCGGCGGGGACCGCAAAGTGACCGGCCTCGTGCGTCTCGAGCACCGTGCGCAACTCGATGACGTCCTTGTGCGCACAGTCGTAGTAAATGAACCCACTGCCTTCCTTTTGTAACCACGCCACCTCGAGGGGGCACTTCGCGTTCGACTGTCGCACTTTCGTCACCTCGCCGTACCACGTCTCGTTCCCTTCGCCGCGAACCTCGACCTCCATCCCGACCGCGAAGTCCGACGTCTTCAACGGATCGTTCGCGCTTCGCTTCGGTTTCACCGTTTTCTTCGCCTTGACCTTCTTCGCCTTCGCCTTCGCCTTCGCCTTCGCCTTCG
>VMHT01154142.1_pt1 | contig 45358 bp, 71 predicted proteins | sample 4693611 | NCBI WGS metagenome assembly VMHT01 (sample SAMN12280063, study PRJNA550983) | marine metagenome | isolation source: seawater sampled from same location over 5 years 0.02-0.2 micron viral filtrate | place: USA: collected off the coast of southern California halfway between the port... ... | reverse complement strand
CTACATTACCTATACGTTCTGATAAGTCATCAAATCCTAATATACCAGTTACAAATGATAATAATTTTTGGAACATTACTGCTGGTAATGATACAAGTGTTGCAAGTGCAGTAGAAACACCATTGATAATTGCATCAACCAGACTATCTCCAGATGCAAGTGAATCTCTAAAGGATTGGAAACCCTCATAAAGAGAATATAGAACTGCTGCGATTGCAGCTCCAATTGCAATAAATGGTGCAAGTGGTATTAACATAGGCATTAGTGTTGTGGTTGCAAAAGTTAATAATCCTTGACCCAATGCAATCATAGAAGTTTTCATAACAAGACCAGCGGTTCTAAGTGCAGTTAGTGTTTTACCACCAAGACTTAAAGCACTAGTTCCAAGTGATTTTGCAAATTCTAATGATTTTGCACCAGCGTTCATCAGACCAGAACCAGCTGATTTTATACCATCACCCAAAAATTTTACACCATTACCAAGTTTTGTAAACGCTTTGGTCATCTTAACATCTGCAGCTTGTCTTACAGTTGCATCTGTTAAAAACTTATAACCACCTTTAAGTAAACCGATTGCAAGTTTTAGGGGTAACATGAATAGTGATGGTTTGAAGAGTGCAACTAAAGCTAGTGTTGCAGTTGTTGCTATACCAAATTGGTCAACAAGAGTATCAACGAAACCAAAGAATCCTTGTAGTGCATCTAATAAGTCATCAAATGCTGGACTTCTAATAAACTTTAATAGAGAAACAATAATTAAACCGATTGCAAAACCTTTTAATAATTTGAGACCACCCTCTTTTGCAGCTTTACCATATTTACCAGCGAATTCACCAAATGCTTTTCCAGTTGCTGTAATACCATCTTTAATTTTACCAAATACTTTTTGGTCTGCAACTCTTTTTTCTTTTTCTTCTGCTGTTTCACCCTCTGGTGCAGCTAAGTTATCTAAACCCTCAACTGTTCTAGCGGCAATCTTTTCAAAGATACTTATCTTTTTTTGTTCTTCCTCATACTTTTTTAATTCAAGTTGTGCAGATGCTTTTTCGGCATCAGTAAATTGAGAATTACCTTTTGCAATTTCTTTTAATTCTAATACTTCATTTTGGGTATACTTTGCAGCTGCTAATCTTGATTTTTCATTTGATTCTGCATTTTCTTTAAAAGTATCACCTTGTTCTTTTAGTCTGTTTATAACACCAGAACTACCTCTTTCTGCAATTGCAACTTGTCTTGCAGCATCTTCTTTTGCTTGTTTAGATGCAAACTGTCCATTTATTCTTCCAGTTTCAACGACCTTTTTTAAATCTTTTAATTCCTTTGCCGTTAATTCTCCATCACTAATTCTTTTTCTATTCGCATCATCTGCCTTTTTTGTTTGTTCTTCAACTCTTTTAACAAGATTCATCATTGCTTCATTATTTTTTGCAGCGAATTGTTCGGTTAAACGATTAAGGTTTTCACCTCGTCTTTTTTGGTCTGGAGTTTCGGCCATTTATCTACTTCTTTTTATCTGCATATGCGTTTGCACCAAAGTAAGCGGCAACTAACGCTGATATGGCAACAAAATATGTCGGTGCAATATCACCAATTATTTTTGCTGCAGTTTCTTGTCCTAAGAATGATGTAATAAAAATACCAGCAGGATACAATAACATACCTAATAACGCAAACCATGTCATCTTACGCATTGCATCTCTACGAGCATCTGCATCTTCAAGTTCTTTTCTTTTAAATTCCAAATCCATCTCCATTTCTTGTTTTGAAATGTGACCATCACCATTTGTGTCTTTCTTTGCAACTTCTGGGTCTACTGTTACTTCAACGGCCATAATTATCCCCTCTTTTGTTTCTCGTTCTCTCTTTTTATTCTTTCATTCTCTTCTTTAATATATTGGTCAAGTAGTACAATATATATTTCCCTTTCCCACGGTATCATATGTTCTAAGTCATATAATGAGTACTTGTAGTGTTGCATCATCTGAAAGTTAGTTCTAAAAAAACTTTCAAGACTATCATGTGAAAGGGCTATTCTAAAAAACTTTGCAGTCCTTCAATAACCACTTCATTTTCAACACCAGTATTAGGATTAGTAACCATTACTGTATGACTTAACTTAGGTGCAGTATCATAAAACTCTTGTATCTTCTCAAACTGTTCGGTATTTAATTGTTCAATAAAATCATCCAATTCTTTTTTACTAAACTCTTCATATACTTCTTCTTTGTCGTAGATATTCTTTACAGTCTTTTGGATAATGTCCATACTAATTTTTACAGCACCATCTTCTTCATTCATTTCCATCATGTCTTTAATTCGTGGGTATCTCATAGTAATACCAACACCATCAATTAATTTTATATCTCCATCTGTAATTGTATCAGTTTTCATTTTAATATCATCTAACATAATTTCAGTTGGTACATAAGTTTTCTTATCATCTGGACATAGAATATTAATTTTCATTTTCTCTCCTACAGATTTACCTCTAATCTGTAAAAATACATATTCTAAATCAAATGAAGTCATTTCTTCTGGTTTTTCAATCTTTCCAAAAGTACATGACTTAATAATTTCACAGACAGATAACAACATATCTTTGTTATTACCAGTTTCTTGTGACATCATAAGAACCTTTTGTTCTTTCACTAGAAATGGTCTGTATTTAATTTTCTCCTTAGTTGACGGTAATTCCAACTCAAAGGTTGGTGTATTCAGTTTTGGCAAAGCCATAGTATATTCTCCTATTCATAATTTTAAATCAAATAATTCTTTAAGATACTCCAGAAGTTGTATTATTTCTGAATTCTCTTCCTATAGTGCTAAAGTATCTATATTTAAATCCAATTCCTATAGTACCAACTGCTGTTGATGTATCTTGACTTAATGCAACAGCGTTTATAGTATCTGGAAAACACTCATGAACCCTTACTCCATATTTTCTTTTATCTTGTTCATCTAATGTATATATTTCTAAACTTCCAACGTATTCTTTATAATAGTTGAGGTCATATGTATCCGAATTAAAAGTAGACTTTTGCCATTCTTCAAAATATAACTTTTCTGTTAATTTAGAGTCTAAATAGAATGTTGCACTTAAAGTTCCATAAGTTTGACCTTGTACTATGTCATGTGGTGGGCCGTATATATTACTATTCATTACTGCTCTTAATGTTCTATCTGGTAATGATATTTCTTTAATATGAAACTGAACTTGTTTAGTTGCACTTGACATAGATGTAGGTGAGTTAATTAATATTTCAAATCTATTAGTTCTCATAAAACCTTCAGATTTAAAAACATCAATTGCTTGGTCACTTGGTTGTATAGTATTACCAAGGTATCTATTATCTCTAGTATAACTCATCTTGCAATCTTTCTTGAATCTGCCCAGACTTGTGTATCTGATGCTTTCTTAAATCTTTGTACTGGTAACATAATTGCAGTCAAATTATCTTCTGTGTCAACTTTTCTAAACATAGACCTTGTGTATCCATACAAATATCTCTTAATAGTTGGTTTAGTTAATCTACTAGTCATTACTGCATCTACATTTAATTTATCTTGACCAGCTGCATCTAAAAGTCTTGCTCGTAGTGCATATGGTAGATAATGAAAATTCAAACCATAAAACCCTTTCTCTGCACTTTTTAAATACATGATTAGTGGGAAAGTATCATAGTACGGTAACTTTCTCGCTAACTTAGGTGCATAGACAAACATATTTAGGTGTTTTGGGTGAGGTTTATTATTGAGTTTACCAGAACGTAATAACTCTGGAACAGTTGGTGTTCCAAATTCTTTGATACGATTACGATACCATTGATATGGTTCTGTACCAGTTTTTATCTGTGCAGAAATTTTGTCGAAATAAGTTTCAGCCATTATAACCAACCCATTGCCATCTTAGTTTCTTCAGGCACCATGTCCATAGTAAAAGGTGGTTGGAAAGTGCAATTTGCAATACTTTCTTTTACACCATCAACTAGACCAGCCTTTTGTATCTCTTCATTTATCTCATCTGCCATAGGACAGAACGCACTTGTAAGGGTGTGTGTTATTTTCACTACAGTATTATCCTCTAATATTTCAATATCATATATCAAACCCAAATGAATGACAGAAATAGAAGGCATCTCTGGGTCATAGACTGATTCTAAGTTTCTGACTACATCTGCCATAATTCTATTTTTTACTTTATTCATATAGTTATTTATATACCTAGTTCATCTTCTGTAATCAGAATAAATTCCATATTTCTATCATTACAATATTCTATTGCATTTTTCCATTTTGCATCATTGACGGCCCAGTTGCGAACTTCATTAATATATTTCTTGGTTTTTCTTTTTGGTGTTTTGGGTGGCCTGGTTTGTATCTTTGGTTTTACCTCTACAACCCATTTCTTGATTGTATTTTGTTTGGTTTTAACTTTTACATAGAAGTCTGGAAAGTATCTATGTATCTTTCCATCTAAGGGGGAACGGTACGGTATAAAGAACTCTTCAGACCCCCATTCAAGTATCTTCTCATTACGGTCACAATATACCATAAACTTACGTTCCCACAAAGAACGATAAATAATGTTAGAGGGGTCACCCTTGTATTTTTTGGGGTAAGTAGGATAGTATTTTCCACGATATGCCATAATAACACCTAAATAGTTACAAGGATATTTATAAAGATGATTAAAAGTAGTTTCATAAAAGAACTGGACAAAGAGTCTGCAAACGCAATTCGTACAAATCGACAAGCAAATAGAGGATTCAAACCTAGAAATTCTCCAACACAGAATAATACGTTTGCAAAGATTGAAGCACAAACTGGTGCAGTTGCAAATCAAGTATTGACTTTTCCAGAAGACTTGGGGAGTACTGACCAAGGACATTTTATTATGTTCTTTATCAATGAACAGAAACACGCAAATGTTAAGTTTGGTTCTAGTGAAAAAGTATTTAAGTATGTTCAAGAGGGCCCGCCTGGACAAGGTGGTGGTGGTAGTGTTAAGGTTGCAGTTCCTAGAGATGATATCTCATTTGTATCAGATGCACAACAAGAAAGTATTAATAAACAAAAAGGTCAGTCTACAGTAAGTATCAAACGAGCACCAACTCAAAGATTGACACAATCAATTTGTATGTATATGCCTGCACAAGTAAGTTCATCACAAAAAACTGAATATTCTGAATCAGATATTGGAGCTCTTGCAAAGGTAATTGATAGTTTTGGAAGTTCACTTATGAGTACTGGTTCGTTTGAAGCAGGATTTGCAAATGCAAGAGGTGATATTGCAGAACAGACAGAACAAGCACTAAAACAAACTTTAGACTTTGTAGCGCCAGGCGCTAAAGCGATTGCAGAAATTCAAGCAGGAAAAGTATTCAGTAATCGTATGGAAACAGTATTTAAAGGTCTAAGTAAAAGAGATTTTTCATTTCAGTTTACAATGATGCCTAAATCAGAGAATGAAGCAAACATTGCAAAATCAATTGTTGAAACTTTTAGATTTTACTCTGCACCATCTTTTGAAGGCCCACCAGATAGTTCCAGAGTTTTTGTTGTTCCAGCAACATTCGATATTGAGTATAGAATGAATAGTGGTATACAAAACTCATACTTAAACAGAATATCTACTTGTGTATTAAAGGGTGTAGATGTTAGTTATGGTGGAGAAAGAGTTGCATTTTTTAGACCTAATTCAGAGGGTGCTCCACCAGTTCAAACATCAATAACTCTTAACTTCCAAGAACTAGAAGTAATCACAAGAGAACGTATAGCGGCAGGATTCTAATGTACTTTGACATGATACCCAAAATATATTACGACTCAAAAGCAGACAATAATTTTACATTATTGACTAACTTAATGACTCGTGTAAAACTTAGAACAGATATTAAAAATGATATTTTTGACTACGACTACTATGATGTAGTTGATGGTGAAACTCCAGAAATGATTGCTCACAAGTATTATGATAATCCAGAGTTACATTGGACTATTCTGGTTGCAAACGATATTATTGATTATTATGAAGACTGGCCTATGAGTGTTCAGAGATTTGAAGAATATGTTAAAGATAAGTATGCAAATCCACAAGGTGTACACCATTACGAAATTTCACAAACTTCTGGGGATGCGACTAAAACAATCAATGTTGGTATGAATACTACAGACTATGAATCTGCATCTGTAATATCTAACTACACATACGAACAAAGATTACAAGATGACAAAAGACAGATAAGATTAATTAGTCCTAGATTTATAACACAATTTGTAGAAGAGTTTAGAGAAAAAATAGACGAGGGTATTTAATGGCTGAATTACAGTATGCTGGTGAGTATGAGATTACCCATTGTAAAATTTTAACAACAAGTGGACAAGAGTTTGATATTCTTCCAGTAGTCCAAGATATTGTTATATTCGAAAGTATCTTTTCACAGTCAATTTCTGGTACAATTACTATTCAAGATACTACAGATATTGTTAACAACGGCCCTATCATTGGTGAAGAAAAACTACAAATTAAATTACTTACACCCCAAGAAAATGAGAGACCAGAAACCATTATAGATTACATAAAGACACCATTAGACATTTATAAAATTGGTGCATTTATGGGTGATGGTGAGAAAGCGAATGTTGTTACACTACACTTTGCATCTCAAGAAGTCTATAAAAATGCAGTATCAAAAATTTCAAGAAGTTATAAAGGTTCATGTTCTGAAATTGTGGACAAGATATTCAGAGATAAACAATATTTAGATTCAGATAAGAAACTAACATTAGAAGAAACAAATGGTCTTAGAAAGATTATCTTTCCAAGTATGAAACCATTTAAAGCGATAGATATGTTATGTAGACAATCAAATTCTAAAAACTTTAAAAACTCTCCAACATATCTTTTCTATGAAACAACTAAAGGTTTTAATTTTCGTTCAGTAGATGGTTTATGTTCTCAAGAACCAATAATGGAATATGAAGAGAATGTACCAGATAGATTAGTTGCTGGTGGTAAGAATATTGAGTCTAATTTAAAAACTATCAATGACTTTACAATTGTTGCACCAAGAGATACTACACAAAATGTATATGAGGGTATGTTATCTTCTAACACTAAAGTACATGATATTTACAATAAAAAGATTAATTATTTCACATATAATTATTTTGATGACTTTGACAAGGACACTCATTTAGAAAAGAAACCATACATTTCAGAATCAAAAGATAAGATTACAAACAAAGGTGTTGCAGATTATTCTGATGCATTAAACTTTGTTACCATAACAAGTAGTGGTAAATCATTTGATGAACCAGACAACTATCCATATGCCCCAGATGATTTAGAAAAAATAATTATGAGAAGAAACTCTAGAATACGTCAATTTCAAAATTCTATAACACTAAATATGACTGTACCAGGCAATACTTCTATTCAAGCTGGTGACGTATTACATATCACGATTGGAGCAAGTTCTACTGTGACAGAAAGAACTAATGACCCAAATTATACTGGTAAGTATCTTATCACAAAAATCAGACATAACTTCAATAATGGAAGTGCAGAAGTTCGACACACTATTAACATGACAGTTGTTAAAGATAGTGTTGACTACGACTATCCAAATAATTTTGTTCAGTACGAAAATAAAGGTACTAAAGAAACAATATTGATATAACAGAAAAGGAGAACAACTCAAATATATTATGTACATCAACTTCTAACTTTTAAAAGGAAAAACTATGAGAGCCAAATATAAAGAAAAACTGAAGAAATTTACTAACTTACAGAAGCAAGAGAGGACAGTTGAACCTATGAATGAACAAGAAACTAAATACATACAAGAGTTGTTACAAAGGATAAATGATGAAAACATTTCACCAAATACAAGAGGGAGTTTACGACCCCAATATTTTTAACGCAATCTTTCTCGCTGGTGGGCCTGGGTCTGGTAAGTCTTATGTAGTTCGTAAGACTACTGGTGGTCTTGGTTTAAAGATACTTAACTCTGATGATATCTATGAAAAAGAGTTAGAAAAAGCAGGACTAGATATTGGTAAACCAGAAGACATCTTTTCAGATGAGGGTCAAGAACTGCGTGGTAAAGCAAAACGATTAACTAAAGGTAGACAAACAAGTTGGGTTGCTGGTAGACTTGGTATCGTTATTGATGGTACTGGAAAAGACCTTAATAAGATTGGTGGACAAAAAAAGTTACTAGATGCACTTGGTTATGAAACCATGATGATATTTGTTAATACATCACTTGAAACTGCACAACAACGTAACATGGAAAGAGCAAGAAAATTACCACCAAAGTCTGTAGAACAAATGTGGAATGGTGTTCAGAAAAATATTGGTGGATTTCAATCCATGTTTGGTTCTAAGAACTTTATTATTGTAGATAATAATGATGCAAAAGAAGATGTATTTGCAAAAGTCTACAAACGTATTCGTGGTATTGTTGTAAAGAAACCTACTAAGATAACTGCTAAAAGATGGATTAAAAATGAACTTCTAAAGAAATCCAAAGCTGGTGGTGTATATAAAGGTAAAATAAAAACTAGTGACCGGCGATTTACACAAAAACGATTAGACGTTACTGATACTGGAAATATTAAGTAATTATTTCTCTAAAACCCAGATGACAGTTTCTTTACCATTATCTTCTCTGATGAGTGGTATCGCTGGAACATCTGGGTTTCTTTCTTTGATATTCATTTCCCACTTATAACCATCATTATATTGACGATTTGCTGTCTTAAAAAAATCTATATTGTCATATACAAATGACCCTAGTACTGATGCGATTAGTGCTTCTACCATTTTACTTCCTTATACTGCGAATGATTCGCCACAACCACATGATGCAGTTGCATTTGGGTTAACTACTTTTAAGTATGAACCACCCAATTCTTTTACATAATCAACTGTACAACCAAACACAAACATTTCTGCCATTGGGTCTAGCACCAACAAATCGTCTATGGGGTCACTCCATTTAACGTCAGGCCAATTCTTCTTATAATCCCAGACATATGTAAACCCAGAACAACCACCACCTTTAACACCAAGTGTAATATGGTCATCATTTGCAATACTGCTTAGATACTCTTTTGCATTGTCTGTTAAACGAATCACTTGCGAATCACCTTTCATTTAGTACTATTTATGTCGAAAATACAGTTCAAAAAACGTAGTAATATCAAGGACTTATAAATTGCCTTGACTTGTTATGAAAACAATGCTATAGTATATACATAATCAAGAGAAAGAGAGAAAAATATGAAATTCGCAAAAGACATCAAAGATATCGAGTTCAACAAAATCAACAGTTATGGTGAGTGGATTGAGGTATCAGAACCAATCGTCATGGCCTCTGCCGCTGGTTGGTATGTCGGTGCAATCTGTAAAGATGAGGATTGTGGTGGTATGATTGTTCCTTACAATAGGTTCACAGAATATATGACACAAGAGAAAGCACAAGTCGTGCTTGATACACCAATGGAACAAGGAGGTTTCGCAGAATGACTTATGAGGATATGATTACACTTCAATCAATTGTTGAAGATGAGGTTGAGTTCACTTTCGGTGATTGGGGTGAGGGTCAAGGTATTGGTTCTAGTGATGTGAGTGCAGTAATGAACGCTGTAGTTCCCCAAGTAAATGGTCGGTTTGAAATCCATTTACCTACACTACGAAACATGATTAACAATGCAATTTCAAACATAATGGAGTAAGAATGTATCACGGTAGGATAGTACATTTCTTTGGATTTAGGGGTAGCGAATACATTAGTGCTGTTCGTGTTTGGGGTCAACCAGACTTCATACACCCTATCCATGATAGACGTTCCTACGTTGATTATGACCCTATCCATGATATAGGGGTGTTCGCTGGTAAAGAGAGTGAAGATAAGATTGGTTCTTATCGTAGAGAATATACTGATATGAAGAGAGGTAGATAATGACAATAATTCCTAAGATGATTAATGGTGTGAGTGCAACAGATGCTTATCAATCTGCACTACCAATCATGGGTCATGATTATGCAAACAAATATGCAAACTATTTTTGCAAGAAACAAAAGACTATCAAGTCTGGTAAAGCAAACTTCAAAGATAGTGGTAGACAAAAAACTTACAATGCAGAGTTTGAAGCACTTGCAAAGTATAAAAAGTTATATCCTAATGATGCACGATTCAAGTTTTTAGATTGGAAAGGTTCTGTAAAACTTTTCAAGAAGATTTCAAAGTCTGCTACTTATAAAAAGTTGTGTGCAAATGAGATTGGTTCGTCTAAGAAAAATTATTATCCAACTCTTGAGAAAGCAAACTTTCGTCATGCAACTGCCGGTCAAGCGACTTGGTATGGTGCAATGCGATTAAAAGAGAATAATTGTCCATATACAATCATTCATGAGTTCGCACACTTATGTGGTAATATGCACCATGACATTGGATTTCGTAGAGATGTAATTAAATTGTCATCTATGTTTTTAGGTAAAGAGTTTGGTATGATACTCAAGAAGAGTTTCAAAGATGCAAAACTCAAGATTACTACTGGCTCACATATCATGTCGCCAGAACAATGGATTGCATCTGTAATGAGAATGGAAAAAATAAGGGAGAGTAAAACATAATGGATAATATTGCAAAGTTAGAAGTATTGTTGGTAAAACTAACAGAGTTATATGATGAAGCTATAGAACTTGCTGATGGTGATACTGCCCATGCAATTAGTGTTGCAGAAGATACACTAATCAATACAATTAAATTTGAGAAAGCGAAAGTAAATGAGAGGAACTAGTTTAAATGTGGGTCATAGGATTTGGGATAAGAATCCAAATATGTTGATACCATATTATTTGATGTTTTCTTACTTGTATTATGAGAAGAATATTTCTTTGATTGATGATGGTGAGTTTGACAAAATGTGTAGAACACTATTAGAAAAGTATGATGATTTAGAACATATGCATAAACACTTGGTGACCAAGGGAGACTTGACAGCAGGGACAGGATATGGTATAAAGTATACAGAGATAATAAAGAATAGTGCTATGACACTAGAAAGAGTTTGGAGTTAATTATGGGTAAATTGTTAGAAAGTCGTATTGACAATGCAATGAACGCTTTGGAGTGGTGTCACTATTCCAAGAGTGAGTGGGGTATCAACTATTGGACTACAGTAGTTAATGCTCTTGTTAGAAAACTAAATAGAAATGAGGTAAATTAATGAGTAATCAACGTAGCGGTAAATGGAAATCTGCAACACTAAGAGATGGTTCTGGTATGCAGACAGTTACTTTTTTTAAGAACGCTAAGAAAGTTCTTGAAGAGTATGGGCATGAAGATGCAGCCTTTTATTTTGAACAAGTAGAAGATCATCTGCGTTCTGGTAAATCATTACCAATTGATGAGAAATCAGTTGGTTCAGTATTAGGAGTTTAATATGAGTTTTAGTCCCAACCCACAAAGGGCATATCTTGCAGTATCATTGATTGCAATATTTTTTGTATGTCTGGTTGCATCATGTACACCAGCAACAGCTGCAGATGTTCAAGATGTTTTCAAAACAGAAACAGTTCAAATCCCACATAATCAAAGAGTATGTGAAGATGTATATCATGGTGGAGATAGAACTGGTGATACACTTAAAGGTGCAATCATTGGTGGTATCATTGGTAACAATGTCGGAGATGTAAAAAATGGTGGTGCATTAGGTGCTGTCATTGGTGGTATGTTAGGTCATTCTAATTCTGATGCATCACCAAATGTGATTACACAATGTCGTAATCATGTAAACTATACAACCGAATCACGAAGAGTATATTCTCATTCTATCATTACATTTATGCATAATGGTAGGTATTATAAATTGAGGTTTCAGAAATGAGCGACACACCATTTAAATTTCCATTAGAAGAGCAGAAAGAACTATTTCCAGACATGAGACATGACTCGACATATATGTATGGGAATTTTGAAGATTCACTTGGACATTTTACACCAACTGAACCAGACGGTTATGCGGCAGACAAATATATGAGTCAGCCTGAAGATGGTTTGGTATCAGAGGTGCATAGTAAGATTTATAAACTAGAAGATGGTAATACAAAAATAGTCACCACAAAAAGAAAATTCTATGGTGAAGACGATTATCAAGATAGTCACTATTCTGAGATTCTATGATACTTGCATTACTGACTCTTTTTACAGCACTTGCAATTAGTGCTGTTGCTGCATACTACAGTATTATAGGACTAATCGCAATCTTTTCTGCGGCTGTAATTCCTATTGCAGTTATGGGTGTTGTATTAGAGTTAGGTAAACTTGTTACTGCATCTTGGTTATATCACTATTGGAAAAGAGTACCTAAGTTACTCAAGGGTTATCTTATTAGTGCAGTAGTGGTATTGATGTTTATAACGTCAATGGGAATATTTGGATTTCTATCCAAAGCACATATAGAACAAACGACTATCACTTCAGATAAGTCAATAGAAATACAATCAGTTGTTTCTGCAATTGAAAGACATAAAAAAGACATAAACAGAGCAGAATTTTCACTATCCTTATTAGATGATGCATTAAAGAAATACACAGAACTTGGTGCAGTTACTAAAGGACTCAATGCAAGGAAAGACCAAGAGGTAGAACGTAATGAACTCAACAAATCGATTCAAAGTAGCACAGAACAAATTGCAACACTCACGAAGACAAAATTTGGATTACAAAAAGAACAGTTACAAATTGAATCAGAAGTTGGGCCTATTCGATACATTGCAGAACTCATATACGGTGAGTCAAGTCAAAGTGTCCTTGAAGATGCCGTCAGATGGGTCATCATCATCATAGTCTTTGTATTTGACCCACTTGCAGTACTATTATTGATATCTGCAAACATCACACTCAAAGAGGAAAGAACAAGAAAACGTAGGAAAGTTACGAGAACAAGGAAACGTCAAGAAAAGAAAGACCAAACTGCGTGGGAACGTAAGTTAAAAGAAACAAAAGAAAACCAAGGTGGACTTACTAAGGTAGTCCATGAAAATAATGGAATGAAAGCAGAATATTATGAATAGAGACCATATACACCATTTCAGTAAAGACAATCGTAGAGCAGAAGTATATTTCGACAAGACTATGGAATACTTTGAAGTAGAAATGTATGAAGACGAAAAACTTGTGGATACAGTCGTTATGATGACTAACGGAGTCATTCATAGTGAGAGGTATGCAGAAGACGCTGCAGAGAATTGGGTAGAAAGTCTATATCAAAGTCAAGGAGAATATAAATGGTAAAGTTTTTTATTGTTGCATTTGTCTTCTACTCTTGGAGTGGTGATACACCATCTATTAAGATAAGACAAGACTTTAAGTTTGACACCTATCCGAAGTGCCAAAGTTTTCTAGAAAATTACAGGCCACAATTACAAGACTCATTACAGAGAAAATTTACTGGTGGTGATAAGTATTCTATACGCTGTGTAGATAGTAAGACACTTAATATGATGCAAAAAGAGTTTGGATATGAACCAGAAAAAAGTACTTAAAACAACTGACTACATTAACATAAGTTTGTTTACTTGGAGTTACTATATTGCGTTGACTCATTTTAATGTAGTGTTATTAATATTTACAGAGATATTTTTTCTCTGGTGGTTAAAAGGAAGGGCAGAAGATGTTGAAAAATAAATTATGGTGGGTTGTATTTACAATCGGTGCAGTATTGACAATGTATAATGCAGTTGCAGCTGAGTGGAATGACAAACCAGTAATATGCGAACAAAGAGAAGTCTTTGAGAATGTTATCAAAACAAGAGGTGAGATACCAGTTTCAATAGGACAAATACTTGCAAAGGTAAGAGACCCAGACGGTAGTAATGGTTTATCAGACATACCAGCAGTCCTACCAATTACATTGTATATAAACCCTAAGACAAAGACATTCACAATCACAGAATACCATGCGACATATAATAGTGTATGCGTACTTGCATTTGGTGAGAACTGGTCTGGTATTGGGAAATCAATGTGAAAATCCTATTGGTCATTGCAATCGTGTGTTCTACTGTCATAGTATTTGATGAAGAACTAATACGACCAAGACCAAGAGGTGGCCCTAGTAAGGGTGCTATAGTAAGGAGAAAGTGATTGAGTGGAGTGAGTAGTATTGACCCTTGGGACAGAGAATGGAAAGTTCATAAGTCAATAATGATATGCGATTTTGTAGTCGAGCAGTATTACAAACCTAACGACCCTAATTCGACATATAATAAGAATGGTACAGTAAGAGATTGGGTAGACAATAGTATTAGTGTACTAAGGAAAGAACCACCACCTTATACAAGTAAGTGGTTTAAAAATAAATGAAGTGCTGGATATGTAACGCTGAACTAATATGGGGTGGCGACCATGATATAGAAGAAGACGAGCATGACTTAGCATGGAATGAAGGTGGTCATATAATTCTAACGAATCTATCATGCCCACAATGTAATGCATTTGTAGAAGTATATCATGGGGGGAAAACAAATGATTCTAACTGACGCAGAAATAATAATATATACAGCTTCTTTTGGAATCCTATTCTGGATTTATCTATTATGGAGATGCAAATAATGTATAAGATATACACCAAAGACTTGTGTGGGTATTGCACCATGGCGAAACAAATCTTTCAGAATAAAGAACTTGAGTATGAAGAGATTCATGTAGACGGAAACGCACAAGCACTCGCACACTTACGTTTAAACAACCTTAGAACAGTACCACAGATATATGACCCTAATGGTAATCACATAGGGGGTTATATGGAACTAAGAGAACACCTAAAATGAAAATATTCTCGCAACGCCTAACAGATAAACTATACAGTAAACTACTCGGCAAGAAGGAAATTTCGAATAAACAGTTCGACCCTAATATCAGAATAGATTCAGAGAACTTATCGGAGAAAGAGAAGATGGACAAAGGTTTCAACGGTAAGACATATACAATCAATGGAATCGAATATGACTTCTGACTATGGGGGTTATACTCAAAGAGATTGGGAGAGAACAGTAGGTTGGGGGAAAGTACCAGATGAGTACAATATTGAAACTACCACTAATACACCAGATGGAAAGAATACTGAGAGAAGCCAAGAGAGTAGAGAAGAGAACGAAGAACCTATTGAAGATGGCAAACAATATAAAATGAATGATTCCATATGGGATAAGAGATGGACTGAATGAAGTATCTCAAAGAGAATTGGGATAAGATGATATTTCCTAGTTTCTTTCTAGTGTTTGTGTTCTTTATGGTGCTTGAATACTATAAGGGAAACTGTCGTATAGGTAAAGACATATGGGTATGCAGTTACATAGAAGTTGAAAAGACTATGCCTGGCGGATAGATATCCCATGATTTCCCATGAAAACCCATAATCGGAACAATCATTTAAATATAAAAATAAACCGTATGTTGTAGTGATTAAATTCTGTTGTCTATCAGGATTCCAAAGCGAATCACCCACGAATCAGCACGAAATCGCAGAGAAACACCCACTCAGAGGCACTTCTAAGTCCTTGATATCATTACATTTTTAGAAAACACTTGACTTTGTTCTCAATACATGGTACTGTAAGGTATGTTTAATGAGAGATTAATTTGTGTATGGGACTTGACAATGGTGTCTAGTTTTGGTATACTGATTCTGTTAGAGAGAAAGGAATCTATATGATTAATAATTCTAATCCTGCTGAGATATATGCAGAGGCACATTCTGCTGGTATGAGTGCTGGTAATAAATGTAAACCGACTCCAATGATTGTTGGAACTCCTACGACTCCTCTGGGAGATGATATTGACTATGAGAAAGAAACATGGTATGTCGGAGATGGTGTCTGTGGATTCGCATGGGTAAATATCAAACCAGCCAGAGGTAAGTTTGTTACTTGGATGAAAAAGAATAACGTAGGTAGGAAAGACAATTACTATGGTGGTTGGACTGTCTGGGTTTCTGGGTTTGGTCAGAGTATGGCTAGGAAAGAGGATTACGCTAGAGCGTTCTCTAAGGTACTTAACGATTATGGTATTACTGCCTATTCAATGAGTAGAATGGACTAAGAGAGGATTTGTTATGAAAACAGAATATGGTTGACGATAGTTCGGAGATGAGTTCGCACCCTTGACCTATGGGAAGCGAATCAATCATCTTAGTGTAATAGGTTGCACCTCTTGGAACTTTTTCCTTGAGGTGACTTGACTTTTAGGGGTGGGGGTGTTAAACTGAGAACAGTTTGATAATCTATAAATGCAATAAAGATACGGAGATATATTTTTGAAATTATTTAAGGATAAGAAAGACGAACCTAAAATCGCAACTGAATCAATTGATTATAAGTATTCGGAAGATAGGATTCTGAAAGAATTAAAACAGTATGTTGACCAGACTTACTCACAACATTATTCGCAAAACAAATACCAAGCTACAGAGTTTATTCTTGACTCTGGACACGGTGAGGGTTTCTGTATAGGTAACATATTGAAGTATGCTCAGAGGTATGGTAAAAAAGGTTCTAAGGAAGATGCGAGAAAAGACTTAATGAAAGTTCTACACTATGGTATTATTGCATTGTATAATCATGACAAAAGTTAAAGAAGATTATAAGGTTGACCCTCTATCTATTAAGTTCGACCAAACTAAAAAAGATACAAGAAGAGATGCTTGGGATAGGGATTATATGGGTTCTCATTATAGGAAACAAGAACCTAAAAGTAACAAAGCATTGAGTAATGCAACACCAGTTTATATCTTTGGATTGTTTTATATTGCAATACTGGTGATGATTGGAAACATAAAATAGGGAGAAAATATATGTGGCATAGAATTATTGATTTCGCAAATATCGGAAAAGATAAATGGAAAGATAATTACGGAGAGGGTACACAGTTTGATTTGGACTATGGTAAGCTTCTGATTATATTCCTATGTGTTTATATTGCAATTAAGGTATCTTAGTATGTGGTTTATTTTAGTGATATTTGTTCTTACAACATCATTGAGTGTGTATTGGATTACGCAGATATGAGTCAGATGAAAGAATTAGATGGTAGGCAACAATTACTAGTTGTGACTATGGAAGAGTGTGGAGAACTTGTACAAAGTTGTTCTAAGTTATTGCGTAGGCAAGAATTATATTCTGACAGTGATTATGTACAAAACCTCAAAGAAGAAATTGGTGATGTTTACACCATGATTGATTTGATGGTAGAGTGGGATGTTCTGTCGTGGGAAGAAATCGAACAACGCAGAAACCTCAAAAGAAAGAAACTGAGTAAATGGAGTGAGTTATGCCCAGACGTAAAATGACAGAAGAACAAAGACTCGCAGCCGCAGAACGGTTGAGAGTTGCAAGAGAGAAACGACTCAAAGAGAATCCACCCAAGTATGCGAATATACATCCTACGGTGGTTGCAAAAAATGATGAAGACCCTCTAAGTCGTAAGCGAGTCGTTCAATGGATAAAAACCCAAAAATCCCTTCTAAGTGTCGAGAGGGGAAATGTGAGAAGAAAAATCAAGGGTGCTGAAAGTAAAGTTGCAGACCACTCTGCGTATATACGTCATTGTGAATGGTATCTGAAACATGGTGATTGGATTGACGATAGGTACGGAGAGTACCAAGAAAAGAAAACAATGTGGAGAACTTTTGTATCATGAGAATAGAAGATGATGTAAAACTTGATTATAGTGATGTATTGATTCGACCTAAGCGGTCAACTCTGACTTCACGATATGACGTTGATATGAATCGTACTTATACGTTTTATCATTCCAAGAAAACTTGGAGTGGTGTTCCGATTATGTCTTCCAATATGGATACAGTAGGTACACCAGCAATGTATGAAAAGATGCTACAGCATAATATGATTACTTGCCCAGCACGACATTACATGAAGAAAGATGCGACTTGGTGGAGAGTCGGAACAACTGATAATAAGATGTTAGGTAAAAATGTTTGCATGATGGGTGGTATAGACGAAATCGGTCATCTGGTTACTCATCATTTGAAATGGGAGTTTCTAGGAATTGATGTTGCAAATGGTTATACGATTTCTGTAATTGACGCAGTAAAAGATATGCGTATGCGACTTCCAGATTCAACGATTGTTGCTGGTAATGTTGTAACTGCTGATATGACACAAGAACTTATTCTCGCTGGTGCAGATATTGTAAAAGTAGGAGTGGGGCCCGGCAGTGTTTGTACGACACGGACTAAAACTGGAGTTGGTTATCCTCAACTTTCCGCTGTTATGGAATGTGCAGATGCAGCTCATGGTTTGGGTGGACATATTATTGCAGATGGTGGTTGCACTACTTCTGGTGATATTGTTAAAGCGTTTGCAGCTGGTGCTGACTTTGTAATGATTGGTGGTATGCTAGCAGGACATGACGAATGTGATGGTACTGTTAAAGACGGTAAGATGGAATTCTACGGTATGGCATCTTCTACTGCAATGGATAGACACAATGTTCCTCATAGGGAATATCGTGGAGTAGAGGGTAAGACAGTTTCAGTTCCCTATAAAGGTGCAGTTAATAATACCTTGATAGATATATTAAGTGGAATTCGTTCTGCGTGTACTTATGTTGGTGCAAAGAGACTCAAGTCTTTATCCAAGTGTGCAACATTTGTACGAGTGAATAAAACACACAATACAATTTTTGGTGAGGAGAATTAAAATGTCTGATATTATAGTTGCTGGTTTTTATTTGGTTATGGTTTCAATTTCGTCTAACGGAGAAGTTGTCGGAGATGTATTAGACCATTATGATGACCCATATGAATGTGTATTAAATGGACAATATGAAGAATCTGAAGCACCATTTGGTGTAGGGTTTGTTTGTGTAGAGGATGTAGTATATAATGATAAACAATGATTTAATTAAAAAGGTTACACCTAAAGGAACGATTGATTGGTATATCAAATGGGTTGCATCAATTGTTATTCTTATTGGTATGGCTCTTACTTCAATTCAGATGACCCCCATAAATCTGTACTTTCATTTGGTTGGAGTCTTGGGTTGGTTTGTTGTTGGGTTTATGTGGCATGACCGAGCATTGATGGTTGTCAATTCAGTTGCATCTATGATTTTCTTTATGGGTATTCTTAATTATTATTTTGGTGGCACATATCCATGAGAATGAATATAGAAGAACAAAAGACACTAGATGAAATAAATGAGAAGTTAGAACGGATTGATAAGAAGTTAGATAAACTTGAAGAGCATATTGATTTTATCGAATCAGTTTATAAAGAATTAAGAAATCCAATTAACGTAGCAAAGAAGTTTTTCGGAAGATAAGCGTCCATGGCGGAATAGGTAGACGCAACGGACTTAAAATCCGTTTTCCTATTGGAAGTGTGGGTTCGACTCCCTCTGGACGCACCAAGTACTGCCCGTAGCTCAGCAGGACAGAGCAACGGTCTTCTAAACCGTAGGTCAGAGGTTCGAATCCTCTCGGGCAGGCCACTTGGGTGATTCGTTGATTCGCAACGATTCGCAAAATAAAGAAAAACTACCCCCCTAAAAAACTGAACAAAAACAAAGACTTATAAATTGCCTTGACTTGTTATGAAAACAATGCTATAGTATATACATAATCAAGAGAAAGGAAATTTAGATTATGGCTTATATAACTGCTGAAGATGTCAATCACATTCGTGTCGCTCTTAAAAAAGAGTTTCCCCAATATAAGTTTTCTGTGACTCGTGACCATTGGTTAGGTGTCAACATTAATTTTATGAAAGGCCCAAGGTTCGCAGAGTTTGAATCTTTTGATAAGTACACTCACGAAACTACGATTGAGAATCTTGATGGTCATCATCAAATCAATCATTTTCATCTAGAGAATTTCTACGGTGAAGAAAATGCAAAAATCTTAGGTAAGGTTTCTGAGATTGCCCACACAGCGCCTGGTCTTGCTGGTGGTAAAGAGTATTACAATAACAATGATATTCAGAGTGACTATTTTGATGTTGCTTATTATGTATCAATTGGTGTTGGTAAGTGGAACAAGGATTACGAAATTAAGGAGGCTGCGTAATGTCGTTAAATAAATCACAAATCACAAAATTAGTTGTTGACCTTTGTTGGGATTATGATAGAATGTCTTCAAGTGGTCAAGAAACTCTTGACAAACTTTGTAAGATTTTAAATATTGAAACTGATGCAGAGTTTGAAGCTAGACTTGCAAGTATGACTAAAGAAGAAATCAACAACGAAATTTTGAATAGGAGTTTGTAATGTTATTGAAAGTTGAACAAATCGTAAATCAACTATGTGACTTTATCGCATATGTTGATTCGTTCTATAATGAAAAAAATGGTGTTTATCCTATCAAGGGTATTACTAATTCTATGATTATCAAAGCTACTCAAAAGTATATGAATTCACAATCTGAAAATTATACTTGGGGTGATGGTGATTCGGTAGATAGAGAAAGAGTCAGAGATATTATCCTCGCTGACAATGGATTAACCCTTTGATTCTAAAGGGTTTTCATTTAGGGGTTGACAAGTTGATAAAAGTTTGATATAGTATATACATAATCAAAGAGAAAGAGAAAAAAATATGTACAAAGGTTTTCAAGAAGAAATGTTTCAAAATCCTTGGGGTGTTAATGTCGGTTTCAAAAACTTGTCTGATAAGTTGTGTGAGTTGTTACCTTTTGAGGGTAAGTGTGAAAATCCTATGTCAAAGAATAAGAATTTAGAAAAGTTCAGAAGAGCGCAGAACGCTGCCTATGACCTTTTCAATAATGGTCTTGGTAACAAGAGAAGTCTTTTTAAAAATATCTATGGTTGGTCTGTCGGCCCAAGAGATACTTACAATGCTAGTGTGATGACTTGGACTCATTGGGAGAATATGGTTGAAGAAGTTTTGACCCCTATCATTATCGCCGCTGCTAAAGAACAAGGAGTTAAGTAATGAAATATACTTATCAAAAAGTTCCATATATTACTATGGAAGAATTGAATAAACTTCAAAAGGACTATATGTTCTTTGATAAGATTCTAAAGAAAGCGGAAAAGAAAAAGAAGAAAACGCCGGGCAATGGTTTTGTTATTCACAACTGCAAAGAGAAAATGAAACCTATGATGATAATGTTTGATGCAATTGACCAAGGAAAGGTGTTGATAGCTGATTATGATTGAGTTTTTTTAAAGGGAGTTATGATGGATAATATATTAAAAATGGGTTATGCAATTATGGTGAAGTACAAGGACGGTTCTATATATACTAAGTATTTCGGTATTCATCAGATTGCATCTGCAACAAAGTATTTTAATAAGATGAATAATTCTATAGATAAGAATATTCATAAGGTTACTTCAAAGATTGCCCAAGTGGCATATTAGATTCCTAAACGAGTAGATTAAGTTGCGAAAACTAGGAATTAGGTAAGTCAACCCCATGTGGTGCCTAGTCGCTGAATTAGATTCGGACAAAAGTTGACGTAACATAAAGGAGAACAATTCGTTGGGAAACTTACTACGGTTTGGCTGACTTCGGATTGGGGAAAGAGGAAACTTCGGTTTCCTTTTTCTTTATATTCTGACTAAATATAAACATGAATAATTATCATATAGGACAAGATGGTTTCGTCTGGTTTACAGGCGTTGTAGAGGATAGAGATGACCCAGAAAAATTGGGTCGTGTTCGTGTTCGTGCAGTAGGATACCATACAGACAATTTAGATGAGATACCCACCAAAGATTTACCTTGGTCTTGGGTGTTGAATACTGTGCATACTTCAATGAATGGTCTAGGACATACTCCACCATTTTTAGTTGAGGGTACTTGGGTTGTTGGGTTCTTTCGTGACCCACCTTTGTTTCAAGAACAAATAATATTTGGAACACTGCCAGGCATACCATCTGAAACACCTACACATGAAAAAGGTTTTAATGACCCACGAAATGAAGAGTCAACTCAAAGTGAAGAAGCATACAAATATAAACCAGACTACGGCCCTTATCCTATTCGTACTTCTGATAGTGATGTTAATAGACTTGCAAAAAATGACTCAGAAAACATTCACCCAGAGATTGAATCAAGAGATACTTCTTTTACCGAAAATGTACCAATCGCAAATGGTGAAAAGATATTGGGTGACTCAGATGCAACGGTAGATATTGCATCTGTACATCAAGATAAGATTGCAACAAATACCGATTTGACTGCAACACAATGGAAAGAACCAATTACGACTGACGATTCTATTCGTGGTGCTGACGCAACTGGAAGAAACCCAGAAACAAAAGAAGATAGGGTCGCTCCATACAAAAGAAGAAATACTGAATATCCATACAACCATGTTTTGGAAACAGAGAGTGGACACATAAAAGAATATGATGATACACCTTTTGCAGAACGCATTTATGAAAAACATAGAAGTGGAACTTTCTATGAGATAGATGCAGATGGAAATAAAGTAACAAGAGTTGTAGGACAGAATTATGAAATTATTGCTGGTAATCAATTTGTAAATGTTAAGGGAGATGTCAACCTTACTATTGATTCAAACTGCAAGACATATATTAAAGGTGATTGGAATATTCAAGTTGATGGAAATAAAACAGAAGTTGTAAAAAAGAATGTTACTGAAACATATGGTACAGAAAATGAAACTCATGCACATACAGTAAGTGTAACTGGAAAGAGAGCTGAAACTGTTTCTAACTCTGTTACGGAAACATACTCTGATACAATGACACAAAATATTACTGGTGCTGTAACAGAAACATATAGTTCTACTATGACACAAAACGTAACTGGAAATGTTTCTGAAACATATAGTGGAAGTCAATCAACACAAGTTTCTGGTAATATTGATATTGACGGTGCAAGGATTGACTTGAACTAATGACACATAAATTTGTTGTAAGGATAGACCAAGATTTAAAAGAATATTCAAACTATGATGATATACCAAATGAATTTGATAATCTAATTAGTTTTGAACCAGTAATTCCACCAGAACCACATACTGAAGAACAGCATGATGAAATTGAAAAGTGGGGTGATAGACTAAAAGAACTTATGAAAAGGGAAACAAGATAATGCAAAAAAAACTTGACAAAATTATTTTTTTAATGGAAACTATTTCTGAATTAAAAACAAAACTACGTCCAGAAGATACTGGTCATATTCATACAACTATTTCAACACTTGAACATATGGTTGAAGAAACTAGAGAACAAATACTTGGAGAAACAAAAAGTGCCGGCAGTAACTAGAATAGGTGACCCAGATGTACCACATTGTTCTGGTATGACTAGAGCAGTTGGGTCTGGAAATGTATTTGCAAATAGTATTGGTATCTCTAGACAAGGAGATGTTAATACTGGACATAAACTCCCAGGCGTTCCATGTCCGTCACACGCAGCTCCAATATCAAGTGGTTCATCTACAGTATTTGTAAACGGTAAACAATGTGGAAGAATAGGTGACCCTACTTGTACATCTGTTGCTGGTGGTTCTCCGAATGTGTTTGCTGGTGGGTAGTAATAAATAACTTAAAGGGGAATATAAATGGCAGTTCAGTCAGCGTATAGAGATGCAGAAAGAACTAATAATTCTTATCGTGCAGTAAAACAATATAAAGATTTAAATCTTAATTTTACTCGACATCCTATTACAAAAGATATATCACCTATTACTGATGCCGCTGCTGTTAAGAGAAGTGTTCGTAATTTAATACAATATAACTATTTTGAAAAACCTTTCCACCCAGAGATTGGTTCTGGTATTCGTGATTTACTTTTCGAAAATATTTCACCATTTACTGCAGCTGCACTAGAAAGAAAAATAAAAGATGTAATTGTTAACTTTGAACCAAGAGTCAATTTAGCAGGAGTTACCGTAATTCCTAATGGTGACAATAATAGGTTTGATGTTATTATAGAATTTTATATTGTCAACTCACCAAATGAATTAACAGATATTACATTTGCATTAGAGAGATTAAGATAATGGCAAGTACCGACAAAAGACTTAATGTAACAGAATTAGATTTTGATGATATCAAAACAAACTTAAAAACATTTATGAGAAATCAATCAGAGTTTACTGATTATGATTTTGAAGGTTCTGGTATAAACGCATTATTAGATGTTCTTGCGTATAATACTCACTATCTTTCTATGAACTTGAATATGGCTGCAAACGAATCATTTCTAGATACTGCATCAATTCGTTCTTCTGTAGTATCTCATGCAAAAACTTTAGGATACATTCCAAATTCACCAAGAGCTCCAATTGCAACTGTAGATGTTACTTTAAATAATATTGGTGCATTAGCATCTGCAACTATCCCTGCTGGGTTTGTGTTTAATACAACAATTGATAGTGTGTCTTATCAGTTTGTTACTGTTTCTCAACACAATACAAATGTTGTAGATGGAATTATAAAGTTTACAAATATTCCAATCTATGAGGGTACATATGTAACAAACCGTTATACAGTTGATACACAAAACATAGAACAAAAATATATTCTTAATGATGAAAATGCAGATACCACAACTTTAACAGTTGAAGTATTTAATAGTGCATCTTCAACTAATTCAACAACATATACTCAAGCAACCGATATTACACAAGTAAGTGCAACTTCTGAAGTTTTCTTTTTACAAGAAAGTGCAGATAATAAATTTGAAATCTATTTCGGAGATGGTGTAGTAGGAAAGAAATTATCTGATGGTAATATTGTTAGAATGAAATATGTTGTAACAAATAGAGATGCAGCTGATGGTGCATCTTCCTTTACAACTTCAACTGCAATTTCTGGTATTACTAATCTAAGTATTCTTACAACTGGAAATGCAAACGGTGGTGCAAATAGAGAAAGTATACAATCAATTAAATTTAATGCACCTCTAGATTTTGCATCTCAAGGTAGAGCAGTTACATCAAATGATTATAAATCTATTATTCCTAAAGTATATGCAAATACGAAATCTGTACAAGTATATGGTGGAGAAGATAATGATATACCAGTTTATGGTAGAGTTTATATTTCTATTGTACCAACTCAAGGTTCTATTACTGCATCTGCAAAAGAACAAATTGTACGAGATTTAAAAAATGATTATACAGTAACATCTGTGACTCCAGTTATTGTTGACCCAGAATATATTGATATAAGATTAAATGTTAACTTTCAATATAACTCAAAGAATACAGTAAAAACATCTGAAACACTTACTTCAAATGTAAGAACTGTTTTAACAAATTATAATACAAATACTTTAGGTAATTTTGATAGTTCGTTTAGACATTCATTGATTACAAGCTTGGTTGATAATACTGATGATGCAATTACTTCAAATATTACAACTGTTAAGTTGAGTAAAAACTTTACACCAACTTTAAATAAAGAAACAAAATATACTGTACCTTTTACTAATGCAATCTATAACCCTCATGGTGGACATAGTTCTGATATTGGTGGTGTTGTAAGTTCATCTGGATTTACAATATCTGGAGATGAAAATGAGATGTTTTTAAATGATGATGGTAATGGTAATATTAGATTATTTTATTTAACAGATGGTACAACTACAACATATAAAGATAATACTGCTGGTACTATTGATTATTCAACTGGTGAAATTATTTTAACAAACTTTAATATTACATCAATATCAAATATTGACGGTGCAACTTCAACTTCAATTAGAATAATTGTAACACCAGATTCAAATGATGTTATCGGTGTAAGAAATCAAGTGCTAAGATTAGATACAAATAATTTAACAATCGGTTCAAATATTGATACGATTGCAACTGGTGGTTCTGCAGCTGGTGTCGGTGTTTCGACAACAAGTTCATATAGTGGTGATACTTCTACAACAAGTTCAACTTCAACATCTTCCACTAGTTCTTCAAGTTCTAGTTCAAGTAGTAATGGTTCATCTAGTGGATATTAAAAATGTCATATGAAGACGTAGTATTAAAAAATAAAGTATCTACTCATGTGCAGACACAACTGCCTGGATTTATTCAAGCAGACCATCCAGACTTTGCAAAATTCGTTAAAGCATATTATCAGTTTCTAGAAAGTGCAGAAATAACTTTTACTGAAGTTAATAATTATCTTCGTCAAGAAACTACATCTGTTAACTTTGTAGTTGATGAAAGTAATGATAAAGTTGTTCTTGAAGATTCTGAAGTTAAGTTTGTTTTAGGGGAAACTATAACTGGTCAAACCTCTGGTGCAACTGCAACTGTTCTTGTTGATGATGTTGATGGGTCTGCAAGATTATTTGTTTCTTCACAAACTAGATTTATAGTGGGAGAAACCATTACTGGTTCAACTTCTAATTCTTCTGGAACAATTGCAACTTATAGAGCTAACCCAGTATCTTCTATTCAACAACTATTAAACTATACAAATATTGATGCAACTGTATATGAATTTTTAGATAGATTTAGAGATTCATTTCTTGAGGGTATGGTTGATAATATTAGTGCAAATGTTAATAAAAGAAATTTAGTAAAAAACATTCGTGACCTTTATATTTCTAAAGGAACAAAAAAAGGACATGAATTATTTTTTAGACTTCTTCTTAATGAAGAACCAACAATATCATTTCCAACTGAAAATCTAATTCGTGTATCTGATGGTAAGTGGACTCGAAAAAAGATTATGAGAGTTCTGGGTGTATCTGGTGATGTTACAGATTTAGTTGGACAAACAATTACTGGACAAACTTCTCTTGCAACTGCAATACCAACATCTGTAGTTAGTTTTAGAGAATCAGAAACCACCATTATTGAAATAGAAATTGATGAAGCAACCCAATCAAATACTTTTATAGATGGTGAAACAATTAAAGGTACATCTGCTATTACTGATGGTGATGTATCATTTACTTTGTTAAGTGTTGTTTCCAGAACAGTTATTAATAATGGTGGACAGTATTATACTGTGGGTCAAACAATTACTGTAGGTAATGTTGCTAACTCAAGTAATACTTGTACTGCAAAAATTGAAACTATTAACTCTGGTTTAATAGATGATATCATAATTGATAATGCTGGTACTGGATATGCAATTGGTGATACGATTAATTTTTCTAATACTGGAACTGATGGTATTAATGTTGCAGCTGATGTACAAGTTGTTGGTGGTGCGATTGCACCAGAAACCGGCAGCTTATCTGCATACGGAATGGTTGCGACTGACCATATCACACTTGAACCAGAAAGTCAACAGTTTTATGGTGATTCATATGACGGTATTAAAATGGTTCTTGAAACTGCAACATTTGGTAACGCTCCAGGCAGTAATACAAATGAAAGAGGTTCTATAACAGATGTTCGATTAATTAATCGTGGTGGTGCATATAATAAGTTACCAATTATTTCTAGTATAACAACTACTGGTGGAAGTGGTGCAAATTTAAAAGCAGTTTCTAATTCTGGTATAGGTTCTATTGGTTCAATAGTAATTAATAATATTGGTTTTAGTTATGCAACTGCACCAACCTTTAATGCACAAAGACACGCAGTTGTTGAAGATATATCTGGAACATTTGTTGCTGGTGCAAGTATGACTTCACACTCTGGAACAATATCTGCATTTGATAATGATAGACAATTATTATCTATGATTACATCTGCAACATTATCAGTAGGGGATACAGTTGCAGCTGGTGGTGCATCTGGAAAGATTGCAAATATTGATACTGCATCTTTGACTGCTGTTATTGATACGACTGCAACTACAGTCGGTGATTTCTTAACTGAAGCAGGAAAAATATCTTCTGATGTTATGAGAATACAAGATAGTTTTTATTACCAAGATTATTCATATGTTGTAAAAGTTGGTGAATCAATTCAGACTTGGAGAGACTCTATTCGTTCAACGGTACACCCTTCTGGTTGGGCAGTCTTTGGAGAAGTTGAAGTTAAGAGTCGTGTGTCTGCAAGAATTACAGCACAGACACTAGAATCATTTACACCAGAACTTGCATCTACATTGACAACACTCTTTAGTGCAGTATTTGGTAGAAGACTTGGTACGGTTGATGATGGTACATCATTAAGAGCAAGTGCAAATAGTGACGCAGAAACACATTCTAACTTGACAAGTGGAACAAGAGATGTTACATTATCAAGAATTAATACTGTTCGTGTTGGTGTTACTAGAGATATGACTGATATGAGAATAGGTAGTACTTTAGAAAACTTACCAAAGTATGCATTTGCAATTAGTCCAAATGTTGCATTTACTAATAGTCCAACCTACCCAGGCATTAATAAAGCAGCTGCACCAGTTGGGGATATTAATGATAACTATTTTACTATTGAACAATTTAAGAATACAAGAATAGATGCAGTATCAGATACAAACGGAAAGATACCATCAACTGCATTTACTACAAGAATAAATGTTCCACCCCCAGGCGAGATAAAACTTTCTGGTGGCCCATCTGTTAACGCATTTAGTAATACATTTAAAACTTTTGATGGAACTGGAGATAGGTTTGATGAAGACATTGGCGGTTCGTTCTCTAGAACATTGCCTGGCTCATTGTTTACATCATTTGATGAAGAACTTAACTTTGACTCAACAGCAACAAAGTTTGATGTTGGTTAAATAAACATTATAAATAATAAAGAATTTAGGAGACTCACATGGCATATCAATCAATAGGTATTGGAAGTTCTGCAAATGACGGAACTGGTGATACACTTAGAGTTGGAGCAGATAAGGTCAATGACAATTTTGTAGAATTATACACCAAGTTAGGTAATGGGTCAACCCTTTCCAATTTAACTTTTCCTACTGGTACTGATACTATTGTTGGTCGTGCTACAACTGATACACTTACGAATAAGACATTAACTACACCAACTATCTCATCTATTACAAATGGTGGAACTGTAACAATTCCATCTGGTGCTGATACACTTGTTGCGAGAACATCTACAGATACACTTACGAATAAAACATTAACAACACCAGTTGTAAATGCTGGAGTGCAGCTAAAGAATGGTGCAACAAGTGCTGGTTTTGTAGAGTTTTTTGAAGATAGTGATAATGGTACAAATAAAGTTACTTTAATTGGCCCTGCTTCTACAGCAGATGTTATTATAACACTTCCATCTACTGCTGGAACGGTTGCATTAACATCTGATATTACTGTCACTGCATCTAGTACAACTACATTTACAAATAAGACTTTGACTGCACCAGTTCTTGGTGGAACAACTACGACTGCAAGTGGAAACTTAATTGTTGACCCTGCTACTCAAATCCTTGAAGTAAGAGGTGATGGTTCTTCAGTTGAAGGTATGATACAACTTAACTGTCATGTCAATTCACATGGACAAAAGATACAAGCTGCTGACCACGGAGTAAACGCAACGAACACTTTGGTATTGCCAGGGGGTAACGTAATTGGTAACTCTGATGCAACTCTTGTTTCTGATACTGGTACACAGACAATTACAAATAAAACTTTAACTAATCCAACAATCAACGCAGCTACTTTTAGTGGTATCCTTGGTGGTGCGATTATTGGTGGAGTAAACGCTGCATCTGGTGCTGGTTCTTCTGTTGCACTTAGTGTTACAACTTTAATTAGTGAAATTACCACAACTGGTGCTCAAGATTTCTCACTTGCAAACGGAACTGCTGGACAAGTAAAAATTATTACTATGGTTGTAGATGGTGGAGATGCAACTCTTACCCCAGCAACTTTATCTGGTGGTAGTACAATCGTATTTAATGATGCTGGTGATAGTGTAATATTAGTATATCATAATACACTTGGTTGGAAAGCAATCATGAATAATGGTACAACAATTTCATAAGGGGTAAATAATGGCAATTGATACAATTAAATCTAGTGCAGTACTTGACGGTGCAATTGCGACTGCTGATATTGCAGATGATGCTGTAACTGGTGCAAAAATAAACTATCCTTTAACTACATTTTCATCTACTGGTATAGATGACAATGCAGACGCTACTGCTTTAACAATAGATAGTGGCGAAAATGTAGCTATTGGAGTAACCTCTAAAAACTCTGCAAACAATGGAAGTCTAACTATTGGTCATACTGGCATGACTAAAGTATCTACTAGTGCAAATGGAAATGCAGATGAGTTAGTGCTTATTGGTGCAGATGCTTCAGCTAATGTTGGTATGAGTATAATTAGTAATAATGCAAATTATTGTAACATATTCTTTGGTGATGAAGATAGTAATGCTCAAGGTCTTATACAATATAATCATGCAATCGACAGTTTATCATTGTCATCTAATGGTGCAGAACAATTAAGATTACATTCTAATGGTGTCTTAGCTGCTTCTGATGGTATTGCTCTTGGTGTTGGTGTAAACAATACTGCAGCTAACGTCCTTGACGATTATGAAGAAGGCACATGGACTCCAGTAATTGGTGGTGGTTTTACAAGTGTTAACATTAATTATGTAAAAGCATCTTATACTAAAGTAGGAGAAGCTGTTCATATATTTCTTTCTATGAGATTTAATGGTACAAATGCTGGAGCTAATTTTGTTATAACTGGATTACCTTTTACTTCACAAACTGCTAATAATGGTTATGGCAATGGTACTGGGTCAATAGGATATTCAACTTTAAGCACTTATTTAAATAATACAATAGACACTTGTTACATAGGTCAAAATGGAACTGCTATACAGTTTTATACTATGGCAGGTGCAGCTGTAGCATCAAATGCAAACGCAAGTAATGATTGGCTTGAACTTAGTGCAACATATCCAGCACAATAAATAAGATTATAGGAAAAAACAATGGCAGCAATAATTACAGAAAAATTTAGACAGTCAAACGCAGACATCTTTTTTTCAGATTTAACTTCAAGTAGTTACTATGTATTCGTAGGAAAACATTCTCCTTGGACATCTGAAGGTGCAAGTGCAGATAGTGTTCCCCCAGCACCAGTAGATAGTGTCGCACCAGAATCATATTATTGGGACGATATGTTAGCTGCAAAAAGGGTAACTGCATCTAATAGGTCTATGGTAATTCCAAGAAGGAATTTCGCAACGTCTTCTGCATTTGATATGTATAGACATGATGTTGCTGGAACAACTACTAGTGGTAACTATCCATCAAAGACAACTACCTCAAGTGGTGCAACTAATTTATATGACTCAACATTTTACTTTATGACTACTGCATATAGAGTTTATAAAGTTTTATATAACGGTGACCAGTTACAAACTGGTGCATCAAACATTTCTGGTGCAGAACCTACACAAGAGATTTCAGCACCTTTCTGGCATGACAGTAATTATTATATCAAGTTTATGTATAAGTTGACAACCTCTCAAGTACAAAACTTCTTGACAACGGACTTTATTCCTATTACAGTAACATCAAATGAATCTGCAAATCGTGGTGTTCATGTTGTTATGGTAACAAGTGGTGGTTCATCATATCCTAATGGAACTTTCTTTACACCATTAAGAGGAGATGGTTCTGGTGGTAAAGTTGCACTTGTTGTATCTGGTGGTACTATTACAGAGTTTGGACAAACTAATGCAACTAACACATATGTAGCAGCGCCCGGCACTGGATATAGTTTTTCAACTGTAGATTTAACTGGAACTAATATCTTTACTGATAGTGGATTAACTACTGCAATATCTGGTTCAGTATTAACTACATGGAATAATGCAACTGCTGGTGCAATTACACCAATTGTAGAACCAGCTGGTGGACATGGTGATGATGACGTAGAAGAATTAGGTGGACACTTTGTAATGGTTCAAGGTAAATTAGAACCTACTGATACAGATGTTGTTCAAGTAAATGACTTCAGAAGAGTTGGTATTGTAAAAAATCCAACTGACTCTGCAACAAATAGTACTGCAACTATTTCAACTGCAAGAACTACAAACGCAATTATTATGGCATCTGGTGGTTCTGGTAATTACATTACAGATGAAAAGATTACACAAGCATCAACTGGTGCAGTAGGAACTGTGGTACAATGGGACGCAACGAATAAAATATTATATTATGTACAAGAAAAATATACAAACTATGGATTAGATACTAATGGTAATCTGACTGCATTTTCTGGTGCAAATGCAATTACTGGTGCAACTTCAAATGCTGCACATACTCCATCAACTTCAACATCTGGAACTACTAATGGTGTTGTCTTTGCAAGTGGATATGCAATTCCAGAATTATTAAGGGATACTGGTGAAATAGTTTATGTAGAAAATAGACGAGCAATCTCAAGAGCCTCAGACCAGACAGAGGATATAAAAGTCGTAGTGGAATTCTAAAAAATGCAAAAAACTGATTTAAATGTTGCACCTTATTATGATGATTTTGATGTAACCGATAACTTTCATAGAGTACTCTTTCGTCCTGGCTTTGCTGTCCAAGCGAGAGAACTGACAACTCTTCAATCTATTTTACAAAATCAGATTGAAAGACATGGTAGACATATGTTCAAAGAGGGTTCACTTGTTGTGCCTGGACAGTTTGGATATAATAATGAATACTATGCAGTCAAGTTACAGTCAACATATAATTCTGTTGCTATCTCAAATTACTTACAACAATATGCAGAAAATACTAATATTACTGACCCACAAGATTCGACTGCAAAAACTGGTGTTATAATTACTGGTGGAACGTCTGGTGTAAAAGCAAGAGTTATAGGTTTTTCAGCTGCAACAACTACAGACCCAGCAACATTATACGTTAAATATACTGGTACTGCAACTAATACATCTGGTGATTCTGTTTCTGGTACAACAACTACATTTATCAATGGAGAAAATATATCTGCTGATACTGCAATTACTTACACACCAAGTGGTGGTTCTGCAACTACAATTTCTGCAAATACTGTATCTGCAACTTTACAAGCATCAAGTGCGACTGCAACTGGTTCGTCTGCAAATATTGAAACTGGTATTTATTTTATCAGAGGACAATTTGTAAGAGTATTAAAACAAAGAATACTTCTTGACAAATATACAAACACTCCATCATATAGAATTGGATTGACTGTTACAGAATCTTTAGTTACCCCAGAGGGTGACTCTCAACTTCTGGATAATGCAACTGGTTCTTCTAACGTAAATGCAAAAGGTGCTCATAGATTAAAATATGAATTAACACTTTCTAAACTTGCATTAGGTTCTGCAGCTGATGAAAACTTTGTAGAAATTGCACAAGTTAAAAATGGTGTAATTCAAGAAGTTGCAAGAAATACAGACTATGCAGTTCTAGGTGAAACTCTCGCAAGAAGAACTTATGATGCAGAAGGTCATTACTCTGTAAGAGAATTTGGTCTTGATATTCGTGAGAACTTAGATGACGGATTAAACGAGGGTGTGTATGCAAGTGGTTCAACTACTGATGATGATAATACTGCATCTGAAAGTTTATTTAATATTCAAGTATCGCCTGGAAAAGCATATGTCCTTGGATACGAAATTGAGAAAGTTGCACCATCTTTTGTAGACGTTGAAAAACCAAGAACTACAGAAACCTTTGACGGTGCAGTTACAAATGCAGAAGTTGGAAACTTTGTACGAGTAACTAAAGTATATGGTGCTCCAGATATTTCAAGTAAAAATAGTGCAAGTGAAATCGCAGAGCCATATAAACAAATCGAATTAAGAGACCAAGCAACTGCAACGAGGGGTTCTGGTGCTGGTTCAATTATTGGTCTTGCAAGAGCAAGAGCATTTGAACACGTCTCTGGTTTAGATGCAAATAATCAAAACAAATTAGCCCACGGTAGTTCTGGTGGAGATGTCGCTCAATTTAATTTATATCTTTTTGATGTTCGTATGTTTACGAATGTTGTTATGAGTGCAAATCCAGAAAGTAGTCATGTAGCAACTGGTGCAAAAGTTACTGGTTCTAATTCTGGTGCAACTGGTTTTGTTCATAGTGTTCAAAATGCAATTTTAGAACTTACAAATGTTGTTGGTACTTTCTTAACTACTGATAATTTAATATCTACATCATCTAATGAAAGTGATGGTCTAGTTAAAGATACAAGTAATAATACATTGACTGTATCTTCAATTATTCCAAAAACATTTGACCAAGTTAAACAAGTTAGAATGGATGATGCAACTTCTGCTGATGAAGACTTCACAGCTGATATTGCACTAAACACAATTGTAACCCTTGACGGTAGTGCATCAATGAATGGTTCTAATGCAAACGTAACTGGTTTTGGAACAAACTTTGCATCTTCTCTAAAAGTTGGTGACTTCGTTACAGTTGTTGGTGCTGGAGCTGGTGGTGCAGATTTAACTTCAAGAGTTGCAACTCTTACAAATGATACAACTATAGTTCTTGCAGATAATTCTGCAACTGCTGTTACTACTGTTCCAATTAAAAGATTAAGAGGAACATTCCAAGATACAAATAGAAATATTCTTCTTCGTAAATTAAGAAAGAATAATATTAAAACTTTAAAGACTGATGCAAACAGTAATGCATCTGTGACTTCATTAACTGTTCGTAGACAATTTGTTACAACATCAAACGGTTCTGGTCAAATTACTGCAACTGCAGCGTCTGGTGAAACTTTCCAAGCTGCATCTAACACAGATTATATTGCTGTTGTTTTGGATAATAATAGTAGAAGTGGTTGTGCAGATGGAGATGTTATTAACCTTACTGCAACAACTTCATCTTTTAATATATCTGGTAATAACTTAACAATTACAAATAGTACTGTTTTTAATGGTAGTGGTATTAAAGTTAAACTATTAACTACGATAAGAAGAACAACTGCTGAACATAAAGTAAAAACTAGAGTACCAGCACACATTGTTCTTGCAAATAATGTTGCAACTGGAACTCCTGCTAATTATGGTGCAGATGCAAAACATAAAGAGGTATCACTTGGTAAAGGTGATGTTTATAAATTACACGCAGTATTAGAATCTGATAGTGCAAGTGCTGACCCTAAACTTCCACAATTTTCTGTAACTGGTATTTCTGGAACTTTTGTAAAAGGGGAAACTATTGTAGGTGCAACTAGTGGAACTCAAGCCTTACTAATTAATACTACAAGTCCACTTACATATTTAATTACAAATTCAAAAACATTTACTACTGGTGAAACCGTAACTGGACAAACCTCTGGAGCAACTGCAAGTTTATCTGGTAGTGAAACTGCTGGGTCAAAAGATATTACAAATAGATTTACTTTAGATACTGGACAAAGAGATAACTTTTATGATATTGCAAGACTAGTAAGAAAAGGTGGTGCAACTGCACCTACTGGAAGAATTATTGCAATCTGTGATTACTTTAGTCATGGTGCTGGTGATTTCTTCAATGTAGATTCATATAGTGGAATTGACTATAAAGAAATCTTAACATACTCTGCAACAAGAGTTGACCCAGAGGTTAGAGAACCTACTGGTGAATATGATTTAAGAAATGCAATTGATTTCAGACCTAAAGTCACAGATATTTCAAAAAGCACTACAAATAGAAATAGTGCTCAATACTCTGCTGATAATCTGACTGCACAATCATTTAACTTTGCATCTAGAACTTTTGGTGGTGCAACTGCTTCTGAAATGTTAATACCAAAAGATAACTCAACTATTCAATATGACTTTGAGTTTTTCTTAGGTCGTGTTGATTTACTTTTCTTAACACACAAAGGTGCGTTAGTAAATGTAAAGGGAACACCAGCTGAAGACCCAGAACCACCAGAGCATATTCAGAAAGCAATGTTACTCGCAGAAATTATTTTACCAGCATATCTTTTAGATATTGATGATGCAAGAATAGTTAGAGAAACTAATAAAAATTATACTGCAAGAGATATTGGTCTTTTAGAAAATAGAATTAATAATCTTGAATATTATACTGCACTTTCATTATTAGAAAAAGATGCAGAAACTTTCCAAGTACAAGATGCAAATGGTTTAGATAGATTTAAGTCTGGTTTCTTAGTAGATAACTTTGCTGGTCATGCTATCGGTGATGTTCAACACCCAGACTATAATGTTGCGATTGATATGGAAAATCAAGAGTTAAGACCGAAATACTTTATGAAAGGTATCTCGTTATCAGAACAAGCAACTACTGAAGCACAAAGAACTCTTGCAAAGTATCAAAAAACTGGTGACTTAATTACTGTTCCATATACAGAGGTTGTAACTATTAACCAACCATATGCAACAAGAATTGAAAATCTTAATCCAGTTCTTAACTTTTCATGGGCTGGTATTTGTAAATTAAATCCATCTAATGATGAATGGTTTGAGGTAAATAGATTACCAGCACTTACAATTAATCGTGAAGGTAACTTTGATACTGTATTTGCACAGAATAGAAACGCAATTGGAACTATCTGGAACGCATGGCAAACTCAATGGTCTGGTACTTCTGTAACAAGAGGTGGTAGTTTTAGAGAACATAGATTTATTAACTTAGGTCAACCAAGAGGTCGTGCTGTTTTACAAAGAGTTACAACAACTCAATCTGGAACAAGAACTAGACAAGGTGTAAACACACAAGTGATTGCACAGATTGATAGACGGTCTGAAGGTGATAGATTGATTTCAACTGCACTTATTCCTTTTATTCGTGCAAGAAATGTTTTCTTTAGTGCAACTGGTCTAAAACCATTCACAAGAATATATGCTTTCTTTGATAAACAAGATGTAAACGCATTTACTACACCAAGTCTTGGTGGTAGTGGAACTGCTTTCTCTTTAGGTGGTGCAATGTTTACAAACGGTTTTGGAAAGATTGAAGGTACATTTGCAATTCCAAATCCAAACACTTCTGGTAATCCTAGATTTAGAACTGGTGATAGAGTATTCAGATTAACATCATCTGCAACTAATCTTACTGCACCAGAGCCAGAAACTTTTGCACAAGAAACTTATTCTGCAAGAGGTATTCTTAGAAATGTTCAAGAAAGAATTATTGCAACAAGAAATGCAAGAGTAGAAGTAAGAAATGTTTCTCAAACAGAGAATGTTACGAGAACAGACTCTAGAGATGAAGTAGTTGGATGGTGGGATCCGCTGGCACAGTCTATTATGCCTCAAGCTGAAGGTGGAGAATATATCACAAAGATTGATGTTTATTTCCAAGGTAAAGACCCATCTATTCCAGTAACTTGTCAAATTCGTGAAATGGATAATGGTTATCCAACAATTAAAGCATTACCTTTCGGTACTGTCGTTCATCAACCATTTGAAGATGGTACAGTATCAATGAGTAACGGTTCAACTACTGTAACTGGAACTAATACAAAGTTTACTGCATTAGGTATTGGTGATAAAATTACAATTACTGGTGCCGGTGCAACTCATGTTGGAACTCTAGGACAAGCAGGATATGATATACTAGCTCACATTCCATTTATTACATCAATTACAAGTGATACATCTATGACAGTTTCAAGTCCATCAGTTAGAGCAGTGTCTAATGTTTCATTTTCTAGAGTTAATATTGATAATCAAGCTGTTGCAACAACCACATTTAGGTTTGACTCTCCAGTATATGTTAGAAATGGTGTAGAATATTGTATTGTTCTTCAGTCCGACTCTGACAAATACTTTGCATGGATTTCAAGAATGGGTGAAACTGATATTCAAGGTACTAGAATGGTTTCAGAACAACCATACCTTGGTGTTCTTTTCAAATCACAAAACAATACAACTTGGACTGCATACGATTATGAAGATTTAAAATTCACAGTTCATAGAGCTAGTTTTACAACTAATCAAACTGGTACTCTGACTTTAGTTAATGATAGTGTACCAATAGGTGCGTTAGAGGTTGACCCATTAAGATTTACTGCAAGTAGTAATGTCGTACAAGTTTTACATAGAAACCATCATATGTTTGCAACATCTAATAATGTTACAATATCAGATATTAAATCAGATGTTTCAACAACATTGAATGGTGCAATATCAAATTCTGCAACTAGTTTAACTCTTACATCTGGTACTGGTTTTGTTGCAAGTAATGATAGTTCACGGTGTTATGTAAAGATTGGTAGTGAGATTATGTTTGGTACAATTAGTGGAACTGGTCTTTCAAGTATCACAAGAGGACATGATAGTACAGCAGCTGCAGCACATTCAAGTGGTGCTACTGTAGAACTTTATCAACTAAATGGAATTCCTTTAACAGAGATTAATAAAACTCATACTGCAATTGCAAATACTATGATAGATAGTTATACAATTACAACAACCACAAACGCAGACGCAACTGTAACTGTGGGTGGTGGTAATATTGCAACTGCAACTGAAAATGCACAAATGGACGGTATGCAAACTTTAATACCAACTATCGTACACCCAGAAAATACACTTGATGCGACTGTTAGAACAACTACTGGTCAATCGCCTGGTGGTTCTGAAACTGCATTTAGTCTTGCTGGAACAAATGCAAAGAAAAATATTAGTTTAGGAGAAAACTTCTTCTTTGATAAACCTCAATTAATTGCAAGTGATATCAATCAAACTAATGAACTTGCTGGAAGTAAATCACTATTCTTAGAAATGAATCTAGGAACTACAGTAGAAAACTTATCTCCAGTAATTGATTTAGATAGAAAATCAATTGTTGCATTTGCAAATAGAGTTGATAATATTGATAGTAGTTCTGATGTGTTCCCAACAAGTTCATATATTGCACCATTCGAACCAGAGGGTGATAGTGGAGAAGCAATCTATATTACTAGAAAAGTTACTCTTAAAAATCCTGCTACTTCACTAAAAGTTTTACATAGTGCAGTAAGATTTGCAAACGCAGAAATACAAATTATGTTCAAGATACTACGTTCTGATGATGCATCTGATTTTGATGAAGTAGGATTTGAATTTTTTAATACAACTGGTGGCCCAGATATTGTTACTAACGACTCAACCACTAATTCTGATTTTATTGAATATGAATATACTGCGAATGACTTAGATGAGTTTACTGCATTTGCAATTAAAATTCGTATGCAGTCAAGTAATAGTGCTCAACCACCTAGATTAAAGGACTTGCGAGCAATCGCATTGGCAACATAATGAGTGATGAATTTATTAAAGTTGATGGATATGATAATCTTGTAAGAGATACACATTCCAATGCAATCATAAATACAAGTAGAAGTGCATATGAAGCTGCAGTTCTTCGTTCTAAGAATGTTCAAAAACAAAGAGATGAACTAAGAGATGCAACAAGACAGATAAATATATTAAAATCTGAGATGCATGAGATTAAAGGTCTTTTAATAAAATTGGTAGACAAAGATGGCTGATAGAAATGTTGTAGGAAGTAATACCTTTGAACAATTCAGAGTTGAGTTCAATGAACTTGCAACTGACGTTGGTGATATTGCAAATCTTACTGGTGCATCTGGTATTATCGCATCTGCAACTGATGTTATTGAAGCAATTACTACATTAAATACTTCTGTAGGAAATGAATTAGATTTACCAGATTCAACTGGCGCTGGTGTTGGTAGAGTTAAACTGGGCGACTCTGACGATTTACAAATATATCATGATGGTTCAAACAGTTTCATATCTGATGGTGGTACAGGCGAAATAAGAATTCAAACTAATAATTTGAATATTCAAAACGCTGCTGGTAATGAATCAATGATTGGTGCAACTGAAGATGCTGGAGTTGCACTTTATTTTAACAATAGTCAGAAATTAGTTACTAATAATACTGGCGTTGCTGTTACTGGTAACATAACTGCAACTGGTAACATAACTGCTGATGGTAATATTACATTAGGTGATGCAGACACAGATTCATTAACAATATCTGCTGACGTAACATCAAATATCAAACCAAATGCAACTAATACATTTGACTTAGGTGGAGATGGTAAAGAGTGGAGAAATCTTTATTTAAGTGGTTTTATTGAAGATGAAAATAACGTACAATTGACATTTCCATCTGTTAGTGGTACAATCTCTACTGAAGGTTTTTCAATCGCATTAGCGACTGCATTAGGATAAGGAAAAAAATATGGCTAATAATTTTAAAAACGCTTTTGCATCAATCGTATCTGCTGGAGAGTTTTATCAATCAACTGGTAGTGCAACCGATAATGCGACTGGCCCACAGTTAGTATATCATGCAAACAATGGTTCAAGTGGTGTTAACTCAATTCTTGTAGAACTTGATGCATCTAATACTGGAACTTCTGGTATTACAATAAGTTCATTTATACAAGATACATCTGCAACACTTGGTTCGATTACAAGTATTGTTTCATCAAGTGATATTGCAACGGTAACAACTGGGTCTGCACATGGATTAAGTGTTGGACAATATGTTCATGTAACTGGTTCATCAACTGCGTTTGTAAACGGAATGTATAAAGTTGCATCTGTTCCAAGTACAACAACATTTACTTACGCACAAAACTCTGGTGCTGCTAACGGAACTGCCGCTGGTACAAAAGTAATTTACAAAGCATATCACATTGTTAAAGATGTGAGTATTCCAGCAAACTCAACACTAAAGATTGTGTCTGGTCAAAAGATAGTACTAAACGCAAACGATAAAGTTTATGCATATGCAAGTGGTGCTACTTGTGATGTAATCGCTGGTATTCTACAAGAGGTATCTTAAAATGGCATACATTGGTGCTCAAATCGAAAATAGAATCAGTCCTGCTTTTATCAAAGAAGATTTTGTTGGAACTGGTTCTGCAGCAAACTTTACTCTTACAAATGAAGTGCCTGGGGGTGCTGCTCAAAATGTAATGGTTATGGTAAACAATGTTGTTCAAGAGCCTGATGTAGCATATACAATTAATGATGATGCAAGTAGTCTTCCAAAGATACTCGCATTTACTGGAACGCCTGCAAGTGGTGATAACATCTATGTTATTCACAGAGGTATTGGAACATTCATGCAGAAACCAGCTGCTGGTTCTGTAAGTACAACTGAATTATCTAATACTCTTAAAACATTTACTACAGACACATTTACTGGAAACGGTTCTACTACTGCATTTACTTTAACAGAAGTTCCAGCAAACTCTACACAGATTATGGTATTCGTTGACGGTATTCTACAAAAAAGTTCTACAAACTATTCAGTTAATACTACAACTGGAGTAGTAACATTTACTTCTGCACCAGATAATAGTGCAGAGATTGAGGTAAAACATCTTGGTATCAGAACAACTGCAAGAAGAGCAGTATCAATGTTCTTAGATAATTTTACTGGTAACGGTTCTACTACTGCATTTACTTTAAGTAATGATGCATCTGTGAATGATGTATTTGTTTTTTATAATGGTGTTGCAATGAAACCAACAACGGACTATGGTATATCTGGTGCAACTCTGACGTTCACATTTACACCAGTAAATAATTCCCAAATAATGGCGAGGTATTTCGTATAATGGCTAGTAACGCAAAAAATTTAGCAGAATATTTAAATAACCAAACAACCTCTGCAACAGCAGATATTGCAGACGGTTCAATCACAACTGCAAAACTTGCTGATGATGCTGTAACATCTGCAAAACTTGGAAGTGGTGCTGCTGTTGCAAATCTTGGAAGCGGTTCTATTACAACTGCAAAACTTGCTGATAATTCTATTACAACTGCAAAGATTACTAATGGTGCTGTAACACAAGAAGATACGGTTGCATACTTTGGTAGTACACCAACTCCTATGTCTAATAAAAATTATTTTAGAAATCCTAATATGGCAATCGCACAAAGAAATCCAGGCAGTACTGGAATATATACTGGTGGTATTTGGAAAGTTCTTGTAATAGATGGATGGTTAGGTCATTTTGATAGTAGTCCATCTGGTGCGTTACACGGTCAATTTGATGGTGGGCCAAACTCAAAAAATACTAAAATTGCAGAAGTTCGTGGCCCAAATAGTGGTGGAAATGGAAGTTTTTATTTCGGTCAAAGAATAGAACGAGATAATATGCAAGCGTTACTTGGAACTAATTCAATAACCATATCTGGTTATATAAAAAGGTCTGGTAGTATTAACGCTACAGTTAGTTGTAATATAATTTGTCCAACTGCAAAAGATAACTATGCTAGTTATACTACTCATGGCGCTGTATTTACAAGTGCAACTATGTCTGGTAACGGAACAGTAGTTGGAACATCTACATTATCATTAACTAGTGCTGATACTTGGTATTTCTTTACTATAACTAAAACAAGTTTTTCAAGTTTAACAAATATTACTAATGGTATGCAGTTTTATTTTGGTGGTGGTGGTGCAGCTGGTACTTCTGATAAGTTACAATTTACTCAAATGAAATTAGAAGCAGGAACTTTTGCAACTGAATTTGTACCAAATACATTTGAAGAAGACTTAAACGAATGTAAACGCTATTATCAAAAATCTTTTGATTATGGGTCTGCACCAACAAATGGTGGAAGTTCTTCTTATAGTAGTTCTGGTGCTTTACTTGGTTATAGTGGAAGCAACAATAGTGGTACATTAACTGACAACTGGTTATTCAGTCCAGAAATGAGAGCAATTCCAACTGTAACAAGATATGGAAATAGTAGTGGTCATTGGGGTAGAATGTCAATGCCGAATAGTTCAGTAACATATGATAATGGTGCTGGTTATATTTCAAATACAAGAGCAACTGGATTAAACTTTGGACAGAATGTTGCTGGTGATACACACATTTGTGGTTTTGGACACGCAGTAGCAGACGCAGAATTATAGGAAATTATCATGGCAGAATATAGAATTAAAGTAGAAAATGCAAAATGGCATACAGACTTACAAGGTAACAATATTGCAATTCATTGTACTAAAGATGACCAACCAAGTGTATTCATTCCAATAGATGAATCTAATGCAGATTATCAAGAAGTTAAAAAGATGATTGATGCAAAAGATATTACAATTGGTGAAGCAGATGCTATTGTATCGTAATAAATATTGAAAAAGGATAAACAATGTCAACTTACATAGGTACAGAACCAACATTTGGTACATTTGATAAACAGTTAGTAACTGGTAATGGTTCGACTGCAACCTTTACGTTGGATTTTCCAGTTGCACAAGCTGGTCAATTGTTAATATCTATGGACGGTATTATCCAAGAACCAGATTTCGCATATAATATTTCGTTATCTTCTGGTAGTCCAAAAGTTACTTTCGCATCTGCACCAGCAAACGGTGCAAGAATCTTTATTGTATTTCTTGGACGTTCTTCACTTGCAATGGTATCTGCACAAGCATCACCACACATTGATGAGTTTAATGGTAATGGGTCAACAACTGTGTTTACTTTGACACAAGTTCCTTCTGCTAGTAACGCATCAAACTTTATAGTTTTTGTTGATAATGTTTATCAGAGATACGGTTCAAGTTATGCTTTCACAGTAAACGGTACTGCATTAACATTTACTGCGGCTCCACCTAGTGGAACAAATAATATTCAAGTGATACAACTATCACAACAAAACACACTAAATACTGTTGCAGATGGAGCAATCACAAGTGCAAAATTATCTTTTGACCCAGCTGATGACGCAACTGCATTAGCAATCGCTTTAGGATAGAAATATGGCAAACACATTTAAAAACGCATCATTAGTTTCAGTCAACCATGCTGCTCTTGCAACTTTATATACTTGTCCAGCTGCTACAACTGCAATTATTCTTGGTCTTGCACTAACTAACAAGACAGATAATTCAGTAAACGCAACTGTACAACTAACAGATACCTCTGCAAGTATAACACCTCTATTATTAAATGAGGTAACTATTCCAGCAAATACAACTCTTGAAGTTTTCGCTGGTCAAAAGTATGTACTAGAAACTGGAGATATTCTCAAGGTTCAATCAAGTGCAGCTACATCTCTTGATGCAGTTCTTGGTTTGATGCAGATAACATAGGAGTAGGGTATGCCGTTTTTAGGAACTACACCAACTCAAGGTTTCGTAGGTGCAAACCCAAAACAGTCTTTTACTGCAAATGGGTCTACAACTGTTTTTACTTTGACACACCCAGTTGCATCTGCAAATGACCTTGAAGTTTTCGTAGGAAACGTAAGACAAGAACCAACTGCAGCTTATACTGCCGCTGGTACAACTCTTACTATGTCTGAAGCGCCTGATACTGGTCTAAACTTTTACGTCATAAACAAAAGTCAAGCACAAGTTACAACAACTCCACCAGTAAACTCTATCTCTACAGATAAGATTCTTTCAAGTGCAGTAACAACTGCAAAGATTGCTGATAGTGCAATTACAGATGCAAAGATTGGTGGAATGGCTTCGTCAAAACTTACTGGTGCTTTACCAGCACTTGATGGTGCATCACTAACTAATGCTGGTGGTATGCAATTAATTTTAGACCAAACATTCGGTGGTTTAGCTGGTGCTGGTTCTATCACATCATTTGATATTAGTGACACATATATTAATTCAACTTATGATGCATATCTTTTAGAAGCATATTTTAGACCATCAGCTGATAACAAATATTTACAATTCAGAGTTAAAGTAGGTGGTACAATCCAAACTGGAAGTATATATGGATATGGCGGAAAAGCATTAGATGGTGATGCTGAATTTGGCGATAATGCTGATTCAGTATTTGGTATGCATATGTATGGTTGTGGAACTCAAGAGGGTGAGGGTTCTAGTCTTGTTATGACTATGCAAAATATTAATAGTACTACTGAACCTTTTGCTTGGCATTGTCAAAATACAGTACAAAATACTGATGATAATCATACTGGTAATGCTGCTTGTGGTTCGTTAAAAGCTGCAAATAGAGGATTGGTTGTTAATGGTCTTAGTTTCTTTTGGCACTCTGGTAATATTCATGGTGGAAGAGCAAAATTATATGGATTAAGGACATAAGATGGCAAACGGATATAAACAAATTGACGGAAAAATAATTCAATTAACTGATGAAGAACAGAAGGAATTTGAATCAAGAGATTTTTCTGACGCAAAAAAATTATCTATGTTGCGTTATGACAGAGATAGACTTCTTAAACAATCAGATTGGATTGTAATCAAAGAAAGAGAAGAGGGTGGTTCGGTTTCAAACTTTGCAGATTGGAAAACTTATAGACAAGCACTTCGTGATATAACTAAAACATATAAGACACTTGACACAGTTAAGTGGCCAACTGCACCTTCGGAGTAAATAGATGCCATTAAGTAAAATACAAGGAATTAACGGACAAGTTGTACCAAACCTTGGTCGTAGAAATATTCTCATAAATGGCGCTATGCAAATAGCCCAAAGAGGCACTTCAAGTTCTTCGTTTGGACTTCATACTG
>VMHT01175965.1_pt1 | contig 45396 bp, 80 predicted proteins | sample 4693611 | NCBI WGS metagenome assembly VMHT01 (sample SAMN12280063, study PRJNA550983) | marine metagenome | isolation source: seawater sampled from same location over 5 years 0.02-0.2 micron viral filtrate | place: USA: collected off the coast of southern California halfway between the port... ... | reverse complement strand
GGTAAGATGAAACGTCGCTTGAAGTATGTCTCTAACATCTTGGTGGTTTCAGACCCATCAAATCCACAAAATGAAGGCAAGGTATTCTTGTATCAGTATGGTGCAAAAATCTTTGGTAAACTTCAAGAACTTCTGAACCCACAGTTTGAAGATGAAACTGCGGCTGACCCATTCAATATGTGGGAAGGTGCTAACTTCCGATTGAAGATTCAGAAAGTCGCTGGATACCCTAACTACGACAAATCAGTCTTTGATACACCATCTGCAATTTCAGATGATGACTCTGAATTGGAACGCATCTTTAACGAAGAGCATTCCTTGAAGGAATTAGTCGATCCAAAGAACTTTAAGTCATATGATGATTTGAAAACAAAGTTCTATCGTGTACTTGCGTTAGATCAAGCACCATCAACACCTAACACAGCGGAAGAGGTTGATGATTTGGATATGTCTAGCTTTGGTGGTAATACACCAGAACCAACACTAAACGTAATGCCAGAGTCGCAATCAGCGGCTCCCTCAATGTCCATGAACGACGACGATGATGATGATCTGTCAATTTTCAAGGAACTGGCGAATGGCTAACAAAGTCTATGAAGAGGTTTTAGACTTTGACTTTGGTTTCAGCTTTATTGATGAAGAGCTTCAAGAGAAAGAAGCTGAAGCCAAGGTTGCTATTGAGAGAGTTAGCAGTGAGAAGCAGACGTTAGAAGACCAACTAACTGACGCTAAACTCAAGGCTGACGATCTTGAGTATCGTTTAGAACTATTATTTAAATCGGTAACACCGTTCTTGGACAACCTATGTAGGAACTCTGAGAAATCAACAATTTATTGGCCTGATCGCGTATCTAAGATTGAGGCTTATAAATCAAAACTAAAAACTATCGTAGAGGGAAGTTGATATATAATGAATGATTTATTGAACACAATCGTAAAGAATAGTACGATTAAAATGACTGCCCCTATTACAAAGTCTAAAGTATACGGCAAGAAAGACATGGCTCCTACTCAGGTTCCTATGGTCAATGTTGCTTTGTCTGGACGTATTGATGGTGGTTTGACACCAGGACTGCTAGTTCTAGCAGGACCTTCTAAACACTTTAAGTCAGCATTTGCCCTACTTATGGCAGGTGCTTTCATGAAACGGAACCCAGACGCAATTCTGATGTTCTTTGACGCAGAGTTTGGAACACCACAAGCCTACTTCGAAAGTTTTGGCATTGATATGGATCGTGTAGCACACATTCCAATCACAGATGTTGAGCAATTGAAGTTTGAGATTATGCAACAGCTTGATAAGATTGAGCCTAAGCATCATGGTAACATTGTTATCGTTATCGACTCTATTGGTAACCTAGCTTCCAAGAAAGAGGTACAAGATTCACTTGATGGCAAATCAGTTGCTGATATGTCAAGAGCCAAATCTATTAAGTCTCTATTCCGTATGGTGACACCACACCTTAACCTTAAAGACATCCCATTGATTGCGGTTAATCACACGTATCAAACACAAGAGATGTACTCTAAGGCTGTTGTGTCTGGTGGTACTGGTATCATGTACAGTGCGGATACTGTTTGGATTGTTGGACGTCAACAAGACAAGGTAGGTACTGAAATCCAAGGCTATCACTTTGTTATTAACATTGAGAAGTCACGATATGTACGAGAGAAGAGTAAGATTCCAATCTCTGTATCGTGGGACAGTGGTATTATGAAGTGGTCTGGTCTTATGGAAGTTGCTGAGAAAGGTGGCTATTTAAACAAACCTAAAGTAGGTTGGTATGAAGCTATTGATCCAGAAACTGGTGTTGTACTCTCAGATAAGTTGATGAGAGCAAAAGAGATTGTTGACAACAAAGACTTCTGGATGAAGATGTTTGAAGAAACAAACTTTGGCAAGTACATTAAAGATTCGTTTACTATTGGTGCATCAGGTGCTATCATGCGTGACGATGAAGTAAGTGCAGAAGTTATCGACGAACTAATCGACGATACAGAAGAATAATTTCCTTGACATTACACGATTTGTGTAATATTATAATCTTTAAGATGGCGGCTAATTTCATTGGTCGCCATTATTTAACTTAGCCGTATGGAACGTTTATATGATAGAAACAACAGTATTATCCAACTTAGTATTTAACGATGAGTTTTATCGTCGTGTTTACCCTTACTTAAAATCAGATTACTTTGAAGACCAAAGTGTAAAGAAAGTGTTTTCTGCTTATACATCTTATGTGGACGAATACAATGATGCCCCATCTATTGAGGCACTTAAAATATCTGTAGATAAACGCAAAGATATGAATGAAGACACTTACAAGCAAGTGATGCATACACTTGATAGTCTTAAGCGTGACCCAGACACTAATACTGATTGGCTTGTTTCTGAAACAGAAAAGTTCTGTCAAGACAGAGATTTGTTTAACACAATACGTAAAGCAATCCTTGTAATTGATGGCGAAGATAAAGAATTCGATAAGGGTGCGTTACCTCAAATGTTGACTGACTCGTTAGGTGTTAGCTTTGACACATCTATCGGTCACGACTATCTTGAGGATTATGAATCTCGTTATGAATTCTACCATCGTAAAGAAGAGCGCACACCCTTTGATATAGATATTCTCAATAAGATTACTAAGGGTGGTTTACCACGCAAGTCTATGACTGTGTTGTTAGCAACGACTGGTGGTGGTAAGTCATTAGTAAAATGCCATGCGGCGGCTTCTGCTTTAATGATGGGTAAGAACGTCATGTACATCACTATGGAGATGGCAGAAGAACGCATCTCAGAACGTATTGATGCTAACATGATGGGCGTTCGTGTTGATGAAATCAAAGACATGGACAAAGATACATACGCTAAACGTATGGGTAGAATTACATCTAAGACAACAGGTAAACTTATTGTTAAAGAATACCCTACAGGTTCAGCACATGCAGGTCATTTTCGTCATTTACTCAATGAACTCAAAATGAAACGTAACTTCAAACCCGATATTATTATGATTGACTATCTAAATATCTGTGCATCATCTCGTATTAAAGGTGCGGCGGCGGCAAACTCTTATACTCTAGTCAAGTCAATAGCTGAAGAAATCCGTGGATTGGCTATGGAATTTGATTGTGCTGTTGTTACGTCTTCCCAGTTCAACCGTGATGGATATGGTAACTCTGATGTTGATTTGACTAATACCTCTGAATCTATGGGCATTACCCATACAGCGGATTGCATCTTAGGTTTGATTACATCTGAAGAACTAGATGATTTAGGTCAGTTGATGTTTAAACAACTCAAGAACCGTTGGGGTGATATTAGTTGGTATAGAAGGTTCGTTGTGGGTATCGATAGAGCTAAGATGCAAATCTTTGATCTTGAAGACTCAGCACAGTCTGGTATTCAACAAGGTCAGTCTACAGCGAACAATACACCAGTCAAAGCAGTTACTAAAGCTGGTATTGATGATCCGATATTTGATAAGACAACATTTTCTAATCCTAAGTCTGGGAAGAAAAGCTTATTTGGCGCAGGTGGTATTACATGAGTTACGTAGTAAAATCGTCAGGCAAAAAGTGGGACATACACGAAACAGAATGGGATATGGTAATACCACTCAAGGTTAGCAAGAGAGAGGCTAACACGATAGCAAGAAAGCTGAACCTTGGTTCTGGGTTTGGACAAGGACCTATCCCAAGTTTTTTCTGTAGTGAATTTAAATCGATAAACGCCTAATGAAAAACATATCAAAGAAGATAGTTCTAGCGAGAGATCGTATGTTGCTTTCTGCTTTGTTGAAAGCATTGACACGCTACATGGAGCATCAGAATAAAGCCAAGAAATATGTTAACCCTAGATCACAATGGTCTGGGGTTAATAACACAGAGGAAACTCTTATGCTTCAAGTTAAGAGGGCTTTAGAGAGACGTCTTAAGAATATCCAGAAACTTTAGTTAATTTCATTATGCAATGGAAAGGTCCGTCACCGATAATCCGTATATCTCTATCTGAGTACACGTTATCTACGAAACCAGTAAACTCTAATGAACCTGAGTTTACAAAATAGTAATGCCCATGGGCTGTTGCTCCATCCCACCTAGAAACGTCTACGTGTTTATTGACTTTACAGCCGTAATGAATTTCTTTAATTGTAACAGAAGCTGTACCCGCATCAAACGTTTCGCCAGCAGCAACAAGGTCGGCTAGTGCAACATCAATAGTATCGCCAGATGAGTCTGTTACGTATACTTTGATTACTGCTTCGTTATGTGATCGTTTTAAGTAGTGTACGTTTGCCATTGCCAACCTCTTTTTCTTTTATTTATAAAATGACAAACTGTCACAGTTTCCTAGAACGCAATACGACTATGCAATCTTAGCGTATCTCTTGGGGTGTTATTTTCAAAAATAGGTGCTAAATATTATTGAAGAAACAAGAAACACTTATTAGAAAAGGATTAATCATGGCACACACATTCTTTAACATCAATAACAATTCAAGCATGTTGTCAGTCTGGGCATACCGTTTTGTAACATTCATCGAAGGAATTTCGCAATCGATGGCTAAAGCTAAAGATCGCAGACAAACATTTAAAACACTCCACGCATTAACAGATAGAGAACTAAACGACATCGGCATTAGCCGTGGCGATATTCGTTCTATTGCTAATGACACATTTCACGAAAACAATCTTCGTGACACATACCCACATAATGTTCGTTCGAACCCAAATTTGAGAGGTTCAGTGTAATGGAATTAGCTAATGCAGAATATGTAAGCCATCCTTTAAAAACAACCTTAAAAGTATTAAGTAAAACAATCGTAGCAATAGGAATGTTCCTATGGGCATTCGGTGAGTCAGCAGGTAGAGCAAGAGCCGCCAGTGAATTATACCGTCAAGGATATGTAGAAGAAGCAAGAAGATTAATGTTGGAGAGCAAATAATGATTACAGGTGACATAGCAACGATGGGCGCTTTATTGGGTGCAGGGTTAGCAACAATTGGAATGGGTGGGGCGGCTATCGCTGTCGGAATTATAGTTGGCAGTGTATTAAAGTACATGCCTAAAAAAGGTGAAGGTGATCAAGGAACAATGTTCGTAGGTATCGCATTTGCAGAAGCATTAGGCATCTTTGCATTCTTGGTGGCATTACTATTAATGTTTGCAGTATAATGGTTGGTGATCAACATATGGAAATATCAGCACAAGTAGTGCAGAAGTTAGGTTTCTATATGTTTGTAATTATGACTTCACTTATGGTAATATGTATAGCTTTTGGTTTCTATGCTGTTATCCAAAAATTTAACGAACCAAATTGGAAAGAGGTATGTATCGCTAAAGGCGGTGTACCAGTACAATTAGAAAAATCAGTCTTTGACTGTAAAAAGATGTAAGAAAGAGGAAACGTAATGTTTAAACGATTTATGAAACTAATGGAATATAGAAGTTACTGTATGAGTATTAAGCAGTTAAGAGATATGGGCATGAATGATAAAGCCAATGAAATCTCTGAATTTAAACACAACATGTACAAAACAAGTTAGGATATGATATGAAAACACTTTATTTTTACTTAGTAATGTTTGCGGCTGTATTTGCAGTAAGTTCAGCCAACGCAGATGTTACAATCGAAATGTTAAACAAGCGTGATGATGGCGCTAAGATGGTCTACTCAGAAGATATTACACGTATCGAAGTGGGTGAGATTATCACATGGGTTCCAACATCAAAAGGTCATAATGTAGAATTTATTGCAGGACCTGATGGGTGGAAAGCACCAAAGAAATCAAAACTTAATAAAGTAGTTGAGATGCAATTCGACACTCCAGGTGTATATTTGTATCAGTGTTCACCACACAAGAGCATGGGAATGATTGCTATTGTCGTTGTAGGTGATGGAGATAATGATATTTCAAAAGCCAAAGTAAAAGGCAAGTCAAAGAAAAAGCTCAAGGCTTTGTTAGGAGAACTATGATCGATCCAGACCACACCGCACTCAAACCTAAAGGTGAGAAGAAAAAAGGCGGCAAGTAATCTGCATAAATAAAGAGGTAGGCGAAAGTCTACCTTTTTTCGTTTAAGTGGAGATATATTATGGGAAGAATTAGAGATCGTGGTAATGACGGTGGTGATGTTTACAGGTGGAATACACTTGCAAGGTTTGTGAATACTAATGGGTGGACTAGAGGCGCAGAGCTTGGTATCCACGATGGGGTTAATTATCGCTTCTTAATTAACAACTGCCCTAACCTACATCTAATCGGTGTGGACTTATACGAAGCACAACCAGAGAATAACGGACCTGAGAAGTGGACGCCCGGAGAAAACGGTCATCCATGGAAGCACGAAGACTACTATGACAGTATGCTATCTTTCTCAGTTGAACACCCAGACAGAACTATGATTATTAAAGACTACACCACAGAAGCGGCTAAGATGGTTCCTGATGGTACATTAGACTTTATATTCATTGACGCTGATCATGGGTATGAAGGTTGTCTAAGAGATATCAAGGCTTGGGATCAAAAGGTACGCAAAGGTGGTATTGTGTTTGGACACGACATTCACTTCCCAACAGTTACGCAAGCAGTAACAGAATTCTATGGGGAGAACTCATGGAACGTCGAAGATGATTTTATTTGGTGGGTGCAGAAGTGAACATCGAAAAGAAACTAAGCCAAATATGGATAGGTCCGAAACCACCACCACTCACTTGGATGCACACTTGGAGAGACAAACATCCTGATTGGGAGTATTCTATATTCGATGACAATATGCTAAAGTCTCGTAAATGGAAGAACCAACATCTTATCGAACACTATTACAACACAGGTAAGTGGCCAGGCGTGTCTGATTTGATTAGATACGAACTATTATATGAGCAAGGTGGGTTTTGGCCTGAGGCTGATATGACTTGCTTGGAGAACACAGAAGAGTTGTTTACTTCACCAGAAAACCATGCGTATTCTTGTTATGAAAACGAAAGAGGTAGGCATAACTTCATTCAACCCATTATGGCATGTAATCCAGAAAATGGATTTGTTAAACATGTTATAGACACATTACATATATTAACTCCGCAAGAACTAAGCCCAGAACCTTTTAGATCAACGGGTAATTTGTTCTTATCACGTCACGTTCCTCATTGGATGCACCAACTTACAGTATGGCCTAGCCACTATTTTATCCCACTATTCTACATTGGTGGTGCTAAGAGATATGACGGACCTGATAAGGTATATGCTGACCACAAGTGGGGTTCGACAGGACATGCGAATAGTGTAACATATGATAAGGGTGTATAATGTACGTAAGCCACAAATATAAACTAATATTCCTAAGAACGCCAAAGACTGCTAGTAGTAGCCTGTCAGAATTCTTTATTAAGAATATACCTGATACTGATGCAATCTACACACCAGTAGAAGACTCTGGTATTGGTGGTACTTTAAGTAAACAAATTACAGACAAATACAGAATAAATTTTGCATACTATCATTTTACCTTACAGGATTTGGTGGATAACAATATCATAACATTACAACAGGCGCTCGAATATAGATCAATAGCAGTTATTCGCAATCCTGTGGATAGACAGAAAAGCTTCTATTACTTTTACAAAAGATGGAAGCAAGCTGGTTCTGAACCATCTTTGGCACAATACAAAGCATGGACACCAAAAGGTTTCTTTAGCGGTGAACCAAACTCTGGTATATTACAGTCTAACATATTAAAATGTAGTGGGGAGATACAAGGCGAATATTGGTTGTATCCAAACATAGGGAACGAACTAAGCCAACTGATGCGAGAACTAAATCTACAAGTAACACATGCGTTGCCAAACCACAAAAACGATTTTAGAAAAAATAGAGAAAATGAGATTGTTTTTGATGAAGAAGCCATGGAAACATTATCAAAACGTTTTGGTGCAGACATAGAATTGTACAATGATTTGGCAGAGGAAACATACGTATGAAAGCATACATACTAAAGATTGATAAGAAAGTATCGCATGATTACGCCAAGACTTGTGCTGACTCTTGTGATAAGGTTGGTTTACCTTGGGAATACTCCATGGGGTTTTCTAACCAGACAGGTAAGATGGCATTCGCTAATCTGAATATACCTAGACTACCGACAGAACCTTATACTTACATCCCAGAACCAAACCAAGGACAAAAAGCCATGTGTTGTACTGCTGGTCACATTGCCATATGGCAGAAGATCGCAAACGGTACTGATAATGTTGGTGTTGTGTTAGAACATGACGCTATAATGCTACAACCAATAACAATAGAGATACCAGAGAATACCATTGTGGTTCTTGGTTATAAGCTAAATGATCCAACAAGATATGATCACGTTGCTGCTGGTGTTCCTAATGACCTAATTAGGATTGATGGTCATGAGGGCGCACACGCATATGCTATGACTAAGAGAACAGCTAAGTTTCTAGTAGATGAGCTACATACACAGGGTTTAAGGAGCGCAGTTGATAATGATTACTTTATACGTGGTCAACGCAGAACTGCAATGCCATTGCACATAGCAAGTCCTACCCCTGCGATAGGATGGTTACGAGAATCGACAATATGGGGCAGTTCTGCAAATAAAAACTATAATTTCATACCGTCCTTTCTTAGAAATTATAAATAAAAGAAAACTCAATAAAATGGATTCTGATATGCTAGATGAAGCTAAAGACAAAAAAGAACTTAAGATCAAACCAAAAAAAGAGTTCGATTCTAAATCAATAGTAGATGTAGAACCAACATTAGATGAAAAAGCTAAATCTGGATACTGTTCAGATGATTGCTGTGGTGCTGATGTAAAAGCAGAAGATTGTGATTGCTCACCAGATTGCCCTCATTGTGATTGCAATGCTATGGACGAAGAACTTCAAGAAGTCATGAATAGAATGCAACGTCGTAAGGCAGGTATATCAGCCAGAAAAAACAAACACAAAATGAAACGTGGTCGTGAAAAGGCTATGCGTAAGACAGCTACTATGGAAGTGTTAAAGAAACGCGCTCGTAAGCAAGCTATCCAAAACCTAAAGAAAAAATTCTCTAAAAATAGACGCTATGCAGAATTATCCAATGGTGAGAAAGAAGTTATCGATAAAAGAATATCTAAGATTTCTAAGAAACGCATAGAAATGTTAGCAAAAAAACTTATCCCAGGGGTAAAAATCAAAGAAAGACAGCGTAAGATGAAAAACAATGTAAGAGAAGACGTTAATGGACAAACAATGGTTTGTAAGGATTGTGGTGATGAGTTCGGTAAACCAACTAAAGGTAACGGATGTAAAAATGATTGTTTTGACTTAAACGCATCATGTTGGATGCCTAAAGAAGAATATTCAGAAGCATCGTACAAAGATCAGAAGGTTATGAAAAGACCACATATGTTGTTGTCAGCCGACAAGAAGCCTAAGTTAGATGGTCGTTTCCGTATGTTCAAAAAAACCCCAGAAGTAGAAGAGTCAACAATCCCTAATGATCTAAGAGAAATCGCTGATCTTATGGAAGCTACAGAAGCACTAGACCTTGATGAGATGGATTTCTCTATTAAATCAGTAAAGAAGTCTGGCTTGGCTCACGTTAAGAAAGCTAACAACTACAACAAACTTAAATCTGACATTAAAGCAATGCGTGATCGTCTTAACAAAAGTAAGGGTATTAAACCTTTGAAGGCTGGTTATGGTTACGAGTCTGTTGATGAGGATAAGGATAGCCTTGCTAATCTTGCTAATGAGAAACAGCAAGAAAAGAAGAAAAGGGGCGAAATCAAGAAGCCTGTTGAAAAAGATGAAGACGAAAAGAAAAAAGACTTAGACGCGGCTTTTGAATCTTTTCTCGAAAGTTGTGGTGCTGGTGAAGAAGGTACACCAGAACTAACTAAGAAACTAAAGAAAGACACACCAGATGCGTAATTTCAAGACATTCCTAGAAGCTAAAGACCCAGGCGAATACGATCAAGAAGGTGGTATGGCTAAAACTCAATTGAAGACAGCTATGGACGCATCACAAGAGTTAATCTCTATGCTTGGTGACGATGACAATATGCCAGAGTGGGCGCAGAATAAAATCACAAAGGCAGTAGACTATTTGGACTCTGTACGTGATTATATGAAGGGTTCTGACAATGGCTGATAAAGACCCAAGGTTGGCAAGAGCAGGTGTATCTGGTTTTAATAAAGCCAAAGGTACGCCCTCACACCCTACCAAAAGTCATATCGTTGTTGCTAAAGATGGCGATAAAGTAAAGACTATTCGCTTTGGTGAACAAGGTGCTTCTACTGCTGGTGATCCAAAATCAGGTGAATCTGATAAAATGAAAAAGAAACGTGCTTCATTTAAGGCTAGACATGCTAAAAACATCAAAAAGGGTAAGATGTCGGCGGCTTGGTGGGCAAATAAAGTAAAGTGGTAACACAATTCTTATAAATAATACTAATATTGTAATAAAACACAAACTAAAGGGAACGTCATGAAAAGTTTCAAAAAATACGTACAAGAGAGTAATCTTGACCCAGTGAACAAGAAGGCTCTTAAAGGTAAACATAAAGATCGTAAAGATGGAGACATTGATAACGATGGTGATGTAGATTCTTCAGATCAGTATTTACACAAACGTCGTAAAGCTATTTCTAAAGCAGTTACATCAGAAGAAGTTGAAACTGTTGAAGAAGGTGAAAGTGGTCTTTGGGCGAACATCCATAAAAAGAGAGAGCGCATCAAAAAAGGTTCTGGCGAAAAGATGAGAAAACCAGGATCAAAAGGCGCTCCTACTGATGATGATTTCAAGGATGCGGCTGAAGAAGTCGTTGCTGAAAAAAAAAATCTAAAAGCTAGTTATGAAGACATAACTTGCCCTAAATGTAAGGGTGAAGGTTGTGAGCATTGTGAAAACACTGATGGTCAACAAATTGATGAATTTGTAGGCAAAGCTATTGGTGGCGCAGTAAAAATGATTGCTAAGGGCGCAAGAAATGCAGTTGTGAATAAGCAAGGCAACGTCAGAGGAACAACAGCGGCTAAGGCTGACTCTGCCGAAGCTAAAGCTAACAAAGCAGAAAAGAAAGTTAGAGACGCTGAACGTGTAAAAGCGGCGGCTGAAAGACTTAAAAAAGCCAAACAAGCGCAAATAGATAACGCAAACAAATAAATATCACAGTACCTTTAAAGGAGAATTAAAATGGCACTATGGGGAAAAACAGACGCACTAGCATCAGTACCAACTTGGTTGGAAGATGCGGCGGCTAACACAAACAAATCAAACGATAGAGATAACGCAATCTTTGTTGACGTTACAGAAGCTGGCATTGCGGCTAACCGCGCTAAAGGCATTACTGGGCCAGGATGGTGGTTGTACCATACAGATGGTGGACGTCATCACGCTGAATGCCTAGTACCTATGAAAGTCTCAGCGGCTGATGCAGGTGACTTGGGTGTTACTGGCGATACCGTAGATGAAGATGCTATCGTAGCCGACTCATAAGAGTAGTATATAGATTATGATATTAACAGAATCAACCTTTCTGTTGTTTGCCTCAAAATATTACGACAATCCTAATTGTGCTGATATTGTTGAGTTTGACGAAGATTTGAAAAGATTTCAGTACCTACGGAAGTTATTTGGTAGGTACAGACAAGATAATGATCTAAAAGAAAGGTTGATACTTAATCATCTTATTGTGATCTATAATATATTCGGACCTGAGGCTACAAATATGCTTTTCATGAAACTTCATGATTATCACGAGTATTTGAAACCTTTCGTAGAATACCTTAACTATATGCCAATACACATCACTTACGATGACGTAATGATACACAAAGATAATATAAATGCAGACGAAAAGATAAGTGATCTGCTTAAAGGAATATGATAAATGGTAGTTGATCTATTTTTAGTATATCAATTTGTACGACGCTTAGCTACTCCATTTGAGAAGTGGGAAGCGTATAAAGAAGGTATTATTGACAAGGATGGTAAAGTCCTAATCAAGAGAAAACAATTCACATCAAAAGCGCAATCAAAGGCTTGGGGTGTTTTTGATATTATGATTGCTAACTTAAAGAAGCTATTAGCCAAAGTTCCAGGTGGTAGTTCACGTCTTGCATCATATGCGGCGGCTTTGTACTTAATCAAAGAACACAGCCACTTTACAGACGAAACAACTCTTAATGAAGATATGACTGATGAGCAGATAAATGAATCTTTATCTGTATTTTCTAATTACTATGTCAATTATATTACACTTACTGAAGGTGTTGATACAAAAGATGAAGCATTTGGTAGGGCAAGACTTAGGCAGAACTTGGCTAAGATGGGACATGATGTAAATAAAGTTCATTCTCAAAACGTAAAAGATGCTGAAGCGGCAAAGAAAAGACGTCAAGCGGCATCTAAAGATTTAAGTTCCTACAGAGATAAGAATGGTTTAAAAGAAGAACCAGCTAATAACGTAGGCAGTGGAAACATTGCTGGTATGGATGGTGGTCATATGTCTAAAGCACAGCAAAAGGCATGGACATCTAAAAACAAATCAAAGAAGAAAACACTTAAAGATATGATGAAGGATAAAACATGATTACACTAGAACAATTCAGTGCAATGATCCCTAGCAACAAAGACCCTAAAGCTTGGTACGATGCCGCTATTCCTATGTTTGAAGAATACGAAATCAATACACCAAATAGAATTGCTGGTTTCATGGCACAAACTTCACACGAGTCACTTGACTTCACACGCCTAACAGAAAACCTTAACTACAGTGAGAAAGCACTTAATAGTGTATTTGGTCGTTACTTTGGTAAAGGTAAAAACAAAAGGGATGCTAAAGATTATGCACGAAACCAAGAAAAAATCGCAAACTACGTCTACCAAGATGAGTTTAGATCAAAGCGCGGAGCTTTGGGAAACACTAATCCCGGCGATGGCTGGTTATTTCGAGGCAGAGGTATTAAGCAACTTACCGGGCGTAACAATTATGCCGCATTCGGAAAAAGTGTCGGTATGTCAGCCGAAGAAGCTGCTGGATATGTAGCTACTGAAAAAGGTGCTATGGAGTCTGCATGTTGGTTCTGGAAAAAGAACAAACTACAGAAGTGGGCTGATAAGGGTGACAATAAAGGTCTGACGAAGGCTATCAATGGTGGCACAATCGGACTCGAAGATAGAAATTCGAGATGGGATAACTGTTTAGCTATCTTAGGTGGAGAAATGCCTAAGAAGAAAGCGGCTAAAGCATCAAAGGGTGGTTCACGCACACTTCGCAAAGGTATGAAGGGTGATGACGTAGCTAAAATGCAAAAAGCATTGGGTATTACAGCCGATGGTGATTTTGGGTTTGGAACTCAAACAACTGTTAAAAAATGGCAAAAAATGAATGGTTTGGTTGCAGATGGTATCGTAGGACCTGCTACTCAAGCGAAAATGTTTAAATAATATAAATAGAAGAATAAATCAATAAAAAGGAGATAGAAATGTCTTTAGAAAAAATCGTACAATCTGCACTAGCAGAACAGCCAATTGAAATGAAAGAAGCATTTGCAGAAGCAATGCAAGAGCGTATCGCAATGGCTTTAGAAGAAAAGTATAAGAAAATGGCTGATTCGGCTGACGACATGGAAGACGAAGCTGATTCTGATGATGAAGATGATGATGCAGAAGATGCCAAAAAGAAAAAAGACGATGATGATGATGAGGACGATGCTGAAGACGAATAGTCTTTAGTGGTTTTATTATGCCATCTTTCGTATATTTTGGAATAATCCTTTTAGCCTTGGGTGGTGCAGGTAGTGTTTACTACAAGTCCACCCAAGCTACTATTATGGAATTAACAGAATATAATGCTACTTTAACTGCACAAGTAGAACAGATAGCAGAAGTCAATGAAAAGAACATTGCAACTATTGCTAATATGCAAGCCAATTTTGAGAAGCAACGTCAACAGTTTGACGAACTTCAAGAATCTTTCACCGAAATACAATCACAGAAAAATGATTTACAGAAACGTCTAGGCAAACATGATCTAGGCGCACTAGCTGTTGCCAAACCTGGTCTTGTTGGTCGAGTTATTAATGGCGCAACAGCTAAGGCAAATCGTTGTTTTGAATTGGAAACAGGTGCGGAACTAACAGATAATGAAAGGAATGCCAAAAATGCAAAAGCGTTTAATAGCGAGTGTCCTTGGATTTACGATGATCTTGTCTCTAGGGGCTTGCTCGGAACGGAATCCAGTGGAACCGCCACCACGAGTGATAACTGAAACTGAGTACGTACAGCCAAGCAAACCAATAGTACCCTCAATCAATCCTCTTAATATGAGAGAAATTGAGTTCATTATCGTGACCCCCGAAAATGTAGACCAAGTGTTTGAAGATATTAAGTCTGATGACGTAGTTATATTTGGTGTTACAGATCAAGGTTATGATGACATTGCATTGAACCTTGCTGATCTACGTGCATACATCCAACAACAAAAAAAGATAATTGCTATATACGAAAATCAGTATGACTAATAAGCATAACGGATATTCGACAAATTTTGTCTAGTATGTGGTACTATTATGTATAAATACAGTTGAATGTGTATATTATTTCTATTGTGATTAAATTATAATCATGGAGTTCGCCACTAGCCTCCGTTATCAAAAGGCATTAAAGGAATAATATTTTGTCGAAAGAAACTAATTGGGAAACTGATATACGCCTAATACAAAGTGATATCAAACAGATTAACAAGTTCTTTGGCAAAGTCGAGAAATCAATCGATCAAATGTCAGAACTGTCTAAGAATGTAGCAGTGCAATCAGAGATTCTAGATTTCACTAAAGAAAAGCTTGACGTTGTTGAAAAATTGTGCGAAGAGACTAAACGTACTGACGAATTGCGAATGAATGTTCTTTCGGATCGTTTGGAAGAGTATAGAAGGTCTGCACGAGAAGATCACCAAAAATTAGCAGAACACAATGCACAGAAACGAACAAACTCTAACAAAGAGATAATAGATAGATTAGATTCAATAGAACACAGTCTTCATATGCGTATCAATGCTGAAAGCAAAAAGATTTCTGTCTTGGAAAATTGGCGCTATTATATGATGGGTGTAGGTGGAGTTTTACTTTTGTTGGTAGCAAGAATAAATTGGCCTGATCTTTTTAGTTGACAAACCATCCTATTAGTGTATACTGATTACATCTGAATAATAGGAACTTTATATAATGGTAGATTTTGTAGATATACAGTATGCTCAGATGCTTTCTGGTCGTCTGGATAACTTTCGTATCAAACACACTAACCCATATAGAATTAACTTTAGGTGTCCCATATGTGGCGACTCCAAGAAGAAACGTTCTATGGCTCGTGGTTGGCTGTTAGAGCGTGACAACAAACTTACCTTCTACTGTCATAACTGTGGTGCTTCACAAGGCTTTCCTTGGTTCTTGAAGGGGCAAGATCAACAGATGTATAATGATTATGTTGCTGAGAAGTTTGTTAATAGAGCAAACAACAGTGTCAGTGCAACTCCTGGGGATGAACAGTGGAAAGCATCAGCCCCCGTTTTCAAAAAGAAGTATGTAGACCCATTGACAAAGATCAAGAAGGTTTCTGCTCTGAAATTTGATCACCCAGCTAAGCGTTACATTCAAGAACGTAAAATACCTACAAAGCATCATTACCGCTTGTACTATGCACAGAAGTTCCAAGCTTGGATTAATGAGATTGTACCTAATAAATTCCCTAATATTATTAAGGACGAACCACGTCTTGTGATACCATTTATTGATGAAGATGGTAAATGCTTTGGTGTGTCTGCACGTTCCTTTGATCCTAATACATCACTACGTTACATAATTATTATGTTCGAAGAAAAGCCAAAGATATTCGGTTTGGATACAGTTGATATGACCCAACCTTACTATATAGTAGAGGGTGCTATTGATAGCATGTTCTTGTCCAATGCTATCGCTATGAATGGTGCTGAGGGCAACAGCAATTCTGCAAACCAGAATGCAGTTTATGTATTCGATGCAGAGCCACGTAATAAGGAGATACACGCCCGTATGGAGAAAGTAATCAAGAATGGTTACAAAATCTGCATATGGCCTACAGACGTCCCAGCAAAGGATATAAACGATATGTATCTCAAAGGACTTACCGAAGTCGAGAAACTAATAGAAGAAAACACTTACCAAGGATTGGTAGCAGAACTAAAACTTTCAGCATGGAGAAAAACATGACAGTTAACGTAATTTTAGCGACGGAGTTGAACTTTGGTATTGGTAATGATGGCGACATGCCATGGCCTAGAAACAAAGAAGATATGTCTTGGTTTAAACAGAACACAGGCGAAGATATTGTCGTTATGGGCAGAAAGACTTGGGACTCGATTGGAAAAAAGAAGTTGCCCAACAGAACAAACATTGTCATTACTTCAAGGGATTTAGAGGGCGCTGATCATGTGTTCTCTGGCGATATGGGAGAGATTATCGAAAAGATTAAAGGATTGTATCTAGCAGATAGAGACATTTGGATTATGGGTGGGGCAGAGATATATGACCAAGCAATCCCTTATGCAGATAAACTTTACTTAACTACGTTTAACGATAATTATATATGTGATACATATGTAGAAGAAAATATTGTTGTCAAATTCCCTTATGTCGAGTATTGGGTAGATAAACCTAAAATTTCATTTATGATTAGGAGCAAACATAAAGATGCATGATTATAGTAGACTACTAAGAGTTATTATGGAACAAGGGCGTGACGTGGCTGATAGGACAGGCACAGGCACACGTTCCATTTTTGGTCATCAAATGAGGTTTAACCTAGAGGATGGCTTCCCTGCGGTCACTACTAAGCGCTTAGCATGGAAATCAGTAGTGGGAGAACTACTATGGTTTTTAGAGGGTTCTACAGATGAGCGTAGATTAGCTGAATTGACCTATGGTAAAAGTCGTGAGTGGATTGAGGATAAGAATACAATCTGGACTGCTAATGCCAATAAACAAGGTGTTGACTTGGGATATCAGAACCATAAGTTCTACAAAGAACTAGGACCTGTATACGGAAGTCAATGGAGAGACTTTAATGGTTTTGACCAACTTGAGTATATCTTAGATGAAATAACTCACAACCCTGATAGCCGACGTATCATTCTTAATGCTTGGAATGCTTCTGAGGTTGATGAAATGACACTACCACCTTGTCACGTAATGGCACAGTTTAGAGTGTATGATGGCAAACTAAGCTGTCAGTTATATCAAAGAAGTGCTGATGTGTTCCTTGGCGTACCTTTTAACATTGCTTCATATGCTTTGCTTACCCACATACTCGCAAGACATTGTAATCTTGGTGTTGGTGACTTGGTACATACTCTTGGTGATGCTCACATTTACAATGATCACTTTGAACAAGTAGAAGAACAACTAGGGCGCAGTGAATACGATTTACCCCAACTTGATATTGATGATAGCTTCGATTTGAATTGTGTCTTCGATATGGATTCAGAATATCATTGGGGTTCGTTTGGACTTAATGACGCAGATAAAATAAAATTGACAAATTATTTGCATCATGATACAATAAAAGCCAATATGTCCGTATAAGATGTTATAAATAAACTAACCAAGTCAGCGTACCTATAGCTGTCAAATTCCCATAGAATACCATATATGCCCACCGTTTAGGTGTTGGCATATTAGTCACTAAAACAAAGAGGCCGATGAATGTTAAATACCACAGAAATAAGAACAGTTAATTACGTAACTAAGCGTGACGGAACCACCAAAGACTTTGATGATCAAAAGATTTCACTTGCTGTAACTAAGGCAATGAAAAGTATTGGTATGAGAAGCAAATACTTAGCAAGCGAAGTAACAGAAGAAACTGTAGACATGATTAATCATGAATCAGATGATGTTATTGTCGATGTTGATACAGTACACAGAACAGTGGAAAATGTTATGATGGATAAAGGTCTACATGACCTTGCGCGAGAGTATATCCTTTTTCGTTATAATAACAAACCAGACATCTTTCGTAAAAGAACAAGTCTGAAACCATATGAGTATCCACAACTTGTAGAGTTTACAGATGCTATCCGACACTCTTATTGGGTACATACAGAATTTAACTATTCTTCTGACATTCAAGATATGAAAGTTAAGATGGAGCCACAAGAAGTAGAGATTGTTAAGAAAGCTATGTTGGCTATCTCTCAGATCGAAGTTGCTGTTAAAACGTTCTGGGCAAAGATTGGTGATCGTTTCCCTAAGCCAGAAGTGGCGGCTGTTGGTATTACATTTGGTGAATCAGAAGTGCGTCATGCTGATGCGTATTCTAACTTGATTGAGATTATGGGTCTTAATGAAGAATTTGAAAAAGTTGTAGAAGTACCTGCAATGAAAAAGCGTATTGCATATCTCGAACAGTCTATTGGTTCGCCAGCAGACGATAAAGACTATTTCCACAAGATCATTCTATTCTCTATGTTTGTAGAGAACGTATCGCTGTTCAGTCAGTTCTTGATCATGATGGCATTTAATAAACACAAGAATGTTCTCAAGGGTATCTCAAATGCCGTTGAAGCGACATCAAAAGAAGAAGATATTCACGCTCGTTTTGGGTTTGAACTCGTGAATATTATACGTGAAGAAAACCCCGATTGGTTTGACAAGGATAGCAACGCTGAGGTAAATCGCCTTTGTCGTGATGCGTTTAAAGCTGAGTCAGCCATTGTAGATTGGATTTATGATGATTATGATTTAGACTTCTTACCTAAACAAACAGTGAAAGAATTTCTTAAGCATCGTTTCAATCAGTCCCTAAAGGCTATTGACATGAAGCCTTTATATGAAGTAGACGAAGAAGCAATTCGTAGTACGGATTGGTTTGTAGAAGAAATTCTCAGCACAAAGAACGTAGACTTCTTTGTGAAGCGTTCTACTGCATATTCAAAGAAAACCAAAGCCTTCACTGAAGATGATTTATTTTAAGAAAGAAAAAACAAATGAGAAAACACAAAAAGTTCTATTGGCTCAATGACGACTCGCGCACATTTCTGTCGCGTGGTTACTTAGAGGGTAAAGAAAAACCAGAACAAAGAATACGTGCTATTGCTGATAAAGCAGAATGGTATCTGAAAGATATGGGTGGTAAGAAGCTTTCTAAAGGTTTCGCTGACAAATTCTATGATTATATGAGTAAAGGTTACTATTCCTTGGCAAGTCCAGTGTGGGCAAACTATGGCAAGGAACGTGGACTACCTGTATCATGCTTTGGTTCATATATTGACGATAGTATGCAAGCTATTTTATTTGGTCATGCTGAAAATGGTATGCTAATGAAAAATGGTGGTGGGACTTCTGGTTACTTTGGTGCTATTCGTGGACGTGGTGCAACTATTAGAGACAGTGGCGATTCATCTGGTTCAGTACACTTTATGCAGATGTATGATACGTTAGCATCTGTTGTGTCACAAGGTTCAGTACGTCGTGGTTTCTTTGCGGCATACCAAGACATTGAACATCCAGATGCAGACGAATTCCTTGACATTGGGACTGAGGGTAACCCTATCCAAGGGCTTACAACAGGCATTACAGTAAGCAACAAGTTTATTGATGAAATGAAAGCAGGTGACCCTGAGAAGCGTCGTTTGTGGGCTAAGGTGCTACAACGTCGTTCAGAGATCGGTTATCCTTATATCTTGTTTAGTGATAATGTGAATGATGGGCGTCCACAAGTATACAAAGATAAAGACATGCGTGTATATGCCTCTAATATGTGTGCTGAGATTGCTTTGCCTTCTAGCCATGAAGAAACCTTTACATGCGTTCTATCGTCTTTGAACCTACTACATTGGGATACAATCAAAGATACTGATGCTATCGAAGTTCTAACTATGTTTCTTGACACTGTATGTGAAGAGTTCGTTCGTAAGACTGAGGGGCAGATATACATGAAACGCGCTCGTGACTTTGCTAAGAACCACCGTGCATTAGGTGCAGGTGTTCTTGGTTGGCATTCGTATTTGCAGTCTAATATGATTTCTTTTGAATCTAAAGAAGCGGCACAACTAAACCTTGAAATTTCACAGACTATGCAAGAACGTTCATATGCGGCGTCTAAAGAAATGGCAGTGGCGTTAGGTGAGCCTGACCTACTCAAAGGATATGGTATGCGTAATACTACTACGATGGCTATTGCACCTACCAAATCATCAAGTTTCATTCTTGGTCAAGTTTCACAATCTATTGAACCTGAGTTCTCTAATGCGTATGTGAAAGACCTTGCTAAGATGAAGGTTACTATCCGCAACCCTTACCTAAAGGAATTGTTGGTAGAAAAAAATCAGGACAATCCTGATGTTTGGGAATCAATTAAGAACCACGATGGCTCAGTACAGCATCTTGAGTTCCTGACTGAAGATGAACGTGCTGTATTTAAGACGTTCTCTGAAATCAGCCCAAACACAATCATCGATCAAGCGGCTATTCGTCAACAATATGTTGATCAAAGCCAAAGTTTGAATTTGATGCTTGATCCAGATATGTCTGTTAAAGATATTAATGCATTGTATCTTTACGCAAACGAAATGGGTGTCAAAAGCTTATATTATGCCTTCTCAATGTCAGCGGCTCAGTCGTTAACACGTAAACGGGTAATGTCAGCAGATTGTGCCGCCTGTGAAGCGTAACAGACACTATTTGGACTATTTCAGCCAAACTGTCGAAGACTTTAAAGGCGATGGTCGTTATAGAATATTTAACGACATACTTAGGGAGCGTGGGAATTTTCCACGTTCCATTTGGTACGGCAAGTACGCACCAAAGAATATAGTGAATTGGTGTTCTAATGATTACTTAGGTATGGGTCAAAACCAATACGTCATAGATGCAATGCATACTGCTTTAGATCAAACTGGGGCAGGTTCTGGTGGTACACGAAACATAGGTGGTACTTCACATTATCACGTAACACTTGAGCGTGTATTAGCAGGGTTGCATAGAAAAGAATCTTCACTATTATTTACGAGTGCATATGTAGCAAATGAGTGGTCGCTCGTTGCTATCTCTCGTATATTGCCAAACGTATGTTTTATTTCTGATGAAAAGAACCACAATTCTCTTATCATGGGTGTGAAACATAGTAGGGCAAACAAACGTATCTTCAAACATAATGACATGGACAACCTAGAGAAGCATCTTAAAGAAGCTGTAGAAGCTAACGAAATGCCTGTAATCTTGTTTGAGTCTGTGTATAGTATGGACGGTGATGTGTCACCTATAGGAGATATATGTGACTTAGCAGAGAAATACGAAGCCTTTACTTTCATTGATGAAGTACATGCTGTTGGTCTTTATGGCGACACTGGTGCTGGCTACTGTGAAAAGTTGGGTCTATCAGATCGTATTGATATTATTAACGGTACATTGGGTAAAGCATTTGGAGTTCAAGGTGGTTATATTGCAGGTAAGCAAATAATCGTAGATGCTATTAGGTCAGTCGCTGCTGGTTTTATTTTCACAACAAGTATGTCTCCTGTGTTATGTGCAGGTGTGCTTGCTTCTGTTAGTTACTTAAAAGATCATAACGTTGTTAGGGAGAAGCACCAAGAAAGGACTGCTAAGTTGAAGCAGATGTTGATTGATGCAGGTATGGATATACATCCTAACGCCTGTACGCATATTATTCCTGTTATGGTTAACGACGCCTTCAAATGTAAAGTAGCAAGTGATAGGCTGTTAAATGAGTTCGGTATATACATTCAACCGATTAATTCCCCAACAGTGGAAGTAGGTACGGAACGTTTACGTATTGCACCTACTCCATTCCATACCGATATTATGATGGTGGAATTAGTCGAAGCACTGAAAGAGGTTTTGAGATGAATCAACTTGAACGCAACTTCTTTGCACCTCGAAAGAAAGAGAATACTATGAAAAAGATTATGAAACCATTTTGGTTTGTTCTGGGCATCATCTTGGTAGGCGTTGCCTATTTGGGTGTTATCGTTCCAGGATTACCTTGGAGTACACCAATACTTGGAGCTACATTTTGCTTTGCGAAGTCTAGTGATAGATTCCACAACTGGATTTTAAACCACAAGACTTTCGGACCTTTCATTAAGAATTGGTCTAAGTATCGTGTATATCCACAAAAAGCAAAGTACCTTATGGTGGCAGTAATGTCATCTTCTCTGGCGTTTCTGTGGTTCACTACAGGCAACCCAAAGGCGGTACTATACCTAGCCATTACTATGGCGCTTATTGTTTTGTGGGCTTGGAGATACCCTGGTTCGCAAGCAGAAGCTGAAAGAAGAATTTCAGAAGGTAAGAAAATCGGTTGGTTGAAATAGTATAAATAAAAGCATCCCCACATAAGGGGGTGCTAATTACACAATGTTTTTGATGGAGAGTATATAATGAAAAGAGTTCTAGTAACTGGCGGTGCAGGTTTTATTGCACACCACACAATTTCAGAAATTTTAAGAAGAACCGATTGGGAAATTGTCTCACTAGATCGTCTTGATTATAGTGGAAACTTAAATCGTTTACACGACGTTTTGTCAGACCTTACTGATGCACAGCGAAAAAGATTTAGGGTAGTGTACCATGATCTAAAAGCTGAACTAAACCCCATGATCACAGCGGATATTGGACGTATCGATTATGTCATTCACATGGCGGCAGGTTCGCATGTAGATCGCTCTATTGATCATCCTATGGAATTTGTAATGGATAACGTGGTTGGTACATGTAATCTGCTTAACTATGCTAGACAGTTAGACAGTCTTGAAAGATTGATTTACTTCTCGACTGATGAGGTGTTCGGTCCTGCGCCAAAAGGTGTTAAATACAAAGAGTATGATCGTTACAACTGTACTAACCCATACAGTGCATCAAAAGCGGGTGGTGAAGAACTTGCGGTTGCTTTCGAGAACTCTTACGACATGCCAATCTATATTACACATACAATGAACGTATTTGGTGAACGTCAACACCCTGAGAAGTTTATTCCTATGTGTATTAGAAACATTCGTGATGGTAAGTCAGTGACAGTACATAGTAACTCTGAAAAGACTGAGGCAGGTTCACGTCACTATATTCATGCTAATGATGTAGCAGATGCTACACTAAACTTGATACAATCAGAGTTTCAGCGTAATAATGACGGAACTGGGATCAAGTCACAGAAATTTAACATTGTGGGTGCTGAAGAACTAAACAACCTTGAGGTTGCACAGATCATTGCTGAAGCACAAGGCAAAGAATTGAAATACGAGATGGTTGACTTCCATTCGTCAAGACCAGGGCATGATTTACGTTATGCTATGTGTGGCGATAGAATGAAGGATCAATTGGGTTGGGAACCAAAGCCAGTGCGTGAACGCCTAGCAGAGGTTACTGAATGGACATTAAAAAATACAAGGTGGTTAGACATATGAGTTTCGTACAATTTATAGAAGGCGAATATAACAACGCCAAGAACACATTTTCCGATATCAATGAGCATATTGAATTGCTATACACATTGGGTATGGAATGTGAACACATTACTGAAATGGGAGTTCGTGATGGTCAAAGCAGTAGGGCATTCCTTAATACAAATGCCGCCCTAAGATCATACGACATTGAATTAGATGAAGAAGTTCAAGACCTTTTTAGAAAAGCCAAGACTGTTGGTAAAGATGTGAAGTACATGAAAGAAAACGTTTTGAAAATAGAAATAGAACCAACTGATCTATTATTCATTGATACATGGCATTCTGGTTCACAACTAAAGCGTGAGCTTAATATACATGGTAATAAAGCTAAGAAGTTTCTTGCGTTTCATGACACTCATACATATGGTTGTAGAGATGAGAAACAGAATTGGCGTGACTTTAAAGACAAAAGACCGATTGCTAATGAAGGATTGATTGCCCCCATTGTTCATTTTGTTATGGAAAATCCTCAATGGAAGTTTAAAGAATTCAGAACAAATAACAACGGTTTGACCGTGCTAGAAAGGACTAAGTAATGATTGTTGATTGCTTTCCATACTTCGCCCCGTATGGTGAAGAACTATTAAAATTAAGAGTAAACCTCTTAAAGGATGTTGTTGACAAGTTTATCATTGTGGAGTCGAACAAGACACATAGTGGAAAACCCGTACAGCGTAAGTTTCTTGATGTAGCCCTTAAACAAGGGTTGCCAATGGAAAAGATTATTTACATTGAACATGATATTCCAGAAACAGAAGACTTAGTGATTGAGAAAGTCGATAGAAACAATGCTGGCGTCAATAAAGACAACGAAGAGTCTTTGTATGCACGAGTTCGTGAGCGTCTACAAAAAGATGCTGTTATGCAAGCAATGGATCAATTTAATGATAATGATGTGTTCATCTATGGTGATGCAGATGAAATTATCAAACCTGAGAATGTTAGATGGGTTGCAAAAATGTGTGTTAACCATCAAGACATCATTCTAAAAATACCACTAGCATATCTACAAGGACGTGCTGATTTGAGAGCGTTTAATACTGATGGAAGTCATGTAGTTTGGTGGAAGGCTATGTTCTTTGCAACTAAAGATCAAATTATGAAAACATCTATAAACCGTATTAGATGTGGTGCTATATCATGGCCTATCCGTTGGCCTACTCACAACAACAGAGTCATACAAGATATGGGTTGGCATTTTGCATGGATGGGTAATGAGAAACAGCGTCAAGCAAAAGCAGACTCGTTTGCACATGCACACGACTCTTTTGAATGGATGGCAGATGGTGCTAAGGGTTATTCTGAATACAGTAAACTTGGCGACACCTTGATGGAAGAAGGTCCTGCACCAGATGGTAACGTAAATCACCATCTCAAGAGGTTCCCTGTAGAACAACTACCTAAGCTAATCTTTGAAGACCAAGAGATCAAAGACTTCTTGTTGCCACCAGTGAAATTGAATGAAGATTACCACTTCCCAAAATGTAACTGTTTTTGGTGTCAGAAACTTCAGTTCCCATTACTATATAACCTTGATGGGGAACGTAACTGGTTTGAAGTACCAAGAAGTTGTAGTGTAACAATCAAGGAGACGTTCCCTGATCGTAGACAAATTATGCGAGATACTGATGATTACGATGAATTAAGAGGTAAGCCTATTATGGTATTCTCTGATCCAGTAGAACGTTTTGAATCTTGTATCAATGCTTATCTAGTCGAAAAGCAACGCTACTATCATTATGGTGAGGATATGTTCTCATCTTTCGGTGTTGATCTAAAGACTTGTACTAAGCAAGAGAAGATTGACTATTTCTTTGCGAACTTCAACAAATTGTCTTCGCATCATCAGTTGCACCATTTCCACCCACAGTCATGGTTTGTTGATCAAGATAAGTTTAAGAAGTTTACGGTTGTGGATAAACATGATGTTTCGAAAACATTTAAGGTGTCCCACAAGCTAAACCAAACAAAGAAAGAAATCTTGAAAGAAGACTTATCAGATGAACAGTTGGCATTTGTAAAGAATATCTACAAAGAAGACTACGAATTCTATAAGAAACATAAATGATGAGAAAGCCAAACATAGACGCCTTACTTGCAGAGATTGAACATCATAAGTCTGAAAAGACAGAAATGTATAATGAGATCGACGCACTTAAAAACCAAAACATGATGTTGTTGGAGTCTTTGTCGGCTATCACAGAAGACGATACCTTTTGGTCAGAAGAAGCTTTGAGATCAGGTATCGTCTTTAAACTAAAGAATGTATTGACACAAATAAAGAATAATTTCTCTTGACGTAGGTAACGAATCACAGTATAAATGTCGCATAGAACAAAAATTGAGGCATAAAAACAATGAAAAGTATCTATAAAACAGGCATCGCCATCGCAATTAATACATTAGTATTTGGTGGTTTAATCTACTCAGGAAACACGCTACACGCGCACCAACAAACATTAGAAGCAGAAGCTGTAGCGGCGGCTTATCAAGCCGAGTTAGCTGAGGAACAAACAAAAGAGATGAAGTGTTTGGCACTTAACATCTATTTTGAAACACACGCATCTAGTCTAGTTGATGCTATGAGTGTAAGTGACGTTGTTCTTAACCGTGTGGTTAGTACACGTTATCCAAACACAGTATGTGATGTTGTTCACCAAGGGTACAAACCAGGCAAGAAGTCTTGTCAGTTCTCGTGGTTTTGTGATGGCAAGCATGACGAACCATACGACAACGATGCTTGGGAAAAATCACGTAAGTATGCTCGTGACATTTATATTAATGCTAACTATCGTGGTATGACTGAGGGAGCTACACATTACCATGCCCACTGGATGAAAGCTTATTGGGCGTCATCTCTGAACCGTGTTGCTCGTATTGGTAGTCATGTCTTCTACATTGAGAAATGATATGATACAGATCAAAGCATATTACAAAAATAAAGAAGTGAATAAATACTTCACTTGCGCTTTAGATGCTCAAGAGTATCGTGACTGGCTTGATGCGCGATATGCACAAGTCGAATGGATTTATTATTAAGGAGACGTGAATGACAAAAGATAACGAACTTTACGTAGTGACAACAGTTGTCAGTACACACCGCATGAGATATGCAATCCCAATTAGTGCTATGAGTGAAGAAGGTGATATGCCTTTAAACACTGATCAAGCTATTACTTATATTGAAGACAGCGTAACCATGGAAGAAGTTGAAGAGTTCTCTCAACATTGGATGGGCGAGAATATTGTGGACACTTTTGTTCTCGACAAGGAACGTGTCCTTAATCTGTATAAGCGTGATACCCCTCATGTTGTGGAATTTATGGACGATGAAGCAATCTTAGAACGTATTGCTAATTGGAAGATTAAAAAGTGAACGTCTTAATTTGTGGATATGGTTTCGTAGGGATGGCACATGCGCTGTCCCTACAGCCGTATCATAAGACACATGTATATGATCCTATGAAGGGATACAAAGATTGGGTTGACTGTGACGCAGTGATTATAGCTGTATCGACACCTGAGAATAAAGATGGCTCGTGTAATATGAATAATGTGTATGAAGTCATTGAACGTGTCAAAGATGATGTGCCAATTCTAATTAAGTCAACAATTAGTCTTGAGGGTTGGGAACTTATTAACCGCAGTTATCCAGACAGACAGATTACCTTTTCGCCAGAATACTTACGTGCTGAACACGCAATGGAAGACTTTAAGTCCCAAACATCAGTGTCTATTGGTGGTGGGGATACGAAGTTTTGGACTGATTTGTTATCTGCACTCAGCATACCAGTAAATGTATCTAAGCCTGAGGTTTTAATTCTTACTAAGTATTTCCGCAACTCTTACCTAGCAATGAAGGTTGCATTCTTCAATCAGATATATGATATGGCAGATGCGACTAACTTAGACCCACACGAACTGTTACAGAGTGTTTCAAACGATCCAAGGATTGGTAAAAGTCACACATATGTTAATGGAGATGATCGTGGGTACGGTGGTCATTGTTTTCCCAAGGATGTTTCAGCCTTACTAAATACAGCATATACCAAAGGTGTAGATTTGTCTATTCTATCAGAGGCAATGCAATATAATGAAAGGTTGAGAAATGAGAGTAGGAATAACGTTTAGCACATTTGACCTATTACATGCAGGTCATATACAGATGCTTCGTGAAGCTAAGGATCATTGTGACTATCTCATATGTGGACTACAGGTAGACCCTACACAAGACAGACCAGAAAAGAATTGTCCAGTACAGACCATTGTTGAGCGCTATAGCCAACTTAAAGGTGTCAAGTACGTAGATGAAATCATCCCATATGGAACAGAGTCAGATGTAGAAGATATCTTGACAATGTATCAATTAGATGTTAGAATACTAGGAGAAGAATACAGAGATAAAGAGTTTACTGGCAAAGATATTTGCCGTAGACGCGATATTGATTTATATTTTAATAAGCGTGATCATAGATTCAGTTCTAGTGACTTACGCAAAAGAGTATGTGAAAGGAATGAATGATGACAGAAGGTCCGTTTAAAAGTGCATTTGATGCAGACACAAAAGGTGTTATTCGCAGAGAGATCGTAACCTATCGTGTTAAGAATGGGGTTATGACTAAAGAAAGTGCAACTCGTGATTACTATGGTGATAATGATTATAATGATACCATTTCATCACAACCATTGGTACAACGATGATAGAACCACGTAAACCATATGATGTAAATAAGGTCATGCAAGAAGACTTGAAGCTAATTGATGTTATGCAAGTATTAGCTAATAAAGAAACAAATCCTATTGCAAAAAAGACTTTGAAAAAAGTAATTAGTCGTTTAATAGAATTAACTAGTAGAGCGCACACTCGTGGGCATTGGACAGGAACAGAATAGGAAACATTATGTTTAAACTTTTCGAGAAAAAACAAGAGAAACCAGATTTGATGGAATATGAGGCTGATGTTATCGTAACTCCAGTCAAAGAACAGATCACAGAAATCTCACCATTGTGGGAAGAAGTGTTTGAGCGTATGGATGCAATCGAAGCTAAGATCGATTTGCTTTTAGATAATCAAAACTTTTAAATGATCATTGGCATAAGCGAAGGCTTTCATGATGCAAGTGTAAGTGTAGTTGATGGTGGTAATATCATTTCAGCTACACATGCCGAACGCTATAGTCGCAAGAAGAATGATCGATGGACGCACCCATCACAATATCCCAAAGATATTGATGCAACAGTAGCATTCTATGAAAAGCCTTGGCTTAAAAAAACTCGACAGATATACTCTGGTCAAGGGTGGAAGCCATGTCGTACTGATTATGATGTTTCTTTCAATCATCACAAATCACATGCGGCGGCAGGTTTTTACACGTCTAAATTTGAATCGTGCAACATATTAGTAATTGATGCCATTGGTGAGTGGGATACGGTTTCTGTATGGAAAGCGTGGGAAAAGAATGGCGTCCCAAAGATGATCAAGACAAAGAGTTTTAAGTATCCTTACTCTATCGGATTGTTCTATTCCGCTGTTACTAGATGTATAGGTTTGAAACCACAAGAAGACGAATACATTACAATGGGTATGGCGGCTTATGGTGAGCCAAGGTTCTATGATGAACTCAAGCAATACCTAGACTATACGAATTGTCACAGGGGAATACCACGTTTACCATCGCATTGGTTCAATGAAGATATTGCCGCATCAGCACAGGCTATTGTCGAAGATACGATACTCAATCTAGTGAAGAAATATTGCTTACACGAAAACCTGATTATGATGGGTGGGGTGGCTATGAATTGTGTTGCCAATACTAAGGTAGCAGAACTTGGAAAGAATATATGGATTATGCCAAGCCCTGGTGATGCAGGTTCGTCTCTAGGTGCGGCGGCGTTGGCATATGGAAAGAAATTGAATTGGATTGACCCATACTTAGGAACGGAGATTAAACATGAAATTAAAATTAAAGATGTTATCAAAACTCTTGGGAGTGATGGTTATTGTGGTATTGCAAATGGTCGTGCTGAGTTTGGCGCTCGTTCCCTTGGCAATCGTAGCCTTATTGCTGACCCTAGACTCGATATTAAAGACACTATTAACGAAGTTAAACAAAGACAAAAATTTCGACCCTTTGCACCTTCTATCTTGGAAGAATATGCTAATGAGTATTTCGAAGGACAAATGAATGAATACATGCAGTTTGTCGCCAATGCAAAGCATGATCATAAATCAGTAACTCATGTAGATGGGACTGCAAGGGTACAGATTGTCAGAAAAGACTGCAAATCTGTTTTGAGAACAATTCTTGAAGAATGGTATGACGACACTGGTTGCCCAATGCTTTTGAACACTAGCCTAAATATAAAAGGTCAGCCAATGGTTGATACGTGGGAACATGCTCTTGAGTTTCAAAGGAAATATAATGTCAAAGTCTTCTAAGTATATTTTAGCTGCTGGGTGTAGTTTCACAGACAAGAATTTTTGGTCGCCTGTTATGGGTAAAGACTTTGATTGTTCTTTTCCCAAATGGCCTGAGATATTAGGTGAGTATCTTGATCTTGACGTTAAAAATATTGGACTTTGTGGTGTTGGCAACGATTACATAACATCGCAATTAATTCAACATATTTTAAAAGACCCTACTAACATAGAACTAGTTGTTGTCGGATGGACTGAAATACAAAGATTTGGTTTATTAGACATATATCGTTTTAATCCAATGACTTCTTTATACCGCCCAGAGAATTATGAAAAATTCACAAAACAGACCAAAGCAGTTATCCCGTTGTTTAAACATTTGTATGGAGAGTTTCTTGTTAATAGAACTTTTAAAGATCACACTAACTTGTACACAGAACAGGTAATATATTGGTTTAAACAAATGTGGCAAATACAAGAATTGTGTAAGGCACTTAATATCAAATTTATAATGGCTCCGCTTTGTGGGAATATATCTTTAGAAAAGTATCGGCAAGTTGAAAACTCTTTTGATAGTGAAATACCTTGGACTGAAGTAGAATGGCATATAGCTTATGGTAGAATAAACGCACTATACGATTTAGACAAAAAGCATTATGTAGGATACCCCTTTCTAAAAAGCTTACATGGTTTTTTGCTTAATGATAAAATTAAAGGAAAAGAAATAAGTGATTTAGATTCGCATCCAAACGCAGAAGGACATGAATTAATAGCAAGGAAATATTATGAACAGTATTCAAAAGCTTATTCTTAAAACAAAATTTAGGTTTATGATCTGGAAGATGAAGTTTAAGAAACAAGAAATAGAGGTTGATAAAAGTGAGGGATTCATTTATGAAGCAGATGAAGATTAAATACGTTTTTGATGTTGATGGTACATTGACGCCTAGTAGAGGAAAGATGAACAAACACTTTGCTGTTTGGTTTAGTAAATTTTGCCAAAAAGAAAGTGTGTACTTAGTTACTGGTAGTGACAGACAAAAGACTGTAGAACAAGTTGGTGCATATATCTATGACACTTGTAAGAGAGTGTATAATTGTTCTGGAAACGATGTATATGAGCGTGACCAAAACGTCAGAAGAAACAAATGGAAGTTACCAGACCTAGCAAGAACATTTCTTATTAGCTGTGAATACGAGAGTGGTTTTGGTTTGCGTACAGGTAAGCATATTGAAGAACGTCCTGGGTGTATAAACTTTAGTGTGGTTGGCAGAAATGCCACTAAAGATAATCGTGCTAAATACATCTTATGGGACAGAGAAACTAATGAACGTTCTAACATAGCAAACGCATTTAACATGATGTTTCCAGACTTAGAAGCTAACGTTGGTGGAGAGACTGGATTAGATATAGCTCCAAAGGGTGCAGACAAATCGCAAATTCTGAAAGATTTTGATGGTGATATGGTCTATTTCTTTGGTGATGCAATGGACGAAGGTGGTAACGATTACGCTTTAAAAATTGCTAATAAATATGGTAAGAACTTCACAGTCTCAGATTGGAAGGACACTTGGGATAAGCTTAGAGAATTAGGAGAATGAAAAATGTTTACGATAGAAATGGATTGGGATGAAACCGCACTAACCATACTAGATTCTACAGGGAACCACGAAGACGTACAATTTCTAATATACGATGATATTGTGTACATTCGCCAATGGAGCCAAGACGGAAGTGATTATTCTCTTATTGAGATGTCACCAGAGCAGTTTAATGAAATGACAGCGGCAATGCATCTGCCAGAAGGTGCTTATTTGATGGGAAATGAAAATGATTAATATCTATGGGACTACAACATGTGCTTTTTGTCTTAGAGCCAAGAAACTATGCGAACGCATGGGGCTAGAATACGAATACAAAAACATTGAATATGAAATGTACAAGAGCGAACTTGACAATTTGCTTACCGAAGGGTATAGGACAGTACCACAAATATTCCGCTATGGAAAACTCATAGGTGGGTACAATGAACTAGCCAAAGAACTAGAGGATACCTCTGGTGGATTTGGTGATGGAAAACTATAAGGAGATATATTATGAAAACGACTTGGGTTGATCCACCTAAAGGGTGGGCATATGGATTTCCAAAGGCACTACCAAACCCACTTCCAGAACCATGGAGTTTAAATCTTTGGTTAGTATCGGAAGGTTATCCAATGGCTGAGTTGGGTAACTTTGGTGAAGACTTCAATCAATACGTGAGGATATGGTATACATATGAATGGGTAGACGATGAAGACGTAGACAAGGTTGTTGGGCGTGGTTATGACTGAGTTTAATAAACAACCAGATCAAATTCATTTCGAATATCCTATTACTAGAGTTGAAGTAATTGATAACAACGGAAGGTCGTATGCTAAACATAATGTTGAACGTGTATGGCTTTCGTTGCAAGATGATAATCGAACTTTGAAAGTAATGGTGACATTCGAAGACGAAGAGGAGATTTGTATTGACTGAGGTATGGACACTAGTTTTTATAAACCTTATGTTTAATGGATCGTACCACGAACCTACAGTAGAGGGCTATTGGACTTATGACACTATGATAGAGTGCTTTCAAGCACGATCTAGTCTTGGTTTTGAGTTTAGTGGTGTTATGGGTTCTTTCCCTAAAGGTACTCAAGCAATCTGCATTCCAAGGGTTATCGAACCAACATAAATAACTTCATAGCTTATGGAGATTTATTATGTGGTATTACAAGGGTGAGGAATTCACTTCTGAAATGATTGGAGAATACATTGGTTTCGTGTATCTAATCACAGACAAATCTAACGGAATGAAATACGTTGGAAAGAAACTGTTGAAGTCTGTTCGTAAGCTTCCCCCTCTAAAAGGATATAAGCGTAGGCGTACTGTTATAAAAGAGTCGGATTGGAGAACCTATTACGGTTCATCTGATGCAGTAAAAGAAATGCTTGAAGAAAAAGGCGCTGATAACTTCCACAGGGAGATACTAACCTTATGTATGAAGAAAGGGGAACTTGGCTACCTTGAGGCTAAGTATCAGTTTGAACATGATGTACTGTTACGTGATGATTATTACAATGGCATAATCAACTGCAAAATTCATCGAAGCCATGTAAAAGACTTGACATTTCTGATAGAATAGTGTATCCTAATAGAAATATAAAATAGAAAGTGACGAATTTATAATGATTATACTATTTAACGGACCTCCAGCATCTGGAAAAGATTGCGCGGCTGATTATTTTAAAGCTAAAGGGTTCAAACACCTATCTTTTAAATATCAACTATTCAAAGAAACTTTCAAACATTTCGACGTTAGTGAAGAATGGTTCATGCAAGACTATGATAATCGAACTGTAAAAGAAAGTCCTTCCGCGCATCTTGATGGCATGTCACGCCGTGAGGCTATGATATACACATCAGAAAAAGTGATAAAACCTCGCAAAGGTCTTGATTACTTTGGTAAGAAGGTTGCAGAAGAAGTAGACCCAAAAAACAATTATGTAATATCTGATGGTGGTTTTGTTCACGAACTGTTTCCAATTATAAATAAAATCGGTTCAGACAATTTCGTTCTTGTGCAACTTACAAGAGATGGCTGTGACTATTCCATAGATAGTCGTAGGTATTTTGATGGTAAAATAGTAGGAGAATATGTTAATTCTCACAAAACAGATATTGACAATAAATACATACTAGATCACAAGTTTAATATAAGGACGTACAGAATACACAATAATGGAACTGTTGCTGAATTAAATAACGCACTAAGTTGTATATATGAAGAGGAAACAAATGTCAAAATCAAAGAAAGAGCGTAACGCCAAACCAAAGGCAAAGCTTTTTACATCGACATTCTATGAGAACCCTTATGATGTCGAAACATTTTTTGAAGGACTAGAAATAGCGGCACAACACGACAAAGAATTGCAGTTTGTGGATAGGTTTATTGCTAATTTACGAATAGACCCACTTAAAGACGCATCAGAAGTAGTTTTTAAAGTTTTAACCATAGACTTAAAATTGGTAGTGTTTGAGGCATAAATAATTGACTGAACAAAAGAAAGATACATTATGGAAACAGTTAGACAAGCTTATAAAGATGGTATCATTGCCAACTTAAAAGAAAGAACTTGCGAAGTAACCTTCACCAAGAAAAATGGTGATATGCGTGTAATGCAATGTACACTCATGGAAAGCGTACTTCCAGCAGCCAAAAAAGACGAACCCCTTACACAGAAAAAAGTTCGCGCCGTAAACGAAGAAGTTTGCGTGGTGTATGATGTGAATGCTCCAGGTTGGCGTTCATTTCGTTGGGATTCTGTAACTGATTTTAAACTATTGTAATTCGGAGAATTAATAATGAGCATGATTCATAAAGGAAATGTTGTCGAGAGCGAACAATCCAAAAACGCAAATGGTGGTACAGAAATGATGCGTAAGCGTCTGATAGACAACGTGGACTCTGAACTATTAAGTGATGTTGCTATTCACTTCTCAAGACCAAGACATGTACCAGCAGATGTTAATAAGAATATTCTATATTGCCATGACTTGGCTCAAGACCCAGAAAATACTATTTTACGCAACGAAAAATGGAAACAGTTTGACCATTTTGTTTTTGTTTCTCAATGGCAACGTGACCAATACAATGCTATGTATGGCATTCCTTTCTCTAAGTGTTCTATCATTCAGAACGCCATAGAAACGACATATGAGCCACGTAAGAAATCTACTGAACAAATTCGGTTTATTTACCATACAACGCCTCACAGGGGCTTAGAATTGCTCTATCCAGTATTTGACGCACTGACTAAGGTACATGACAATATCCACTTAGATGTCTTCTCATCTTTTTCCATCTATGGGTGGGAACAAAGAGACGAACCATACCGTGAAACGTTCATGGAATTGACTGATCACCCACACATTACATACCATGGCGCACAGCCTAATGGTACTGTTTTGGAAGCGCTCAAGCAATCTCACATCTTCTTGTATCCATGTATTTGGCAAGAAACATCTTGTATTGCAATGATCGAAGCCATTCGTTGTGGTGTTCTATGTATTCACCCTAATCTTGGTGCTTTAAGCGAAACAAGCGCAAATGCTACAATTCAGTATAACTACAATGAAGATAAGTCTGCACATGCTAATATTGCTTATGCTTATGCTAAACAAGTATTGGATATTCAAAAGAATGACCCTGACTTTATTCATAAGATGACGAATACTGATAGGTGTCAGTTATACCCACATAACATTGATATTTTCAAAAGTAATTGGACAAAACTTTTACTAGAATTGAGAGCGAATGGCTGATATAATTGAATTCCCTAAAATGAAGAGGATGGGTACACCACCCACCTCTGAGGACGATCTTGAAAACCAAATTACCGATTTTAGATTTGGTCTTTCTGAACAAGTATCAGAAGTAATTTGGCAAACCGTACTCACAGAACTTATTAGAAGTGGTTGTAACTTCAGTGAAGACCCAGATGAATTTTTTCCAGCACTAGTTCTTATTTTAGAAACAATAAAATCATTACATCTACAGACTCAAGGTATAGAGCATCCATTACAGCAATTTGCTCGTGATGCGTTTAACATTGAAGACTTTCACGTAGATATAATTGATAAAACACTTGACAATGAGGAAGATATAGACTAAAATGGTCTATACAACTAAATAAAGAGAAATATTATGGCAATCCTAATGGACTTTAATCAGGTTATCTTAGCCTCGCTATTTTCGAGCATAGGTAATCATACGAACATTGACATTGATGAAAACGTCATTCGTCACATGTTCTTGAACTCTGTCAGAATGAATAGAAAGAAGTTTCACAAAGACTATGGTGAAATAATCATTTGTGCTGACGGAAAGAATACATGGAGACGTGAAGCGTATCCATACTACAAAGCTAACCGCAAAAAGACACGAGATAAATCTGATCTTGATTGGGGTGCAGTGTTTAACACAATGAACGTCATTCGTGATGAAATGCGTGAGTTCTTCCCATACAAGGTCATTCATATTGATCATTGTGAAGCAGACGATATTATTGGTACTATTATACACAAAGAAGGCACGACAATGAATACAGGTGCTGAAAAATACTTAATTCTGTCGGCTGATAAAGACTTCATTCAGTTACAGACATACGCAAACGTTGATCAGTACGATCCTATCCGTAAGCGTTGGTTAAGTGATAAGAACCCATCACAGTTCCTTGAAGAACATATCATCAAGGGAGATAGCGGTGATGGCGTACCTAATATCCTATCGGCTGACAATTGCTTAGCTGTAGGAGAACGTCAGAAGCCTATGACGCAGAAGCGTATGGGTTTGTATAGAGGTACTACTGAGAATATGGACGATGAAACTCTTGCAAGATATAATCGTAATAAACAGATGATCGACTTGGAACAAGTTCCACAAGATTATAAAGATATGATCATAAACGAATTTAACCAAGAAGAAACAGTTGGACGTCAACATTTGTTTAACTTTTTTATAACTAAAATACTAAAGAACTTAGTTTCAGACATACAGGATTTTTAATATGGCAGTAAGACGATCTATTTCAGAAATCGTAAATCACGTACAAACACTTGGCTCTAAGAGCGAAAAGGTTGCTTGGCTCAAAGAAAATGACAGTCAACCTTTGCGAGTTGTCTTAAAGAATATATATGATGTAGGGGTAAAGTTTTTAATACCAGACACAGCCCCACCATGGAAATATAATGAATACGAAGATGAAGCTAAAGCACTTTTATTTCAAGAGGCACGTAGACTGAGGATTTTCGTTGAGGGTGGTGGTTACGACACATTGAAACCAATTAAGCGTGAACAACTGTTCATCAGTCTTTTAGAAGACATTGATAATGAAGATGCTGATTTATTGGCAAACCATATGATATCGCACAAGTCTGTAAAAGGACTTACAAAGAAAACTGTAATGGAAGCATTTCCAGAATTAATCGAAGAGTAAAATAAATGGCTAAAAGTTTTAAGAAATTCCGTGAATATTACGATGAAGAATGGGGATCAGGTGACGATGATGTTCATGATAAAGAACACAGAATGAAACAACGACGTGACAGAAAGCGCATGAAGCGTGATGAGAAACAAGCAAACTTGTCTGTTAAAAAAGACGATTAAGAAAGTTTTATATTATGATGATGAATGAAAAAGTGATAATGGTAGACTGCGATGGTGTGCTATTAGAATGGACGTACAGCTTCTTTAGATGGATGGATACGCAAGGCTATAAGCCAGTAGACCCAACCATCTCGACTTACTGTATGGGTGCTACGTTTGGTATCACACCAGAGAAAGCACATGAGATGATTGAGTATTTTAATCAGTCTGCGGCTATTGGGTGGTTAACACCATTTCGTGACTCCGTTAAGTATGTTCGAAAACTAAATCAAGATCATGGTTATGTATTCCATGTAATTACATCTCTATCAGATGACATTTATGCAGGTAAACTTCGCAAGAAGAACCTCGAAGCCGTGTTTGGTCGAAAGATTTTTGAAGAAATAATCTGCTTGCCTTGCGGTGCTGAAAAGCATGATGCTCTTGAGCCATATCGTGACAGTGGTTGTATCTGGGTGGAAGATAAGCCAGAGAATGCCCAACTTGGTGCAGAGATGGGTTTAGACGCATATCTATTAACATCTAACCACAGTAAGGACTTTTTTCACCACGACGTAACAAACGTTCCTAATTGGCATGGTATTTATAGACTAATTACATGAAAGCCTGTAAAAATAAAAAAAATAAATTTCACGAACATGTCGTTTCGTGGGAAATCATATTATAAATAGATGTATAGAATATAAGGAGCATTGATGCCTACCTATAGTTTTGAAAACAAAGAAACACATGAACAGTTTGAAGAAAGTATGCCTTGGGCAAACTTAGAGCATTATCTAGCTACCAACACTCATATCAAACAAATTTTTAATAAGTTTCCGGGGACAGTTGACCCGTACCGTCTTGGGCTTAAAAAGCCCGATGACAGCTTTCGAGATGTACTCAAAAACGTAAAACATCATCATAAAAAAGATAACATCAACACATGGTAAAATCCTGATCTTGAGTTATCACAAGGAGGTTTCATGACAAAACAGCGCAGATTATCCCGCAAGGAAAAGCGTAGACAAGCTAGAGACAGCGAACATATGGTAGGTATTCTCAACCAAAAATTCGCAATGCGACAGATTACACCATTAACAGTCTCTCAATCAGACCTATTCAACTCTTATAAAGAAGGAAAAAATCTCGCGGCAGTTGGTACTGCTGGCACAGGCAAAACGATGTGTGGAATGTACCTAGCAATGCAAGACGTCATGACGAAACACCAATACGAAAAGATTGTCATTATTAGATCGGCAGTACAAACAAGAGAACAAGGTTTTATGCCAGGTTCACAAGCAGAAAAGGCGGCTGTATATGAAGCCCCCTATCAAGACATAGCAAACGATCTATATGGTCGTGGAGATGCTTATCAAATTTTAAAACAAAAAGGCATGATTCAATTTATGACATCTTCTTTTGTTCGTGGTCTAACTTTTGACAATGCAGTCATATTAGTTGATGAGTGTCAGTCAATGACATATCACGAATTAGACACGATCATTACTCGTGTTGGTGAATCCTCAAGAATTATATTCTGTGGAGATACTAAACAAGATGATTTGGCAACCAATCGCAACAGGGCAGATGTATCTGGTCTTGGTGAGTTTATGAATGTTCTTAACGACATTCCTTCATTCAAGACAATCAATTTCACAGTAGATGATATTGTTCGTTCTGGTTTGGTTAAAGAATATATCATCGCCAAAGAAAAAGTATTGGAAGCCGCATAATGCCCGAAGCCGCTAGAGGTAATACGACAGAAACTGTGAATACAGTTCACGTAGCAACAGGAGATGCAGACCCAACTGATGGGTCTTTCTGTGATGTTGCACCTATCACCACATCAACAAATGTATGTAGCGGCAAGGTTTTCGCACAAGGTATTGGCGTCGTTCGACAGGGTGACGCCGTTACTGCCCATCCTATTGGTGGAACTTGTTCTACTCACACACCAGGATTAACTATTGGTAGTGGAAAGGTTTTTATAGAAACCAAGGGTGCAGGTCGCAAAGGTGATGTGTATGATTGCAGTGCAAAAATCACATCTGGATCAAGTAAAGTATTTTTAGGTGGATAAATAATTTTTTCTGTGGTATAATACAGAATCAATAGAAAGTTATATTATGTTTAATCATGTGAAGCACGACGTAGTGTTACCTACGTTGACCCGAAAAACAACAGATACAGGGCGTAAGTATTTTACACCCGAAGGTAACGCATACCCATCAATCACCACTGTCTTGGGTGTATTGAATAAAGAAGGCATCATCGCATGGCGCAAGCGTGTAGGTGAAGAAGAAGCCAATAAGATATCCCAACAAGCATCAGTAAGAGGTACGGCTGTACACAAGTTAGCTGAGGACTATCTGAATAACGATCCAGATTGGAAAGAAGGCGCAATGCCAACTAATCTTTTCTCGTTTGAAGACATCAAAAAGATCATGGATAAACGCCTAAACAATATTTGGATGCAAGAAGTATTCTTATATAGTGATCGTTTAAAGACTGCTGGACAGGTTGACTGTATAGCAGAGTTTGATGGGCAGTTGTCTATTATTGATTTCAAAACATCTCGTAAACCAAAGAAAGTGGAATGGATTACAAGTTACTTCATTCAAGCATCTTTCTATGCCGCCGCTTTCTATGAGAGAACAGGAATACCCATTAAACAGGGTGTAATCTTAATAACTGTAGACCATAATGAGCCTCAGGTATTTAAGATAAATACATACGATTATTTAGAACACTTTTTGAGTGTACGTAAGAAGTACAAAGAACTTAACAATATGTAAAAGGAACTATATTATGATAGACAGAAATAAAATGTTAGACGCAATGCGTTCACACGCACAAGGTCACATCGATAAGCATAAAATGAACGTAGAAGTATATCTAGCAAACCCAGCAGGGATTGGTGAACATCCTGACGTATTTGAAGCTATGGAAGGGGAAATCCTTGAGATGGCAAAATACCATGATGTTCTTGATATGTTAAACTTGCATTTTATTACAAATTAACACTTGACACTAGTTTGTTTTGATTCTATACATAATATGTAATCAAAACGAAAGAGAGAATATCATGACTGCTTTTACTAATGAGAACCTTAGCTACCACGGTGGATACCTTATGTTTACTGGCTCTTACGAAGGTCAACCAGTTTATGAAGATAAGCCAAACATCCACCCTTCGAATATCGGACGTGGCATTGACTTGTTTCTTGCTCGTTTTAAATACAGTGGTACTCCTTTCACAAAAGCAAACTTTGTTAAAGAGTTGAAGAAAAACTGGACGGTAGAAGAATATGCCGCCAAACGTGCCGAAGGTTTAACACCTCACGCAATCTTAGAAGGTAAAAATCCACAGTGGTCTATAGACATTATGGCTAAGTGGAAAGCTAAGAAAGGAATGTAATGCGTTACATCATCATTGACCCAGAAGAAGGCATTTTTCTGGGTACTAGGAAAGATGAAGAAATGGGTGGGATGGGAATGTTGTTCTCGTCTCACAATTTTTTATACATCACTAGAGCAACTTGTTGGAAGACTAAAGATGAAGCTACTGCTTACCTATATAAGCATATTAAAAGACATCTTAAACATAGTTTCGTAGCAGAAGTAGATTCAGATTCCACTAGTCAATTTGTTGACGTGGGTGATATATGTAGGTCAGGTCATGCTGATTTTGCTACCGAAATGATAGATGCATTGTATATGCCAAGTGAAGCAGTACATTAGGTGTTGACACAAACTTGTTTTGATAATATAAAGTAAGAACAAACAGAATCACTTGTAATGAAAACAAACTTAAACCTTGAAAGGGTTATATAATGGCACATGAACTTGAAATGATTAATGGCGAAGCTCAAATGGCATATCGCGCAAGCAATGGACTACCTTGGCATGGACTAGGTACACCAGTAGGTGACGACATGTCACCAAGAGAAATGATGCAAGCCGCCAATCTTGATTGGGGTGTAGAGAAGGTTAACACCTACTTCCGCTTCAAAGGTGACAACATCGCTACAGGTCAACAAGCATTAGTACGCGAAACAGATGGTAAGGTTCTAACGCAAGTTGGTAAGAACTGGAACCCTGTGCAAAACTCTGAAGCTTTCGACTTCTTTACAGAGTTTGTTTCTAACGGTGATATGGCTATGGACACTGCGGGTTCGCTTAAAGGTGGACAAATCGTATGGGCTATGGCTGATGTTCGTGATGGGTTTACGTTGTTTGATGGTGATGAAGTGCGTGGTTATCTTTTATTTTCCAACCCACACATGTATGGCAAATCAATCGACATCAAATTCGTTATGGAGCGTGTAGTATGCAACAACACTCTTGCAGTAGCGTTGAGCGATGATCGTCAAGCTTCAGTGCGTGTCAATCACCGTACACAGTTCGATCCAGAGCGTGTAAAAGAAATACTTGGTGTATCACATAATAAAGTGGAGCAGTTCAAAGAAGCCGCAGAGTTTCTTGGTTCACGTAACTACAAGCGTGAGCAACTAGAGAAGTTCTTTGGTAAAATCTTTGGAGAGTCTACTCGTGAAGATCAGACACTTTCAACTACAGCACGACGTGCAGTAGAAGTAACTGAAAACCAACCGGGTGACAACTTTCGTCCTGGTACATGGTGGAACGCTTACAATGCAGTGACATACATGGCTGATCACGAGCTAGGACGTTCTGCCGATACGCGCATGACTTCTGCTTGGTTTGGCAACAACGCAAACCGTAAAGTAAAAGCTCTTGACTTAGCATTGGAAATGGCTGATGCATCTTAAAGTTACAGATATGATATTACTGGGAGTAGCTTTAGGGCTACTTCTAATTTGGATTGACCCCTTAATGCTTATTCGTGGAATATAATAGAATGAAATGGACTTTAATTTTTATAACTGCAAATCTCTTTGGAATTCTACTATACCAGAATTACTCTGACCCAATATTTCTGTATATCAACCTTTCGGTTATGGCGTATCAACTATACAAATTCGTTAGAGTTTGTGTATTAGTGTTTAGCCCAAATTGGGAAGTGGAATTAGCATACGCTGATACTTCAGCTAGTTGGAAACTTTTACACAACGCCACACAGGCATTTTCAATTTACATGTTCTATCAAGTTGGTTGGGATTTTATAGGGGGTTTTAGTGCTTTATATGTTTTAATTACAACTCTTTCCATATTAATTTCAATTTGGGATATAGACCTAACAGAAGAGAATGACAAATGAAGATACTTATTATGGGCTTACCTGGATCAGGTAAGTCTACTCTTGCAAAGCCCCTAGCAGAGCTTCTGGGGGGCGTGTGGGTCAATGCTGACATCATACGAACAAGCTACAACGATTGGGACTTCTCGCTAGAAGGACGCATCAGACAAGCAAATCGTATGAAACATCTATCAGATGGGATTGTAATGGCAGGTAAGGTTGCAGTAGCTGACTTTGTTTGCCCCACAGATGAAACAAGATCAAAGTTCAATCCAGACTTTACTGTATGGATGGACACTATTTCTCGTGGTAGATTTGAAGATACGAATGATATGTTTGAAACACCTGAGAACGTAGATTATCATGTAGAAAAATGGTTTACTAATACACCAGACGTGTTGCACAAAGTAGTTCAACGGTACGTGGCAATTAAAGATGACAAACCTTGGGATGGAGAATTATAATGTTTGATTACAAGAAACCAACAGTACAGATGTTGGGGCGTTGGCAACCTTGGCACGATGGTCATACAGCCCTATTTAAGAAGGCTCACGCTATCACTGGACAAGTTGTTATCATGGTACGTGACGTGTTCAAGTATGACGGTGACGCGGGCGCTGGGCGCACTGTAGCGCAAGATGACAACCCCTTTGGGATGATTGACGTCATTGCTAACATCGAAAGTGGACTAGCCCCACACGGCTTCTACAACGGTCACGATTACCTTATCTTAGAGGTTCCTAACATTGTTGATATCAGTTATGGACGTGGTGTAGGATACACATTTACCGAACACGATCTTGGTGAAGAAGTGCATAACATCTCTGCTACAAAAATTCGCAAACAAATGAGAGAAGATGGAAAATTGTAGTTGACACCATACTAATCATAATGTAATATGTATGAAAAGAAAGTATGGAATATGATTGATATACCCACAAACTGGACATTTAATGACGTCAAGGTTGCTTGCAACTTTGACGATCATGTGCGCGAACAACTACCTTGGTACGATATGGTAAGTAGTGCTATTGCCCAAATAGCTAATCACTACATACCAGAGCAAGGTACTGTTTATGATGTTGGTGCGAGTACAGGTAATGTAGAGCGTACCTTGAAGTCTATTCTCATTGAGAGAAACGTAAACTTTATTCCGATTGAGAAAAGCCAACAAATGGCTGATATGTACACTGGTGACAATCCTGTGATTGTTGCAGATGCCACAGAACATTCATTTGAAGAGTTTGACTTTGGTGTAATGTTTCTCACAATGATGTTCATACCACCACACAGACGAAACCTATTGCTTGATCGTATGATGGATAGTCTCAGAGATGATGGTGCTTTGGTGATAGTAGAGAAAACTATTCCCACAGGTGGGTATGTATCTACCGTGCTTTCTCGACTTACGTTGAGAGCAAAGATGCAAAGTGGCGCGAAACCAGACGATATCATAAAGAAAGAATTATCTTTGTCTGGTGTACAGCGTCCGATAAATCCAGAAACTCTTTTTAGTTCATACAAATACACTGAATTTTTTCGCTATGGTGAATTTGGTGGTTATATCATAGAAAGAAACGAAGCATGAAGGTATTCGACATATTCAGTGGAAGTGGTGGTTACAGTCTAGGGTTTGAACAATCTGGTATGGAGACTGTTGCGTTTTGTGAATACGAAGAATACGCCAAACGTGTTTTGAAAAAGAATTGGCAAGGGGTTCCCATATATGGTGACGTCACAACAGTAACTGGCGAAGACCTTAAACGTGATGGGGTTGACTTTGATTTGATCTGCGGTGGATTTCCGTGCCAAGACATATCTATAGCTGGTAAAAACAAAGGTATCATTGAAGGCGAACGTTCTGGCCTTTGGCGTGAATTTAGGAGATTAATTGATGAAACAAAACCAAAATATGCAGTTATTGAAAACGTCAGCGCATTGCTTTCAAGAGGACTTAATGTCATTCTCCAAGACCTTGCCGAAATCGGGTACGATGCGACTTGGACGATGTGCGACAGCCAATACTTTGGAGTCCCACAGCGAAGACGTAGAGTTTACATTCTGGCAGTCCGTGATGGAATCCCCGAAGGAGCCGATATATTCGGATTTGTCGAGCGCAGTGACAAAGCAATCCAATCCAAAACTTTACATATCCAAGAAAGCCGCCCTTGGAATTTTGAACAGGGATGCAAAGACGGATATCCATTTGCCTTCTTTACTAGACAAAGAAGTGACCAGTTTGGCGAAAAAGGAGTAGCATCTACTATCTTGAAACGTGATTACAAAGACTTTACTGATCTGGTACTAGACAGTGGTGGTCTACGTAAGTTGGCTGTTAATGAGCGTTTAGCCCTACAGGGTTACCCTACTGACTTTTTTGATGGTTGTGATCTATCTAATATGCAATTGTACATGCTGAATGGAATGACAGTTCCTGTTGTTAAGTGGCTTGGTGATCGTATTATGAATTTTGATCGTCAAGTAACAGACGGTACTTTAGTTCCACAGTACGAAAAACCTACAACTTTAGAAGATTTTTTTATATAAACCTGTTGACACCATACGAATCATGTACTATACAGTATAGGTAACAACAAGAGAGACATTACAATGCATAAGAAAGAAACATTCACCTACGCAACTGAGGCCGCCGCCCAGAAAAAAGTAGATAGCTATGCAAACGTTCGTGATACTGCGCCTAATGCAGACTATTATGTACGAGGTCCTTTTTTCAATGATGGTATTAGCTCTGTTACTGGTGAACAGTGGCAAGAAGCCCATTGGTCTGTAACTGTAGAAAAGTATTGGTAGGAGATACAAAATGTATAAGTCAAATCAACAAGAACTATTTGGTGAAATGAATAAAGCATTTGATGTTGCCGTTTGGAACGTCAGTAATTCAGAAAAGAACGGTCACGGTATTGACTGGGATTTAGTTCAGTCTGAAATTTGGTCAAAGATGGGTGATTTCATATCTTCAACTAATCAATCTAAATTAGCTTCTGCATGGTTCGATTGGTCTGTGGAAGAACACATGAAAACAGTAGGGGGATAATGTCACTAGAAGCATTCTT
>VMHT01126983.1_pt1 | contig 45478 bp, 39 predicted proteins | sample 4693611 | NCBI WGS metagenome assembly VMHT01 (sample SAMN12280063, study PRJNA550983) | marine metagenome | isolation source: seawater sampled from same location over 5 years 0.02-0.2 micron viral filtrate | place: USA: collected off the coast of southern California halfway between the port... ... | reverse complement strand
GTCTTACTACTTCTCTAGCTTCTTCTCCTTTAGCCTCGATTTCATCAATCAAATCTCTTAATTCTTGAATAGCATCATGAACTTCATCTTCACTTACTTCAGTTAACTGTTGACCTTTGCCTACATTAGCAACAGCTTTATCTAAGGCGTCTTCTACTTGTTTTTTCTTTCTAGTAAGAGATTTTAAATGAACCATTACTGAGTGTTTACCTGGTTCAGAACCTCCTTGATACATATGATCGCCGCCTTTTTCTTTCCTTAAGTCATTTAGCTCTTTCATTTTATCAACTATCATTCCATGAACCTTTTGTAATTTAGAAACTGAGTGTTTACCTTTAGGTAAGTCACTATCTAATGCTTCTCTCACATCTTTTGGATAATTCTTTCTAGGCATTTGAAGAGTCATATCTCTAATATCTCCTATTACAGATTGCATAGCTCTAGCTAATATTGGAAACTCATCAGCAGGTATTTGTATATACTCTCTACCGTAAGTTATCTGTACCATTAGTCCTCTTGGACCGCCAGAAAATCTTTTAATGTGTATACCATTTCTATCATAAAGATCAGTACCTTCACTTAAAGCATGCTCTAAAGCTAACTTATCAATAATAGGTTGTTTTTCTTCTGAATCTAAATAATGGTAAGCTTTTGATACGTAATCTTTTGCTAAGATTAATTTTGATTGCCACCAGTTAGGAAAATCTACTTCTCCATCTACTTGGTCATATTTAGCTAATTTCTTATATAATTTAGCAGCATAAGTTGCTATTTCGTATGAAGTTGATTTTAACATTCCAGGCTCATCATCTTGATGACCTACATCTAAATCATCTCCTCCATGAGAATGTCCTTCATCTAATTCAGCGCTATGATCAGGAATCATTATACCGTAAGCTTCTAAATCCATTACAACATCATACATAAATGAGGCTGCTTCTCCAGAAGCTATATCTCCATCTCTAAACATAAAGTAGATAATTACATTACCTGCACCGTCATCATCGACGTAGTCCATTTTAACAAAATTACCGTCTATATTCTGTGCTATTATTGCTTCTGCTTTTTTAAAATCTCTTCTAGGAACTTTTATATAGTGGTGATCATCTCCTTCTCCTTCATTTTTATATTGAGTTACTGGAGGTACTTTAGATCTTTGTTTATCTTTTGGGTCGCTTAATCTAGCTCCTCTTTCTCTAGCATCTTTAGTTAATCTACCTTTTACTAGATTACCTGATTTAGTAAAATAATGACCTTTAGGAGCACCTTTAGTTTCGTCAACATCTTGTCCCATTAAAGTTACATCGTCTCCTTTACCGTCGGTTTTATTAGCTACATCTTCGATCTTTTTAACGTGACCTTTTAAATAGTTAATTTTACCAGGATCAATTTCTAAATCTCTAGAAAGATTAATAATTTCATCTCTCAATTTATTAGCTACTTTAACATGTCTTTCATCAGCTTTATTTGCTTTTAAAACTGCTTTTTCTAATTTGAATAATTCATCATGTTTATAAGTCCACTCTCCTAATTCTTCTGGTGATTTGCCACCTTCGATTAATTCATCTCTTAATGATTCAGCACCAGGACAGATATCAAAGTGCTTAGGTTCTGTATAAGTAGAATAGTTTATTTCATTTAATTCTTCGTTTAAAGACTTAAAGTGTTTCATTAACTCGTTAGTCAATACATCTTTATTTATAATAGGTTTACCAGAACCAGCTACACCAACTTCTACTAACTTTTTATCGAACGAAAAGTCTGCTAAATGCAGATTATTATCTTGTATATGGAAGGAGAATTCATCATCACTATTTCTTTCTCCTTTGTATACTACATGTACGTCAAAACTCATTGGCTGAATTCTTTTTACTTTCATTCTAGCTAATTCATCTCCTGTATTGATGAGTGCTTTTGCAAGAGCTTTCCCTGTTTCCATTGCAACCATAGCTGTTTCATTTTGGTCGAATTCGATACCTGAGTTTTTATCTAATCTGTTTACTTCTTTTATTTTAGCCCCTTTCGCTGTATCTATTCCTGTAATTGCAGGGTCTTTTTTAAGATCCATAGCAGTTTTCCTGTCCATTTGAACAGCTTTAGTGTCCCCACCTTTAGTAGAAACAAACATAGTTTCTTCTTTTTCTGCTAATTGTTTTTGAAGTGATTCTTTTAAGGTAGTTAAGTTGGATATACTTTTACCTGTATATGAAGTTTCTAACGTAGTTTTCTTACTACTTCCAATAGTTTGTAAAGCAGTTTCAACTTCGGTTAGACGTTTTTTGATTTCTTCGTACGTCATCGTAGTGTTTTTTATTGTATAGCTATATAAATAAATAGATTAATCTTCCCAAATAACGTTTTTAAACTTTTCTGGTGATAATCCAAAATAATCTGTTCTCCATTGTGTTTGCTCAAAGAAATCTAAATTAAACCATTCACTTCTCTTTTTCCATAGTTTCTTAGCAATATCATCCCAATCTTGATTAATAACAAATTGTTCTATTTCTAGTTTTTTCTCTAGTACTGCATCGTACTCAAAAGAATCCCATTCATAGTGAAAAACTTCAAATACAGCATCAGGTGAAACATAATCAATAGAAATATCTATTCCCCATTTTGGTTTCATTTTAACTAATTTCCAAAGCATAGGATTGCTTTCTTGAGCTATATAAGATATCTGTTCTAAAGCAACAGAATAAAAACCTTTTCTTTCAAATAGATCTGAATGATTTATGTGGGCTCCGTCTCTTTTATCCCAAGTAATCCAATCATATCTCATACAGTCTTCGTGTCTCCTTTCTACGATTGAATATCCATTACTACTTAAAAAAGCTTGTTCAGCTTTTGTTAAATGATAACCATTTTGGTCAAATAAATCTACACAGTTGGGATTTAATAATACCTCTACTTCTTCAGTAGGATCTAAAAAATAAGCATTCCTATGTAATTTATTATTTGATATTTTCATTGACAATGGTAATTTAAGTAACGTTGTAATGCTTTAGCATAATGTGTTCCTTTATTCTTTAATTTAGATTTAGCAGATCTAACTTTAGAGCATGAAAGCTTACCAAGTCGTTTTTTTAGTATTCCAGGTTTTACTGGGTCATGTACTCCTTCATACATTACTTCTAAAACTAATTCTTTTAATTGAGATTTTTTAAATGACATTTCTTCTTTCTAGTTCTCTTTTTATAATATTTTTTTTCCTTTTAAAAGAGTCACTTTCATACATCTTTTGTAACTCTTCAGTTGAGGTATTATGAGGTGTATAATGTTTCCAAATAAACTTGTTGGTCATTTTACCACGAGCATCTCTTACGTAATCTTTAGTACTAGGTTTTAATTTAGCAGGCATTAGTTTCTTGATTTTTTAGGTCCTTTTCTACATTTATAAACTTTATCATGAGGGCAAAAATACTTACCGTATTTACAATTCATTTCGTTAATTGTTTCTTCTTTAACACCTTTCCATATTTCTCCTCTTCTACATCTAACTACAGCACCAGAAGCATAAGCAGAAGGCCAAGTGTCGTACTTACGTTTAGCTATACGAGTACACCTATCATCTTTCTTTTTCTTTTTTTCAGAAATAGGTTTTCTTTCTCCTAATAAACCAACTACTAAATTAATAATATCTTCTTTAGTAATTTTTTTATAACCAGAACCAAAAGGTGCTGATTTACCGTCGTGTTTATATGAAGGATCTAAATTTTCATTTGCTGCTGAATATTCTCCTTTTTTCAAATACGGTAAAATATCATCATAAGGGACATACTTAATACCATCAAATGTTTTAACTTTACCGGCAAGCGATTTACGATCATCTTGACCTCTAGTAGTTCTTTTATCTTCATCAGAAAGAGCAAATATTTCGTCAGTTAGTCCTAATTTAGCTATAATAAATCCTAAAAATCCGATAATAGGAATTTTTTTAGTTATTGCTCCAAAGACTACTGCGTTAATTTTAAGAAGATCTAAAAGCTGTCTTTTGATAAATTCTTGATTTTCTCCACTAACATTTTCCCCTTTTAAATAACGACCAACTAGTAATAACATATCTCTAGTCTCACCTGCTTCTTCTTTAGCAGTTTGTATCATATTATTAACTTGTCCTTGTAATTTGTTAATACCTCCTGCTACTAATTTACCTACGCCAGGTATTTTAGATATTATCTTTTCGATATTATCTATTTTTGCATTGATATTTTCTTCTAAAGGAGCATCTGCATAGATTGTATCCATGTTGTATATACCTCCTTTTTTAAAATCTAAAGCATCTAAAATATCTCTTTTAATATCTTTAGGTAAATCATATAGTATATGCATAGCAAATTTTTCTCTACCTATACTTCTAGCTAGCTTTTCTAGCATATCGGTTATTTTAGTATCTCCGTAAACTCTTACTTCCTTTTGAACGGTTGCTTTTTTAGTATTTTTCACGACTGTTTTTCCTTTAGCTCCTGCTTTACGTTTTTTTCTTGCAGTAGCTGCTCTCTGTGCTTTAGTTAAACTTCTTGCCTTAGCAGCAGGCAAACACCTATCAGGGTTTTTTTTATTTTTAGAGGTACCACATGGACCTGCTATGTTACCAGCAGTACTAATCCTGACCCATTTTTCTTTTTTAAACCAATCTCTTAAAGATTCTTTAACAATAATATTTAATTCATTATTAGTCATTAATCATTAAATTATTTCTGTTAGTAATCTAATTATTACAGCAGCTAATCCTGCAAATAAAATCCATAGTGCCTTAGTAACTCCGTCTTTCCATCGTTTAAGATCTTCTACTTCAGCCATCTTAGCTTGAAAATCTCTTTCATTACTTTGCATATCTCTCCTGAAATCAGAGTTTTTATTTGTTTTAACTATTACTCCGTCTTCTGGGTTTAATAGAGTAAATTTAAGGTCAGACATGTCTTCTTTAAGTTCTCTTACATCTTCAATCATAGCCTTAAGTTCACCATTAGGCATATGTTTTTTAATATGTACGAGTTCGGATAATACAGATTCTAATAGTTGCTTCTGTGTCATGAGATAAAAAAATAATATAGTTTAATATAAATATATACTAATCCAGCTTACTCTTTAAATAGTCTAAATATTCCTTTAATTTATCAGACATTTCATTTTTAACCTTAGACTCATTCGATTTCCAAACTTCTATATCACCTTGTTCTGTTACTATACTCGAATCGTCATCCATATACTCCTCTAACTGCTGCTCAACATCATTTACAAAAACTTTAATATTTCCTTTTTGCATTTGACGAATATAATCATCTAGTAATCCTGCTTTTCTAAGTTCATCGTTATAGTCCATAGTACAGTTAAAGCACATCTTATTTATCTTATAAGTTTGCTTAGATAAATGATAATTCATAGGACCACCACATTTTGGGCAGGCTAAAGGTATTTTAGCTGCCTTTTTAGCAGAATCAAGTTTAGTAATGTTTTGTTTGAGGCCGTTTTTAATAGTCCATTGCTTACCGCGTTCTTCCCAAATCTCTCCTTCTTTATATCTTTTAGAAGATTTTTTATAACCGGTTTGTGCTTTAGTTTTAGAAGTAAAATCTTTATTGACTATATTTCTTATTCTATCTACATCTGATTTTTTAAACTCTTTTTTAAGAGTATTATCCCTCATAACCTAGTTGTTTTAGTCCCTGTATAGCAGGTCCGATATCTCCATTTTTTACTCTAAAGGCAATACCACCTTTCGATATCCATTCTGCTATATTAGATTTCTTATCGTCTATTAATATTTTATTTTCATTAGCATATCTTTGTTTATCAGCAGAGTATGCAAAGTTTACTTTTGGTTTCGGAGTAAGATTATTTTTTACCCATAAATTTTTTCCTAATCTTGAAGTATTATTTCTAGAAGGAGAGGTAAGAAGTTGAGGACTATAAGGACTAATAAAATTCCATAACTCTTGCCCTCTTGGCATCCAGTCCATACCTACCCAAAACGATACACCTACAATATTATCGATAAAATTCCAAAATTCATCCATACCAAATATTTGTTCAAAATGCTTTGGCTTAGTTACCTTTTCAATATCTCTTAAAGGATAATAATCAGGACCAACTTCATTAAGTTTTTTATGAAACCTAGATTCAAAGTCAGTCAATACTCCATCCATATCACAGTATATCTGGTAAGATGGTGTTTCTTTTTGTTCCGGAAGAGGATATGCCTCTAGTAAGTCTACAATACTTGTATTCATATAACCTTTATTTAACTATAGTTTTCTTATATAATATACGAACTTTCATGTTAGTTTCCAACTATTTTTTAGATTTTTTTAAACGTTGAGTCTTCTTTTTAGACGCTTCTTTTCTATCTTTTATATAGTCAAAAGCACTTTTTAAACGTTTTTTAACATCAGGTTTTTTTGCTCTATTATATGCTGCTCTAGTTCTTTGATGAATCAAGTTTATAATTTGAGATTGTCTAGCATGAGATTTAGCTTTAAATGATTTTTTATTTAAAGTATCTACTATATCTTGTCTAGAGCTAAATTTAACTCCAACTGTATCTTTTGGATCTTCATCTGTGTATAATCTTCTGCTTGATCCTTTTGGTTTCTTACCTGTACCTTTTTTAGGTTCTTCTTTTATTAATTTGATTAAATCTTCAGCTAATTCATCGATACTAAATACTATTTCGTTTTTAGATTTTTTTAATGCCGTGCCTGCTTTTTTAGCTGCTTTATACGCTTTTGAATTTTTATGAGAAGATTTTTTACCAGATTTCTTTTTAGCATTTATATTCGCCCATAAACTCTCGTCTAAATTTTTTATACTATCTTCCCAGTTTCTAAAAGTTATGTTACCTAAAGTATATGCTTCTTTCTCTAATTGTAATAATCTATCATCTGAGTTAGTATCGGTAGTATTGATGTTGTTGAGAACGCCTTGTAAGTTTTGCATATGATGCACCATTTCATGTGCATAAGATCTAACTATATCTTTATTATGTCTTCCGGTAATATATAAAACTATTTTTTTTTCAGAAGGAGAATAATAAGCTGTTCTTCCAAAAAAGTTATTAGCATTATTTTGATCTTTTTTAATTACAACTTCGGGCAAAGGTGTAATATTCATTCCTATATCAAGCATATATTCAGTTAAAGAAGTAATATAATCTTTTAATTGTAATCTAGATTGTTTTCTTTTTACTTTACCATTGAACAAAGTTTCTAGTATATCAGATAACGTGTATCTATCTGAGTTTAAATCTTTAGAATAACCAGCATCAATGAATTGCTGTTGACCTACTGTGTCATAAATTCTACCTTTTGAATCTTCTACCCAGAAATGAGGAATATACTTCCATTGTTCTTTATATTTGCTATTAGAGATCCATTCGAATCTCTCTTTAGCACTATTCCAATTTCCACCATCCTTTAAAAATTCTTGTTTCATTTCACGAGTAAAATCTCTTTTTCCAGAGACTGGAATGTCTGCCCTAAAGAAACCTCTTATTCTTTTTAGGTCTTTTATTCCTTTAGATTCAGCCCATGAAATAAAATCTAATGCTGCTGGGCCACAGTTGTCTCTTTTATCGTAAATACTACACTGTTGGGATCCTGCTTCTTGTCTAAACTGTTGAATTAGGTTAAACACTTTTCCAGACGGTGCTACTTTAAATAAAGACAATTGTTCTTCTTTCATGTTATCAAATTTTACTGTTAAATAATCTCTATTGTGAGTAATATTAACTCCGCTAGGTATTAATCTGTAAAGGTAGTTATAAAGTATATCTAATCTATTTTTATCAACAGAGTTTATTATTCCTGTTTTATTCAATTGCCCTTCGTTAAAATATTCATTTATAAAACCATCTATATTGTTTGCTAATATTTCTGCAACGATTTTATCTTTCAGATCGTTTAAAATTTTTAAAATTTCTTCTCCTGATAGATCTTTAGGAAAAAAATCTGTAATTTGATCTAAGTTACCTGAAAGTATATTTTTTCTAAAATCTGTAGCTCTTACACCTGAACCGGGTTTAGAAGCTAAAGCTAAACCTTGTACGTTAGGTGCATTTTTAAAAGTAGTAACTCTCCTTAAATCTACAAAATCTTCTTCTGATCTTATTCCTGTTACTGCTACGAATTTAGTTTCGGGATCTGCTTGAGCATAGTCTTTTGCAGCAAACATTGGGTTACTTCCTCCATCTAATATTTCTACATTACCTAAGTATCTAGCATATATGTTCCAAATAGTTAATGCTTCGTCTTTATCTATACCGTTTCTTTCTCCTGCACCTACAAATACTATAACTTTATCTATATTAGGTTTTTCATTAGATTTACCAGAAACTAGATCTATACCCTTTTCTTTATAATTGTCTTTATCGTATATAGAACCATTATAAGAGCCGTCGAGTAAAGATTTTACTACGTTAAAATGACCTCTATGAGGTGGTTTAAATGCTCCTGGGTATAGTGCTATCATGCTAAAAATGCTTGTACTTTTTGATCTATTTCTCTAGGAGTAGAGTGCTTAAGTTTTTCTTGAAAAATAGGATTATAAATCATATCAATTATGTTGTCTAAAACTGCATCGTAATCTGCATCTCTTTTTGCTTTTCTATCTCTATACTTTTTTACTGCATCTCTTAATTTATCTTGACCAGGACCTACTCCGTTTTTTCTATATGCTTTTAAAAATTCTTTTTTAATAGCTTTGTCTTCAGATCTACTATCCTTGTCCCAACTAAGACTACCAACATGCTTTATAAACTCGTCCTCTTCTTCTTTAGACATTTCTATTGGTTCAAAGAAAGATGAACCTCCTATATCGTTTTCTTCATTATACCTCTTTAAATAATCTTTAACTCCAGATATTCCTGCTTTAGCAGCAGTATTAAATCCTTCAATTTCTTTATTAAATTTTCCGCCCCTATCGCTAACATGTATAGATAAATTACCTTTTAATTTTTTATTATAATCTTCAATTTTTTGATAAATATTTCTCCAGGTAGACATTACTGCATCTGCAGGAACATTTCTTTTTCTACCTTTAAAATTTGAAATATATGAAATCATAGGATGTGCATATACCATCACCATATATACATCATAACCTAGAGAAAGTAACTTGTCTAAGTTTCTCTGAAAGCCAGCTCCTGAAGCAGTAGTATCCCAAACAAAGCTAATTTTTTCTTCCGCTGCCGCCATTGCGTCCTTGGCTGTTTGACTGGACGCTGGACCTAGTTTGTTGTAATACGGGTGATCCGGATCCTCTATATACTTGTCTGGGTTGAACTGGGTTAGAGAGTCTAGGGACAACTGGTTTAGAAGGTATGTTTTGCCTGTTCCAGCTCCCCCTGCCATTATTACGGCTTTCGGACGACCAGTTTGTTCCAGAATTATTTCTGATAATTTGATCATTATTACTGTTATTTATTATTCTTACGTTAAGGCCATTTTCTTTAAATTCGTTAACTATACGATTAATATTATCGTTATTAACGTTATTTCTAGGATTATTATATCTAGTAATTATTCGATTACTAATGGTCCTATTATTATAATTAGTTACGTTACTCCCTCTTCTTCCATTAATATAAGCAACATTATAATTATTATAATTCGAACCCCATACTACATTATTCCATGGTCTGTAAGGACGGTTCCATCCGTAATAGTGAAAAGGTCTATACCAGTCGTACCAGGACCAAGAATTATAACTGAAAGCCCAATCAGTCCAAAACCAGTGACTATGAAAATAAACATCGAATCTATTATATGGTCTCCATATTCCGTCTAACCTTGGATTATTCCAGTACCATGAATAAGGTTGATTCATAGCATATTGAGCAAAGTCCCATCTAAAATTAAAGTCAGTTCTTAACTTCCACCTTAAATCTGAAAAGGAATTTATCGTGTCTATTTTAGTTTCTTTTGCAACCGGTATAATATAATCGACCGGGTATAAAGGATCGTGATTTAATGTGGCAAGTTTATACGAAGCACATCCGTGAAGCAAAAAAATGGTAATTAAACCACCTAGAAGTCTAAATAATGAGCTTGGTAATCTTTTCATAATTTTAGTGTAGTTGGGTAACTATTATAAATAGGTTGAACCTTAGGGTTTTCTAAAGAATATAGTTTATAGATTGTTTGAAATAAATCAAAATTATAATCAATTTCATCTACTATTTTTATTTTCCAGCCCTTTCCTTGATATACTCCTTGCTTTTTAGAAGGTCCTCTTGATTGAGCTTTCAACCAAATAATACCGGTTCTATCTATTTTAATACCTTTAGTTTCTTCTAATGCTTTAGCGTATGCTGCTAACTGTAGGTCATAAGACTTATGTAAACTATTAGAAGTTTTAAGGTCTAACAGCCAAACTTCATCATCCATTTTTACTACTAAATCGGCAGTACCAGCAAATTTAAATTCATCAGAATATACAAAGTCTTCTGTGGATATTAATTCAGGTTTACAGGAACTCCAGAAATCATGAAATTTAAGAATCATTTCCCATACTATTTGAGAGTATTTAGCATTACCGTAAGCATCCATCCAAGAAATTTCTTCTCCTTTTACTAATGCTTCTGCTGCTTCATGTACTTGGGTTCCTTCTTTACCAGCTCTTCTCATAATAAGATCGGCACTATGCCCAACATCTTTAAGCCATGACTCAAAAAATTTATTTTTGGGCATATATTGGAGTATGGTAGTTACAGATGGATAGTATACTCCTTCCGATCTTTTATAAACTCTTCTATCTAAAAAATTAATTTGTTGGAGTTCAGGTTTAAAGTCCAACCTTTTTTTCTCGTTTTGTTCGAGAATGTTCATACCTTGTTTTATCATAGGTCTAATTTATGCAGCATTAGACGAGATATATCTAATTCTTCTGCTGATTGAATATAACTGGTAAAAGCTCGAAATCCCATTTCGGAAGGATCTTTATCCTCCATCTCTACTATAAAAACTCTTTTACCGTTATTTAAAAATTGTTCAGCTATTTTTAAAGCTTTTGATTTAGCGTCATTATCTAACGCAATATAAATGTCCCTCAAAGGACTTGTTATTATTTTCTTATAAAGCGAAGTAGATATATTTTTACCTAATATAGGTATAGCGTTTCTACGTATTGCCATTGCATCAAATACTCCTTCACATAAAATAATAGGAGCATTCCAATTTATTAAATTTTCAAAAAAGATTATGTCTTTGCTCGCTTCCGGGTTTTTATACTTATAGTAGTTGCCATCATAACTTCTTGCAACAAAGAAATTGAGTGTACCGGATGCAGAATAACTTGGGATAATAACTCGTCCTCCATATTCTCCAGATGTGCAGTATCCAATCCCATATTTAATAAAATCATTGTCGGAAAGTCCTCTCTCATATAAATATTTTTTTACCAAGTTAGCTATAACTGATGCACCGGAAGCGGAATATAGCGGCTGATATTCTTTCGGTAGTTCTATTATAGATAGTTGCTTATATTCTATTTGTGCTCCTCTTGGTACGTATTTAAGTATTTCATTAGCAGTATCTCTTGGTGTTTTAAGCTGTTTAAGTAATGAACGTACGGTACGCCCTTTAGTTTCACAAACCCAGCATTCCCACGGATTTTGTCCTTCTTCGTTAGTAGACATTTTAATCTCTAACTTAGGTTTATGATGATTGCAAAAGGGGCAATGAAAGGCATAATTATCTCTAGCTCTTTTATGAGATTTACCTAATATATTTTCAATAGAGCCCAGTAGGAATGTATAATCCATACGTTGTTCTGTAACTAGTTATATAATAATATAAGAAGAATTAGTCTAAATATCAACTAATTTAAGGTGTTTTTTCTGATTAACCATTATGTTTGAAGGTCTTATATCAAGCTCGTCTGGATCTATTCCGTACCTAGGAGCTTCTTTTTCAACAGCATCTACCCATTCTTCCGGAATATTACCTTTATATTTTCCTAAAACTTCCATTTGTATAATACCTAATTTTTTATCTATAACCTCAACATCGTAAATATGTGCAAAATTATTAGTTTTTTTACCTTTAAGAAGTTGTGCATGTTCAAGCTCAATTTCGTCAGTAGTGACTTTGTATACTCGGCCGTTAAGAAGATAAGCTGTACCGTAATCACCTGAACCCAATCTTACTCCTCCTTGATCTTCGATTTTATCTGTTTCTCTTTCAAAATCAGGATCGTAATATAAAATTTCTCCTAATATTACGTGGGAAAGTCTCATTACTTATAATTTGTCTGATGTAGATTAAAGTGAAATTTTATTTTTGGAAAATAATCTCTTTCTCCTGGATCACTATCGTAGTAGTTAGTTGATTGATCTTCTATAACTTCAAGTCCTTGATTCGTAAGTAAGGCTTTTGCCATTTCAAAATCGTCATGAGGTATCTCATCTCTATAAACAAACGTTATAGAACCAAAACCTTTTCCTTTTAAAGGATCATCGTCTTTTCTATCTTGATCATAAGCGTTCATATTAATATTAAGTCTATAAGCTTGACTTAATCTCCTTTTTAGTAATTTTTCAAGTTTATTTTCTTCAGCTTTAAACTCTCCGTACTCGTTTAATAGTATATTTGATAGTTTCATTTTCCTTGACCTTTATATTTCTTTTTATAATTTACGCTTCCTTTTGATCTAGATGTTTTAGTCTTGGCATGTATGCCAGGTCTCTTTTTTTTTATCTTAGCAAAAGCACCGCCTAAATATGTTCTAGCCATTTTTAACAGTCACAGCAATTGCATTGGCAAGATGTTCCACATTTACAAATTTTACAATCACATTTCATAATTTGTATATTTTAACTTTTAAATTACCAGTTCCTTTTATCAACCGGTGATATGTCTCCTTTGGTATAAATAGTTTGTTTTCTGATAATCTTTGTGGGAACTCGTTGTCTAATTGAAACTGCCAATCAGTAGTATGAAGAGCTTGAACAATCCTATCTTCTTTATCTCTGTGCCAAACAAATTCTAAAGCGGGAGTTTTAGTAGAAAACTCTCTAATAACATATTGATCTGTAACTCTTTCTTTATAAGGATTACTCATAAGTATTATATCTGACCTTGAGATGTTACCAAAATAGATCTTGTTGAACCGTATGAAGTTCCTTGACTGTTTGTAGCGAAAGCTCGAACATAGTAAGTAGTCCCACTAGGTGCAGTAATAATAGAATTGGTAGATCTAGAAGTTGTATATGACCCAGTACCTCCTGTAGGGTGTGTTTCTTTAAAGTTGTTTGAACTTATTGTTGGTGTTTGAGTAGTAGAAGAAGCAACATGTCCTCTTGCAGTTACAGTAGCCCCTCCGGTGTTACTTACAAATCCTACCATTGATAAAATACCGCTTGATAATGATACAGTTCCTGTAGCTACTGTAGGTGTAGTTACTGAGGTTTTATCATGGTCGTAGCTGTAAAATTCACTCATTGAATGAGGAGCAATTCCATCAGGTCTGTTAGAAAAACTATTAGCAGTATTAATAGTTCCGTTACCACCTGTTGACATATTTTGTAAACTAATGTTACTATAGGCTGTTAAGGCAGAGTAGTTATTATTACCAATCTCTCTCCTTATTCCTCTTAAAGATAATGCTCCTAATCCCGGTACTGCCATAATAGAAAATTTTTACCAGTATCCTGAAAAGTTTGAACTTCCGCCTAAAGACTTCCAGTATCTACCGATATTGCAAGACCAGTAACCAGCTTTAGTTTTATCTTTTTTCTGTGCACATTTATGTCTAGCAGCAAATGATGCTCTAGCACCTTTCTGTTTTAGTTTAACGGAAAGACCTGTGTCACCAAAAGATACTTTTTTAATATTACCTGTTTTTGGGTTTTTAACGTAAACGTAGAACTTTTTAGAACCTCCTCGTTTAGGTTTATTTAATTGTACTTTTTTACCTCTATACTCAGCTTCTGGTATATAATCTACAGATGCTTTAAGCATTTCAAATCCATTATAATCGAAAGTTTCGTTTTGTATTGAAACTGCCTTTCTGAATTTATCCATATTCATATTACCTCCTATAGATTCTACTAATTCTTTGATTAAATCGAAATCAATCATTTCTTCTATAGAAGCAGCCTCGTCGATAGCATTTTCATCTTCGATCATTTCATCGATTAGGTTACCGATTTCAAACATTGGATTATAGTTTGGTGATACCATAGGTAAATCCAAAGGAACTCTCATACCATTATAATCCCCATATTCACCAATATCAGTAGACTCTAATAATACTTTATCTTGATCATTAAGTTCTATTTTACCGTCTCTCCATGCTTCTCTTGCTTCTTTGAATAATTGTATAAAGGCATCAGAGCTATAACGGTAGACATGCTCAGATAACGTTAGCTTTTTATCTAAATGGTATTTTAACGACGGGTATCCTAAAATTTCTTTTATTTGTATCATATTATTTCATTTCTGGGTGGAAAAGGAATTTGATTATTTTTGCATCTTTAGCTACCTCTTTGCCATCGATTTCTATACCAATTGGATAAGGTTTAGTTTTATCATCTGCCCAATAAGCTACGTCGTAACTTTTATCTTCATTACTTGTTACTAATAATCCTCTGTTATATGTATCTTCTTCTGCTTGAAGTACAACCATTTTACCGGTTGGTAAGATCATATCACCCATTAGTTTGATATCTCCTTCATCGTATCCGTCGTCATTATAACGATTTTGTTCGAGAATTATATCAGTTAGTTTCATTTAATAAAATCTTTTCTATAAAATTTTCCTAGAACATTATCGTTAATATAAACGTCATCTTGCTCTAGTACTTCATTTATAAATAGGTATTTACATTCAAAATATGTTAATAGCTTTTTATTAGGAACGTAACATAAGATTCTTCTTTCAAAGTCCATTGGATCACCTTCCTTAAGTAATTTTAAAATGTCTTTATGAGATCCGTAGTAATCTTTCCAATCAGATTCGGTAATAACTTTCTGTTTAAGAGGTACTCTTCCTCCTATACCTTTTGCTTTTCTTTCTTCTTTTAATGCTGCTAAAGCTTTTTTACCTAATCTTTTATTACGTTCGAAGAAAAGAACTTTTTTACCGATGTATTTTTTACCTGTAGGTTTATGTTTAGTTTCATAAATGAAACCATACGTACCTTTAGGCATATCATCTATATCAGTTACGTAATATGATTTATATGTCCAACCTGGTATTGTAACCATAATCTAATAATATAAGAAATTAATTTAATAAAAACAACTATTATTCTTTTTGTTTTAAATCTTCTTCAACATTATGAGTTAAAAAACCTTCAGCAAAATAAGTATCTACATCTTCTACATCTAGTACTCCAGTTTGTATACTTTCTTCTATTCTTTCTATACTAGTTATTTCTATCCATTCTCCATCTTTGCTAAAAATTAATTCTCCTACTCTTAAATCTTCTGTTAAAGTAAACCGTATATTATTACTATTGATCAAGAATGGTTGCTCCCAAGTAGCTTTGATAAGATTGTTAATTAAGTAGTAGTGATGATATGTAGCTAATCTGTTTTCAATTACTGTTGAAGTACTTAAAGTGCCTGAAAGGTTATTACTAAACCAATTTACCCATTCTTCTTCAGTACCTAAACCATCTATATTATAAGATACAACTTCATCTCCTGCTACTATATTTTCTATAGCTTTTTTTGTACCGTCTGCCATACTAATTAAAGTACCGAAAACTAAGCATCCACCTCCTGATGAACCGCCATTGCCACTAGTTATTGGAATTTCAGCTCCGTAAAAATCATCAAAATCAATCTCTGTGTCTGCAGTATTATTAATAGTTTTACCTGATGCTTCATCTAAACCTCTAATATCAGAATCATTTATAGAGCATTGAGTTCCTGAAGTGCCTCCTGCTTCATCGTGTATATCGTCTAAAGAAATCGCTCCTGATGTTTGTAATGCCATAGTAGTTAGTTTTTAGATTCTAACTTCTTTTCTAGCTCGTTTACTTTAGCTGTTAGTTCTTTTATAGCTTCAGTAAGTACCGCTACCGTTGCAGAATAATCGATAGTTTTTACATCATTTATATCATCATCTAAATTATTAGTAGTATCAGTATAAGTTAATTCAGGAAGTTGCTTTTCAAAATCTTGTGCAATAAATCCTATGGAACTACCTTTTTCTTTATCTTTCCAATCAAATGATACTCCTTGTAAGTTTAATACTTTATCTAATGCTCCTGTAATAGGTCTTATATTTTCTTTCAACCTTATATCAGAAGAAGTAGATGTTGTAAATGCAGTAATATTATCTCTAGCAAAAATTCTATATACTATAAGATTTCTCCACCTACTACCGTTAGCTCCGAGATCGAATCCTGTAGATGTGCTAGTACTGTTTGTATTAGGTAATAAATCATCAGCTAATAGGTTTCCACCTTTAACCTGGAATATAGTTTGTTTACCTGTTATACCTGCATCTTGTCTTACAGCTTTAATATATTTGTCTGCACCTGAAACTACTTGTAATCCCCCGGCTTTTAATTCTACGAAGTTAGTAGGCAATTTAACCTGTACTTGAGTATCAAATGAACCAACTGAATCAAAAGTCTGAGATTGGTTACTTACGCTAAAGTTAGAAGTCGTATAAGAAGTAATACCTGAAGCATTAGTTGTATGGTTTCTAGCAGCAGAAGATTTTAAAAGCCATTTGTATCTCAGTTTTATAGTTCCGCTTTCCGATATAGTCAGAAGAACTTTTTTGCCGTTTTCTGCAGCTTGGTTAGATTGTGTACCAGTAGAACCTGCAAATTGTACATTATTGTTCCAACTAAATGCAGCAGTATTGTGATGTATTATTCCATTTGCTATATAATTAACATGAGGAGGAATTTTTATAGAAACTACATTTAATTCTTCTTTTACTAATTCTCTTTTAGTAACTAATTTTTTTTCTATTCCGTTTCCTGTGTCGATAAATATTTTAGTAAACCCAGGATTAACTTCATCTACTTTTAAAGCTTCGCCATTTTCAATCCAAAATTCATGACCACATGATACTTTAATTACTTTATTATCTACTTCAACTTCAAAATATTCAGCTCTGGTAGCTTTATTTACTCTACTTATTTTATCGGTAACAAATTTGTTTTTAGTATAATCCCATACTTTTAATTCATCTCCTTCTTGTAAATCTCTAGCTAATTTAGTATCACCGTTACCTAAAGTAACTAAAGAAGTTTCCTCAACAGATTGTTGTGCTTCAATAATGTCAAATGGAGTTTTAAATCCACTCCCCCCGGATCCATAACCACCGGAGCTATTACCACTTGATGTTCCTGATGCTTGACTGTAGGTATAAGCGCTTGAGTTTCCAAACTTATATGCTGATCCTAATATTACTGATCCAATTTCATTATTGGAAGAATCGAAAGCACATAAATATAAATCAGCACCTAAGAATGCTTTTACAGGAGTAATATAACCATGTGTTTGATTATTATAAGATGCATTATAAGTTGGATTAACAGTTGAACCTGATGCTGAAACTGAAGGTCTTTTAACTGTAAAGGCTGGGACGTCTAAGGTAATTTCGAACGTACCTTTAGCATCTGCTGTAAAAGTATTACTTGAAGCATCTGGGCCTTGTATAGATGCCGTAGCTAATCCTGATAAGGCACTACCTCCTACAACTCCGTATGTTGGATTAGATACCGAAGTAGTAGAAGTTAAAGTAGACCAGTTTCCTCCAGAGCTTGGTATACTCCCCATATCAACATTTGTAGTAGTATCAGCAATAGGAGTTAATTCATCTAATGGAGATATAATTACTTTTTTCTCAGCACCAGAAAACATTTGAATTTCTGGTATATTAGGTTCAAAAATTATTTCGCTATTGTCGTCTCTTAATGCATTAGTACTTTGGTCGATTATCCAATCACCTATTCTACCTGAAGTAGCGGTTATTTCACCTGTTATAGCAGCATCCTCTGCTGTCATAATACCTTCGCTATTTACCGAGAATTTAGGTGCAGCAGCAGTAGGGACACTTATATTACCTCCTATTACATTCCCACCTTCTATATTACCACCTACTATACTAGTACCTACTATCAAACTACCAGTAATACCGGAACCTTGTACTAGCCCTTGAAATTGAGCATCTCCTGATTGACTGATAAAGAAACCTTTTGAATGTATACTACCTGCAGAACTTAAAGTAATACCTACATTGGTATTAAATCCTGAAGTATTTTTAGTACCAGAGAAGATTGCATCTGAATCAATTGTCCATCCTCCAACAAAGCCATCATCGAAGTTAGCATTAACACCTGCTCCTGCGCTAAAATCAAACCAATCTAAGATAGGGTCATTCGTTACATCGAAGAATGAAGAATCTAAGTAATAGGTTGTTGTAGCACTTTGATTACTTTCTGTTCTTTTTAGCGTATTATTATGGTAATATTTTATTGTAGCTCCATCATAACATATCTTAAATACGTCCCCGTTACTTATTGAATCGTATGTCTGTATGCTATTACCGTTTTGGTAAATTTGAGAAGTCGTACCATTTATATACCAGGCATGATCTATACTTGTATAATTAGTATTAGTAGAAGGGTCAGTGTTGAGACCCATCATAAATCTTCTACTAGATGCAACATTAGTTACTCTGAATATTACTTCTGCACTTCCTGCTTGACCGTGTAGAGATTTCATTTCACCATTCCAGGAATTATCATTAGCTATTTTTCTAACTGATCTACCTACAAGTTCTAAGTTACTAGTTAAGCTTAAGTTAGCAGCTAAAATTTGTGATTCATTAATAGAAGAACTTAAAGAAGCTGTTGCACTATTTAATGCTGTTGTTGTTGCTGCATTACCCCCTGTTATATTAATATTACCTGAGATACTTAAAGTAGTTCCGTCCCAAGATAGTTTATCACCAAGAGAAAACTTACCTGTATTGTCAGCATAGAATTTAGTATCTGCATTATTATGAGTACCAGTTCCTATAAAGATTTTAGATGTACCTAAATTAATACCTCCTATAGTACCTGAAGTAGCTTTTAACAAACCTCCTTTTGTAACACTGAAAGGAGCTGAATTAAATGATGCATTTCCTAAATGTATACCTATATTAGGAGATGCCATAAATATATCATCACCCGAGCCTATTTGTAACGAACCGTCAAATCTACCAGTCGCAGCGTCTAGCGATCCTTTAAATACTGCTGCACCATAATTAGTTATTCTAAAATGTGTTGAAGTAAATGCTCCACCATCTAAATCAATAGCTGTACCTGCTGAAGTAAATGCATTACCGTTAGTATTACCTGAATGATTATTAGACTTAATAAGTCCTGTTTGAATCATATCACCAGCAATCTTAGTAGTATTACCTAAACTATGACCTCCAGCCATTGCTTGGAAAAGTACTTGTGCAGAAGTTGATGAATAAAAGAAACTAGCTCCTGGTCTTACAAATGCTTCTGTTACGCCGTTAGTTATAGAATCGTATACAAATAACGGTGTTATAAAATTACCGTCTTTAAATACTGTATATCTAGCTCCTGTAGGTAATAATCTAATTCTAATTCTAAATTGTTGGTTATCTGAGAAATCTGTATCGTCAGTCCATTGAGCATTTGTAGTACCCATTAACTGTTGCTGAGTTCTTATTTCAACACCAAATGAATCACTTGCTTTCTTTTCAAAAATACTAAACTGACCATTATCCATTACTACGGCATGAGACATTTGACCTCTTCCGAAGTTACTTGGTGTATCTCTAAATAAACCAATTGCAGTACGTGGATTCGTAGAACCTGCTACTATATCAAATTCAAATATAGGAGAGTCACTTCTGGCAAAAATTGCATCTGAGTGGAACCCTGCATCGTGTGCATCGTTATTATTATTGAATCTATTTCCTAATACCGGTGTAGTTAGAGTTGCTGTTGCTAACGCTCCTGTTCCGTTTTCTGATACGAAAGTAGAACTATCTAATGAGCCGCTAAATTGATAAGTTAATGAAGGACCTAATCCTTTATTACCAATAATTAATCTACTTCCATTCCATGCTAGACCTTGATCTCCACTTCCGCTTAAGTAGAAGTTACCCTCTTTATCCATATAGGTTAAGAACGTACCGTTGTTACCACTATGGAATCCTAATTTTTCTGAATCAAAGAATAATCCTGCTCCTGTTATACTACCTGTAATAGCAGCTAAAGCAAATCCTGGTTGGCCTGAAGGACCAAATGAATAAGAATCAGGATTAGCTAACGATGAAGTAGCATTAATAACAGTTTGTAATTCTGCTTGAGAAGCAAAATCATTTTCATTAGTTACGGTAACACTACCGGATATAGTTAAGGTTGTTCCATCCCATGATAATGCATTACCAAGAGAAAACTTACCCGTATTGTCAGTATAGAATTTAGTATCTGCATTATTATGGTTACCTGAACCTATATACATTTTAGTAGCATCTAATTCAATACCTCCGATAGAACCGTCTCTAGCTATTATACTACCATCAATTGATAAATCTGTTCCGTCCCATACTAATCCACTATTTCCACTTCCTGTTAAGAAAAATTCTCCAGAAGAAGATAAATAAGCTTTCCATTTATTAGTATCGTAATAACCTAAGTTATTTGCACTCATAAATAATCCCGTTCCACTTGGTGTAGGGTTAAAAGTAATCTTACCGGTATTATCAACTGTTCTAGTTAGAGCTGTACTTGCGTTTTGACTAGCTTGTGTTGCTGTTCCTGAAGCGGCGGTTGCTGTTTGCTGTGCTGATGCTGCTGAAGCAGAGGTTTCTGCAACTGAAGCTGATATACCTGTTGCTAATGATGCTGATAGAGAACCTGTTGCTGCATCAACTGAAGCTGTCGTAGCAGCATTTCCTCCTAATATGTTTATATCTCCTGCTATAGTTAAGGTACCACCATCCCATGCTAACTTATTAGTACCGCTTCCAGTTAAAAAGAAGTTTCCGTTATTAGACATAAAAGTAGCAAACTTACTACCGTTATAGTAACCTAAAGCTGAATCTCCTAAGTATAGACCGGCTTGTGTTGTACTAGGAGTAGATACTATTCTACCGGTACTGTCTGTAAAGGTATCTAAAGCGAATGAAGCAGATGTAGAGCTAATTAAAGCTGTTTGATCAAAGGTAGCATCTGAAGCTGTAACCCATGTTGAACCGCTAAAAATATAAAGTCTATTTGCATCATTATCATCTATCCACATATCTCCTTGTGTACGTCCTGATGTAGATGGAGCATCGTTTTGTCTAAATACTGAATTTTTTCCTGATAGTACTCCGTTAAATGAATTAGCTGTTGCAGCATGAGAAGCTGAAACTGATAGTGCTGTTGCATCTGTTGCTGCTATAGAAGCAGAAAGGGAACTAGATAAAGAGGCAGTTGCTGCATTTGTAGCTGCTAAAGCATTAGCTTCGGCAGTAGATGCTGCATTACTTCCACTTGTTACAGCATTAGCTGCAGCAGTAGCAGCAAAGTTCTGTGCTGCTGTTTGTGCTGATGCTACGGAAGATGTAGTTGCTGCATTACCGGACACTATATTAATAGATCCTTTAATAGTTAATTGTCCTCCATCCCAAGATAAGAATTGACTATCACTACCAGTTAAAAAGAAGTTACCGTTATTAGCCATATAGGTTCTCCACTGACTACCAGAATAGAATCCTAAATTAGTATCTCCTAAAAATAATCCTTCGGCTGTACCTGAAGAAGTATCAGGAGTTTGTACTAACTTACCTGTAGAGTCTGTAAATATATCTAAAGCTACTGATGATGATAAAGAAGCAGATGTAGTATTAATTAGAACTGTTTGGTCATAAGTACCATCAGGAGTTATTGCCCAAGTTGATCCGTTCCAAATTCTTACTCTATTTCCTTCATCTGATTCAATCCACATATCGCCGATAGCTGTTGCTGTTGGTGGATTTGGTGATCTAAATATAGCTGATTTACCTGATATTACGTTATTAGCAGAATCTAATCCGTCTTGTAAAGTAGCGGTAGAAGAACTAATCGATGAACTTAATGATGAAGATACATCTGTTATCGCAGCTAAAGAAGCTGATTCAGCTGCTGCTGCACTTTGAGAAGCAAAGGTTTGAGTTGCGGCATTACCTCCAGTAATATTTATACTACCTTTTATTTCTAAACTACCCGCTGAAGAATCCCAAGCAAGTTTATTACCGGCTGAACCTGTAAGGAAAAAGTCTCCTTCGTTATCCATATAAGTTGCCCATTCCCCACCTTTATAGAAACCTAAATTAGTAGAGGTCATATAAAGACCTTGAGCAGAAGCAGTTGGAGGTCTAACAGCTCTACCTGAACTGTCAGTAAATATTTTTGCATCTAAAGTATCAGCTGTGGTAGCTAAAGAGCTAGATAAAGAAGCATCTGATGACGATATTTCTGATGCTAAAGATCCTGATAGAGAAGCTGTTGCAGCATTCAACTCAGCAGTAGTTGCACCGGTACCGCCTGTTATATCTATAGCACCTTTGATATTTAAAGTACTACCGTCCCAGTAAATATAGTTGTTACCGCTAGTTGCTGTTCCTACTCTAAATTTACCATTTCCATCTATATAAACTCCTGTTCCTGATGTTGTTGTTATAGAACTTGCGTTAGTACCTGCAGTTAAAGTTCCATTATTTAAGGAACTAGAAATCATAAACGTAGGAGTATCTAACGTAAACGTTTCTGTTCTAATAACTAAGTTTCCGTCTGTAAAATTATCTAGAGATATAAAGTTATCTGATCCTCCTACTTTCCAAGCACCGTCTGTATACCAGTAGTTATTATTATTTACAAATATACCGTCGTTGAAAGCTCCTGTTGTGCCTGATACTTTTCTACCTATAGATATTTTTTGACCTGTTTCTAATCCTCCTGCTGTAGTTGCTACATGAAGTATACCTGCAATAGAACCTGTATCGGCAGTAATAGCCCCTTTAAAAAATCCATTTTCAGTATATAAACCAAATCCTGGTTCATTATTACCGTATAAGTACCCTGAGGATAATCCTGATAGGTCTCCTAATCTAGATCTTAATTCTAAGTCATAAACCCCTGATCCTGTTCTTTCTACTATGTCCATATAAGGAGTAGAAATATCTCTAGGATTAGCATTCATCATTATATACCCGGAAGATATATCTGTAGCTGGATTAAATACACCTGTTGATAATATTACTTGACCTTCGTTTAGAGGACGTGCTGCGGATACGAGGCCGCTTAAAAATTCTTTATCGGTATCTATTTTAAATATAGTATCTCCAACAGTATGTGAATCGGCAACACTATCGTGATAACCTCTAATAACTGTTAATACTTTATTATTAATAGCAGTAACTTTTAATCTTTCATTATCAATTTTGATAATATCTTGTAAGTTCAATCCGGTTGAACTAACTACTTCGATAGTAGTTTCTGATGCCGTATCTACACTCGAGGATACAGTAGTGATAGATGAAGAAACAGCAGGAGTTCCTCCAAAACCTCTCTCTACATAAATTTCTCCTGCTAATCCATCAGGGTCTATTGAACCTGTATTGTAACTTAAAGCATTGTCCTCTGAATATCTTTTCGTACCAGAAACGTATAAATACTCTACTCCGAATCCTGTATCATCTACAGTTTTTACTTTTAATATTTCTCCTGTTTCAAATCCTGATACGTTAGCTAAAGAAAGAGTAACGGCGTTAGCAGCATATGAAGAAGAACCGGCTATAATAGTTCCTTCTGCAGATCTTAATGGCTGTATAGTAGAAGCGTTAGTAACCATTAGCTGACCACCAACAACGTTAACACTTTCTTTTTCGAATACAGTAGTTTTTAATGTACCACGTATTCTCATATTTTCAAACTCAGCAGAACCGTTTCCTAAAGTATCTATTCTCCAACCTTTAACATTAGTTACAAAGTTAGATGATTCTATAGTGCCTGATGAATTAATTATTAAACCTGTTTCACCTTCAGCATAAGAACCTCCAAAGCCGGCAGCAGGAATTGATCTTATTTGATCGCCTGTTATTTCCCATCCACCAACTTTGTTACCTTGCTGACCGAATTGAGCAATGGTATTATTAGAACCGGTGCCTGCACCATCGTATATTTTTAAACCAAATAAATCTCCTGCGGCATTAGATATTTCTCCTAATCTAATTATTTCTTGCCCAGAAGGTTTAAATATAGTTAATCTTTTAGTAGAAGTATCAATATCAAAATTAGTTGTATCTAACTTAAAAGTATCTGTTTTAATATCAATACCACTTGTTGTATTGAACCTTAGGTAGTTACTAGCATCCTTGGTAAGATCCAGCGTAGGAACAGCTGCATCCATACCTAATATCAATCCAGCATCGTTAGTAGCAAAACCTGTTTTAGTTCCTGCAACTATCATTGCGTCTTCAGCGCTTCCTGATATTTTAAATTTGTTAGTAGTACCAACTTCTATAGCTGAAGAAGCTCCTAATAGTTTTACACTACCACCGCCTAATGACATAGAAGCATGTGTTGAAGATATCTCTATATTAGAAGCAGATATTTCTAATAGCTTAGTTGATATACTTACATCAGTGCCGTCAAATTTAGCAAAACTTGATGCTCCATCTCCTACATAAAATCTCGGAGTTCCACTATTATGTTGTAATTGAATACCTTGATTACCGAAAGTAGAACTCTTAATAGAAATACTTTCGTTCGTAGCATCTAACACTATATTAGATGACTTACGTATTTCTGAGTTAGTAATGGTCCATCCTGCTATAGTACCACCGCTAAATAATACTGCTGATCCTGTTATATCACCACTACCTTTTAAACTAAAATTAGATGCTGAGATAAAATGATCTGTATTAGACGCTGCTCCTGATATAAAGAAGTTAGGTGTCCCTAAAGTTAAAGGACCGTGTATAGCGTCCGGGGTTATGCCAAATCCAGCTATCAAACCAGAAGAGGCTGTTACATCTCCTTCAAGTCTAGCTCCAGAAGCGAACATATACCCGCTAGAAGAAATAGCAAAGTTAGGTCCGAAGTGTACATAATAAGGAGCTGTTGATGCAGGATCGAAGTCTATATACCATTCGTCTGAGGTTAGTCCTCCGCCTGCAGAATTTGGAGCTTTAGTTTTATCATAAAATTGACCATTGAATAGGTCAATAATCATTCTACTACCAGTAATTTGACTATCAGCTATAAAGACGTCTCCAATAGATCCACCGTTTTCTTGGAAGTCAGCAAATGCTTGACCACCAACAGGAACGTTAATCGTTACGCCATCTTTTCTTTGAAGAGATAAATTATTCTCACTAAATGAAGCAGTAAAGAAAAACGATCTAAAATTAGCATCTAATTCCTCATGAGTTAGAGGAGCTCCTTTCTCGTCTCTAAAAGTTATAGCCATTCTGTCTGTCCTTTATTATAAATACGCTCCAATTCGCTTATTAGCCCGTATACATAATATAAGCTAGAGCTAAAAATGGAGGTACGTGATGATCTGTATGTATAGTGTGGTTATGACCTCCGCCACCACCGGTAGAATTACTAGTTCCGTTTCTCCAATAAACTCTAGTATTATCATTATCACTGTCTCCACTTCCTTTATATTTAGTAGGTCCTACATAATCTACTCCACCTATAGCCCCACCAGCTCCTACTCCTACACTATGTATTTCTATAAAATAAGAATCTTTGTATGTATGAGTATGTGAAGGTATTTGAGAAGTAGTTAAAGCAGTAGTACCTGCATTACCTCCGTGATTGTGTGATATATCCCCTCCAGTTGCAACTGCGCTACCAGAAACAGTAGTTGTAGGTGTTCCTGTACTATTACTTGCTCCTACTACAAACTTATTTGTTAGGTCTGGTATAGTTAATCCGTTTACTGTGTTGCCGCTATTACCGTCACATAAAGTAAATCCTGAAGGTATAGCGTTCATATTACCTGACCACATTATTATACCTCCTAGTGGAATTGGTGCTGCATTAACCTGTTTAACTATTTTACTTTGTGATACTACTAAGAAATCGTAATGATCTGCAGTTGCAGCATTTCCTACTGTATTAAGAGTAACTGAACCAGATAAAGTTGAGGAGCCGCTAATATACAAGTCTGCACTACCAGATAATATTCCTCCTATAGTTCCTGTACCGTTTACTGCAAGATTACCAGAACCTGTTATATTACCATTTACATGTAACTTACCTGCAGGTGAGGATGTTCCAATACCTACATTACCGTTTGCACCGAAATGAGCAACTAATCTATCGTAGGTAGGTTCATTGCTTGCAGTTGGAGGTGCTGAAATTATTGAAAAAGAATCATTTCCTGTAGCAGACTGTACCCCTACTATTACGTGTGCATTTTGAGGACCTTCTAATATAATACCTCTTTCATTACCTACTAATAGATTATTCCCTGTATTACTTTCAATTCTTGGATTACCTGAGTCCCAAGTAAAAAGTTTTGATCTGTAAATATCCTCATGAGTTTTTCCAAAAATAATACTTCCACTTACAACGAAATCTCCCAAAGATGAATCAGATCCTTTATGTGTAATATTACCGCTACCTTTTAATCTTAAAACTTCATTACCGTTATTAGTTTCAAAAATTATATCTGCATTACTATCAGCGTGATGATTTCTAACAGTTAAGTCTTTAGTAGTACCTCCCATAGAGAAACTCGATGATACGCTACCTTGAGCGATAGCCAGTGTACTATTTTCTAACACTACTTTACCTCCATCTACTCTTAATTTTTCACCAGTTTCTAGAGAAGAGGTATTGATTGCTAAACCTACGTTTGAAGAATCATAAACTAATCCAGTTGCTCCACCGAACTGAGTTCCGTTTAATTTATATTGAAGTTCACTTACGTTTCCAGCTACTTGTACAGAGCCGGTAAAAGTATTCAAAGGAATATTTACTACCCCGGCAGATTGTAAAGCACTACCAGTATAGTATAGAGATAAGGAAGAAGAATCTGATGGTACAGAAGCTGAATAGAAGAAACTTTGAAAATTAATATCTAATTCTTCGTATGATAATGCAGATCCTTTATTAGTTCTTAATGTTATAGCCATGGTTAAATATCTAGTTTTACTACTACAGTTGTTTCGTTATTGTCTGATACTGGTATCGGTTGAGCCATTTTTGCTACTGCAACTAATTCACTAGCATCGTTATATAATCCTACTGTTGTAAAGTAGGGGTTAAAGTAACTTCCAGTAGCATTATCTGCTAAGGAACCGCTACTATCTTTTAATATAGAAGGGTTCGAACTGAAGTTAAATTCACTTTCCTTTACAGGACAGTGGTAATTATATGTATAAATAGGTTGAGATGATTGCCAAGTAATACTTCCGGAAAAATAGTTTGCATAGTATGCTCCTACTTGAGGATTAGTTATAACTATAAGACCGTGAGAATATATTACATTTCCTACTACTCTTTGTGGTTGAGAGGCTGAAAGGATTAAATTACCGTTACTGTCGTCTATTAATGTTGTTTTATAATCATCAAAACCCGGTATCACAAATTCTTCTACAGTTTCATTAATATATGTCTCTTCATCTTGTACATACTCGTCATCTTGTAACTCTACTGCACCACCGTATAGTGTATCTATTTCTTCAGCAAAGCTTTCTGATGCATAATTACCGGTAGCATCGCTACTAGTAAAAGCATAATTAGATGAAGAAACTGATGTAGGTGGAGATATAATAACGCTTCCTGGTTTAATATAAACTCCAAATAATTCTTGCGGTACTGATATTACTGTGAATTTTCCTTGTGCTCTTCTTTGATTAGCAGTATAAGAGCTTTGCATATAATTTTCATATGCAGAACCAGACAAATCGTTAGAGCTGGTTGTTGGCATACCTAAATCGTTATATCCAGAATAATATAAATGATTTATACTATTATAAACTAACCTTGTATAGTGTTCGTAATTAGTACCTCCTAATCTTTTATCAGCGGTACTCGGTAACCATTCACCAGAACCAGAGATTCCTATATATGTTTCTACACCGAATTCATCATGTTGACTTCCACTAACAGTGAAAGTTTTATGAGCTACATACGATGTTAAGTATGAATCTTCTTTTTTTAATTTTTTGTAAGCAGCCATTCATTAATAATCAAGTTTGATTCTTATTAAGGCTTCTTTAGTAAAGTCTTTAAGTAATGGTTTAGATAATTTAGCTACACCTAATAGATCGTTATTATCATTATAAAGACCAACAGAAGTGATATAAGCCTGTGGGTTATTCACCATAGAGTTATGTCTTAACTCCCCTGAACCTGTAATATTAGAAGGGTTATTGGAGTAATTAAACTCACTATTTCTAACTCTTACAAATACATAATTAGAAGATATAGTTTCTTCTGAATTCAATTTAAATGATTGTGCTGAGCCGTGATTTAAAGCTCCAAATAATATTCCATTGTTAGCACCATTATTATCAGCTGAACCTGTAGTAAAGGATAAACTCGTTAAGTGGTTATCTAATGCTTGTCCGTTAAGTAGTATAACGCCGATATCTGGTAAGAATTTACCAAATGAACCTGCATAGCTATTTGCAGTTGAATATCCGTTACCTCCGTCAAATGATACTCCATTAGATCCAGATATAATTTCATATACTCTTCCTGCATCACTATATGCAACTGTGGATATTTGACCACTGTTGTCTGTTAATTCTATAGTTTGAGAACCAGCATGTAGTTTTAAATTAAAAGTACCTGGCATTAATTTTTCTTTATATCTGGCTCTATCAACAGAAATTGCAAAAAATCCTTTAGTAGAAGGCAATCCTCCAAAAAGAATATCTTGTTCCTCATCGCCTATAACTAACGATCTATATTGACCGTATATAGTTGAAGAAGGTGATTTACCTGCAACGTTTGAATTAAATGGACTAGAACCAACTCCTGAACTGTTAGCATAAGCAATAGAAAACTGTACAGCAGAGTTAGATAAATCTGAACCTGTTTGATATACATTTAAGTAGTAGTCTCCACTTGTTGCTGACTCTTGTGTAGAGGAAGTAAAAAATGCAGAGAGTTCATACGTATCAGTACTCCATACGGTAGATGATATAGAATCTGAGCTTACAATTACGTCTTCGTTATCGAATGGTTTAAATGACATATCTTATTAATTTATTTTAGTTACGTTAATTGGAATCGTTACTCTAGCACCACTATCTCTACCAATAATAGTGATTGTACTTGTTAAAGAAGTACTAGAAGATCCGTACAACGTGTTAATAGTTGTTCCTGTTAAATTGATTGAAGTACCAATTACTGTTTTAGATACGTTAGTACCTAAAGTAGTAGTAGCATTTAGTCTTTCAGCATCTGCTGTGTTGATACCTACACCTGTAAAGTTAGAAAGCAATCTTACGTCTGCTATAGTTACGGTATACCCACTTGATTCAAATGCTTGAGAAGTTCCTAAAAAGTTCAATGTTTGAGGAGTAATAGTTAATGAAGCTCCTTGCTTCAGAGTGATAGATGCATATCCTGCTTCTATTATAGGTAGTTTAGCAGTACCTCTTGGTAAGGTAGCTAATTTGTATTTCATTACTTGAGTTTCATCAGGAAATGCTTCTAACAATGGCATGTTTTCGATTGCCTCACCGTAATATGCAGAACCAGATGGGTGCGTAGTATTATACAGTGTATAGTCTATTTCATCATCTGCTAATGCAAACTGGGTGATACGAAAAGATCCATCTCCTCTCGCTAGTAGCTCTCTTCCTTTTTTGGTCAAGATTGCGTCGACTGTTACGACTGAGTTATTTAAGTATCCCATTTTCTAACTTTTTTATTTATTATAAATATATTGTTTTATACTTTTATTGTTGTTATGCTGGACAAGTAAACGAAGAAACAACAAATCCTCTGTCACCTGTATTAATTAATGTTCTATTATCTTTTATCCATATACGTTTATTTGAAACAGAAAGTATTCTATTGCCTTCTATTTTAAATATTTGAGTACCTGAGAATCTACTTACTACGGTTTGATCACCGAACGATGCTTGTGCTGTAGTTCCTAAAAACGCTCTACTAACTATTATTTCTTTAATATTAAGTTGAGTAGTGGTTAAACCTATGAAAGTTCTAGTTACATTAAGTATATTTAGTACTTGAACAGTTTCTTGATTACTACCTGAGGTTAAGGTTAAGAGTTCTCCTACTTCTAAAGTAGCTAAGTTTTGAGGTAATCCTCTTAATAAGAAAGAATTATCGCTATTAGAAGAAATTATATTTTGAGCAGTATTACCTGCGGTTGAATTATAAAGTGCACTACTTGTTATAGTTCCTACTTCAGAACTTAAAACTCCTGGTAGCTCTCCAGAGCCTATGAATAAATAATCTTCTAATTCACCTCGATCTGATAAGCTCTGACCACATATAAAAGATGAAGTTTCCTCTAACCTGTACTCTTTACCTTGAAATGTAGTAGCACTTAAAGCAGGATCTATACCCCCATAATCTGCTGAGTTAGTCTTAGTACCGTTATATCTTGCATTGGTTAACCCTGTGTCTGTATAACTTGAATCTTGTACTAAGGCAGGTGCTGCATAAGGAACTTGATCATTAAAGTATTGGCTTACGGTTAAAAAGTTTTCTAAAGCAAGTTCGTTACTAGTAAAGAAAGGTCTAAAAGTTATAGTTTGTCTTAAGCTTGTATTAAATGAAATAATTTCAGTTTCTTGTTTTATTCTTACAAATACATTACCTGATGTAAAGCTACCTGAAGTTATAGATAACTGTAAAGGATTATAAGTAAAGTTTAAATCTCTATCAGTATAAGTTTGAGTTGCTAACGTATGAGTAGTTCTATGACTATTAGCATTATTAAAATTCGCATTATCATCTACCTGAATGATTAATGAAGAAGTAGCATGTAGTGTATATGCTGAATTATCGTATGCAGTTTCAGGAACGCTTATAACTGATTTTTGAGGAAAACCTAATACTCTTTCTAAATCGAATTGTAAAACTCTCAATTCTAAGTCTCTATTATTGAAAAAGCTTTGTACAGAAGAAGTAAGTGCTCCATGTATTGCATTATTAGTAGTATTATAGTCGCTTTCTTCTATAAAAGGAGTTATACCTCCAGTAGCTAATTCATAGTTCATAGTAAATACCTGTTCTCCAACTCCTGCAATTGCATTAAAGTTGTTTGGTCTTACTTGTCCGCTACTTCTATCAACATCAAATCTTAAGAAATTACTTTCGGGGTTTTCAGCGTTAGATAATACTGCGTTATAATTGTTGTAGAAGAAAGGCTCTGTTAGGTAAGGAGATATAGCAATGTTAGCGTTGTTACTAGCAGATACTGAGTTAATAATTTTATTATCTACATCTAAAAAGAAGTATCCACTTTTTTCGTTTATATCTAAAATATCTAACGATACATTACCAGAACCGGTTAAAGGTAGGGTAATTTTGCTTAATTCATTTAAAGATAAGGCAATGTTGTCCCCATCTATATCTGTATTAGATACATTGATAGCTTTAATTTGCTGTTGACCATTAATGTCTTTATGCAAAACTGTAATGGTTCCGCTTGCTGGGGCTGTGTTAGAAAATACTCCTTGTCCTGGCATCTTTTACTTTATTATAAATATAGTTTTAGTATTTTTATTGAACATTTGATGAGTTCTGTTGATCTTGCATAAATTTAACATTGTGAGATAAAATATCATTAGATACATAAGTAAATGCATTTTCTACAGATATCTTTAATACCTCACCATCGCTATAGTCTTCGTACTTTATAAATTCATTTCCTGATAGTATATCTCCTTCTTCTAATAAATTAGCTGCAATATATTCATCTTTATTATCTACATAAAATCTATGATTTGGTGAAACTACAATTTCTTTATCTCCTGCAAATACTTTTATTCTAGTGCTATGTAGAGATTTTTTTTCATTAACTCTAGCATTAACCCATTCTAAAGAAGTCTCTTGTTGAGTTCTTATTTCATCTCCTACTGCTAATAAACCTGCTTTTTTAGTAGTTCCGTCTGCCATTAATATCATAACATTAGGTGCGACACAACCTCCACCACCTCCACTTGATGTTGTTCCATTTTGAGTAATAATATGTGTATCTAGTATTGTATTTCCTGTCTTTAAAAATAGCTGAACTGATCTAGAGGACGTAGAACTGTTGTTTCCAAAATATAATGTAAATGAACCATTACCTGTACCTGTACCATTGGTTAAAGTAACCCAGGTTTGATTTTTAGTTATATTCCAACTTAACGATTGAGGTGTTGTACTTACGCCAAGGTACACAAACCCTGATGATGAGGATTTAGCTGTACCTCCGGATATTAGACCTGTTTGTACGTTCATTACCAATGAATCTGTAACCTGATTTCCGGTGTTACCTGCTTGATCTACAGCTTGTGCAGTTACTGAAACTGTACCGTTAGGTAAGCCGTGAGCAAAATAAGTTATTGCTAAAGTAGCGGTTGCTGTATGTGTGTTTAAGTTATTAAATGCTATAGCAGTTGAATAAGGAGTTCCTCCTCCTGTGCTCTGTAAAGTTAAGTTTATAGTTCCTCTTTCATTATTAGGTACTCCAGAAACTTTAACATACAAAGTACCCGTAGAGTTTGTAGTTTCTCCAATAGAGTATGTACTGTTAGTAAATTCTACACTGCTTAAGTTAGGTACTGAAGTATCTAATAAACTTGCAGTTAAAGTATTAGTATCTGTAGCTGTTACACCTCCTTTATTAGTAGCAAATGAACCAGCATTATTATTAGCATCTTTTAAGAATACATCTAGTAAAACATTTGAACCGTCTGGTATAGAAGAAACGTCTATAGTAGCTGATTGAGTAGTAGCGTTTGTAATTGTTCCTGTAGCGTTAACTTTATCACTCCCTATAGATGCTGTAGCGTGATATGATGCACCTAATTCACCATCGTATATATAAAATGCTGCTGCTGTTTTATTAGTTGAGTTTATAACAGTTCCAGTACCAAGATTCCAGGTTGCTGTGTATCCAGCTGGTGCAGTAGAGTCGAATTTGCTACAATCTGCTACTTCTAATACTTTTCCTTGATCAGCACCTTGTCCTGTTCCTCCTACTCTAATGCTATGGCCATTAGGCATTTTATACCATTTAGCAGCTGCATTACCTCCAAATGTAGAGTTACCTGCAATATCGAGGTAAATGAAAGTTCCTACTGTATTAGGAAAAGATCCGGTATCGTCGTGATAGTATGTAGCAGTACTGTTATTAGTAGCACACGATGCAGTTCCATCGTTTGCTGCTGTAGGATCCATTTGAAATGCTGTATATATTGCATCTTCGCCTTCATCGACAAAAACTATATCGTAATTTAAACTTGGAACGTTTACTTGTTTAAATAAGTTAGTTGGGTTGAGTTCTCCGTCAGTTATTTCTATATAACTACCACTCAATTCTCCAGTTAGTTTTGGAGACTCATCTTCAGTCCATTTAATTACTGAACCTGATTTAGTTCTAATATCTTCTCTGTATATCGTGGTTTTTTCTCCTGGTTTAACAGTATTTAGAGTTTTAGTATAGTTAACAAAGTAACTTAATACGTCTGTATCAGCTTCCATTGTAGCTGCTGCAATAATTACATCATTAGCTAAAGGTGTAAAAGAAGAAGATATAGTACCTACATTATCTCGTACTACCCAGCTATTCTGTCCATGAGGACTATAATCTATAGGAACGATATGAGGATGAGCTGCATCTAATTGACCTGAACCTCCTTGTCCATTATTTATTCCAAATCTATTAGCAGCTGATTCAGAAGTAAACATTAAATAAAAATCTAGGTCTGTTGAGGTTGTACCTTCGTATGGAGTATATATAGTACCGTAAAAATGGTTATCTGGAAATGTATAAACTGTACCGTCTGGATGATAAAATTCAGTACCTCTAACAACTATTTCTCCAGGGTTAGCTGTTGTAGGGTTTGAAAAATCTACTTGAAAAGTAAAGTTACTTATACCTCCTACTTTTTGAGGCCAGTAAGCTTCTATATCTTTTAGTTTTTTTAAATTCTTTTTACCTACTTGGTAGCTTCCTCCGTCTGATCCTGTAACAAATGCTGTGTCTATGCTTCCGGTATATTCAGGCTTCGTACCAGACATTTCAGGAGTTTTTGCTTTCGACCTATCTAATGCATGAGGTTTTATAATTATACCTGAATCAAGAGTTGAGGATGCAGGAACAAAGTCTTTAATCATTTTGAATAAAACATTATCGAAAAATTTTAATGATCTTACAAAATCATTTAGTTGTACTCGATCAATGTTTATTAAAATACCTTCTGTAAACTTATTTAATTCGTTATAAGAACCTTTGTTAGAATCTCTAGGATCTCCTAAATAATCATCTATATCAAATGTAGATGAAAGTTGAGTTTTAATGTAATCGTTAATTAAATCAGCCGGTGAAAAACCAACTTCTAATCTATGGATATCTTTTATTCTATCATTTTCTTTTTTCTGAATAGATTTATTAGATGTTAGTACCTTACCAACAGACCCGCTTGCTCTAGTTTCTACTCTTATTTTTTCTACTGAGGATTTTTCTTCAGCAAAGCCAAGAAATTTAGATTTACCTATTATATCTCCTCCGTACTGTTTAACAGTAAGAAAACTAGAAGGAATTCCAAAACAGTTTATTAATGCTCTTAAACCTCTTTCAGTTCCTTTAGTTTTAAGTAAATAAGGTAAGTTATGGTATATCCTTTTATAAACTTCTCCTTCATAATCTTTTCTAGAAATAGGTTGAGCGTCCGAAGGTATTCCGGGGACCTGTAAAAAAGTATTTACTACTTCTTCTGAGCTTCCACTGTCGTAAGTATCAGCTATTAAATAATTGAATAAATCGTTAGAACCTTCTGCAGAGTTGTATAATTTAGTTCCAAAGCTCTTAAGTACGTCTCTAACTAAATCTTTAGATATACCAACATTAAGCCTATTGTCATTATCATACTTATCAGTAACAGCTCTAGAGTATATCCATAGGTTATCAAAGTGTTGACCTATCATATGAACGAATAAGATAGCACTGTTATTCTTTGTGTCTTCTGCTATATAAGAAGGTATAGCATTAGTTAATACATCGTAGTTAGAAGTATCGTAGATAGACGCAGAAGTTAGTTGATTTGCATACCAGCTTATACCTTCAGATGATGTAGTATGTAAATTTATATGAGGTTTGACAGTTGTAGACTTAGGCCATGCGTTAGATCCGCTTTCATAATAAAGGTATCTTTCATAATGATCAAAATTATCTATTACTCCTTTTATTAATCTATCGTATCTAGCTTCGCTACCAGAAGCTTGTGAGGTGTTGCTAAGCTGGTCTTTGCTTCCTTGATAAGTTTGTATAAGTTGAACCTTATATTTAAAGTTTTTAAGTCTTTCTTGAGCAGATGAAAAATTTATAAAGTTAGAATAGTCAGAGTAATCTATGTTTATATCAACACTTTTTTCACTTAGGTAACTAAATATTTCTCTGTTAGAATTTAAATTAGCATAACTAAAAAGCTCATCATAATTAAAATACTCTGTAGGAGAAGAATCGTCTGTATCTAATTCTATATTAAAGTTAGCAGCTTTTAAGGTTGGATAAACTACTGGATCTTCTTCAATATCTACTTCTACTTCGACTACTACTGAATCGCTTATTTTTTCAACTAACTGTACTTGATTTTTTACTAAGATATTATCAGGAAGCTCTTCGTAAAGTTTTAATGCTATAGTATACTTGTCGTCAAGTTCATATATATCTACATTAGTTACTATAAAAAGATCATTATTACCGCAGTTTAACCAATACTCTTCAAAGTAAGTTTGAGAAGAAATATTTTCTTTTATCTCTTCGGTCTTATTAATTAACCTGTTAATGTCTAATTTTTCAGTATATAGTAGAACTTCTTTTCTATCTTGAGAGATAGAGTGAATATAAAACTCTTGTTTATTATTATCAAAAGTATATAAATCATTTAAAAAATGAAAAACTATTTTATGATCTACTCCTACAAATCCATTCTCAGCTGCAATTTCTTCAGGTTCTAAGGTAAAATTAGTTATAGCACCTTCAGCATCTGTTTCAACGTTTGAAGAAATATTATAATCGTATAACGAAAATATTTTTTCATTATTCACAGAATAAAAATGTGTTTCTATATAATGCTGGGAAGGGTCGTAATTTTTATTAATTTGATAGTTATCTATTAGACGCAAGTCTGCGGAAGAGTAATTTTCATTATCTTCTATAGAATCAAAATCTCTATCTATTAATGTATATGTTATATTTGCCATTTACTAACCTGTAAAATTATATCCTAAATCGTCTTCTCTTTCAGGATCTTTATATGTAATTATTCTTGTTCTAACTTTTAAATTACCATAAGAATCAATTGCGTCTTTAATTTCATTCGCTTTAAATCCACCTTGTTTAAGTTCGTCTACTAAAAAGTCTACAGTCATATCTCCTGCTTGATTTTTATTTTTAGCTATCAAAAAGTTCTTTTTAGCATTTTGACCGTACCTATAGCCTCTTCTTCTCCTAACTGAAGGGTATTCTCTTTCATCTGAATCCTCTGCAAATAACCACCAGTATCTACCTGAATATGCTCTGTTAAAGTTATTGTAAAAGCTGCCATTAAATCTAGCTCTATGTATTAATCTAGCCCATTCTCTCTTAGGGTTTTTCAAGAATCTTCTGGCATGATATAAAGTAGTATTTTTCTTATTCATCATGTCTTTGATATCTTTAACCGCTGCGGTAGTATTTGCTGATGAGGCTGCAGCAGCTGCTCTTGCTTGATTTTCTGCTGAGGTCTTAGCTGCATCTTCAGCTTTTTTAGCCGCATCTTCTGCTGCTTTTGAAGCCATTTCAGTTGCTCTATTAGCAAGAGAGTTAGCGTTTTCTAATGTAGCAATAGTAGCGTTGGCAGTTTCAAGTTGAGTTCTTAATAATTGCATTTGTTCAGCATCTGCAAAATTCAACTCTCCACCGTTAGCTAATTGAGTTTCTAATTCAAGTATCTGTCTATTTTGTTCTAGTATTTGATTTCTTAAAGAAGCTACTTCATCTAACAGAGGTTGTATACTTTCTAACTGAGCATCAATTTTATATAATTCTGAACTTCTTTCTACTAAATACTGGTGAGAATTATCTACGCCTTCTATAGGAATAGTAATATATAATTTATCGTATAGTCTAAAAAGTTCTTCGACAGTATCAGGATCAACAACAGGGTCAGGTTCTTTAAAGAATTTAAACCTATTGTCGATAGTACTGATATACTCTTTTCTATCGAAGACTGTCTTTTTTATTTCTACGTTTTTAGCCATTTCTTACTACCTTAAAAACTTCATTAGTATCTGCAATAATAGTAGAGCCGTCAACTTCAGTTTTAACTAATAACCTGTAATACCTTTCAGGTTGTAGTCCATCCATAAACATATCAAAATACATACTAGTTGCATCGTGATTGATATAAGTACCGGTACTAAAGTCTATGCACATTTCTTCGGTGTTTTCGTCTTTTAGTCCCCAGAAAGAACCAGTAGGTAAAACATGGTTATTTATGTACGCTGATGAAGTAGTAAATGTTCTAGTAGGATACTTAGGTCTACAGTGTAATCTAAATCTTTGCTTATCACCTGTGAAGTTAATATCGTTATTAGTAGTGTACTCTCCTTTATTGTTTCTAACTGATAGTGTAAATTCTGAATCTGTAATGGAAGGTAACGAACCAGTAAATAGACCAGTAGCTGTTGACTGTATTTCAATATGTGGCGGATATATAGTATTAGTATCAGCACTGAAGTATTTTAACCTAACTGATGAAGAAGCATTAAATTCATATTGATCTTCTAGTTTAAGAACAAAACCATAATCTCCTAAACTGCCGCTTCTATAGTCACTCCCAAATAAGTCGGTTACTACCATATCTAAGTCTAGATCTGAGTTTTGATTAAAAGATTGAGAAACAGAAGATGTATACCAAACACCACCTCCTTTTAAATCATCTTCGAAAGACGCAGTAACACCGGTAGAATAACTTGCTGTCATCCATTGGTCTTGTGAACCAGCTTTTCTATAAAGCCAACTACAGCCTGTAAGGTTAGCTGGTTGATCTCCATATTTTCCAGTTCCGGGATCCCAAGATTGAGATAAAGGATGTAGATTTAAATTAAATGAATAAGGTATTTCGTTAGCAGTAGCTAAGCTACCTTTAAGCCTAACAGCATAGTTTCCACTATTACTAGAAGCAGATATAGCTGCTATAGCTTGCTCTACTTCTGTTCTGTTAAATTTTATAAACGTACGTAACGTTTCACCTCCACCAGAGGTTTTATACCCTCCTACCTCTAACATTTCATCTTTACCGTGATTGGATAAAGATTTCTCTGTGGATATGAAAGTATCTTCTATCGGAAATATTTTTATTACTGCCATCTTATAATGTTGTTACTCTTCCTTGTATATCGCTATTAGGAAACTTGACTTCAAATATCATCGGATCTAAAGAAGGATATACTATGTTGTTTTTTGTTGCCCCTTTAATATCATAACTAAAAGTAGAGTAGTTACCTGCTACTTTAGGTTCTATCATTACATTTTGTACTGTCTGTACTCCTTTTACTCTGTCTAATAAAGTATATATAGTTGAAAGATTTATAGGTTGATTAATAGACCATTTGTCAATATTAAAATGCTCTTTTAATACTTCAGTACACTTTAGTATAACTTCTCTAGAGTTATAACTAGGTAATGTTATAATTTCAAATTTTACTCCAATATTAATAACAAAAGCATCTTTAATAGTACAACCATCAGTCAACGATTTAAATTGACTTAGGTAAACTTTTAAATTATTTTTTAATTCTTCTTTAGATTGAATTAGTTTTTTATTTATATCATATGCTAATACGTACAAACATACACCTAGAGGATTATAGACCTGTGAATCAGATGTTGGTATATCAGCATCAGTAGTTACAAATGCCTTAGCAATAGCTCCTAAAGTAGTTGGAAGGGTCATAGCTCTAAATGCATAATCTTGTTTAGTTACTATTCTACCCTGCTCATTAAAAGCCCTCAAAGAGTTTTGTCTGATTTCTTCTACGGTATCTCCATCTTTACCCCCTTGAGCTGCTGTTGGATTAGTAAAATCTAATGTACTTAAGAAAGCATTATCAGTAACAGCAGTATTTATAGCTTCTTGATTAACTAAAGTATTAGAGTTAATATTAGAAGACACTCCTCCTCCTTTTATGTACCTTACAGTTAAGGTAGTATTAGAAGGTGCATTACCGTATGCAGAACTAAATAAAAAGTTAGATGGATCATAAGCATAATCTGTTCTTCTAATACCTTGATTAGTCCCTCCACCTACTTTCGTAGGATCAGGTAAAAAGGTTTCATCATTTGCTGATGACATCCCGGCGCCAAACTGTATAAGTAGCTGTCCAGTAGAGTTAAATCTTGTAACAAATCTATTAGTAGCTGTTGTAGCAGATAGTACGTATGGTACTTCTCCTGCGTTATTACCTGTATTAACAGCTTCAGTAAATACAACATCTTGTCCTAAGTAAGGCACTTCAGTATATTTATTGCCATCTCCATCAGTAATATCTAAGATTCCTATAATTTTACTATCATCTATAGTAAGAGTTAAAAATTTACTAGCACTACCAACAGTAAATTGTTGAGATACTATTTCTCCAGAATGTGCTTTTACTGTTTTTTCTAATTCGTATTCAGTAGGATTTCCACTACCATCTATACTGTATATAGTAACTAGAGTAGGATCATATGAGCTTGAAAAAGAAAAATCAACTTTACTATCAAGTATAAACTTTTCGTTACCAGAAGCTAGCACTCCATTTTCGGCTACTGTTATAGCTTGATTATAGTTAGGTTCGTAATTAGAACCAGAAGCTGCAACTCTTTGAGTTACTTTAACTTCTACGTTCGATGCTGTGGTTACTCTGGGTTTATATCCCATCATATAAGCCATAGCATATAAATTACCAGGATCTTGTGCGTACTGTAAGAATGTTTCCTGTAATTGAGAGTCTTGATAAAAAGATAAGATATCTCCTACATAGGCAGACATTTCTACAAACATCATACCGGGTGAGGTAGGTGAAAAATCATTATATGAATCAGGAAAGTAGTTTTTAGCTAACTCTACTAACTGTCCTCTCAAACTAGAGAAGTCTTTATCTGTATATTGTATTTTAATATCTTGAGCCATTATTGTTCAAAATTTATAGTTATTTCGTCTTCTACTTGTGTATCGACTAGCTTAAAGTTTAATGAAAAACTAATCAAGTTAGAATCTGCTTCACCTACTAAGTTAAGGTTTAATATTTCTAATTTAGGAAAATATCGAGCTAAAGCATCTCTAATTAAAAATTCTAGATCTGTTAAATTATCTCTATTTATATTCTCAAAAATTAGATTTCTTATACCGGAACCAAAGCTAGGGTTAAAATACCTCTCTCCTTTACCAGTTAGTATGTAGTTAATAAGATTAGCTTTTATAGCTTCTTTTGTTTCAAACGTTGAATTAAATACACCCTTACCGTTAAAAGGTAAATCAATACCTACAGCTTTTCTAGGCTGTAAGTCTATAGGGTTTATTTTTTTTGCTTCAAACGCCATCTTAAACTACTTGTGTTTTCTTATTTGATAAATCTAATACTGCTTTTGCTTTATTCACAAACTCTAAATTAGAAATATCTAGTCCTGGTTGATTACCTGAATTCATGTTCATCTGATTAGCTACTGTAGAAGCCATATTTGGCATTCCAGTTACCATATCAGATGTACCAGTGAATACATTTCTATATTCTTCATTAGTCATGTTGTTAGCTGTTTGCTCTAACATTTCATCTATACTCTTTTTACCAGTCGCTACTGGATTAGTAGGAGATGGTTTTGGCATAGCTACATTTGAAGATTTAGCCTCATTAGTTGGAGTACTCGCAACTTTAACAGCTTCGTTAAGTATGTCTTGTAACTCTTCCTTAACAGCTGCTTTAACTTCTTCTCGTATAATTTTACGTAATTGATTTAGTTTCATATTAATAAATAGTTAAGTTATGGAAGTTGATTGTCTATTCTGAATTTTATTTCGTCTACTAGCACTTTTGTTGAAGAGCTAAACGATGCCGGTCCTCTCATTACTACAACTCCTCTATCATTTTCTACTTGAGCAAACCGTCTTTTTGCAAATCCAGGAGATTCTTTATCCTCTTGTATTGTAATTTTATAATTTTTATAAAAAATATTACCTTTATCATCTATTCCAGTTAAGCCAGCATTAGCAGGTAAGTTCTCTATCAACGCTAATACTTCTTGTTTTTGATCGTCTGGAAGTGCTTCTACACATTCAAATAGCTTTAAGTCTATACTTTGTAGTTTTTGTTTAACTGGATCTAGTCCGTCAAAGCTTATGTCTGTTAAATCTAAGATTGCTTGAGCATCTTTCATTAATAAGTCTACTATTTGACATGCTATATTAAGTAGTTGAGCAAATCTGTTTTGAGCTCCTACAGTAATCGAGAATATTTGACCACCGATATCTGCAGTTCCTCCTGTAGGTGGTGTTCCTATAGTAGTAGGTATAGGTATTTGTTCTAATACTAATACAGTTGCTTTAGCTGCTTGAATTGGTGGTTTCATTTGTTCAGCAAACTTTTTAACAGGTCCTATCTTTGCTTCTAACCCGTTAATCATATTAAGTAAGTTATCTCTAACTGCTAATAGTTTTTTTAATTCTTCTACTGGTGGGCAAGCTTGACCCATTAGCTTTTCTATTATTTTATTTACTTCTTCATAAACTTTAGCAATAATAAAAGCTTCTAGTTTAGCTAGGTATTGGGCTACAAATGCCGCAAGATTCGATGGAGGTATACTACACGGCATTATTCTATATAAAGTTTTTTAGATTTAAGATTACTTGTACCTTTAGGGTTAAGTTGCCTTTTTAATTGTTTAAGTACTATTTGAGATGATTTCCCTCTTAAATTGATAGTCGGTATAGCATCTCCTTTTATAGTTTTAGCTCTTCCCATAGCTTTAGCCATAGCTTGGAGTTGATCTAGTATATCTCCCAAGTATGCTTCTAATCTATGTCCAAGTACTGCTGGTTGTTTGCTTGCTCCTTCAGCTGTTCTAGCTTGAGTTCCTAAGTATATTTTATCAGCATCTATACACATATAGTCTTTTCCGTCAATATTAACTGTATCGGAGTTTAATCCTATAGAAGTACTACTTGATAATAGTATATCGTTTTTACGGGCATTTAAAACTAACCTATCAGCATTAAATAGTATTTGAGGACCTTGATACTTATTAGGTGTATCCGGTATATCGTCATAAGATAGTCTTTTATTATTAGCTAATTCTAAAGGTATTTTATGATTAGAAGTTAAAAATATAGAAGACGGGTCTTTATTAATGTCTTCTATTATATGCATAAAACCGTTTTCAGTTTCACCTTGTCCGTTACTTATTATGAATATAGGTTTGTTTTCATTTGTATTATCAGTAAATGGAGACTTAGGATGAGGTAATCCAGCAAATCTTATAGTTTGACCTAAACGGCCTTCTAATATCATATCACCAGGAAAAGGTTGCAAAGGAGCAACTTTATCGTCTGGTGTTAAGTTTTCTCCTATATTTACTTCTGGATTATCTTCAGTTCGTACTGGTATAGCATTATGATGAGGGTGGTTCCATATAGCATAAGGAGTTATATAGTAATACTTACCTTCTCCTGATCCATCATCTACTAGTCCATCTGGTCCTTTGGTCAGAAATACTATTTCGTTTTTTAAAGGAAGGAGTTTTTGATAACTACTTATAGGAAAAGCTTGACCTGTATATTCTTCTTCTCCTGTTTCAGTATTATCTAGATTAGTTTCATCTATCAACCTATAAAAAATCATACCGATACTATTAGGACCGTCGTATTGATCGTACAAAGGATGATCGCTATCTAATATAATATCGATAACTCTAGCAGGATTAGTTTTATCTCTACTTACATTATCTAAACCACTGGGTAAAGCCCCGCCGGTACGAAAATTAAAATCTATCATTACTCTTTTTCTTCAGTATCTTCACTAACGTCTTTTACTTCTCCTTGAATCTCTTCAGATTCTTGTAACAGTTCTTGTAGGTCGTCAAAATTAAACATTTCGCCATCTCCGCCTTTAGCTGTGATAGCTTCTAGTCTTTGTATTACCGTTGCTAGTTTAATTAAGTGTTCGTCATTTTTAACTCCTATCTCCATATACTCTTTAATCATAGGTACTATTAAAGTTGCATCTCCTATATTTTCTATAAGAGGTTTTAGTTCGCCTATAAGAGCTCTAACCTGAGATTTAGTTTCTTTAGAATTGTCGTAAATTTCGCTAAAAAGATCAGATAGTGATTTACCTTTAAATATTTCTTTACTACTGTCCATTATAAGTCTTTTTTAATAAATAGATTTAAACTAACTTTGTTTTAATTAGTCCTATACTATTATATTTTTCGAATAGTTTATAGTATTCGATTTTTAACTTATTTACTACTTTAGTTAGATGAGGAGTTTCACAGTCAGTCATCTCTCTTATATAAATATAAAGAGCTTTTTTCTTAAAGATATCTAAATCCTGTCTAGTTTTAAATATAGTTAAAATAGCATCTGCGATCTTCCTTTCGTTTTCTTTTGGAAATAAATCTTCTAATATTAAGTATGTTTGATTAACGTATAAATCTAAAAATATACCCAGAGAGATAGCATTATCCTCATTAGGTATAGGAGAAGGGTTGTAGCCTTCTTGCATTTCATCGAAGGTTCCTACCTTTTTTAGGTTCTTATAATTTTTATTATTATAATTAATTAACCATCTTTTAACTATAGTACCAAAGTAAGAATATGCTTTAGCGCCATTAGTAGGATCGAATTTCATTATCTTTTCCTCTAAAAGCATAGAAACTATTTCAAGTTTTAAATCTTCTATCTTATCAACATCAGTATAATAAAACTTAAAAGTATGTATAATATTCTCTGCTAACTTGTAGAAAGGGAAGTAAATGTGTTCGGTAAAGATACTATTTCTATACTCTGTATCTGTAGAGGTGTTGTATTTAACTATATACTCTTCTGTTTCTTTAGTAAAGTAATTAGCTTTGCTCTTCTTTCGTGCCATAATTCTCGGGGAGCATGTATCGGTCTAGCTCTTTTTGTACTAGTTTCATTTGTTTAAAAAAGTAACCGACCTCATCATCTGATTGAAAGACCCCTCGTTCATCAAGCTTATTAAGGTGCTTTTTAGAATCACCTATTAAATTAGAGACATTCTGAAGATATTGTGTTTGATCTATGGTAACGTCTTCGTATTTCTCTACTTTTATAAGTAAGTTTCTTATAATATAAGATAAAATAAGTATAATTCCAACTATTATTCCGGAAATTATGTATAAAGTTGTAGTTTCTATTAACATTTATAGTTTTTTTAACATATTAGTAAGTCCTTCCGACGAATTAACTCGTTTTCCTGTGGAAGACTTAGTTTTTTTAACGGTTGAGTTGGTGTTACCACCGTTTCTCTTCCAAATATCGTATTCAACCTTAGAAGCTAAGAAGTCTGCACTGTGTAGTACGTTAACTATCGATGTTCTCATCCTAGCATTAGGGTTATTAGTAAAAAAGTAAGGTTTATTAGCGTCGGAAAACACTCCATCGTGTAGTTTTATAGCTAAATACTCGTTTTTAGTTAATTCTATACCGAATTTCTGTAAAGTAAACAAAGATCTATCTGGTACTAGCATAAATTCAAGTTCTGAGTTAGGAGTATACATTTCATTTAGCTTATCTTGCCTCCATTTATCAGTCTGAGGTATATATGATGGTATATTAGGATCTCCTATCTTACCTAAATCATGAAATAAAGCAGAAAATACTAATTCTTCTTCGGTATAATCAACCGTACCGCCCATATCTTTATAAAGTTGTGATTGTTTAACGGCATATTGAACTACTCTATTAACGTGATCAACATATCCTCCGGCAAAAGCATTATGAAACCAAGTCTTACCACTAGCAGGAGCCATAATATACTCTTCTCCTAACTGTTTAATCATCTCCTTACATGAAATAGCCCTACCTCCTAAGTAGTGGTCTATTATTTTTAGGTGTTTTTCGTAATTATTACTAATTTGCTCTGCTTTTAAACTCATATTATAGTATTCCTTTTTTAATAACCTATTAATCTATATATATTTATATATTAATATAATAATTAAATAAAAATTAATATTAAATAATAATTTATATATTATATATTATCGAAGATAATAAAAATATTGCTGAATGGCAACTATTCTATTATATATTTTTC
>VMHT01160867.1_pt1 | contig 45540 bp, 49 predicted proteins | sample 4693611 | NCBI WGS metagenome assembly VMHT01 (sample SAMN12280063, study PRJNA550983) | marine metagenome | isolation source: seawater sampled from same location over 5 years 0.02-0.2 micron viral filtrate | place: USA: collected off the coast of southern California halfway between the port... ... | reverse complement strand
TTATATTTAATTTTAAATAAACAAATGCCAAATAAAAAAAAAATAAAATTTATAAAAACAAAAAAAAATAAACCCAAAAACATTAAAAATAAAAAAACTAGAAAAAAGAAAATGAAAATTAAAAGAAAATGAAAATTAAAAGAAAATGAAAATTAAAGGAAAATGAAAATTTAAAATTAAAAGAAAAAATATATTATTATTAAAATGAACTTTTTTAATAATTATAGAAATATAATTAATAATTCTTTTCAGGACCAAAATGTATATAAAAAGATAATTTCCGAAAAAGGTCTTTCGGAAATTAAATATATTAATTATACTAATGATTTTAAAGAACAACCATTTTGCCCTATAACGCAAAAAAAATTCAAAGATAATATTCTTGTTGCAAAATTACCATGTAATCATATATTTGAACCAAGCGGTATTCTATTTTGGTTAAAAAATAACAATTCGTCTTGCCCCGTATGCCGTCATCAAATGGACTATATTGAAATTAAAAATAATGTTGACATTTCAGCAAATCATAATAACACATACAGTAATAATTTTAATAATATTAATCCAATTAATGATGTTTTTCAATATACATTTGATATAAATAGCCAAAATATACCATATAATTTTAATATTAGATACAATATATTAAATCTTGACTTATCTGGTGAAAATGTATCAGATTTATCAGGCGAAGAAATATTAATTTTTAATAATAATACAGATTTATCTAATAATAATACAGATTTATCTAATAATAATACAGATTTATCTAATAATTATAATACAGATTTATCTAATAATAATAATAATAATATAGATTTATCAAATAATATATATTCTAGTGTATATAATAATACATTATTTACTAGAATAGAAAATGAAATTGTAAATACTCTTACGAATTTATATTATAGAAGACAGGAAGAACGTGATTTAGAAATGGCTTTAATGAATAGTTTACAAGATAATTAAATTTCATCAATATTGAAATCCAATTTGGCAAAACTTTTATTTGGTTGCGGAATTATTTCATTGTTTGGTTTTTCTTCTTCTTGTTGTTTTTCTTCATCAATTGTTTTTAATTTTTTTATTGTAGAAAATGCAGATTTAAAATTTATTTCTTCATTTTGTAATTCAGCGGGTAATATTTTTTTATTGAAATTTTTTAATCCCTTTAATTCTTCTATTTGACTTTTTGAATAAACATATAATAAATCCACTTTTGGTAATTTTTTTTTATTTGTTAGTTCCCATTCCCGTAAACCCACAAGAACTAATGCTCCTAAGCTAATTTGATTATCTCGTTTATTTCTACCTGAAAATTTTCCACGAATTATAAGTAATCTACTTTTTTCATCGTTGCATAATACTTCTGCCATACCATTCCCAAATAATTTTGTTATACATCCATATAATTCTTGGTCACACGTACTTTCAACCAATTTTAATTTTTCATAACTAGTTTGGACATTTTTTCTCGCCATTTTTTTATGCCTACTACCACCTTTTTTGTTTTTTACCATGTTATTAAATAATATATTATATTTTTTATATAGTTTATATATTTGATTTATTAATAATTATTAATATATTTAATACTTTCTGAAAATTCCACTTCTTGTTCAAATACATAATTTAACCAATATTGTACTCGATTTTCTTTTATTTTTTTTGTACTTTTTAATTGAGTCTCTCTACTTTGTTCATCAGGTTCATATCCATATAATTCATAAAAATCATCTAATAAATCATCGTTCATAAATATTGGATTTTTATCTTTAAAAATACATTTATATTTTATAAATCTTTCTTTCCAAATAGGCGAAAAGTTGCAATAATATTCCCAGTTATTTAATAATATATCATTTTTATTAATTGGTTTATGTGTCGTATTTAAAAAACATCCTATCATTTCATTTATTCCATATTCTCTTTTATATTTTAAAACATTATATGGGATAATTTTAGAATTATTATTCGTATCTTTAAAATATGAACCATATTGAATTTCATTGTATTTTTTAATTATCAAACGTTTATTTATTTCTTTTAATTCTAATTGAAAATAACATATTGATGTTAATATTATATGGTGTTTATTTTCATAATTAATTGTATTTAAATAATTATCAGTATCATTATTATTTAATGTAAATCCCTTTACAAACATATAAAACTTTTTTAAAATTATATATATTTGCTGTACCCTATTTGCTCGTGATAAATAATATACAATATTATTATCATTTTCTTCATATACACTTATTAAAAGTAATTCTTCTACTTCTATTAGTTCTATTTTTTCTTTTCTCAATTCATTTTTTAAATCAAATAACCATTTTCTTTCTTTTCTTATTATTTCACATGGATTTAGTGGATTTAAAAATCTTAATTCAAAGACTGTATAGTCAATCTTATCTATATTAAATAGAATATTTAATATATATATTAAATATTTTTCATTATCACTGTGTTCATTATCTTTATCCAGTGATGTTATTTGTAATTTAATGTTTTGTCTTTCATGAAGGTTTAAATTTTTCATTTTATTAACTATACAATTTTCTTCATTATTTTTTAATTTATTTATTTTACTTTCTAATAAAGGATTCGTTACTGCATAAAAATCATAATATACCTTCCAAATGGTATTATATAACATATATTCATATCCACTATAATATAGTTCAGAAGCCCAAAATAACACTTCTTTCATATCATCACTCTTTAATAAACTAGTTATAAATGATATTTTAACATCTGTTAAATGATATAAATATCTAGTTAATATTGGAGTTTCCATTTTTTTGTTTTGCATAATTATTTTAAAATATATTTTCAATTTTTTATAATATTTTAAAATAATATATGAATAACGATAAAGAAAATAATTTATGGGATAATGTTTATAAAGAAGTTGTCAAACAATATCCTAATAAAAGTATCAAATTTATAACAAAGCAAGCACTCATTATTTTTAAAAAAATTAAAAGCGAAAATCCCGAAGAATATAAACCAGTATCTATTAAAAGTTCTTCATCTAAAAAACATAAAAAGAAAAAAAAAAGAAAGACCGGTTCCTCATCTAAAAAAAGTGAAAAAAAAAGGAGAAGTTCAACAAGAAGGACTTCTTCATCTAAAAAAAGTGGAAAAAAAAAGGGAAGAACTTCTAAGAAAAAAAAAATTAAAAAAAAAACAAATTAAAAAATAAATAAATAAACAAATTTAAATATTTTTAAGTTTTTTTAACAATTCATCGTAATTTAATCTTTTTTTTGGATTAGGATGAATGCATTAAAATAATATTTCTATAAAACCTTTGTTTTTATCATTTAATAAATTTTGAAATTCTATGAATAAAATACTTAGTGAAAATATATCCCATGTTTTCCAATTTTTTATTAAATTATTTTTAACATATGGTATTGATTTATCAATAAATAAACTAACATATTTTAAACATTCATCTGAATATAATTTTTTAAAAATATTAGAACAATTAGTAAAAAAATCTGATCTCATAAACATTTTTACTATTTTCTTTGCTTCATTTTTGTTTTTTATTGTTTTTTTCATATTTATTACATAATTCATAATAATAATATCTATACACCAATATTTGTGATTTATATATCTAAAAAAATAATCTTCATAATTATTATTTTTTTTAATTTTTTTCATATCTATTGATATTCCAAAATCTATTATATATGAATGATTATTTTCTGTATTATACAAAATATTACCTTCATGAATATCAAAATGACATATATTTAAACTATTTAATTTTTTTAACAATTTTAAACATTCTGTATAATGATCCGTGGATTTTTTATATTTTAAAAAATATTTAATACTTTTACCTTTTATATATTCTTGATCTATTTTTACCAATTCCGAACCGTTTTCTATAATAGAGCAATTTGAAACATTTTTAAAACTTACATTTCTTTTTACTACACAACTTGATTTAATACCTCTTAATCCTTTAATTTTTTCTTTTTCCAATATTTTACCTATTTCTATTTCATTTTTAGAAGTTATATCATTTATCTGTATTTTTGATATTATTTTTTTATTTTTTGATTTTCCTAATTTACAAGTTAATCCCGGATAATATATACATCCATATGAACCTTCAATTATTTTTGCTGACATTTATAATATATATAAAATAATAAATTATATATATAATTATGAACAGAAATACTAGAAAAAGAAAAAAAGAAAAAAAAAATGCAAAAACTATAAAAAAAAAATATAAAAATAGAACAAAAAAAAGAGGAAAAATAGTAAAAAAAAGAAAAAAACAATCTGGTGGCATGGCATTTTTATTTCCAAATACTTGTTCTAAAAAACAAATAGAAAAAAAATATAAAGTCGTTTTTGTTAAAAATCAAATTGGCGGAGAAAATAACGAAAAAAAACTTGAAATTACACCCGAATCATGCAAAATGAAAATTAAAGATTTAGAAGCACAATATAATAAATATATTAATGAATGGAAAAAGCTTTAATTAAATTATAAAAATAAAAATAATTATATATATTAAATATAATGAAAAATAATAATGATATATTTTCTAAAATTAACGATAAAAATAATTTAGAATTTAATCAAATAGTAGGAGCAAATATTGGCGGCGGCGATACTGCTGCTGATGCTGCTGATGCTGCTGGTGCTGCTGGTGCTGCTGGTGCTGCTGGTGCTGCTGGTGCTGCTGGTGCTGCTGATGCCGGTGCTGCTGATACTGGTGCTACTGGTCATGCTGATGCTGCTGGCGCTAAACCTCCCACAGAAGGCGAAGGAAAAAATAATGAAGGCAAAAATGATGAAGGCAAAAATGATGAAGGTAAAAAAGATGAAAAAGGAAAAGACGGTGAAGGAAAAGACGGGGAAGGCAAAAAAGATGAAAAAGGAAAAGACGGGGAAGGCAAAAAAGATGGTGAAGGAAAAGATGGGGAAGGCAAAAAAGATGGTGAAGGAAAAGACGGGGAAGGAAAAGACGGTGATGGTGATACCGCTGCTACAGATAAAGATGAAAATGCAGGAGCAGTTAAAAAGGATAAAGATGCTTGCAGTATTGAAAAAATTAAAGTTAAATATAAAGTTGCACTTGTACCCGTTAAAGATGAAAAAGGGAAAGGAGTGAAAGACGGAAAAGGCAAAGATAGTGAAGAAAAACAACAGGGGGGTAATTTAATACAACCATTTTATTCTAAACCTATACAATTATATGGTGGTGGAGATGATGGATGCCAAGGAGAATTAAAACGAGAAATAGAAAAATATAAAAAAAATTTGGATGAATGGATTAAACTTTTTGAAGATTATAAAAATGGTAAAATGCCTGGTGGTCCAGGAGGTGTTGATGCTGGCGCCGTTACCCCTCAACAAGCATTATTAACACCAGAGCAACAATTAGCATTGTCACAACAACAAAAAGACCAATTAACAAAAGAACGACAAGATAAACTCATGAAAAAAGCACAAGAAGAAGGAAAGGAACTTATTATTGAAGGATTTCAATACACTATTAAAAATGATAAAGAAACTAGTGCAGGCGTATTAATGATACAAAAAGCAGAATTAATTACAATGTATCCTGCTTCTGAATATAATTATACAGAATGTTTCCCAACAGGTATATTTTTTATGAAACCAAAAAGTTCTATGAGAGGAGGAGATATGTGGAACTCTTTTAAAAGAGGTGTCCGAAGAGCTTCAGCAACTGTTACCCTAGATGACGAATCATACGATAGAATAAACAATGAAGAAAGAGAAGAAAAAAATAAAAAAAAACAAGAAAATGATGAAAGGGAAGAAGAAAAAATGTTAGAAGAAATGAATAATGATTATACACCCATTGGTAGTATAATTATCGTCACTATAAGACTTGACAAAAATACACAAAGAAGACTTCAAAGTATATACATGAGACAGCAAAATAGATTTAGCGATCTTAAGGCACAACCCATTGATATATTAAATGCAATGATGACACATAATACATTAATAATACCTGTTAAAAGACAGATCAAAAGTATTAATGCATGGTTTGGTAAAGGAAGATCCGCAATTGCTTATGATAAAGCCAATAATGAATATGTTAGTTTATTATTGAAAAATCAAACAACTTTTGAAAGATTTTATAAAAAATCTAACCAAATTAAAAAAAATAAATTTTCTAAAAATGTATTAGAAAACCAATTCTTATGGGTTTTTGATCCCGAACAACAACCACCCACTGAAGATTTAAGAAGCAGTTTTTACAGTATTACAGGATTTTCTGATGGAAACGAAGATACTTTTGATAATATAATAGAAAGAAGCAATGATAACAAATTAAAACAACAAGAAAAAAAAGAAGACGAAGTTTTTAAAGATAATGATGACGATGTTGATGATGAAGACGGTGCTGGCGAAGGAATGGGAGGAGGAGGGAGGATGAAAAACCTAAAACGCAGACTTTTTAATAAAAAAGAAACAAGAAAAAGATACGAAGAAAATGATAGAAAAAGAAATATAAGAAAAAATGAAAGAAAAGCCAAGAAATTAAAAAAAAAAGACAGAGATGTTAAAGCTTATCAAGATAAATTAGATGAAGAAGAACAAAATTTATCAAAAGATTACAATGGTATTTCAATTATCCAAGGAAATACAAATGTAGGACCAATTTATTATTTTGATTTTAAAGAACATGTTAAAAATATTATGGATATTGGTGATGAATATTTGGAAATTGATAGCGAAGAAAGTCTTAACCAATTTCATTATGGGCGATTTTATAGTGAAAATAATAATGTTAAAAATATTAGATTTTATTTCACCTTGCTATTAAAATACTATTGCGAGCAATATATATTATTTAAAAATCCAAAAAGTTCCCAAAAAGAAAATAGAAACTCCATATTTAAAATTACAAACGAATTGTCTAAAAAAGCCACCGAAATGAAAGATATTAATGATGAAATAGAAATGTACAAACAAATGCTTCAAAATCTTGATAAAATGTTTGATGAAATAGAAGAAAAAATAAGAAAAGGCGAAGTTGATAAAACGGATTTTGACGCTCTTGATAAAAAAATAAAATCTAAAATGGATACTATTACCAATGTTGAAGATAAAGTTGCTGATTCAAAAGAAAATGCAAATAAAACTCAATTTCAGAATATATCTACAGATAATACAAGTGCAATAGAAAATGCACGAGCTGAATTAAATCTAGATGGTGGTGGTGGTGATGACGATGCTAATGATAAAAAGGAACATGATTTAAGAAGAAAAATAAATGATAAAAGCAGGGATGAAGGAGAATATACAAAATTTATGGAAATTAAACCAGAAATAACAGGGGAAGTTAATAAATGTAATGAGGTAATTAGCATTCTGGAAGAAGCTGGAAAAGTCATAACCATTTTAGAAGGATATAAGGAATTTAATAATAAACCCATAAATGAATTAAAAAAATTATTTGTGAAGTTTCAAGATAAAGGTTTGCCTTATGATACAATTAAAACTGGTATAATACAAAGAAAGAAGGAATATAATGAATTAGTAGGGACTATTAATAATATAAAAAAACAGTATAGGGAATTAAATGAAAATCGGCCTGGACTCGCAAACGAAGCAGCAGGCGACGCAGTGCAACTTAGCAGAGACAAAGTCATGGAGAATTTTGAAACGAAAAAGCAAAGTAAAATAAATAATTATAATGAGTCGTTAAGAAAATTAGAAAATAAATTAAATGAATTAAATACATTAATACAAAATATTTCTAGTAATAATGCACATACTATAGAAAATAAGAATATAGATAATGAAGATATCAAAATAATAATAATAAAATTTAAAGAAAAAGCAGCAGCAGAAGCAGGAGGAGCAGAAGCAGGAGCAGCAAGAGACGTCGGTGTTTCAAAAGAGATAGATATAAAAAATCAAGATATAAATAATTATAGAAACGGTTTCAAAACAAGATCAATATGTACTGAATATAATATTAATAAAGTAATTAATTTTATAAATAATAAAGTTGAAAAACTTCCAGACTACACCCTGTTTAATAAAAAAAGTGAGTTACAGGGACAGGATAAACAAATTGAAAACTTACTACAAACAATTATAGAAATAAAAAATGCCGAAGGAGAATATACGGGATTTAAAGTAAAAATATTAAATGAAGCCAAAAGTGAATTGGAATTAAAAAAATTAACAAGTAATATAAATACTACTATAAAAGGTATTCTAGGTAGAAGCTACCCATCTTCTCCTCCTGATGAAACTAAAACAATTGAGGAATTAAAAAACGCAATTAGGGAATTAGAAAATGCAATTAATGGTTTGGCGCCTGATTCTGCTGTTGTGGATCTTTTAAAAAGTGAAACACTTCGCGAAGAAGAAATGAAAGCCGAATTAGATGAAATGAAAAAGTCTCATGAGGCGTCAGAACAAAGTATTATTGATAATATTAAGGTTTTTACAAAATCAGCAAAAGAACTGAAAGATGATATGGAAAAAACTAGAAATAACGAACTAATACAAATACAAACAGATAAATTAGAAAATATGAAAAATGAACACAAAGATGAACAAAAAGAATTACAAGAGAAAATAAATAAAAAACATCAAGATGTTTTAAAATATACTCAACGAAGTGAAATAATAAAAGCCCAAAAGGAATTAATAGAAGTTTTAATTAAGAAAAAGGAAGGTGCAAAAGGCAAGGATGGTGTTGTTGGCAAAAAAAAGGACGTAATAAATCAAAAAATATCTAAGTTGAAAAAAGACAAAAAAGCGTGCCAAGACCAAATAAAAGGGTATGAAGATAATTTGGAACAAATAGCACTACACAATCCCAAATTTAAAAAGGAATATGAAAAAATTAAGAATGAAAAAAGCAAAACTGATTTTGATAAGTTACAAGATAACTTAGCAGACAGCGAAGGAAAACTTGGTCAATTAATGAAATTACTTAAAACAAATCCAATTGATATTGAAGAAGATGAGGATGAATGTAGCGATAAAACAATTATACTTAATTTAAAATTTGCTATAAAATTTATTGCTGGCGATAAGTTTTTTGAAAAATTTGAAAAAGATAATGGTTTAAATCAACGAGGGGGTTCGAATATACCTGGGGTTAAGAAGGTGAGAGACAAATTGGAAGACAAAGCGGCAGAAAAGATACAGAAATTAGCAAGAGGCTTTATTAAACGTAATAAAATGATAATAGATATACAGACTATCAAAAATATAATGACAAATAAAAACGATGCTAAGGAAAAAGTATATCATTCAATTTTGGAAATAATGAAAAAAATTAAGCCAGAAAAACAAAGTGAATACAAGAGTAAAATTAGAAAAAAATATAAAAAAGAAATTGAAAACATGTTTAATGAACAAGTTACTGGAAAAATAATTAATAATCATTTTGTTTTTATTAATGAAGGATTTGAAAAAGAAAAAAACGACGATATAACATTTTATTTAAAAACAAACGAAGATAATAAAGTTGAAGACAGATTATTTATAAATTTAAAACATCGCATTTATAAAGAGGATGAAATAGTTAGAAATTTTTCAAAAATCAATAGTACATATAAAGTAGTTTCAGTTGATATTCACACAAAAGAATACGTATTAGAAGAAATTAAAGAATTTAAAGAAATTAAAGAAATTAAAGAAATTAAAGATAATTTTTTAAATGACGAGGAACGCGAAGTTAAATTACCAGGGAATACGAACCCTGGTTTGATTTTACATGAAGAAACAACAAATTTTTATGATTATAAAAATATAAATGAAACAATTTTATCAAGTGAAGACACAGTATTATATATAAAATCCTTTTTAACTGACACTGCTGGGATAATGAAAAAAACAGCAGCATTTTTTGCTTGGAAAATTAATAAAATTCGAGAAAATGATATTATTTATCAATATAAAATTAATGATGGATCTTTCGAAGATTGTTATAAGATGAGTGCATCCGATTTTAAAAAAAAGACATACGAAAATATAAATGTAACAGATTACACATTGACCCTTGTTACTGAAAAGAAATTAAAAGAATTACTCGAAAAAAGAACAAAGGAGGATAATGAGGCGACCCTGGTCGCTGCTCGTAGTAGTATTTCGTCGATGATAGAAGCTCAAAATAAATTAATAAAAGAAAAAACCCGGGCACAACTCAGAAACATAAGGCTGGGAAGTGAATATGAGAAAAGTGTGGAAACGCTGCGACAGCAATTAAAATCAAAACAGAAAGAACAAGAGGCTGCTAAAAATGAAGCGATTGATGCTATGAAGATAAAGAATGAAATTGAATTAGCCGCACAAACAAAAACAAGCGCTATTGAAATAGAAAACGCGAACAAGCAGGTGAGAGATGCTATTAAAAAAACCACTGATGCCAAAATTAATTTAGAAAAAAGTAAAAAAGCTACTGAACAAATCAAAAAACAATTAATAGAACAGACGGCCTCGCTCGAAGCTGAAAGAGCTAAAACTAAACCACTCAATAAGGAGGAGGATGGTGCTGGTGATGATGAGGAGGAGGAGGAGGAGTATAGTGCTGGTGATGATGAGGAGAAGGAGGGGGATGGTGCTGAGGGTGGTTCTGAGGGTGGTGCTGCTGGTGCTGATGCTGATGCTGCTGCTGATGCTGCTGTTCTTGCTGGTGCTGGTGCTGATGCTGCTGTTCTTGCTGGTTCTGCTGGTTCTGCTGCTGATGCTGGTTCTGCTGGTTCTGCTGCTGCTGCTGGTTCTGCTGGTTCTGCTGGTTCTGCTGCTGATGCAAAAGCAGAAACAGCTGAAGCAAAAGCAGATGCTAATGATAAGTTCGAGAAAAATATATACACAAAAATAAACCCGGTAATAAATATAGTAATTCAAGAATCAAAAAAGGTGCGCGACGAGTACAAGGCGCGACGGGAGAAGGAGGCGGCGACACGCATCCAGGCGCCGCAACGGCAGCAAGAGCATGAGGCGGCGGTGCGGCTGCAGGAGCTGCGGCGGCAGGCACGGTGGCAGCAAAAGCAACGGCAGCAAAAGCAACGGCAGCAAAAGCAACGGCAGCAAGAGCAGGAGGCGGCGGTGCGGCTGCAGGCGCTGCAGCGGGGGCGGGCGGGGAGGGCGGCGACGCAGCGGCAGCAAGAGCAGGCGGCGCCGCAACGGCAGCAAGAGCAGGAGGCGGCGGTGCGGCTGCAGGCGCTGCAGCGTGGCAATGTGGCGCGCAAGGCGTTGAAGAATAAGTACCAATACAGTGTGGATGACAAGGTGACATTTAACAAAATCATGAAGAACGGGGCCCCGAAGCCTATGGGGCACCCTGGACTAATAACTAACTTGCTTGATGGTTTTTCATATGAAATTAGGGTCGGTGATGAAACACATGTTGTGAAACAAGAAGATATTATAAAAATTTTTGAAGAGGATGAGGAAGCGGGGGGCGTGGGGGACCAGACGCAGGTGGATACGAAGATACAGCCAGCGGGAGACGCTCTCACAAAAGATCAATTATTAGATAGTATCAATAAATCAGCGCGGGAAGGCGTTGTCGTCGGCTCGCCAGCAAGCCAAAGGCCGGCATCATCATTATCGTCATTACCAGTGCTAGAACTCACTGAGGAACAGAGGACATCTATATTAACCCATATCCATAAAGAAGATATTATCGACCCCCTCATTCTTATCAAAATATTAAATACATTCAAGTCACACTTTAAATTTTATAAACGGACCGAAACAAAATCACACAATTCATTCAGAATAATTTGTATCCATACTAAAGGTTGTGAAAATATCGTGCAGATAATACGGGGGACTGGGGAGGCGGAGAAAATGGGAATAGCGGAATTTTTAAGAGATTATTACTTTAAACCAGGTAACAGTCTGCTATACAGGAAATCCCATCTAAAATTTTATATCAGAAAAATCAAGGATGATTTTGGTGATGAAAATATCCCCCAACCCCTGCCGGATTGGGTTAACAAAATTTTGGGGCGGAATCCTGTGGGACAATCAGGAGGAGGCCGCAATACTGTACCATTTGATGAATTTTATAAAAATTATCGTCCAGAAGATGATAGTATTAGTGGACGAACTGGTAATATTAAAACAGATGATGGAGGACAATTGATGCTTTCAGAAATAGAAAGTGGGTATAAAGTAGAAGTAATAAACAGTGAGAAAATAAGAATTATTTTGGAAGATCAAAATTTAACAAAGTTATTTGAACCAGAAATAGAAGTACAAAAACCAGCGGGCATTGGTAAAAATGGATGGTTTAGTTTTAATATGGAACCAAGGAAACTTTTAATGGCAGCAAAAAGTTATATGTTCTTGGAGTTTTATAAAGATTTGGATGGTTTTGGTGTAAATGATATTGTTTCATTTCCTTCATTTCATAAAATGTGTAAAGTTAGAAAAATCATAAAAGATCTTAAAAAATGCAAAATTATTATGCCTTCAAATTATTATGAAACTATTTTTAAAAATAAAAAAGAATCCGGAATAGGATATTTAAAGGAATACGCAATCAATTTACAAATGGAAAATACTTTACCTATTTTTATCCCAACTTGTGAATATCATGAAAAATCTGATTACAGCGAAGAAAATAAAGAAGCGGGTAATATTAAATATTTTGTTAATACGCATAAAAGAAAATTCAATGAATACTATGGAAAGGCGTTAAAAGGTAAAAAAGATGGAATATATGATTCTGTTCTTGGATATTTTATATTCGACAATAATAAAAAAATTCTAAAAATGAAAAGTAAACTTACTACTGGGTTCTATATTATATGGGATACTGATGATGAAGAACAGAATGGTGTCGTTGAATTAGATACTGTTGTAAAATATGATAAAAGTGATAAAAATAATTATATCGTATCTAAAGGAACTGGTTATAAATATTTTTCATATAAAAATTTAAAAAAACTTGGTTTGTTTATTGGTACAGGAGTTGCTATAGCCGCTGTTTTTAATCCTCCCGCCGTTGGATTGGCTTTATTCTCAGTTATAACATTGGGGGGGGCCTGGGGCGTAGGGGGTGCGACTGCAGCGGCGGCGGGTGGTATAGCACTTTCAATCTATACTAACGTAGGTCTTTCTGCAGCTGCAATTGCCGGGGCACGACGTGTGAATAAAAGTATAAATAAAAATCAAAGAATTAAAGATGCAGGTCAGTTTGGTTCAAAAGGAGGAGGTAAAACATTTAAATTTAAATCAAAAAATTTAAATGGTTCTGTTAAAAAGAGAAAAGGCGGCGGAAATAAAAAAGTCCGAAAAAAAATTAAATTTAAGAAACACACTACTTCTAAATTAAAATCAAGAAATTCAAATAGAACAGTTAAAAAGGGTGTTAGAAAACATATTTTTGTAAAACACAAAAAAATTAAATTAAAAAAACATAAAACTATGAAATTAAAATCCAAAAGTTTAAATAGAACATATAAACGAAAATAAATTTTAAATTCAACAACCCATGCTTAGTTTAATAGTTTCCCAATCTAGAAAACTAATATTTTTAATTTTCGCTTTTTTTTTTACGGTAAATTTAAATTCATTAATTTTACCCTTTTTTAAATATTTATTTGCTTTTTCACAAACTAAATCTTCTTTTGTAATTTCAGTTTTTACTTTTTTTTCTGATTTAGATGTGATAAATATATTTGCATTTGCCTTTTCGTTTTTGTTTGTTGGATTTTGTTTTTTTTCTTTTTCTTTTTCTATATTTTTAGTAATTAATTTTTTTAATTTATTATATTTTTTTTGACTTTCATAATACTTATCTATGTAAAGTTCTATGCAATCAAAAGTTAATACATATTTTCTTGCCACTACTTCCAATGTTTTATATGGGATTGCATTATCACTCCAAAATTGAAAACTATTATTATCTTGATTCCAATTCATAATAATATATCCGTCTGGTGTTTTTTCATATATGTATTTATTAATTAATGATAATTTAAATTTGGATGTTTCAGGTTCTAATTCGTTTTTTTCTTTTTCTTGTGTTTTTTCATTCGATTCTTCTTCATTATCGGAATCTTCTTCATTGCATGATTCTTCTTCATTATCGGAATCTTCATAAAATTTAGGAATTAAATAGTTCAAATGATATGGTTTATTTTCAAGAAAAATTTCTAATTCTTTCTTTGATTTTAAATACATGGGTTTCCAAATACATGAAGCAACAATAATGCTTGATATAGATAATCCAGATATAATTGTGGTAAAAAATATACAAGTATTTAGCGCGTTTGATAGGAGAAATGTCATTTGTTATAATTTAAATAATTTGTTTTTATATTTTTATATTTGTATATTTTCTATATTCTGTATATTTTCTATATTTTCTATATTTTGTATATTTTTAATATTTAAAAAAAAATAAAAAATATACATATATTAAATGGTATCTAAAACAACCATGAAATCCAGCAAAACAACTCTAACAAGAACAAAAAGCGCAAAACATAAAAAACGTGTAAACACTTATTGTGCAAATAAAGGTGAAAAAAAATGTAAAAAAATGAAACGCACACATAAATGTAGATGGGTTAAAGATAAAAATCAAGACAGAAGTTATTGCAGAAAACAAAGCAATATTACAGCAGCGACACCATTTAAAGGAAGAAAAGTTGCAAAAAGAAAAACTGCAAGTGTTAGAAGAAAAGTCGCAAGCGTTAGAAGAAAAGTCGCAAGCGTTAGAAGAAAAGTCGCAAGCGTTAGAAGAAAAACTGCAAAAGTTAGAAGAAAACCCGCGAAAAGAAAAACCGCAAGTGTTAGAAGAAAAGTCGCAAGCGTTAGAAGAAAAGTGGCGAAAAGAAAAAGTGTAAAAAGAAAAAAACCCAAAAAAAGAAAGAGAGTTAGATTTAAAAAAAGAAAAACGGCTACTTATCCATGGAAATTAAGAAAAAATGGAAAAACTGTATTTAAATTTAAAACAGTTTAATTTAAAAATTGGATTTTGTTTTTGATGAATATATATATATATATATATATATGCATTGGATTTTTTTAGGATTGTTTTTATCTGTAATTTTGGGAATATATTTTAAGATAACACAGATATATACACAAACATATTTTAAATCATTCGAATTGCGATATTTCTTTATGAGATTGATTTTGGTCTTTATTGGATTGTATTGTTTTATTTCTTTGATTTATAGTTATAATTTTTGCAAAGAAAAATCATTAAAAAAAAATGTGATTGATAAAATTTTAACTAAACAAACATTTAGTATTATTGTTCTTTTGACAATTCTATATGCTATATATTTATATCTATACGCTTCTTGCATAAAAGATGCAGGTAATTATACATTTGTTATTATGAATTTAAATATTTTATTTGTATTTTTATTGGGATATTTATTTTTTAAAGAAAAACTTACTTTTAAGACCTTGAGTGTTATTTTAATTTTTATTATATCAGGTGGATACTTATGCATTAAGCAAGAGTAACTTCTTTTCTATATTTCATTAATTCTTTAATTTGATTTGTTAAAAATGGTACATAAATTTTAATATAATTTTTGTTCTTGTTATTTGGATGCAAGCAAACAAGATATAATGATTTTATAGTTTTATTGTAATTTTTTTCAATAATGTATTTGTAAATATTAAGTTGAAACGCATAATGCCAGAAATTTGAATTTGGAATATCATATGGTTCAAGACATTCTAATGACGCTGTTTCCCATTTATTATCTTTTTTAATTTCTTTACATCTTTTCCAATCGTAAATATGTAAATCATTATTTTTATCAATGAAAACCATATCAATTGATCCGGCAAGTTTTAACTCTTTATCATATACCATCCATTCTGTTCTATATGGTTCTAATTTTAACGGTGAATTTTCTATTTCTGTATCGTGAAAATTTTCAAAGTAGGTAAATTCTACATTGTCTTCATCTACAGAAATCGGTAAATCATTATAAAATTGTTCTATCATTAAATGCATTTTTGTTCCAGCATTTGCTGAATCTGTACCATTTTTTTTCCATTCATCTTTAATTTCTTGTTTTGTTTTTCCATAATATTTGTTTTGTTTCCATCTCCAAGAACTCATCATTTTATCAATAATTTTATCTGCGTCAAAGTTGGGAAAACAAGAGTGAACAAGGGAAGTTACAGATGTAAATCCCTTTTCATTATCAATCGTATAAACATGTGTTTTTTCTTCAAACTTTACAGATTTGTCTCTTGGATGTTCGTTTTTTTTATATAAAGTATCCATTAAAACTTTTTGGAAAAGTTTTAAATCAAAAATAGATTTTGGAAAATCTATGGCAAAAATAGATTTTTGGAAAAGTTTTATTTTGGTTTGTGGTTATTAATTGAATAAATAATAATTTATAATTCAATTTATTGCTTGTATAAAAAAAATAAGTTATCTAAAAGTTTACTTTAGTTTTGCCGTAGATTTTTTGAAAATCTACTTTTCTAAAAGTTTACTTTACTTTTGATTGTAAACTTTTTCTAAAAGTTTACTTTAGTTTTGCCGTAGATTTTTTGAAAATCTACATTAGTTGACGTTTTACTTCTTGGATTTGCATACAATATTCATCCAAGGTTATGGATTCTTTTCCAAAGCCTTCCATCATAAATCGGAATACTTTAACTGGTGATTTTTGACCAATTCTGTGGGCTCGGGCAATTGCTTGGTCTTCCAATGCCGGATTCCACCATGGTGATGTGAAATATATCTGATTAAAGTGTTGAAGATTAAGTCCTTCGGATGCCGTTTGGATTTGAATAATAAGAACTTCCGGTGCAAGGAATGTTGAAATATGATTATAAGTATCTTTCGGTTGATTGTAAAAACTTTTACTAACTAATCTAAAATCCTTGTGAGATATTATGCGTTGTGTCATAATCTCTCTTTCTTGTTGTTTTGCGCGTCCGTCTATTACAGACGTGAAAATGTTTTGAGAACTTAAGATGCTTTTAATTATGTTGATTTCTTCTCTGTAATGACAGAAGATAATTTTTCTTTGAGACCTTGGTTGATTTAATATCGTATTGATTACAGAGTTAAGTTTACTTGATGTTGAAAGTGTTGTAGTTAGTAAATTGTTGTATTGTTTTTGTTCCTTTTCATTTGGTTTTTCAATTATATCTATATTAATTCCTATATTGTTATCATCATTATTGCTGTCTATGTGGTTATCGTCGTTATTGTCGTCGTTATTGTCATCGTTATTGTCATCGTTATCATTAATTTCAGATATAAATCCTTCGTTTTCTAAACTTTTGAACGATTTTTTCAAAAGTTTAGGATAAATACAAACTTGGCGCATTCGGATTAACCAAACAATTGCGCCTTTTCCAAGAAACTTAATAATCTTATTTACATTCTTTTTATTGGGTTTTGTGAATTTCATATTTGCGTGTATTTCTTCTGCCAAATTTTTCTCATCTTCTGATTCCCATTTTACTTTAATTGTTTCTTGAATCAATGGTGGGAGATTAATTTTTAATTCCTTCTTTGTTCGCTTAATCATGTGATTTCTAATAATGTTTCTAAATTCTGGTGTTAACTTTTTTTTAATATTTGCAGGGTCAGGATTCATCCCCACAACATTGCAAAGTGAGATTAAATCTTGCATTCTGTTTTGAATTGGTGTCCCCGTTACCATCCACTTTACTTTGGCCTTAATTTTCATCATATTTTTATACAACTTATTTTGATTTCTAATATGATGCGCCTCATCAGCAATCAACCTATCAAACGGTTCCTTCCTTTGAAACAACCAATCATCAGGCTTTGCCAATTGAAGAATACCATATGTTGTAATAACAATGGACGCCTTTTCTCTATCTTGCTTTGCTTTATAACAATTGCGATTGGGTCCATGGTATATAAAAGCATTATTTCCCAAATGCTTTTTTATCTCATTTTTCCATTGCGTTAAAAGAGCAAGCGGAAGGGCAACCAAAGTATGTTTGTATTCTTGAATATTACAAAGAATTAAACCAAATGAAATCATGGTTTTACCCAATCCCATTTCATCCGCAATTATTCCACCACGAATATTATCTAGTTTTGGACCATGTTTAAATGGTTTCTGCAATTCAATAGACAAGCAAAACTTCAATCCCATGATTTGATGGGGTTTTTTATCTAAATGTTTCCTTTTTTGCCAATCATTAAATTTTGCAATCTTGCTTTTCAAAACGTTTGTGTTGGAAGACATTGTGTATGATTTAATACCTATATGAAGGTGAGGTTGTGTTTTTTAGTAAATAAAAAAGTGAGTAAATTTATATTTTCAATTTTTTATTTTCTAACTCACTCTCTATATTGACCGATTTGAATATTTCCTAATAAGAAAAAATAATATTATTTGTTAATAGAATATTAAGTAAAATATTTTATATAAGGGTTTCTATTGTTTTTTTGTTGTTGTTGTTGTTGTTGTTTAATAATAATAATGAGATTTATTTGAAAAATAAATATCAAACAACTTTTTTCCCATTTTTGAAAGTCTTTTTTGCTTTTCTAATTTGGTTTCTGTTGGATTTTTTTCATTTAGAATTTTAATATAATCCTTATTTTTTTTCAAGCGTTCTTCTTTTGTCATATTATGTGTCATATTCATTGTGTTTTTTATTATATTAAATAATAATATTTTTATTTCAATTTTTAAATTTTATTTATTTTTATATTTTATATGTTTTATTTCTAATATTTTCTATATATAATGAAAATACATCCGTTATGGTTTATATGTATTTTGGTACGTCTTGGTATTATATTTCTAATTAGATCTGTAAAAAAAATATATTATAAAATTATTTCTATTATACTTTTTGGAATGGGTATTGGATTTATATACAAAGGGTTATTTGGTTCAAATAATGAAATTCAAATAAATAAAGTATTTTGGCATGAAGCAAGATTTTTGCACGGAATATTATATATTTTATCGGGATTTTACTTGTTTAAAAAAAATATAAACATGACTTCTTTGGTTTTAATATTAGATTTAATTTCCTCTATTTTATACAGAGTTATGAAAGAAAAATAATTCATTTTAATTAATTTTAATTTGTTTAATTTTTCATTTTAAGATTTATTTAAAATCCATCGTCGCTGCTATCGCTGCTATCGCTACTAATATCTCCCAAGTTAAAACCCGAAACGTCTTCTTCTTCTTCCTCCGTTTCAGGTTCGGGTTCGGGTTCGGGTTTCTTCTTTTTCTTCTTGGTTACTAGTCTGCGCTTTTTGGCCTTTTTACTATTATTTTCAGGTTCTTCGTTTGAATCTTCTTGTTTCCTTTCTTCAAGTTCATCATTATTATTTGATCCCGATGATGATACAGATGAATTATCATCGTCGTCACCATCCTTACTTTCCCCATTAGGATCATAATCCGGAGCATCAATATCAACCCATTTTCTGTAGGTGCACCATTTCTTACCCTTCTTGGCCCTTCCAGGAGGTCGCTTATGGGGACCTTTATTTCCATTAGAATCATTTTTGGCCTTAGTTGTTTTCTTTTTCTTTGTAGATTTAAATTCAAAATTAATTAGTTTCATAGCGTCTTCCAAAGAAGTTGTTTCAAAATTAACACGCTTCTTTGCCAATTCTTTAATATAACTAAGAGTTGCTTCCTCAAGCATTTTTGCCCAAGCATTCTCAACAGACCTGGGGCAATTAATCATAATTTTCTTCGCCATTTGAGGTTGTTTTTGTTTTTGCTTTTGTTAAGAACAATCAGTTTTTGGGTGGTTGATATTAGCATTGGGTTTTTTTTATTTTTCAATTTTTTTATTTCTAACTCAGCTGGGTGTTTAAAAATAAAATATAATTTAAAAAATAAAATTATTTTCAAATAAGTTTCATATTGTTTTATATATTTTTCTTATTTTTCATAATGAATTTAAATATATATTGATTATAATTTATAATGATAACCTATTATAAAAGCATTAATTTTTATCTGGAAAATGAAAAATATAAAAATTCGCCATTTCTAGAAAAAAAAAAATATAACATACATATATTTTCTCTTTGTTTAATTTTAAAACTATGGGATAAAAAACATTATCGTTCTAATAGTTTAAAAGATGATTTAATTAAAAACCTTAGAAATGTTATAATCCCTGGGACATTTATTCCACTTAGTTTTTTTTGTTATCATAAATGGTTATATATGTTTTTTTTATATGTTTTTTATCCTATTGTGTGTTTTTTATCTTTTATTATACATAGAGATACAGGTTTTGAAGAATATTTATTTTGTCCAGACACATGGTTTACATATTGGAGAATTAATTGTATTCTATCATTTTATAATTATTTGAAAACAAATAACCCACAATATATGATGGAGGATAAATTTTTCTTTTTAAAAGAAGCAGAAAAAGTTGGATTATCTGTTACACCTTATTTTAAAAAAGATTTTATTTTAAAACATAGGAACCAAGAAGGTGGGTTAGGAATTCAATATATTAAAAATGCTGAAAATAATGGATCAATAATTATTCAAGAAAAAATAAATAATAGTTTTATTTTAAATAATCTTTTGCCAAAAAACGCTGCTCTATCTACTTTTAGAGTTGTTACTTCTTCTTCTTTATCTGGAGATATTGATATTTTAACTATTCTTTGGAGAGCAGCAAGAGAAAATACTATTACAGACCATAATAATATTATTTTCAATGTAGAAAAGGATGGTTCATTTGGTTTGGGGATAAGCAATCAAAATTGGTATTCTAGAAAAAAATTTTGTCAAAAAACATTTCAAAAACATCCAGATTCAAATAAACAAATAACTGGAATTAATATTGGAAAAAAATATATTGATGAAATAAAAGAATTATGTTTAAAGGGACATGAAAAATTATTAAATAAAATTCCATTGGTTGGTTGGGATGTTGCCATTACGGAAAATGGCATTATGATTTTAGAATGTAATTTATCTTGCAATTTCTTTTGTGGAGAATTTAATAAAAAAAAATATTTTGATTTTGTTGAAGAATATTTTAAAAATTTATAAAATAGTTATTTGGTTTCTTAATTTAAATTGTTATTCGGTAGTTGTTTATGATTATAATTAAGCCTTTTACGACAATCTCTTTGAGATAATTTAAATACTTCGTTATATGCTCGTGCGGCTTGTTTTCTATTATTTTTATAATGGGCATTTTCCTTTAGATTTTCAAGAATAGGAAGCATTGATTTAAAAGTTGGAATTTTGTCAAACTCGTTTTCTTTTTTATTGATTTCTCCATGTTGAACTTCAATATCTTCAAGTTGTTTAAGTAAATCCTTCTTTCTATATTCTAAATAGTTTCTTTTCAAAGTAAAATGATTTTTCATTGCACCGCGAATTGTCTCGCAATCTACTATTTTACAATTACAATAATAATTTATATCATTGAAAAAATAATTATAAGAAATATCTGGTTTTCCATATTTGTTACAATTATTGCAAACTGGGCGAAATGTATGAATATTGAATTTTTGCTCTTTTAATTTTTTTTTTGTTTCAGCAATTGTTTGTTGTACTAGTTTTAATTTGTAATTATGATTTTTTGATTTGAAAAATTTAATATTATTTGTTTTTACAGCCCAACTTTTCCAAAAAATTCTTCCAAAATCAGACTTCGGATTATTTAATAAATTATTAAAATGCTTTGACAAAACAGTAAAATGTATTACCGTAGATTTTGGTAAAAACCAAGAAATTCGTGGCATAATTCCTTCCTGACAAAATGCTTGATAAGCATTTGCTTGGTGAATTGTTTGAAAATTGGTTTGATTCATTTTGCTTTCGTTTTAATTTGCGTATTATTATAAAAACATAAAAAAAAAAATAGTTTTCAATTTTTTAATTTCTAATTCATATTTTTATAATTGATATATTAATTAATGTTGTTGATGATATTATTGTTGTTGTAGTTGTTGATATTATTGTTGTTGTTGTTGTTGATATCATTGTTGAATCGTCTGTTATTCCTAATTGTTTGTGCTTGTAATACATAATAATATTGTGGATTATATCTTTCAAAATGATCGTATGGCATTTTATTCATAATTGTTTTACATTGGTTCTTTTGCCTCCCATGCATCATTGTATTTAATTTTTTATTTAAGAATTTTTTAAAACTATTTAAATTAATTGTACTTTTGTGATGTTTAATTTCTTTCTTTTTATTTTTAATTCTAATTTTCAAATTTACCATTTCGTTTTCCAAACGCTTTAAATCTCTTTCTAATTTAATTTCTTCGTTCGCCATTAGTGTATTTGTTACACTATTTTGGCAAAAACAGATTGGAATGTTATTTTGTAATAAACGATTTAATCTATTTTGTCTTAATTTAGACGGATAAGCCTTTCTTCCACATTTCATACAAGTTCTATTTTCGGCATACCAATAATATGAACCACGATTTGATAGTTTTTCCATTATTTTATTCCGAGGTTCAAAAATGGTTTTTTTAAATATGTCAAACTCGTAATCTATTTTTTTTGAATGTTTAAAATCGGGATATTTTAAAACTTTCAAATAATAATCTTTTATAAACATTGGATTTTTTAAAATTCTATTTATTCTTTTTGAAACACAACTAAGTTTATTTATTTCCAAAAAAGTTAAATATGAGCCAATATAAGTTGTTAATTGTTCATTAAATACACATTTAGACAAAAAGTTTAGATTATTTGTTTGCTCTTTCGTTTCTTCATTTGCTTGTTCATTTGCTTGTTTGTTTGTTTGTATAATCAATGACATGGTCAATTTTGTTTAAATTTTGGTGGGTATTGTAATTATAAAAAAAAATATATTATTTGGTTTCAATTTTTAATTTTTTAAATCATTTTAGTTATATAAAAAAATATTATTTGATTATTTGATTATTTTATTTTTAAATTTAAAATGAATAATTAATTCTTCAAATCTAGGATAAATCCGTATTCTCTTTTTAACCACCGTCTTAGTTCATGCAATTTTTTTGAATCAGTGTGAATTATATATTGATTATTCTCTTGATAATTGTCTTGATTATTGTCTTGATTATTATTTTGATTGTCAATATTATTAATTTTATTAATCGTTTTTTTATTGGTTTTATTTGTTTTATTTGCTTTTTTATTGCTTTTATGAATGGGTATTTTATTGACTTTATTATTAGATTTACTTTTAATCAAAATTCCATTTTTTGTTTCAAATAAATCAAATATGTCTGATTTATTCAACTGTTTCAAAACATAATTAAAATTGGACCTTCCTGAATGAGAGCGACTTTTTCCCATTGTTTGCAATTTGGTTCTTCTTTTTTTAATACACTAATTCATATGATTTATTCTTTTCAATTTTTTTTTTTTTAATTCATTCTCTACATAAATTTAAATTTTATAAATTATTCATTCTTAAATTATCCAAATATCGTCTTGAAAACCACATTTCAGGAATAAAATATTTACTATCAAAAAAACTCAAATGAAATGGATTGCAATTACATTTTATATAATCTATTAAGAAATATTGTTCGTGTGATGTAGAAACCTGTCTATATTCTCCACATTTTCTACAATGCACCATTTGTCTCGCACATTGTTTCCAATCTATTTTCTTATCTTTTTCATAATGAATTAACCAATGATTAATGGGTAAATTAAATAATTTAATTTCTCTATTACCATTACTTAATCTAACACTAACATTGTCTTCTATCGTTTCAAAACTATCTAGTCTTTTTACATTTTTAAAATCTTCGGTGAGGTTTTTTTTGTTCCTTTTTGCTTTTTCATGTATTAATTCCAGTTTAAATTTTTTCTTTATTAATTGTAAAATCTCATTTGGAAGTTTTGTTTTTTGAATTAACAAAAGTTTTTTATAATTTGTTTCTTCCATAGTTGGGTTTCTTTACTTTTTGGGTTACATTTGACCCCCCCGTAATTTTTATTTTCAATTTTTTTTTTTTATAATATTTTTGGACAATTATTTAAATGATTTTTAAAATATTCAAAAATATATTCATTATTACAAAAATCACATTTAACTTTCATTATTGATTTATTTAGCAAAGCTTTTTTTCCAATTGTTATAAATAATATTGATTTTCGTTTTTTATTATTTGGTTTTATATATTCATAAATTAAATCACTTAAATTTTCATTTAATTTATTAATTAAAAAATTATTATTCATATATTTTTAGTATATTATTTTAAAGTTTATTTTTTCTAAAAGTTTTATATATGCCAACAATTAGAGAAAAAATACATTATTTGGTTGAAAATAATGTAGATAATTTTACAATTGGAGAAATCATTGACACTTTTGGTAAAGATGGTTTTTTTGCTTTATTTCTCATTATTTCTTTCCCTACATCTATACCATCACCTTCATATGGATTTGGAACATCAACTATGATTGGAGGATTTTTGTGCATTTTTTTATCTATTCAATTAATTTTAGGTTTTAAAAAACCATATATGCCAGATTTTATTAGAAACATAAATGTTGATGTTTCATATTTAAGAGGTGATACATTTCTTAAAGTAGATGAATTGTTAAGAAGAATTGAAACCAATAGTGTTTCGCGATTTGGATTTTTATTTAATTTTATTTCTTTAAGGTTAATAGCATTATTTATTATTATTCCTGCAGGGTTCTTAATGTTAATACCTCTTATATTTACAAATTTGATACCATCAATGATGATTACATTTGTTAGCTTAACATATTTAATACAAGACGGTCTTTATCTTTTATTAAGTTGTACCATATCTCTGTTTTTAATATTATTTTATTTTTGCGCTTTTAAAGTTTTAATTAGTATAATTAAAAGAAATAGAAAAAAAATATATAAATTTTTAGGTATGAAATAAATGCCTTTTTGTTTTAATTTAATTCTTTTTTAATTAAATTATACACACGCCCAAATAATTCCTTTATTGCAAATACCACCATATGATTTGTCATAAAAGTCAATACAATTACCATTAAAACATTTTGTATTCTCATGAATAGTTATTGTTTTGTTTGAACGAATTAAATGAATCGTATAATCTTTCTGTGTGATAAAATTATAATCTTTATCCTCAATCAAATTTACAATAAATGGTTTTACATTTGGTGATTTTTCTTTTAATTCATTTAACTTATTTTTTAAATAATTAAATGTATCGTCTGATTTTTTTGTATCATATTTTGATTTTAGTTTTTTTTTTGCATAATATTCAAAAAATTGCAATGTGTCATTTAATTTACTAATTTTGAAATCAGTTTTAAAATTTAATTGGGTTAGAAAACGATTCCAATAAACTCTTAGATATTCGTTTACTGTTGGATCACTAATAAACGGAATAAATTTATATATACTTATAATCGCCTTTTCTTCAATCAATTCAGGTGGAGCCCATTGTACCTTTTTTATATAATGATTATTAATATTATTAAATAAATCATTTAATTCTTTATCTTGCTCTTTTGTTAAGAGAATATCACATGATTTCAAATAACTGAGAAAAGATGTATTTAATTCTTGGATAAGAACGGACATTGTTTGGTTCCTTTTTTTTAGTTCCTTTTTTTATCTTTAAATTTGATTGTTAATTTAAAATATATAAAAAAATATATTTTTCAATTTTTAATTTACTAATTCGTTTTTTTATTGCGAAGAAATTTAGCGATCCATATAATAAGTCCAATGCTCATCATTTGAATTATTTTTTGGTTTCTTCTTTTTACTAACATCGTTCATGTTTTTTTCCCTAAGTTTCAATTCCAATTCATAAATCTTCAATTCCGATTCACGAATTTTAAGTTTATAACTTTCGAGAGCTTTATTCAAATATTCATTATCTTTATTTTTTTTGAACAATTCCATTTCATAATCCAAATTCTTCTTTTCAGCCTCTTCTGCTTTGTTTTTAAACCTAATAATTTCGGATTGGATTTGACCAATGAGATTAAAACTCTTTTCGCATGGGTCATTCATTTTTTCTTTTTTTTGCTAAGTTGAGGAGGACCGAGGAAATGTTTGGGTTGTTACTTTGGAGACATGGGTATTTTATATTTTTCAATTTTTTTATTTCTAATTCATTTGGATCTTTGAAGAATTGGAAAAAAAAAGTTTAATGTTTAATATTTTGATTCTAAACTTTTTCTAAAAGTTTACTGTTTTGCCGTAGATTTTTTGAAAATCTACCTGTAGGGCGACTTGGGTTGGGCGGCTTTCTTTACTTTACGTTTGGGCTGAATTCGTTGAGGCGTTTTTGGTTTGCACCTTCGCATCGGTTGCTTGCGAGTTTTTGATTCTTGCTCTGTTCCCGATTTTGATTCCTCATCATAATCATCTTCGCTTTGATCATCAGTATTGTAATTCTCATCATATTCTTCTAGTTGAAATACATGTGGGTTACTTTCAAAGAAGTCTTTAAATTGCGATAGAGTTTCTGTTAGTTCTTCAGTTTGTTTAGTCTTTTGAATGATAGCATCCATTGCCGTAGTCAAAAGGTCCATTTTGGAATTCAATGCTTTGATACATTTACGATGCTGTTTCAAACTATCATTTGTGTCTTCAATCTCCGTTTCCAATTCATCAATCTTGTCAATGTAATATTGTTCCGAATACTGATTGCCCATGATTTAGATTTGGTTTTGTAGTTGCTTTTGCTTTGCTTTTTGATTACCGTTGTATATATTGGTCTCACCCCTTTTTTATTTTTCAATTTTTTATTTTCTAACTCAGTTGGTGTAATGGAAGAAAAAAAATTTATAATAATTATTAATATTGTATAATAAATTAAACGTATGTTTTAAAATGCGAAAGGCAAAAGCGAAGGGTAGATTTATCTTTCTTATTAATATATGCAGGGTGAAATGTGTACAAATGATTTGTTTTCTTACCAAGTGCTTCGATTTTATTATCTTCCACATCTTGAACAGAACATATTTCATTTTTAAATTTATGACCAATACTTGCTCTATAATATCCATCATCTCCTGCTTTTCTACGATTTGGTCCCCTACCATTATATTTGGGGTCCATTGTCTGAATTAAAGGTTTAAGAACAGTTGTGAAATATTCTTTAACCTCTTCGTGCGTTTTGAAAGTTTTAAATATAATCACATTATTATTTTTGCTCTTACGTACTGGAACATGCATACCCTTATACAAACCGGGGTAATTAAATGTTTTCTTATTATTGGTGTTGCATTTCCAATAAATATCAGTACACAACGGAGACAAGAGAGATTTATATTTATTAATAGTATCAATATCACTATATATTATTGTTTTTCCATTACTTTTATATCCAGTTGCCCTTCCCAACAAACCTTGGATAATAGTTGTATTATTTGGTTTCCCAGAAGTATGATTTTCATATAATACTCCCAAAAATTCTTGATTCAAAGTTATCGCACAACGACATTTACCTTTAATAAATATAAATGTATGCTTCTTTGGTTTCTTTACAAGAAGTTTTTTAATATCTACTTCTGTTTGTGAATTATATTCCTTAATTTTATAATCAAAACCATGTTTCTTCTTTAAAACATATCTAAAGTTACTTTTTATCTTTATTTGCTTTGGACCCTGATATGTTCTAATAATATGATACATTGGTGTATCAAATGACTCAATTGTTTCTTTTAATTCTTCAATGTTTTTAACAACACTTTCCGTTGGAATTTTCTTTTTATCTTTTTTTTGTTTGGATAAATCTTGAAATTGTTTTACACGACCTTGTTCATATAAATCAAAGCAACTTGTATAATTCAAACCAGGTTTTAAAGTTTTTATTAAAGAATTTGATTCCCAATCCTCGATATCTTGCAAATTTTGATCGGGTGTTGCAGAAAATTGAATTAGTTTAATATCATTTTCAAGAAGATAATCCTTATTGTAAAACCCCGATTCTTGAAAACACTTCTTTATAGACTGTTTCTCACCTGAAGCAATTTGGTTTTCGTCAATGATTATAAGAACATTCTTTTTATTTTTAATATCAGTTTGAAATTGAGTTTTCTTTTTTCCAGTTAAATCTTGTCTGTGATATACTCTTTTACGAAATTCTTTAGGTAATCTTTCCTTTGTTTGCTTTTTCCATCCAGTACTTGAAAGACCAGTTATTATATATATATTTTCAATTGGTATATCAAATACTTTAATATATTCTCTAATAGTGGCTAGCATTGTACCTGTTTTCCCCGACTGTGTTAATCCTATAACCATTAAATTTATAAGTGTTAAATTAAGTAAATTTTTAACAATATCTTTTGCTTCATTTTCTTGATTTGGATAAATTTCTTTAGTCCATTTTTTCTTTTTTAATTTTTTAAGCAGTTTATATTTTTTTTTTTTTATAGTATTTAACTCTTCTTTTGAATATTTAATTACACATCTGGATTTTGGTTCAGTTGAACAATTTGAAGAATTTTTTGACCTTATATGTTGTTCCGAAGTTTTACTTTCAACCGGTTCTTTTGAAGCATCTAAAAGACTAATAAAGTGGTCACTTTCATCGTCAGAAGAAGATTCTTCTTCTTCTTCTTCAATTCCTAATTGATTTCTTGTTTCAGGTACATCATCAGATAATTCTTCTATGTTCTCTCCTGAAGACAAATCCTCCTCTTCTGAAGAAGATGAAACCTCTTCTTCTTCTGAAGGCAAATCAGATTCATCTTCAGAATATGATAACTCTTTTGATTTTTTTTTTAACAATTGACTTTTTAATTTTTTGTTTTCTTTTTCTACATTTTCAAGTCGTTGATTTAGAATTTTAAACTCTTTTAGGATTTTTTTTATTTCAGCAGATGACATTTTTAAAGGAAAATAATTATAGATTAATTTTATAATTTTAATGATACATTTTAATATTTTCAATTTTTTATTTTCTAACTCGGTTGGTGTAATGGAAGAAAAAAAAAGTTATTAAAACTTTAAATATTTTGCAAATTTAATCTTAAACTTTTTCTAAAAGTTTACTTAGTTGGAAAATAAGGTTTCATTGCATTCAATTGTTGTTGACTGAGAGCCGTGTAACAATTTTTTCTAATTGGTAGACGGAATCTTTTGAAAACATCGTCTTCATGAACCCAATCTCCTACCATCCGTCTTTCAACAATACATGACATACCACCACCACAAGGACACGGAAATGGTTTGCATTTTTGTTTTTGATTTGTGTTTGTGTTTCCTTGTTGATTCATTTTTTATTATTACTTAAACTGCGCCCGGGATTAGTGTTTGTTAATATTGATTGTTGAGTTTTTATTTTTCAATTTTTTTTTTTCTAAGTCAATTGGTGTGTTTTTATTTTTGTTTTCTTTTTGTTTTATTTGATTTCTTTTTTATTGATTTTTTCTTTTTTCTTTTGCGTGTATTATTTAATTTGCGTGTATTAGTTGATTTAAACTTGGGTATTTTATCAATATTTAATTTTTTTATATCCTTAATTTTATTTTTGTATTTTTTATACAATGATTTATGCATAAATAGTTTTTCACTAGAATAAAAGCGTTTATTCATTTTATTGTATTTTGTTCTATTTGTTTTTAATAGGGTTCTTCTCTTTTTTTTTTCCCAAATACAAATAAAATCTTTAGGTGCCTTTTCTTCTGAAATTAATACTATATTGTTTTTTGACCATTTACGCATTATTTTCCAAAATTTATCATGATTAAAAGGTTTTATGCCATGATATTTAGTCTTTCCAATATAGGGAGGATCACAATATATTAACATTGATTTAGGATTATATTTATCATAACTTTTATTTTTAAAAACAATATTTTTTTTCTGTATCATTGGTTTTATTTTGTTTATTGATTTTATTGCTTCCTTGCGAAAATCTCTTTTGTTTTGTTTATCATATTTTTGAGCGTTTGCAATAAAAAAAATACCGCCAAAACTACAACCAAACCCTACAAAAGCCTTCGTTGCGTTTGGACTTTTTAGTTTTCTTGCTTTTTCCCATGCTGCATCCGTTATCTTATATTTTGGTGGAATAAAATTATCATTTTTTACTTCTTTCCATAATTTTATTAAATCCGGATGAATGTCCGAACCAATTACTTTTTTATAATTTGACATGTGTTTAAATACACCCAATGAACCACAAAAAGGTTCTAAATACCCTTTTACATCATCGGGAGAAGCCAAATGATATAAAATGTTTGCTATATATCTTCCATTTTGGTGTTTACCACCAAGATATTTCATTATACATTTAATCTAGATTATTAAATCTTTTTATTTTCTTTGGTGTTGAAAAAGCTAATATCTATAACCATAATAATAATCAGTAATGAACTTCTTAGTTTTGATTTTTGGTTTTGCTTTATTTTTTGGAACCAAACGCTTCAAATAATCATAATGGACAATTAAACTATGTGCAAAATAAGGAGAATAAATCGCATTAATAATTTTCTTTTGATGATGACAGCAATATATATTCATCGTTGATGTTTTCTTACAAACCCTATTGCTTTTTGTAATAGCCAAACACCTTCGGCGCATTGGTAGTGGGAGTTTCAGTAGAAAAGACAAAACACGCCATTGAATATCATCGGGAATTGAACGAGGAAGAACACTTTTAGACATTGTTTTTCGTTTCTGCTTCTGTGAATTTGGGGTTTTGTTTTAGTTGCTATATGTTAATTATATTAATTTTAAATATTTTCAATTTTTTATTTTTTAATTCAATCCTTTGTTAATAAAAAAATATAAATTTGAAAAAAAATATTACTATTGATTTTCTGAAGAGTGTCTAAATACATTAGGGAGCTTTGGAAAAGTAGGACTTAACGCCTAATCGTTTTCAAATGTCTCGTAAATTCATTCCAGTCCTTAAAATCTTTCTTTTCTTTCATTTTTTCTTTTTCATGTTTTACATAGTTTGTGAAATCAGACCAATCGTTGAAATTTGTCCGAACAGTCAAATTGTACTTTCGTTTTTTCTTAAAACTATTAATTGAATCTTTAGACGCCTTCCTTTTTTTTGCCCTTTTCATGTGATAAAGATTTGTTTCCAAAGCATTGTAATAATCATTTAATGATGATTGCGCCCTTTTTACAGCGAATTTGGTCGTGATTGCAGCTTCTTCTGCTTGAAACGCTGCATTTTTAATAGACTCTTTTACAGATTCCATTTCACGAACCTTCTTAAGATATTTTGAACGTACATTAATACGGCAATTTCTAATTGCTTTTAAATCGTTTCCATATTTCCAAGATTCAATTAAGTATTTTGTTTTATACGATTTTTCCAAATCTTTTTCTTTAGATCCAAACGAGGATGTTTTGAGAGCTTCTTGAAGAAGTTGCTTCCCCAATTGTTCAATAGTAAAACTCATGCTGATTCTGTGTTTTGGTTTGCTTTCGTTTGCTTTTTGATCGGTGTTTTTTGGTTACTGCAGAATATGGGGAAGATTTGTTTTTTCAATTTTTTTTTTTCTAATTCACCCGGTGTTTGATTGGAAAAAAAAAATTATTTTTAGTTTTTATTTTACTTTGCTTTTTATTTTACTTTGCTTTTTATTTTACTTTTCTTTTTATTTTAAGTTTTGTTTTAGTTGCCGAGTTTAGAACAATTCAACCGAAGTTAGATTGTGAATTGGGTTATTGTAAAGATTACCTTCAGTCCATTTACCATCCCACAACTTCAAGCATGTAAAGTATTGTTTTGCACGACTACTAAAAACTACCACCTTTGTATAGTTTGAAGATACATGATAATTTTGTGGCGAATTTAACAAGAGAACCGCTGTTCGAATGGAACTTTGATTTGTTACAATAGCAGTTGATTGTTGCTCGTATTTCAACTCTTCGTTTTCGTTTTGAAGAGTTTTAATAGTTTGATTCTTAATACCCATATCTATGTTCAAATTATCAATAATCTTGTTCAAATGATCAATGTGATATTTTTGCTTTTTAGATTCATCTTCTTGACTCTTTAATTGTATCTTGAGGTCTTCAATAATCTGATCTTTTGTTCGCTTATACTCTTCAGAAGGCAACGATTCTGAAAACATGCTTGGAGTCCAAAGTCCAAAACCAGAATTGTCTTTTTCTTGGTTTGTTGATTGATTACCCCAACCAAATGCAGTTTCAATGCTGTTTGATGGTGTGTCAAAACCAAATGTTCCAAAACCACTTGTTTGCTGAGAAGCCATTTTCGCGTTTGATTGTTGGATAGATATGATCTTTGGGTTTTTTTATTGTGGGTGCAGGAGAATTAATAATTTCAATTTTTTATTTTCTAAATCGTTTGTGTCTTTGAAGAGAGAAAAAAAGTTTTAATTATTAATTTTGTTTTTATTTTTTGATGATTGGAAGGAGGCATTTATGCAATAAGAACTTCTCCGCGAATACCTTTTTTCAAGTATTCCACAATGAATGTGTCAAATTGGTTTTGGTAATCTTCCTCAACAGAGAATTTAGTATTTGAAAAGTTTGAATTAATTACATTCAAAAGAATGTAAGCAGCAAACAAATCATAAATCGGATTAAATGTCTTGATCACCCTTTCAATCTTAAAAGTTTTAAAACGTTCCCAAAGAACTTTGATTTTTGGATCATTCGGTGTAATCTTATCACTACTAATCAATTCACTTTGAGTATTCCAAATATTTGGGAAGAGAATGGTAAGAGCAATATTCATTCGGAATAAGTTGTTTTCTGTCATTACATGCTTTGCTTGGATTTTATCCAAGTATTGCTTAGTAAGTTCATAAGTTTTCTCATATACCTTTTTATCAAGATTAATTTTGTAATACGCAGGTACAATGAACTGTTCAATTTCACGTTCAAAAACTGAATTGTACATCTCACGAACACTTGCTTCGTTTGCGCCCCTACCAACCAAAGAATTAATCAATCCTTCTGCGTAAATATGGGCGACAGGATGGTTTTCAGACATCCTACCAAGCGTAAGCCTAAATGAATTCCATGACATTTTTTCTTTAAACAAAGGCGGAAGAAGATTGTAAAGATCCATAGAAGGACGCTTCGCAGCCATCAATTCTGATGAAATCTCAACCAACTTGTTTTGAAACTTTTCAAGAAGTTTTTCAGAACCCTTCAAATTAAACGAGGGCGTTTCGCCTTCTTTGGTATGGTAAATACCACCAAATACATATTGCATGTTAACAGTCAAATTATGACCTGTGTATACAGGACAATCACCCAAAACACCTACAAAAGGCATTGGTGAAATTTGAAGCACATAATCACATACAACTTTCGGAATTTTTACAAATTCTTCAAATGTAATGTAACTCATATTCGGGAGTTTATCCCAAATCGACATAAGCCTCTTCCATTCGTCAAAACCATCTTGCGACGATCCTTGAGAACTTGGCATGAATACAATAGTAGTATTCATACCAAACTTACTAATAAGGTAAATAGCCAACTCATCGTCCGCGTCTTCACCAACATCGGCGAAGACAACAAGAGGAGTGTTGATAATCATTTGCTGAGCCATAATTCAAAAAGATATGAGATTGATTGTATGTTTGAAGTTGATTGGGGATAGCTGTTTTAGTATGAAGACATGGGGGATTTTTATTTTTCAATTTTTTTTTTTCTAATTCGGTTGCGTCTTGGTAAAAAAAAAATATATATAAATCAAATTATTAAATTTATTTAGAATTTAGACATGAAAATATTAAAAGGTACACTTATTTAGTGCAAAGTTTCTTTTTTGATGGCGGAACGCTCATAATAAATTCTCGTTGCATTTCCCTCTTTCTTTTCTTATAATTCATTGCATTAGGATTTGCTTTAAACTCCTGTTTTGTTGGTTTAATAATATACGTTATCTTATTGTGCGGAATTGCTGTATCCATTCCATCTCTCTTTTCAACCAAATATGGTTCCATTTCTTTGTATGAAATAATACCAACTGCATCATTTTGCACAAACAAATAATAATCTGCCGGATTATCTATTTTTGCTTTTCCTGCTGCTGCTGCTGCAGCTGTTTTTTTCTTTCCTATAAAGTTTTTAATTCTTATTTTAATCAATTTCTTGGGATTTTTTCTTACTTTTGTAAACATGGAACTTATTTGGAATTTAAACTCAATTTCTATGTTTAATTTATTATCACGATGATCTCGTCCAATTTCGTCTATCCATGATAAAATACCATTTGAACATACTTCCAACGCCTGTTCTAAAATATCTGCTTTGTCAAAGCGATTTTTCCGACTGTTACATTGGTCTCCTAATTGATTAACAATTCGGAAAAATCTGTTCCAATCAATAATTTTCTTGTATCTTTCTGCAAGAGATTTTGTTGTATGGGGTTTTGTCAACACTATTTCCAAGTCTTTAAACTTGTTAAGCATTTCACGAATGAGGGTTTCAGTCATTGTGGTGTTATTCTGATTGACTTGATGTTTTATTAATTTAATATACAAACTTTATATATTTTCAATTTTTTTTTTTTCTAATCCGTTTGTGTCTTTGTTGGAGGATAAAGAGAAAAAATGTAAAAAGAAAAAAAGTAAATTATCATTTAGTAAAATTTCTAAAAAGTTGTATTAGCAACGTGATTTGGAGTTTATCCATAAAACGACCTCATTTCAGCGTAACTAAGAGCGCGACCATTCTCGGGATGCTTAAACATATGCTGAACCGATGCTTTTTCGCCTTGGTTTGCACCAACGTCAAGTGCCTTTTTGTTATAGTCATCCATTTGATTATAAATTTGAGGATTATTATCTTTGTAATTTTGGAAGAAGTTTGCATTTCCACCTTGCTCTTCGTCTCCATTTTCATCTTCTTCATCTTCTTCTTCTTTGTTTTCATGATGAATTTTATATGGGTGATTATTTGGAAGAGAATTGTAATAATTTGATTCACAATATGTTCCACCATTGTTATTTGAAACTTTTACCCAGTTAGTAAAAATGTAATCACGGATATTTTGAGGATAACAATAACGTTCCATAGTCCAATTCACATCAACGGCGCGCGCATTGGGCCAATTCTGTTTCAACCACTGAGCAGCCATTGTAAATGTGTTGTTTGTTTGATTGACGTAATTAAGTTTGTTTTGTATTAATGAGTGAGGTGGATTGGATTTTTCAATTTTTTTATTTCTAATTCGTTTGGTATATCCAAGAGAATTATTAGTTGAATTACAAATATCAAAGAAATAAAAAAAATTAGTAATTAAAAGTAAATATTAGTAGGAAGTATTCATAAGTTGAAAGGAAGATTCGGAAGACAATGGGTCGTAGGGACAAATCATAGATAGCACTACTCTTAGTGAATCATCTTAGGTGATTTATTTACATAATTTTTCTTGTATGAATTTTCAATTGCCTTGGCCCAAAACTTTGAGAATTCTTTAAGCGTCATGCATTCATTCAATCCATTTCCACAATGAAGACCTTCTTTCCACGTACGCTTCATCGCCTTTACATCGTTTGGCAAATACCCCATTTTTGTGTAAATTAGATTCCGAGGAGGAGAATTATTTGGGACATGGTGGAAAAGAGTTCCAATTTCGGGATTGAAGTCAGACATTTTTTGATTGATTCGTGAAATGTGTCTTTGTTGCAAGTTGAATTCGTGTTTTTGTATATTAAACCGCTGGGCAAATTATATTTTTCAATTTTTTTTTTTCTAATTCGCTTCTTGGTTGAGGTTTAGAAAAAAAAGTTTGTTATTAAAATATTATTAGGCTTTAAAAAATCTTATTCAGTTGGTATTTATTCCAACCTCTCTTTTTCAACCATCATTTTAACCCTGTTAACAAGATTAATCCACTGACGCCGACTTTGAATTTTTCTTTTAAATGAAGTTAGATTTTCCCTTGTGATTGCATTTGTTGATTCAAGTTTGTACCAATATTCTGAACCCCAATCAAATAGATACTCACTTGGAGTTGATGTGTTATACTTCAAAGAAGATAGAATATTAACAACCTTTTCATCAAAAGCATCTGGTTCTTCATCATCATTATCGTCAGAAGGAACATAATCACTTGATGGATCATCGTCCATTTCCATTTCATCTTCACTCGTACTTACATCTTCTAAGTCAGAACCAATATCTTCTTCGGATGGAACGTAATCACTTGATGGATCATCGTCTACTTCCATTTCGTTTTCTTCATTTTTATTTTCATTGTTATTATAATTCTCATCCCAATCAGAATAAGAATGTTCACTTTCCGTATCAGATTCGGATTCGAAATACTTGCTTTCACGTTCAGGAATTTCATGCTTAGTCTCTTCTTTTTCATTAATAACAAATCTTACATTCCTTTTTGCACTTGCCCTTGCAGCAAGATTAACAATGTTGGACTGATCGTTAGGTTTACGAAGAATAGATTTCTGAGACATGTTTGAAGTTTTTTGTTTGTTTTTTCTCTTTGAAAGTTTTGCGTTTGGATGTTTGTAATTATTAGTGGTGGGATATTTTTATTTTTCAATTTTTTTTTTTCTAATTCGTTTGTGGTTTTGTTGTCTTTTTATATTTTCCATTGGTCTAAGGAAGAGTTAGAAAAAAAATGCGAATTAACTATAATCTTTTGTATCTTTGTATCTTTGTATCTTTGTATCTTTGTATCTTTGTATCTTTGTATCTTTGTATCTTTGTATCTTTGTATCTTTGTATCTTTGTATCTTTGTATGCGGAATGACTTAAGGTTTCAAACATATGATGTTTGGTTAACGATTTCTTTTTGAACGGCGCGCATCATCATTGAATAACCCGATGAATCCCAACCACGAATTAAAACCATGTTTTCAACCTTTCTAAATGCTTTCCCATATTCAATCATAGACCAATCTCTTTCTGTACACCACATAAACCCCTTGTCTTCGGGTGGACCAATTTCAAACATTTTAATAATACTATCTTTGTCTGGACTATAATTAATTTCTTTTACAATATTCTTAAGGTCTTTTTTAAACTTTTTCTCAATTGAAAATTCCTCTTCGGGTTCAAATTCGGGATGGACCTTTTCTTTTTTTGATTTTTCATTTGCTTTCATATTATTATACATTTTATAAGCACCGGTTCCGACAATGCTCCCAAGAACCAAAGCATATCCGATTTGGTTGTAATTCATTTTGTATTTGATTTATGATGTATTGGAAGGTGAGAGAGTTTATAATTTTTGTGTGTTATTGATATGCTTTTTGAAGTTTATATTTTTCAATTTTTTTTTTTCTAATTCATATCCCTCATTTAAGAAAAAAAAATTAATTAGTTCTAAAGAAAATTTTACTTTTTAAAGTTTGGTTTTTGGTTTATTTTGGATCTAATTGAGAATCCTGTTGCCAGCGCCAATAGATTGATTGTTGGTTGGCGGTGTTTTGATTTTGATAACTTTGTTGGTTTTGTTCTTGACGCATTTGTTGCGAATCTTGTTGCCAACGCCAATAGATTGATTGCTGATTGGTAGGGTTTTGAGTTTGTTCTTGACGCATTTGTTGAGAATCTTGCTCCCAACGCCATTGCATTGATTTTTGGTTGCTGTTATTGTTTGACGACATGATTTTTGCAGGGTGTGTTTGGTCTTTGTAGGTTGCGTTTTTTTATGGGTGTTGTTATTTAGGACATTGGAAAATTTATTTTTCAATTTTTTTTTTATTAAATTAACTATTATCTATACGTATATATATATTATGGCAACCATGCTTGTTCCAAATACTTTTATTAAAGATAATAAATTAACTCTTGAAAAAACTAAACAAAGATGTAAAAAGATTCATGAAGAAGTGAAAAAATGTAATAATCCTAAAAGATTAGAAATATTAAATAAACAATTAAGATTGTGTTTAACACAATTAAAACATAAAAGACAACATATAAATACTCTTAAAGAACAAAGACAAAAAATAATGACTATAAAAAAAAATGCTGAAAAAATAAGAAAAATGACATTATTAAAGCAAATAGAATCACATAAAAAGGAATTAGCAGTAACACAAAGCATAAAAAAACACCATATTACATCATTAAAAGAACATACAAGACTACTAAATAAAACACCTAAAATTAAGTTTAGGACAAGACACACTTTAAAAAAAAAAATAAGATTAAATAAAAAAGGTGAAAAAGCAAACTTATCGCACGAAAGACTTTTAAATAGAACTATAGGAAAACTTAAAAGTGAATTTAAATCATATGGAAGAGGTATTAAAAATAAAAAGCAAAAGAGTAAAAAGAAAAAAGGTTGCATATGCAAAGGTAAATGCAAATGCAAACGCAAAGGTAAATGCAAATACAAATGTACATGTAGATGTGGTTCTAAAAAAAGTAAAAAGAAAACATCCAAAAAGAAAAAATCTAAAAAAAGAAAATCCAAATCTAAAAAAAGAAAGACTAAATCCAAAAAGAAAAAGAGAAAGAGAAAGACAAAATCTTGGTTTAATTGGTAAAGAGGAGGTTCTGTGGTAGCAGATTATAAACGTAAATAACTTAGAAGCATTACATATAAAAACCCACACGAAGATAGTAAAGGTACTCTTAAATGTGTTGGAATATATTTGTAATTTAAAAGTTGTATTGGCATAAAAATAGATGCTGAAATTAACATATCATTTTTAAAATTTTCTTTATAGTTTTTTATTATGCTTGATCTTGATGGCGGATTTGAGATTGTTGATTCACCCAATTCTTTAAATGTGTAGAAGAGAGGAAAATAAATAAGTGGAACATGAACAAATTGGTCCAGCGTTACAGCCTTTAATAGCGCATTAAGTGGAGGAGTAGGTTTTTTATTTAATGATGGTATAATTCTTGGTATAATTTTATTAAGAATTATATATTGTCCTGCGCCCACATGAATAAAACCAAAGAGAGAAAATGCAATCGTTCTTTTAATATTGAAATCATTGTTTTTGTGCGAACCTTGGGTTTTTTGGATTGTATAATCAGCAACTGAATTTTTTATACATGCAAAAAATGAAGCGAATAATATTGGGTGCTTTTTGATTTTTTCATTTGTTGATTTAAATGTTTTACTATAAAGAGTTTTAAATGTTGGTTTTAATGGATTTAACATTTTTTGAGGTTATATCCGTTATTATAATAAGTTAAAAAATGTTTAAGTAGAAAATTATTTTTGTTTTGGTTTTGGTTTGTTTTTGTTTTTTGATTTTGAATTTAAATTTAAATTTATTTTATTAATTAATTTATTTAAAATGACTGTTTTATCTAAATTTGTTTTTGGTTCTCACATATTTGGAATTATTTTTCTTAATAGTGCTTGGGTTTATAATTATAAATTTTTATTTTTACATTTAATTGTTGCTTTATCTTGGTATTTGAATAATAATAAATGTATTATTAGTCAAATAGAATATAAACTATTTAATAAGACATTTATGAGTTTGGTAGGATCTGGTAAAAACCCACGTGTCCCCAAATGGTCTCGCTATTTATTATATTTGAATTTTATTGGTGGTGTTTATTTTCATCTAATGAATATAAGGATAGCCGTAGGGAGGAAAAAAATCATTCCCGCTGCTTTTTGAATGAGGTTTGTTGTCAGTAAAACCCATTGTGTTTGTTGCTATTTTAATTAGTGTTTCGGGGTCATAAATTCTGGTGGATTCTGCAAGAAGTCTTAGTTCAAATTCCATATCACCGTCGCAGAAGGGCATGAAAATATCTTCAATATTATCAATACCTAGTGCTATATTTACATTGTTATCCGTAAGAACTTTTACAGGCCCAATTGAATTATGAATAGGTGCTTCGTGTTCTGTATGTTGTGTCATTGAAATCGCCGCGCTCGGACAAATTATTACACCTATGTTAAGATCGTGCAGTCTTTTTGCTATTTGTGTTTGATATTCTAATGGATGACATGATAAACTAACACAATGTATTGCTCTTGCTTTTCCCTGATAATTATACTTTTCCACAAAATCACAAAATAATTCCGTTTCTTTTTCTGTTGGAATATTTAATTGATCCAAATGCGCCTCAACAGGTTTATTTAATTCTTGTGCTTTTGAAAATACAATATCGAGGTGTGTTTTGGGACATTTGTCTCTAGATGGCAAACAACCTATGAAATCAACAAGTGGCGCAGCTTCGTTTAAAAGATTTATATTTTCTTCTGTTTCAAGTCCTTCAAGAAGTTGTGTTCCTAATTGTAATTCCACATTATGTTTTTTCCAATATTCTTTCACATCTAATGCCGCATGAAGTGCGTCGAGTTTTACAATATTATCAATATCAATAAATGTTCGCATTTTAGTACAACCTTGCTGATAAATTTCAGTTGTTGTTTCAAACATTCGATTTTTTAAATTTAGTGTTGTGTATTTTTCCTTTATATCTCTCATTAAATACCACTTCTCTTGCATATGAACCTGTGATTCTCTTAAAAGTGAAGGAGTAATTGTTTTTGATTTGTCAATATGTAAATGATGACAGGCGAATTTAATTTTATGCGCATTTAATAACCGTTTCATTTGTTTCTATTATTGGTTTGTGTTTATATTGTTTAGTGTTTTGTTTTCTTGTGTTTGGTTCTTTTTTGGTATAGGAGAGAAAAAAAAAGGGGAGAAGGATTGAGAGTAAAGATAATTAATTTGTCTAATTCTTTTTGGCATATGCAATTATTGCTATTACAATGACTCCTGCAATATTAACCTCTTGCTTATCATTGTAATTTTCATGCAAAGAATAAATCTTTTTATTCATTGTTCCTCGTAAATGACCATTATTGATTCCTTTTTCAAAAAAGATTAGTGAGGAAACTAAAAACAACATAATCAACACGAAGATAAGATTTAAAGCAATAATTTGATAATTGCTAGATACCGTGCGCGGTTCTTTGAAAAATCTTTTATTATCGTAAGGATCATCATAACCGATTGGTGGAGAAGGGGATGACAAAACTTTTGCATATGGATATGCTTGAAAAACTTTCTCATTGTTTTCATCAATTTCAATCGTTTCCCAACCCAACACAATATCCGGACCACCATTTATTGCAGAAGGAGAACCCGTATAAGAACGAGCTTCAAAATTATTAGTGCTTGAGGGTTCCTCTTCAAGCAACATGATTTCAACATAATCCATTGATTTAGTTAAGTATGATGTCATCGTTAATTTTAAAATTTGTATGTTTTTTAGTATACTGTTTAATTATTTTTCAATTTTTTGTTTTCTAATTCAGTTGTTTATAGAATTTGAGTGGAGAAAAAAAATGTGTGTAGTGTTTTTAGGTTTTTATTTATTTTAAATAAAGGCGCATTCCTTAACAATCAGCGCATTTTACAGACCATTGTTTGTTTGGATACCACTCTGGTGACTTGCTTGAAAGCCTTGACTGTTTCTTTGCATATTTTAAAGGAAAATCAACTATCTCACCATTATCCATCTTGATTATGGTGCGGTGGATTTCACTATTTTCAGGTTCCTCAATGAAATCAACATTTGTGTTAGACCAAGACGAATAGTATTTCTTTTCCTTTCCAATGTAGTATGCTTTTAATGTTGGGTTAATACGAAACAGTTCATAATTAAACGGATCTTTAATGCAAACCATTTCGTGCGTTAAATTATCATAACGAATGACTTGAAAAAGTTCATTTGTTTCTTTGATATGAAACCAAGCGCCACGTGGCATTTGGTATACAAAGAACAAACGATTTTCAACTTCACCCTGTTCTACTGCTTGGATTGATTTTTCGGCATCATTAAAAGTCTCAAAAAAGTCAATTAGAACGTCGTCTTTGTTCAAGCGAGTTTCTACGCTTGAAGCTTTGAGAATGTTCAAACGCTCAGTCACATCGGCCAACCATACACTGAAGTCGTCTTGGGTCATCGTGTCAGTCATTTTTAATTTGTTTTTGATTGCGTGATATGATTTATTTGGTGTTAAAGTTTAGAGTGGTGGGGGGGGATATATTTTCAATTTTTTATTTTTTAAATGGGGGTGGAGTGGTTTTTATTTTATTTGTATATTATATATTGGCGATGGCAAAAACAAAACGAATACGAATGAATAAAATAAGACGTACTAAAAAAAGAAAAAAAGTCTATGGTGGAGGTCGTAATATGTTTAATTATCTCTATAAACATATGAAAAATCCATTAAAGTTATTTAAAGATACTAAAAAAAAAAGAAAAAGAGATACTAACCTAACAATAGTAAGTTTTGCATAAAAAGAAAAAATCAATACAAATAAAAAATATAGAGCGTTATTGAAAAAATATAATTGTAATATTTTTGACCATTCTAAAATGGAATATATAAATGATTTAGTTTGGAAATTGTTATTGTATTTTGGTGCAAATGATTTAAGTATTTACAAATATTTCAATGACATTGATAAAAAAAACCATGTTAAATATGCTTACCTTGACTGCGTTGATTTGTTTTATGAAAGAGATACAAATCATATGCAAAATATAACACAACACTGTAATGACGGGTTACATTATAAACATTGTTGTCATTTTGCAGGTAATCCTAGATGGTTCGATTTTTACATTAAAAATGCAGTGCTTTCAAAATATTTAACTATCTTTTTAACATATGGTTGGTTAGATTCAGTTTTTACATTTTCTGAATTAATTATATTTAAACATATAATGGATAAATACCCGGATAAAAAAATTGTTCTTTGTGTATTTGAAAAAATACACTACGATGTTATCATTAATATATTGGATTTTTTATCACTGGATGTTAATAAGAATGTAGAAATATTTTATATGTCCGATATTTTTAAATTTGATAAGGTTATGTTATTAAATTTTTTTGAAAAAGGGAATGATATATCAAATGAAAATTCTGACAATTTACTAACAGATGAGACAATTAATAACATAAGAAATGACGTTAATCATGAAATAACAAGTATATCAAAAGAAAAAAAAATACACGAAAAATCATTAACTGGGAGATTATTTTTTTGTACCTATGAACTTTCTACTTTGAGTTCCGCTGATATAAGTAAGATTAAAAGTGAAAGTATAAGTTCTAGAAATAAAAGTTCTGTAGGTACAACAAAGAAAAAAAAAAGTTCTGAGAATGTGAAAAAAAGCAAGAGCAAAAGTAAGAGCAAGAGCAAGAGCAAAAGTGGGAATGGGACTAAAACTAAGAGCAAAAGTGGGAACGGGACTAAAACTAAGAACAAAAGTAAGAGCAAAAGCAAGAGCAAAAGCAAAAGTAAGAGCAAAAGCAAAAGCAAGAGCAAAAGTAAGAGCAAGAGCAAAAGTGGGAACGGGACTAAAACTAAGAACAAAAGTAAGAGCAAGAGCAAAAGCAAGAGCAAAAACTAATCATTAATTAACAACAAAATTTACACTGCCTTGAAGGAAACCGACTTTTATTGTCGGAACACTTTTCATATTTGAAATCGCTGCTTAAACGTAGAATTTTTCTTGAAGGAATATACAAACAAGTTGTGATGTTGCCTTTTGAAAAAGGCACCTTTAACTTTCCATGATTTTGAATATAAAGATGGAATTTTTTCTTTTTCTTCTTAATTAAAATACACTTTTCTTGCTTCGTATCGTTATTAAAATATAACGATATATATGAACACAACGGGTAACTTAAAATTTTTCTTTTAGTGTTCGTTGCCATAATGTATTTTACTAAATTTTTTAACCAGTTCTTGTCTTTGTCGTCTTTGTTGTCTTTGTTGTAGACGGGGAGAGTTTGAGATTTCCATTTCATCAAATGATACATGGAGTTTGATGATAAGGCTAATTTGCACAAATCACTTTGTATGTAATAAAACAGTGATGGCAATATGGTTCCAAAATGAACTTGTGTATTCATTTTGAAAATGGGCTTGCTTTTTTTCAATTGAATGATGTGTTTGCTGCTTTGATTGCTGCTTTGATCGCGGGGTGCTTTCTGAGTGCGCTAGGGTAGCATTATATTGCCTTTAATATTTTGTTTCAATTTTTTTATTATTAAATCGTTCCGGCCTTGGTAGAAAGAAAAAAAAGGTTTGAAGTTTGAAGTTTGAAGTAGTCGAGGATTGTGAGGTTTGAAGTAGTGGGAGGTGGAATGGTGTGGGAGTAGAGTTGGTTTTGATTATGAGTCCCAGTACACTTGGATTTCATTTGAACTTATATCTAGTTCAACGCATCCAAAAATCACATGATGTGTATCCATTTCGTCAAGGAAATAGTTTTCTTGTTTGCTGCGGAAGGATTTTTCGTGATGAGCCAATGCATTTAGAAACTCACTCACTGTGAAATTTTCATTGTTTGCTGTCGTGTATGTTTCACCGTCTTTGAATTTGATAGTATTTTTGATAGGAATCCCGCTTGCCGTTACTGGTCGGTTCAAAATTTCTACTGAAACAGATTGGTCTTCCAATTCTTTCCATCCAGGAAGTTCATATAAATTTCGCAACCATGTTTTGATATAAGGTTGCTCAGAATCTATGTGCAAAAGCATATCTAGATGATTGATTTCAAACGGTTCGGGGGGAGGAGGCGGGAGAATGTTGGATTTTGTTAATTGGTCTTTTGGAATATCAACTATCTTTCCATCATCAAGTTGTATCAAAAGACGTTGGACTTGTTTATACGATTCACTTGGTTCAACAATATCATCAATACATTGATTGGCCCAAATCGAGAAGAATTTCTTATTTGCACCAATGTAGTATGCGTTGTCAGATGTATCCAAACGAACTTCTTTTCCAGTTGTACCACAAATACAAACCATTTCTTGGGTTTCATTATCAAACCGAACAATTTTGTAAAGATTTCCATTGGATTTGTCTTGAAACCAACACTTGAGCGGCATTTCAGCAATACAAAAGTCCCTGTTAAATTTAGAACCAAGTTTGGCATCAACTTCTACAATAGACTTGAAGAAGTTAAAAGGTTTCTTGTCTTCGTCTAAACGGGTTTCTGTTGTTTTAACTTTCTTTTTATTACTTTTGATAGGAGAACACTCAATGGATGAGAGGTAGTTTAACCACAAATCAAAACGATTTTGAGACATACAGAATTCTTGCACTTTCTTGGGATTGAACGCCATGAGAATGGGGTCTGTGAATGTATTGATTATGTTGGTTGGTGTTACTGTTAGTTATCCATGACTTAGATTTTTCAATTTATTTTTTTCTAATTCGTTCATGCTTTTTGAAAAAAAAGTAAGATTCTACAACTAATCTACCACTTTTTCTTTTTCTTCCATTGGAATTTATGGAAGACACCTAATCATGGAAGCATGGGGTGGTTCACTGGGGTCCAACGTCCAGTAATCCAGTTCAATCGCGAGTTGCTTTGGTGCCCACCACGCCATGAACTCTTCCCAAGACATCTCATTTTTCATTGCGTAGCCTTGAGTCATCCAACTACCATTCCAGTAGTCCATGTGAAGACTATTCACGCGAATCCATCCCTTTTTTGCCTCATTCACCAACCAAAATTCCACTTTCGTAATTTTTGCATTGATTCCACACGAGTATGCCTCCAAAAGAGGACCAGTGTTTTGTTTTCCAACGTAGATGAAGTTCATCCAACCACTCGATTTTGGTGCCAAAATCAAAACACGTTTCGTCATTCCCAAAGTCAAAGCCATAGTT
>VMHT01206492.1_pt1 | contig 45598 bp, 57 predicted proteins | sample 4693611 | NCBI WGS metagenome assembly VMHT01 (sample SAMN12280063, study PRJNA550983) | marine metagenome | isolation source: seawater sampled from same location over 5 years 0.02-0.2 micron viral filtrate | place: USA: collected off the coast of southern California halfway between the port... ... | reverse complement strand
GGGGGAGGTCGAGCCTCCCCCTCAGTCGAATCGAGGCCACCGATTCAAGCCTTCTTGACGGCCTCAATCCATGCTCTAAGTTTGGATTGATGGGTGTCGCTTCCTTGGCTTGCGACACGGATGCCGTGGAAGGCGTTGGCCAGTGTGTACGCCTTATCGGATTGCATACCATAGGTCACATATCCGCCGTCGTTGTTGCTCTTGCTTGCCTCAATCAACTCGCCGATGTACTCTCCTTCGATGGTTCGACTCATGATGAGGCGACGAGGTGACATCTGAACGAATGACATCTTCATCCTTTCACCGTTGTACTTCATGGTAATTTTGTGGGTACGTTGTCGGTTCTTGCCGTACAAGTGGAGGGTTCGGTTCGCACTCCATGTTGGGTATCGCTTGAAGGCTGTTACAAGTCCTCCAGTACCGATTTGAATTGAGTTACGGTGAACGTTGATGTGAGTTGTTGGGATGTCCTTGGGTCGGTTCTTGTACACCTTGTTCGATACCGAGCAATGCCATACAACGGCCAAGTTGAATGATGCTTCTTGAGCCCACTTCTTGTATGATAATGTGATTCCCTCAAAGGTGCCTTGTCCTTCTCGGTATCTTGGGTCTCGGTTCTCGGGGTTTGGCTTCTTCTTGCCGACGCTGTATGATGGGTCTTTGTTGACTCCCCAAACCTTGCGTTGGTCATTATCAATGACAACCTCATCAATTTTGTTTGATGCTGTTGGGATAATTCCCCAGTCCTTGCTTCCCTTCTCTTCTTCGGTTGGGGTGTCAAATGTGAATCCCCAAATGAAGCGTAATTCCTCGGTGGTTAATGGTTGGTTATTGTGTCCGTCCATGCCACTCCCAGCACTACATAGGTTATGAACTTGCCTCGAGTTTGAGGTTGGGGAATTTTCACCCCGCTTAGTAAGGGGGTTATGATCCTGATCGGGTTGAACCAAAAACGGGGTGCCTGATCTATACTGTGCAAATCTATATACTATTAAGATAGGTTATGCTTCGCTTACTTCGTGGGAGAGAGAGCCAACTTAGAGAGAGCGGGCAATTCAGACGGGCCGAAGCCCGCCGAGCCACTGCCTCTCAGTAGTCAATGACCGACTTGATGAACTGTCGAATCTGTTGCTGGAAGTTGGGCATGGTCTTGGGGTTGAATCCTGCGAACTTTTGAGCGCACTGGAACGCAGGACAATTATCCATGCCATAGGTTCTGAATTCATCGCCGTGGATGTTGTTGAACCATGACTGGCCTGCTGAGTGTTTCGATTGGTGGAACATATCAACAACATGCTCTATTCCCTTGATTGTGACACCCTTGATGCGTCGGCCATTCTTGAGGAGGGTCATACGAGTTCTTGTACCGTTGTAGTCGATGATAACCATTCGGCCTTTGCCATATCGAAGGCCACGGTTGAACTTGGGGTGCTTCATCATGTATTCACTAAACGCATATTGTCCTTGACCATGCCTCCAATATGGATTCGGTGAGTCTTGGTTACGTCGTTGTTTTCCGAATGACTCGGCGGAGGTTCTGATGTTCTCAATTCCAACGGATTGCGAAAGGAGGTCAATCATGTGGGCTTCACTGAATCCATGATGGTGGATAGGTTTGAAGTCGAACTCTCTCCATATCTTGATGAATGATATGGGCCTCATCATTTTTGCACGTCGAATAACGGTGCGGTCTTCTTTCGTCAGTGTTCCAATTGGGTTGTTTTGCTCGTGTGGCATGAGCCACACGAGGGGGTCCCAGTACTTATAGTCACCTCAACTTTGGAATGGGCGATTTGAACCCTGATCGTATAAGGACGTTTTTGCGATCCATATATCTTATATTAAGATGCTTCTCAAGAACGAACTCGGCAATCTGAGAGAGAGAGAGGTCTAACTCTATGGGAGTGGGGAATTTGTTCGGCGTGTTATTTTCTAGGGGTCGGTGGCCCCTGTCGGCTCGGTGTGGGGCCGACGTTCACTTTCAGTTTTTTCAACCGATTTTCTTGCTCTAATTTTTTCAGTACAGCGTTTTTCACTTTCAGTTTTGATTTCATGCCGTAGGTTAGTTTATGTACTGCCATGCTGACGGAGGGTTAGTAGTCAGCAACTGACCTCCTTCCTCGGAACTCCGAGCCTACCCTCCCACACTGGGAGTAGCCCCACCCCTCTCAATGGGGGGTGCGGTATTGATACCCAGTGTCATGGAGTAGACTGCGACAGGCTTGAAGATGTCACGGGATTAAGAGTGAGTAAATACGGTCTCAAGATGCCAGTCGAAAACAAACCGTGCAGAGGGTAGGCTCACCGAGCAATGCGCTTCAAACCAAAACCGCACTGAGACTAGTCCCAACCAAAGAAGGGTATGGTCAGTGATGTGTGGTTTTATTACGTCGGGGAGAGTCGTCGATTCTCCCCAGCGGGCAATAATTCTGCGTAAAGAGTAGGCGGGAGATGTTGATACTCGGGACGCTAGTTCCGAGAGTAGTCGCCCATGAGACACCGCCCTCAGAGTTCCCTCGCCTTAGATGCGAGACAGTTCACACTCCACCCGCAGCGAGAGTGGTTTATTCCACCCGCTGACCAAGCGGTTGCAAGACCGTGAACGGTGCAGGCTTTGTGAGAAGGTTGAGCCGAAAGAACAAATCAACTGACACGGAAGTGAACACAAATGTACAACGAAACGATACATGGAAACACAGAGCCCACAGGCGTTCTGGGGATTCTGATTATGATGTTGCCACTACTATTGGTGGTAGCCGTCATGGTCACAATCTTCGGCAAGAAGCGCAACGAACGAAAACAGAGTCGAATAGGTGTCGAACTCGAGATGATCCGCAAGGATGGTCACAGAAGCGACAGCATCGGTTCCCACGCAAGAGCGATTGGATCGCTGTTGACAAAGATACGTCGTGTCCAAAAGACGAAAGTCAAAGACATGACACCCTCAGACAAAGATCTTTATGACCGTCTGAGGCATCACGTACATCAACGGTACCAACTCACCAAGAGGCAGTGGTCTGAATATGCGAAGAATACTCGCATCAAGTCAGAAATTGTGGACGAAGGTTATTCACACAGAGTAATCCCGACACATCACAAACTTGTGCCCGATGGTTCCTTGAATCATGGTGGCCAAGAACTTGTTACTGCCCCGATGATTGGCAAAGACATCAGTCCAGCCGTGCAAGAAGTCTCCTTCATAGCACGACATGGCAACGGTGTGGATGCATCTTGCGGAACTCATCTGCATAACGGACTGGAAGACCCAGAACTTGGTTTCAATGGCGCAAGTCATGACAGACAATGGTGGATGATGAGGATGGCCGGGTGTTTCAACCTGATCTACTCTTACTTCCAACCAGTAATCGACAGCATGGTGTCACCATCAAGGCGGGGTCGCAAGACATACACTGCACCTCTACCACCGTACTTCGACAGAAGAGTCACAAACGGACTAGGAGCCCAAGCCAACTTCGGTACGGCAATCCAAGGACGACGCAATTACGGAAATCAAAATCCGTACTGGCAAGAAAACCTCAAAGGGGAGGGGCGAAAGCCTAACCTCACATGGGGCATCTTCGAGCGTGACGATGCAGGGGCTGTAAAAGCCTCCTACTTCGCAGTAGACCCTTCACTCAGACCCAATGACGCAGAGTACGAAATCAACGACTACGGCAATCTTGTTCCCATACAGGGTTCAGACTCACCGCATCTGATGACTATGACTGGAGCCCAAGCGGCACGAAAGTGGAATGCAAATGTGCAAGCACGAGCATTAAGCCTTCAGGCCCAAGGCTACCCTGCGCAACGCGTAGCATCCAAGTTACAAGCCCAAATGGGATTCAAAGTAACAGCCTTTGACTTGGCCTGCATCACAGCGTACAACATGCAAACTGGATCTGGTGTTCTGACTAACCGTGACGATGCTCATGTAGAATCTGTCACAGTACACAGTCCACATCAGGAAGCCAACGGTCTGTGGGGTGAAGACCCCGAAGGCAAGACGGTGTTGCGATTTAACAACGCCGTATGGCCTGCGGAGATTCCCTCAAGCGAACGATGCCACCACGACCCACGTTACACCCACGTCAATCCGTACTCCCTACAAAAGTACGGTACTCTCGAAGTGCGTCAGCACCAAGGGATGTTGAACCCTACAAAGGTATTGATGTGGTCCGAACTGATGGACTTGTTTTTGAACGAAGCCGCGAGAGCGGTTGAGTCACCAAGAGGGCTCAGGCTACCGAACACAGGGGACGATTTCTTTGTGATGATGAAGTGGCTTGGGTTCGACAAGAACGACGAGTTCACTCAGATGTGGCGACGACGTATCTCGGTCATCAACAACGACGGCTACAACAAGGAGCATGCATTAACATGCACAACTTGTGGCCTATACAACTGCGACCGAGACAACGCATGTGGTCCTTTGCCGATGTACGAAATAGAGGACGAGCATGGGATGGATGTGTTCATCGCAAACTTCAACCCAACCTGTCATGATTGTGGTTCTCACCTGTCGGACATGATGTATTCAGACGACGCTGAGTTCACAGACCACGATGAAGACCAAGCAACTTGCTGGTGTGACGAGTGTGAGGAGGACAGACACTTCTCCATGGATTCAACATGGGTAGGATTGCTCGCTGGTCTGGTCATGGGAGTTGTCTCCCCCGCAGCCTTATTGGTTGGCTGTGGCATTGGACTCATCCACGCAGCAGGTAACAAGTGGCGGTTCACAAACCGACTCAAGACCAAGTGGATCAAACTCCAAACACGTGGCTCCGAAGCCTCGGGTGTAGGGTACCTCAAAGCATCTGGTAAGACTGGTATGGTGAAAGCCCCGCTCAGCGCAGAAGCGATGGTCAAGCGTTCAAAGGCCAAGGGCTTCAAAGGTAAATCCCTAGAGGCTAGGCTGACAGACACTACCATTGCAGCATGGTTGCATACTCGGTTCTCCACCCACGGCGACAACAACTCCGAGAATGCTCACCCTCACTTCGGCCCCAACAAGTACATTAGCCTTGTACACAACGGCGTGGTGCATAACTACGACAGGGTGTATGAAGCACTGGAAATAGAGCCCCTCGGCCCAGTGGACAGTCAGGCAGTAGCCGCTGCTCTTGAGATAGGCGGCATTGAGAAGGTAGTCGAGACCTGTGAAGGCTCGATGTCCCTGATCTGGCATGACAAGCGTGACCCAGTAGGAACCGTCAAGTTCTGGACAAACGGAGGCAACCCACTTGCCTTTGGCCGTGTTGACGACGCAAAGAGTGGCCCGGTGGCCGTAGCGTCAACAATGGACATACTGGAAGAATCATGGGCGCTACCTGACAAGGTGATTAAGAACCACCCAAAGACAGGTCGGCGACTTCGCAAGAAGCAGTGGAAGTACGTGAAACAAACCCGCCTAGCGAGTGCGTATTCATGTACCATTGGTCGTGAGTACACCATTCATGCGGATGGCAAAAGCACTCACCGAGACATTGCGGGTTCAGCACGAACAGCGCACAAGACCTACGACTGGCGCACCTACGCCTCCACCTACAGTGGCTACAACTACCCAGCCAAGGCGAAGGGCGACGCAGACAACTGTGCCCTACCCGACCAGTTCTTGAAAATCACAACCAAGACCAAGCACTACGGTATTGACATGGATGAGGTCCTAGCGCAAGCATGGGACATCATAGATTACGAGACCATTACTTGGCCTCCGTTCCAAATAGTAACCTATGACGGCCTAGAAGTTTCACTCGATGGCTATGACGGTTTGATGGGACAAGGTGTACGGGAATACGGTGACGGCTCACTACAGCGTTACAACATTCCTGAGTCGGCTATCAAGGTACTAGACGAAGATTGGAAGAACGACCACTTTGAAGATGTCGTCTGGTCAATGCTCGTGGGTCACTACTATGACTCACATCAGGCATGGACAAGCGCCTCAGCGTACAGCGACCTCTGGTACGACCTGTGAGTAGTTCGTTGCGCCGATGACACAGGCACACAAGTGACCTGTCACAGGACGCATCTCCGATGACAGATGCAGAGTAGCGGGACGTGACTCACCCGCACCACACACCCAACGGAGCGCAGGGCTAACCCCCCTGCGTTCCCATTCTTCAAAACCGCATTCGGGTAATCAGCCCCGATAACAACCCGAGTTAGCATCACTCGACCCGAAGTATGCCACCCAAAGGAGGGATAACAATAACAGAAGCAAGGTTCTTAATTAAAGACAGAGCCGATGATGCAGCACGACTGATATTTTTCAGTCACGGCTACGATTCGCTTGAGTACCAAGCATATGAGCAAGTCTGTATGGACTTAGAGTTCTTCGGAATTCCATACTCGTATTCTCATCTCAAGACTCCCGGCTCCAACTGGCCTTTCGACAACGAACCATTTGTTCTTTGAGTGACACACAGGTACCCAGTCCTGTGACCGAACCGCGTTAGCATCACCGTGAGTATGCAATCCAAGGAGGGATAAATAAAATGACAAACAACGAAGCATGGAACACACCACATAACGATGGCTATGTTCCACCAACAGGCCCAAGTAAGACCAAGTCTACTAAGCCAGTATGGCGCAAGCATATGTTTGACAATGCTGTTGGAGGTGTTTTTGTAAACGACATCGACACCAGCAAAGTCTACACGCACTGCGCCTTTGCACGATGCAACAGACCTGCGAAGTTCTGGGTATGGGAACCTAACACCAATGGCCCACGACAACGCATTTGGTCGTACTGTGGACACTGCGCTCCAGACTGGCCGCCTTACAATTGAGGTAGCCCGTCAGACGCACTGACCAACTTGACGCGACGAACGTCGTACCCAAGCGGGGGACAATCCGCACCAGTAGATCGAGGTGACTGGCCGATCAACCACACACTACGCAAAACTGAGGTGAAAAACATGAACAAGCGAAAGGGTACATCAAAGTACGCTCTCGAAGCAGTTAAGCGCGTAATGTCCGATGGTAAGGAACGAGACTTTGGTGAGATCGTAGAAGCAATTTACGAACTCCCAAGACCTTCTTTCCCCACAACCATTAGACATTCCCAAGTTCCTACCCGAGACGAATTAGGTTGGATAGGTATGAAGTTGGGATTCACTGTCACAAGACAAACCCGTCACTATGATGGGATTGTAGACGGTGTACGCATTACTGTGCCGAAGCGAGTAAACGTGTATCAGATGAAGTGATCCAATCACAAAGTAGCCCAACACGCAGGTGAAAAGACTGCGAACGAATTTAGAGGCATTCCCCCCAAGGAGGTGAAATCGGGGGGGATGTCTCGCTTTTGTTTATTTTTTTTATTTTTTTATCTTATACTATTAAGTATTAAGCATGCTAAAATTCTGAGAGAGAGAGAAAGAGAGAGTATAGAGAGCCGACAGGCGGGGAATCCCCCGCGCCCCCGCCCGCCCCCGCACGGCTACGTTTGATCAGAATCACTGCCAACCGAACTCGCCCAGCATCTCATCGACCATTCGGTCGTACTCGAGCGAATGCTCCAACACAGCCGTGATGTGTTCACGGATGTTGCGGGTGCGCTCCATCTTGATGCCCTCGACCATGCCCTCGGTATTCAATCCTTCGGCCATCCATTGGGCTTCTCGGAGCATAACCGTCATGAGGTTAATCCGATGTTGGATGTCTTGGCTGAGTTCGCTCCAGTATGCTTGCTTGTCTATTTCTTCTTGGTTCATTTCAAGTCCCCCTCAACCTATCCTATGAGGTCGTACTATATAGTCTAGTCGGTCTACCAGATCATGTGGAGCCGGGCTGTCCTCCAGATCACCAGATCGCACACGCATGCGAGAGAGAGAACTGTATTGCTTAAGCATTAAGCAGAGAGAGAGAGAAACGCGCATGTGGAGAGAGCCCACATCGAGCGAGCCTGTGCAGACGAAACTACTATAAGCCCCCAGTGTCATAGCACGAACAACGCTGGATCAGGTAGCGCAAAAAAATGGCCGACGATGTGTGCGAAGGTAGGTTTTTCCGTGCTACTGAGCGACCGATGGCCCCTGTTTTCACCCATGCCCTTGAAATACGCTACCCTACACGCACCCGCATGCCCGTACACGCCCGCCTACACACGCACAAGAGGTGCGGTTTTTCGGTGAACCCAGTCGATCTGGAAGGGCCACTGCGAGCCCGGATTCATAACATTTTCGCCCACCGAGTCGCTTATATACAAGTGGTGCATAGGATAAATCAGTCGGGCCGACAACCCCGACAACAAGGAGATGATGATATGAATACACAACGAAAATACGTGATGACTGATGAGGTTTGGGACATGCTAATGGATGCCCTTGAACTGGCGATTGACTACAAGGTGATGTGCGAAAGTGCCTATGAAGAGGGTGTTATCGACGCTGAGATTGCTGAGATGCACCGCTTGGTTGATACTGTGGAGGTACGAGAAGAAGTAGACTACTTTGCCCCTGACGAGGAGGTGATGGCATGAACGTGGATTTGACACCAGACCGAGCATCGTACATACGCCTACTCAACTTGGTCGTGGCAAAATCGACCAACGGCGACGATAGAGCGTGGGCGGAGGCCGAACTCGAGCGACTGGGGGTGTTGGCATGAGCGACATCTACTGCCCCTACTGCGAGCATGAAGGCGACCATGACTTCTATGACCTCATGGGGAGCCCTGAAATCAGCGATGGACATTGGAGTGTCTATGAAGAGGTCGAATGCGAGGGATGTGGCAAGTACTACGCCATCGAACTCTCAGGTGCGATTCAAACTTTTGTATCGGAGGTGGGACAATGAAGCACTACAAGATTGACTGGAAGTACCCAGTCAACGAAACGGAACTCAAGATACTGCTTGAGGAATGGAGTGGATTCTTTACTATCGAGGAGGTGGTAAAATGACGACGATTACCTGCACAGGATGTGGTGGCGAACGCATCATGAATAACGACGAAGACCTGATCGACGTGCCTGAAAACGGCCTGTGCGATTTTGAACTTCACACATGCCCATCCGATCAAGAATTGCTCATGCAAGAGGCGTTTGACGCACTCAAGCGGATAGCGATCTGGTGCGACGATGTAAAAATGCGCCACAGTGCCCGTGATAAGCACGAGGAACTGACCAAGATGTGGGAGTCGGTGGATATATATACCCCAACCTCCTATCATCAAACAGGCGGGACAACACCCGCCGAAAACAACAACAAGGAGGAATAGACATGGACAAAGGACATACACCGAACATAGCACGAGGCGAGGGGCTCATAGCCACTCGAACGAACACCGCCAAACATACCCACGGGGGTACGGGCAAAGTAACACGGGTTACAAACGTACACCTGCACCCTATGGTGCGAACGAAAGCCCACAACGGCGAATCGTACCACACCTTCCGCAACGGCGACGACCGTGTGCCGATGTGGTGCGAGCAGGGCAAGCCCAAGGAAATTTATGTGGGTCGAATCGAAACTGACAAGGCCCGGATTCAATACTTCGTACACATGAACCCACGCCACGAGTCGTTCTACTTGTGGGGCTACGACGAGTGCCCTGTCTGTGGACAATCGCTCTATGAGTCGCACTGGATGACGTTCAATGCGATTGAAAAGCAAACACCACTGGAGGTGTTACAATGAACGGATTCCGTGACATGGAAGTGTACGATATGGAGCAGGCACTACGCCTGTTCTGTGACACCTCGACCAGATCGTTCTTGTACGACGTGTGGGGTGCTTACAAGCGAATCGACGAACTCAGCGACCAACTCAACAAGGCGAGCATGGGGTACGCTAAGCGTGGCGACCTCATCTCCGAACTGAATAACTCGGTACAGTTCTTGGAACGCATGTCTGAGGACAGGCTCAAGTACATCAAGGAACTTGAGGAACGTGAGGGTATGTTGGAAGACCGTATTCAGGAACTTGAAACGGCCTATGACGAGGTGGACTGGGAGTACAAAGCGACTCTTGAAGCACTCGAATCTGAGCAGGGCTTGGTGTCTGAACAGGCTGAAATAATTTCCGACCTTCGCAGGGGGGTGGGACAATGACGACGATCAAAACCATTGTGCTTAATGTTGAGGACATCGCTGACTTTTACGTGTGGCGACTACTGAACCTACTGGACGAGCATTGGCATGGCCCTGTGGAGGTGGTACAATGAGGGTACTGGTAGCCTGTGAGTATAGTGGCAAAGTGCGTGAAGCGTTCCGAGCCAAGGGGCATGATGCGTGGTCTTGCGACCTGCTACCTGCTGATGATGACTCACCGTATCACATTCAAGGGGATGTGCTTAATGTGCTTGAGCAGGGATGGGATCTGATGGTGGCTCACCCACCATGTACCTACCTCACAGTAGCGGGGGCACGGTGGCTGTATCACCCAGATGACAAGCACCTACCTACCAAAGACCGTAGGCCACACCCCAACTACCCTAACCGATTACAACAACGACAGGAGGCCATCGACTTTGTACAGGCTCTCATGGATGCACCGATACCACGTATTGCCATTGAGAACCCTGTCTCGATGATTTCCTCACTCATTCGACCTGCTGACCAAAAGGTTCAGCCGTACCACTTCGGACATCTTGAGCGCAAGTCTACGTGCTTTTGGCTCAAGGGACTGCCCTTGCTAAAGCATGTGACCGATCTGGAGGCCGAGACGATGGCTCTCCCACCCAAACAACGGGACAGGCTTCACTACCTGCCTCCGTCGCCTGATCGATGGAAGTTGCGAAGTGAAACATTTCAAGGGATAGCCGACGCAATGGCTGACCAATGGGGGGTGTTAGAATGGCTATGAGTGGATGGGAAGTATATCACTTGGCTCTCGGTGTGCGGTTGCATGTCGATGGAGTCACACCACACCACGTTATCTTGACGAGGCGTGACAATGGTCGAACATTTGCGGTAGATTACCGCACGTTTGATCTGAACTATCGGAGGCTGGAATGATGCACCACTTCCGGGTAAGGGGTCGGCACCTATAAATAGGGCAACCTCATAGCATCAAACAAGGAGGAATTGAAATGAAAAAATACGAAGATTACCTAAAAGACAAACACGAACCGATGACCGAAGAACAAATCCGTGACGCTGAGGGGGAGTTTTACGATGCGCTGTATCGCAATCAAGAAGTCGCCAAGCAAATCGTTGATTACCTGATCGCTGAGATTGACTACCTACGGAGCATGTATGCCGAAGCCTACTGGTGGATTGGCCGACAAGCCCCACGAGGACAGTCAATCCAAAAGGTGTATCGGAATCTGATGAAAGAGGCCAACCGAATCAGGGAGGAATTGAAATGATGTGGACTTTTGGATCGAAAGCGACTGCTGAGGCCAAGTTCATGACCATGCACGGGCGACTGGGAATGGTCTACAACGTGGTGTTCACGTCACGCTCAGTACCGAAGCGTGAACTGGCGAAGCGACTACGTGTCATGCGTAAAAGCGTCGTCGATCAGGGATGGAATGCCAGTGGGATTGAGTGGTCGGAATCGACTGACAAGTTGTTCCAGATTTGGAGGAGGGATTGATATGTCTGTTCAAGGATATGTCTTCGCCTGTTTCTATGTGGAAGAGGTTGACGAGTGGATTATCGAATCGAATCCGATTGAGATGAAAAGCAAGGAGGGAGTGTACCAGTGGATGAAACACCATTGGCTGGAAGACAAACCTACTGAATCTCACATACTACGCACCGACCCTGCCGAAGTTCTGCTCATGACTCACACCGACGAGTCACGTACTAACGACAAGGACAACCCGCATGCAAGTGATGTGGGGTGGGCTCTAAGCAACACCCTGATCGCTGTACAAGGTAACTGTGCCTTCTTCGCTGAAACTTCCGGGCTCATGCGACAAGTGTTGGAGGCGATGGGTATATAGGGGTGATACTCCTACCAACAAACAGCCCGGAGGCACACCTGTGCCGACCGCTAAGGAGGAATAAAAATGCAAGACATAAGTGAAAAAATAATGGCAAGACACGAACTAACACCGATGGGATTCTTGAGGTGGCGAGCCAACCGTGATAACGATGTGATGATGTATCTCGTCGAATCGTTTCTGGCCTTGGCCGACTCTCGAGAAGTCACCGACCTACTGACCGAACTGTACCTTGAACTCGGGGAGGGATTGGATTGAACGACTTGGTATGTTGGAAGTGTGATAAGTTGATCGGAAAAACGACCAGCGACAAGGAGCAGAATGTTTGGTGTACCAAGTGTATGCACAAGCGTGGTATTTCAGGAGCGTGGGCTCTTGAATAGGGACAGTCGAGGTAAAGCATACTACAAATCAAAGAAGCCAAAGGGCTACCTGTGGCAGTTTACAATGGCTCAGTGTGACTCGTGTCGCCTGATCGGTATGCTCGAAGGGTCTGAGCGATTCATCGACAACCCACGTGCATTCGATCTGGTATTCGATAAGCAACCGACTACTATCTATCAACACAAAGGGTTGTGGGGAGTTTCGCCACACAGTACCTTCTGTATAGATTGTGTAGTCAGCATAGGCATTGGAGGTGAAGAAGAATGATTAAGTACTGGAGTGATAAATTGTATAACTGGGGCAGGGAATACCGAACACTAAACCTGTTGGGCTCGGTTTCTGTTTTCTGTTGTTTCACCTCCTTGGCACACATCTCATGGTGTTCCCGCCCCACCTTTCATCAGGAGGTAATTTCATGCGTAAGATGAATACGCGTATGCTCGAAACCATTGTGGGTATGCTCAGGCAAAACCCCAATGGTCTATCATCGGTCGAGATTTACAACAATCTTGCCGACTCAGGTAAGTTTTACCGACACTTACCTGCTATGAGCAGTATTGGATCGGTACTCAAGGGCATGAGCCCTGTGGGTATCACAACAAACAGCAGTCGGTATGAGCGCACCAACACGTCAGGTGCCCGTAAGGTGTCCGTATGGACAATAGACGTGGACAAATATAACCAATGGAGGAATAAAAATGAGTAGAAGAACGAAGCATAAGATAATTGTACGAACGAAAGACCTGTATCTTGATCAGGCACAGCCCTATTCCAGATCGATGTTGACTGGACAACTGGTGCAACGACCGCATATTGTACTACACAAATTGCGTGAGGGCGAAGATGACGCACCATTCACAATCAACAGGCTATCAATGCTGTTTGATTTTGTCCGGGCTTTGGGCGTTAATGTGACCGTGCAAAACGGTAGTACTTCGAGTACCACTTACTATGGTGATAGGGAAGTCATACCAGACACCCATCTCAAACCATTCTTTTATGGGTATGAACATGAAGAATTTAGTGGTGATGAGCCCAGCATGTATGCGAAATTAGAACAAGCAATGAGACAAGCAAAGGAGGAATTCTTGATCTTCCACGTCGATCAGTACAACATTTTGGTTGATGTGACGACGTTGGATGCATTGATGGAGTGAATTAATTTTATTTCTTTCAGTGTTTCAGACGAAAATAATTCGATTGACTGAGCCCCTGATCGGGTGAATTAATTTATTTCTTCATAAGGGTTTGAATGTAAGCGGTCTTACTACTATACTGTATTACTACTACTATTATTATTCTTTACAACTCCTATACGAAATAAACTAATTAGCGTTGATCGATGTACTGCATTGGATTTATTTGCGTTCTGAAAATTGAAAGAATAAAATTAATTCAGATACCTTGATATACTGACGATACGAAATGGTGATAATATGAAACGAATCAAGCACGACACAATAGACATCTACACCAACAAGGGTGTACAAGCAAAGCACTTTGACGACTTACTGAACGTAGTCGTCTTTGCTGAAAACGAATACGGTAATGCGCCAACACTTCTGTTTAGAAGCATCTTCGGTGATTCTAAACCTAGTGCCTACGTTAGTAGTCACTTGTTGGCGGAACTCGGATTCAACTCAGCACCTAGCATGGATGACATCGGTTGGGAACTATACATACACAAAGTCACAAAGTCTGTATGGGTTAGGGTCACAGGCTGGCCTACTACCTCTCTCTTCCCTCCAGATCAATCACGTGGCAACTGGATTTACACATACCCAGTTGTTCGTGACTTACTAGAGTGGTTAAAGAATCCTACTGGCGATAATGTCAACGACTCAATCAAATGTATGTACATCACAAGTAGTACACTACATGATGCTCTCGAGTCTGACGAGTACCCGATACTCGATCCTGAAGACATCTACCACTACAACCTTATGACCGATGCTGTTACCAAATATACTGGTGCCACAGGGGGCAAAGGTAAGCGTATGAAGAAGGGTGACTTGAGGTTGTTCCTCACACCACCTACGTGGATGTTCCCTAAGTTGGCTCTAATGCAACATTATGTTGCGCCTAGTATAGTAGTGGTGGGACACAAAGACGAGCCCATAGACGTTGATGCTGGGGCATCTTTGATGGAATACTTTAGAGGGTATCAACCAGACCCTGCACTCTTCGATGTGGCTGTGATTGAACTGACCGACCAGATCGCTAAGCACAAGAAGGCTAAGTCGGACTTCCTACAAGCCATCGAAGACGCTGAACCACAACCAAACAACATGCTATGGGGATGATACTATGTTGAATATCTTTGACACCATGACGGAGTATGTTCAGAAGAACCACTTCATAGATGTTGAGGATAAAGTGCCTGTGTTCCTGTGTTCTATCGGAACGCACATCTTCAACGGACTGAACAAGTGTGGGCTGTGCCCTCACGTACCTATTGATGACAACGAAGAAGCGTTCGCTATCGACAGTTGCATCATGCGTCATGACAACCGACCAATCTACACACCGATGTCACACGTTGCTGATACCCGGCTTCACATTCTGATGCGGGGTATGAAGGGATCTGGTAAGTCAGTACTCATCAATCTCTTCTTAGCACCAAGCACAGGCATACTGTCCGATCCGTCAATGGCGAGTATGGGTATGGCATTTAGGACTGACATAGGTCCGAACTCGATTACCGAGGCTGGTATGTTTGGTTCGGTCAATGAAGACGGCGAGATCGTGGGCAGACCACTTGCACGTGAAATGTGTGGTGGGTTCCTCGGCTTTGAGGAATTCTCTTCCCTGATCGACGCTGGTAAAAAAGACCACAGCATGGACATGACCAATCAACTGCTGACCTCCACTGACAACGGGCGTGTTAAGAAGGTCATGCGTAGCGGTTGGGTTGAGTATCTTACTCGATACACACTATGGGCGGGCACACAGCCGGGTCGTTTCGAGATGGAGTCAGGTCTTGACCGTCGATTCTTTATCATCGACATCGAGATGAATCCCAAGAAGGAGGCACAGTTCAAGATGGCACAGGCTAAGCAAGCCAACATGACCAATGAGGACCGTGCCCAACTTGCTGAAATGCTACTACTCATGCGTCGATTCATCGCTGAACGTGCTATGGAAGTTATCTATGAACCACCGACTGGTGTCAAGTTTTCAGATGACTTCAACAACTGGTTGTTCCAGCCCGAGGTGCGAAGCCACGAGGCTGATTTGTTCCGACGCTTAGCGTTGGGGTACGCTGTCATGCAACCACACTACAAGGGCGGTCAAGTCCTCGAAGTACCTCTCACTGAACAACTAAGGACCATACTTGATCGTTGTCTCGCTATGCGTCGAAACGTGATGGACAGTGACCTGCGACTAATCAAAACTGCGTTTTGGAATACGCAACTTAGCCGTAGCGCACTGCTCAAGGAGGTTGCCCGCATGATTACAAACGGTGACTACCAAAGTGCTAAGCGTTGGGTCGAGGATAATCTCGTTGGCCAAGCATGGTACAGCGAGGAACGAAGCAAAGGCGGGGGTCGTGGTCGCAAGGGTGTAGCAGTCCTGATCGGCTACCCTCAAGTAGAACAAGAAATTTTAGTTACGGAGGAATAAATATGGGTAAAAAAACAATTATTAGATGGAAAAACTTAGCATACAAGTACCTGCTCGAAAACGGACCATGTACTGCCGAACACTTACTAAGCGCAATTCAGCACCGCTTTATGCCTACTGGTGTACAGCAGGTGACACAACAGTTCTTGCGTGATCCTAGATTCAGGCAACAGGACACAACCAAAGGTTCGTTTCACAGCGGAGCCCACCACTACAAAGTGCTTGAATGGGTAGCAGTCGAGGGGGTGGAGGAATGAAGATTCGGAACGTGGTAGCGCCTTTTGATGGTATCTCGTGTGGCCGACTGGCTTTAGAGCGAGCAGGTATCGAGTTCGATAACTACTACTCGTCTGAGATAGACAAGTATGCCATTGAGATTGCTGATAAAAACTATCCTGACAACATACAGTTGGGTGACATTCTCAACTGGCGTGACTGGGATCTGGAAAATGTCGATTTGATTATGGGTGGATCTCCCTGTCAAGGTTTTTCCATGGCGGGCCAAAGGCTCAACTTTGATGACCCTCGTAGCCGTCTGTTCTTTGACTTTGTAGACCTTGTGAAACACTACAAGCCGAAGTATTTCTTATTGGAAAACGTAAGGATGCGAAAGGACATTCAAGATGCCATATCAACCATACTTGGAGTGCAACCTATCCTGATCAATTCAGGTCTGTTGTCAGCACAAAGCAGGGATAGATTATATTGGACAAACATTCCCAATATCACCCAGCCGAAGGACAAGGGTATCTATCTAAAGGACATCGTTGAAACGGACATAGAGGATGTTAGAGGTGGGGACTTGCAGGAATTCTTTAGTCAAAGGGTAGGTGTACTTTCGCCAAGAGGACTGTGCCACATAGGTACAGCCGACCTGAAAGCAATAGAGTCTTTGAAAAGAGTGTACCACATTGACGGCAAAAGCCCAACACTTACCACTAGTATGGGTGGGCACCGGGAAGCCAAGGTAGCAACAAGTGAAACAGCGTGGCGAAAACTCACACCACTGGAGTGCGAGCGACTACAAACTCTTCCTGATAACTACACAGAAGGAGTAAGTAACACACGTAGATACAAGGCCATTGGTAACGGCTGGACTATTGATGTAATATCCCATATCCTCAAGCATATGGAGGTGAGTGAATGAAGTGCCCCATCTGTGAATCTCCAGATCGACGCAACTTTGAGATGCTGTTGCACACCAACAAGGTGACACCTACGTTTTTGGAAACTAAACATAACTGGCCACGTGGATCTGTGATTACCCACATAGACGAGCATTTGTCCTATGATCCGATTGAGGCACAGCAAATGGAACGAATGCGACAGGAGTCAATCAGTACGCTCGGCGTGGCTGAGGATCTGGTACAGCGACTTGTGTCATGGGTAGATGAACTCGAGTATCGTAAGGAATCTGAGGGCTTAACGTCTGAATGGATTGCTGACGCAACAAAGTTGCTCTCGCAAGGTCAAGGATTCTTGAAGTTGATAGGCCAGTTGAAGAAGGAGATTGGTGTTGATAGTCAATTGTTACTCGCTGATCGAAAGGTCGATGCGGTCATGGGCATCCTTGTGGAAGTCCTACAAACCGAACCAACTTACCTTGATCAAATCCAACTACGCCTTGCTTCTCTTCAAGCACCTTCCCACGTTATTGACGGTGATTTTGAGGTGATTGAGTGAACGTAGCAACGATGGCATATGAGATGTTTAAGCAGGGGCTGAGGCTCTACATAAATGCCGAAAGGAACACTTATGAGTGGTATCTTGGTCATTACAAAGTCACGACAAAATCTTTGCGTGAGGCGTGGGGCATCAACGCTTATCAACTGGCGCAGTTCTATGATTGGTTGCTGACAAATGAAACGGAGTTGATTACATGGGTGTGATTATTTTTACTGGTGACGATACCAAATACAAGACGGGCAACTACGTGACAATGTACGGTCGAATGACTATGACTCCGACTGCGCCCGATACTACCTATATTCTCCACACTGACAAGTTCACGAGCAACGACATCTCTTACTGGCACCACTTGGTTTCTTATCGGCTTATCGTTGTATGCGATACGCCACCTAAAGTCAGTGATGATATAGACAATGTGATTATCGATCAGGCTCTCCGGGTTAGCAAGCCTAACTACTCCAGATCAATACGTGCTGGCTTATGCTGGGCTGATCGTGATCGAGCCCATCGAATGCTCACTACTGTCCCTTTGGCATTAGCCAACTCCTTTGTCAAGGCCAACAACAATGATATGCGCCTTGGCCGACTACTTGCTAAGTGCAAGTATGTCCTTCCTGAATCCTATTCCTATGCCGTTATTGCATACGGCTTGAGCCCAGTGCGAAATTTCGTTTGGCCTAGCAAGGCTAAGCGAAGCAGTCTTATACTGCCGACTGGTATTAGACAAACAGACAGGTACATGGACATCATCGTCACTGGCGATGTAGTGTCCAACAACCTACGGGACATTGGGCAACTACCCGATGGCCTACCAAAACGAAAAAAGGATGTGACAACATGGATATGAAAACAGATAGAACAAGGGTGTTCGTTTATGGAACACTAAAACAAGGACAAGCAAACCACAGCAGATTGCTAAGGCATAATGCCGAGTTTGTAGATTACGCAAAGACTGATGAAGGCTGGGCCCTAATCGATCTTGGCCCTTTCCCGGCTATGATTAGGGATGACAATTACGTCTATGGTGAGGTATGGGAAGTAGATATGAAAGCATTACCTGATCTGGATAGACTTGAGGGTGCCCCAGTTCTCTACCGACGCTACAAAATCCCAATGAATTATCTCAACACTAGTGACGAGGATAGCGCATGGGTGTACGTTCTCGCTCAACGTGGTGGGCCGTACACACCCGAACAAAAGATGGGGGTATGGCCTTGATTGGTTGGTTCGTTTTATTCTGGTTTGTTTTTATACAACTACCGCTAGCCTACTACGAAGTATCTGAGTACTACCCCGAAACACATTCGGCTCCTATTTATGCTAGGGTTACTGATGATAAGACAGGCGAGTACATGGTAAAGGCATCTATGTTCTTGAGCATGGATGAATGAGTATCTTATAAGGATAGGGCATATGTCTTATCAATGAGTCGTAATAATAACAACAAGCGCAAGCGACGAGCCATCGTTGAGATCCTCTTCGAGCATGGCCCTTGCACTCGTGAAGAAGTAGCGGCTCATCTTAGCAATAGGCGTGGTGTTCGACACGTGCCTTCGCCAAATAGTATCTCGGCACTGATGTCTAAGAACCCACAAACAATTATTGTTGGAAAGCAAAAGGTTGAGTCCACAAATGGCGAGAAGTCTTTTCATATGTTATTCGATGTTGATCGGGAAGTAATCAAGGAGATTAGTGATTTGATACATACTCGCCCTATCTCGATCATGACTCCGAAGGAAAAGAAACTCGCTGTTCAATGTAAGTCCTGTGGATGTACACGCATTATGCCAGATCAGGCTACTAAATGTCTGACGTGCCAACGTAAATCGTAGGCGTTATATACTGGTGTGTGTTATTTTATTGTATGCGTGAAGTATGGGCAGTAAAATACAGACCTAACGACCTAACCGAGTTTGTTGGACAGGACTCTATGCGTGATGAGTTCCAACAAATTATTGATGGCAAAGCAAAACCACAGCACTATATCTTCTATTCTCCCGAGCCGGGAACTGGGAAGACCAGTCTCGCTCACATCTTAGCAAAGAAGTTGGGTTATGTTATTCATCAATACAATGCATCGAGCAAGCATCAGCGAGGTATCGAGTTCGTTGAGCAAGACCTTGCGCCTAAGACAAGGCTTGGTCAGTATGAAACCTTCTTCTTCTTAGACGAAGCGGATCAACTGACACCTGCCGCACAATCAGCACTCAAGGGTGTCATCGAAGGGGCGCAGGGCTACTTCATCTTGACCTGCAACGACCTAAGCAAAGTCAGCCGATGGCTACAATCCCGGTGCCAAGTTCGAGTATTCCAACCGCTTGACACCGAGGATGTACTTGTACGACTCCGTGCTGTAGCCAATGCTGAGAACGTGTCCATCGCTGATAGCGGATTGGCACTGATCGCTAAGGCGCATGAAGGTGATCTTCGCAACTCAATCAACGCACTACAAGCATACCACACAATGCCCGAAGGCTCAAAGAATAAATTCCTGCTGGGCTTGGACAAACCTGATCTGGATGCTAAGCGTTTTCTCACTCTATGTATGCGTGAGAAGCAGGTAGAGGATGCAGTCAACATGATACATCCTAATCCCAACCTACGTCGAATGATTGATTCAATCTTTGAGTACGGTATCAACTCCCCCGCTAAGGCTGAAAACAAGTTAAAGTTAGTAGAGTCTGCAACACAAGCGCAACGTGACCTGATCGATGGTGTCGAGGATCACTATGTTGCTTGGGACTTTTGCAGGCGACTGGCGAAGGCTTGATATACTGGAAGGGGTGAATGTTAAATGGAGGCAAAAAATATGCAAGTTAATCAGATGATTGAACGAATAAGCAAGAATATCGGATGCAATGAGGACACCCTACGTTCTCGAATGGACAGTGTACTGTCCGAACACAAGGGTGTTTGGTTGGATGCGGGAAAGACAGACGAGGACTGTCAGGTAAACGCACTACGAATCGCAGGTCGCCAGATCAAAAGCGAGGGTGAAAAGTTGAAGCGCAGTGGAGCAACTCTCTTCGAGGGTATGTTCGTCAGCGTTCCACGTTACAAAGACTGGGCTGAGTTGGCTTACAAGAAGGCCGCTACTACTATTCTTGGTGGCAATCCTACTGTGGTCGAGGCTCTCATTGAGCAAGGCAACATCACTCTCTATGAGGACAACAACGACGGTACGTTCACAAAGAAGTACAACCCCTCACTTTACCAGCGTGTTGAGTTTGAGGAAGGTATGGAAGAGAGCGAACTACAAAGTCTGCCAAAGAACACCTATGACGCAGGTAATGGAATACACTTCCATTTGATCTGGGACAAGACAAACTTGACCTTCCCGTCTGGTGATAACAACTTCAAGTATGGTGCGCCACGCCCTCTCTCCGAGAAGGATCGTTCCTGTTACTTCTTGGGTCGCAAGGCTGGCACTTCTGATGAAGTCAAGTTGTGGTCCTTCCGTTTCAACGGTGCGCTTGCTGAGCAACAACCACCTGCGTTTGTCGCAGGTAGTATTGCTATGCGCCCTGCCCGTAACGGTGAGGTAGCATACGGCAAGGCCGGGCTCTCTACCTTCAACCATGACGATTCAGTACAGTCCATCTTCCCCGATGCGCCTGATGCTCTCGTCGCAGGTCTTGACCAGTTCGCTACTCTTGAGGGCGGGCTACAAGACATTGAAGCATACGTTGGCACACTCGATGACAAGCAACGATGGGATGCGCTCAGCGCAGTCATCTGTGAGGCTGTTCACATCGACCCACGTGACAACGGTGGTTTCATTATCACTGTCGGTGATCTGGACATCATGAGTACTGCGGGAACCGTAGACATCTACGTTCCACATACCCAGTCGAGTCTTGTTGATTTCTCAGTAGGCTCTACACTCATGGTAGTCGGTTCACCCTACATCAGCCGAGATGGTGAAGGCAAATTGGCCGTCACTGGTTGGTGGTGTGCTGAGTCACTCTCAGCATCCACCCCATCTGAGTCTGATTCCGAAGGAGGTTGGGACTGATGGCTTGGGCTAAGCAAGAACAGAAGGTCGAGGTTGCCAAGAAACCTACATTCGGTGTCGAACACTATCGAAACCTGTTTTCGATGAAGCGTGAGAACCTTGCACCAATCCGTATGGCGTTGGTCGGTAAAGAAAATACTGCCAAGACTGGGCTTGCTTGTGACATCGCTCTCAAGCACACAGACAAAGACGTAGTAGTTATCGACTGTGACAACAGCGCACAGAACACTGTTGATTACTTGGTATCATCTGGAGTAGATGGTGCCGAGCGAATCCGGGTTATCCCCATCATTGATGAGTTGGATGATGCTATGTGGAACGATGACAACACAACCAACTGGCCTGCTGTCGTCGCTAAGATTGAATGGTTTGCATCCTTCTTGGCTGAGGAAAAAGACCAGATCGGTGCCGTCGTTTTCGATGGCGGTTCTACTTTCATGAAGTGGTGTGAGTTTGTCATGACTGACCGACTCGTTAGCCGAGGCATCATTAACGACCAAAGCGACAACTTCAATCAGAAAGAATGGCGTGAGCGCAACAGCATCTTCCGAGGTGTTCTTGATCGACTTACTGCCCTACCGATCCCCTATGTGTTCTTTACCTTCCACTTGAAGGACGAGCAACAGTACGTGGACAATGGATCTGGTCAAAAGGTTCTGATGAAGGTCGGTAGCAAAGTCGATTGGGTCAAGGGTACTCAGCGATTCGTCAGCCAACAGGTGTGGCTCACACGCTACACTAAGAAGGGTGATCGAGCCGCAGGTGTCGAGGCCGACAAGTCTCTCAAAGATGGACAGTTCGTTATTCGAGCGAGCATCGAAGAGATGAAAGGTCGCAACATGGAACACTTGGGCAACACTTACGATGTCCTCTCAGTCAACAGCGACGACATTTCATGGCAAGGTCTACCAATCTCATGGGGTGATGAATGATGCATCGGGCGGAAATCGAACGCTTGAGCAAGCGTGTTACTGAATTAGAGCGCAGTCTTGATGATTTGTACATTATCATCAACGCTCTCGAAGGTAACAGTGATTTGATTTACCAGATCACTCAGTATATCGCACGTCGAGATGGTGTTTCTGAATCGGAGGTTGCTTTCAGATGAGTGTCTCAATGCCACGCAAGGCTCTTGAAGAGTTGCTCACTGCTACTCTTCGTCCTCAGAATGTCAATGGTAGCAACGTCGATCAGGTCGATTCTTGCGTCATTGATACCACTGATAACACTGTCAGTACCCTGTGTATCGTCAAGGACGGCACGACGAGCCTATCGTCGTTCTCTTTTGCTCACGAGACTACGGGTACAGTCATACCAGTGCCGAACATCAACCGACTTCTCGGTGTGTTGAAATTTCATTCTGATGTTGTCACGCTGGAGGACAAGGGCGGTAAAATCGTTGTTAAGTCCAAGGGCAAGCAGACTACATTGCTCGGTGGGTTCGATGCTCTATCCTACGCCAACAGTCAAATGACATTGACTGAGGCTGATGACAAAGCGCATGAGCGAGCCAGATCCATTGACGACAACACCTACGTGATGGCTGACGGTGAGCGAAGAACACCCTTCGCAGTAGTCAGTTTGGATGCTAAGGAACTGTATGAGGCTCTACGCTGTGACGCTATCAACGGACAGCGACTTAACCGCTACAAGTTCACAGCAAAACATGGTGAGTTGTTTGTCACCGTTGGTGATCCGTTCAAGGGTGAGACTACTACTCTCCTAGAACACGACTTCCCGGTCGAGGATTTTGAGGCTTCCTTTGAGGGAGGATTAGAAAACGTAATCAAACATTACTCCAAGCATTTGGTTCTCAACTTCTTTGATTTCAGAAACGAAGGTCAAGGAATCCGATTGTTAATCAAATTCAATAACGGAGATTGGGTATTCCAGTGTGGTGTCTTGTGATGCCACGTTTCAGATACCCTTTACCGAAGGGTGTTACTGAGGCTGAGTACGAAGCCGCTCTTGAATACACTGGGTTAAGACACTGGGTTTTCAAGCGAAAGAAAGGCGTGTTGATCAGGGGGATGCTGATGGTTGCTTTGCTTAGGTACTCTAAGCGAGATGAGAATGAATGGTTTGATCCGCAGGTCTTATCCGATGAGATAGTACCGATGCAACCTTTGGGTGGCACTCCGCTAATCTCGGTAGCCCGTATCAACTCTCTTATGCGACAAGTAGTACGCAAGGTTGATCGGTGGGAATATAGACACGGCAAACTGAAAATAGAATACAGAAGGACTAAGTAGTGGATAGGGTAGATGATAGTCTATGATTGTCAATAACACACGTGGTCGAAAGGTCGTGATTAGATACCGTGACCCCAACACCCTTGAGCGTCAACCCGATCTGGTATTGGAGAAGTACCCGTACTGCTTCGTACCTACGGCATCGCTTACTGATCGCTACGGCCTAGTCCGTGTCGAGGATGGGTATGAGGGTGTCTATGGTGCAGAACTGTCGAAGGTTTATTTCAGAACTGAATATGATAGGCGTGAGTGGTGTAGGTCAAACACTACATGGGAAGGTAACATCCCTTTTACTAATCAAGTCCTGATCGACAGGGTTGTTGAGGGTACCGAACCTATCCCATACTATGAGCATCGAGTATGGTACATTGACGGTGAATGGAAGAAGGAGTCAGAAGAGATTACAGTCTTGAGTGCCCTTGATTCTTACACTGGTAAGATGTACACTTGGGTATGTCACCCTGATGTACAACCCGGTATGGTCAGTAGTCTGCCTTGTAAAGAACATCCCGATGGCCTAAGCGAAGTATGCTTTGATCCGCCCGCCAAGGCTTTTGCTAATGAGCGACAACTGCTTGCTGACTTTGCCATGCATATGAAAAAGCAAGACCCCGACATCATCACTGGTTGGTATGTGGTGGATGCTGACGTATCTACGATCAGCACAAGGATGCGTAGGCTTGGACTCAAACCCGAACTCATGTCCCCTCACAACCAACACATCTACAAGTACGCTTGGAGTGAAAAGCGATGGACTCAGCCGATACCCGGACGTATGTGTATTGACCTCATGGTTGCGTTCAAGAAGTTATGGACTATCAAGAACGGACAGTTAGCAGGTCAGAAGTTAGATGATATAGCCGAGTTCGTTCTGAAGGAACGCAAGGTCGAGTTACCTAATGGGCACGATACATACTACACGGACATTGGTACATACGTGGACTACAACCGACAAGATGTACGCTTGCTACCTCGCTTAGATGAGGCCGTCAATGCTACTGGTTACTACACCAACCTACAACATCTAGTTCAGTGTGAGATTGAAACAACACCACTGACCACACTTCCTGCATCCTGTATGTTCCTACAAGATGAAGAGTTCGAGTACCGAATACCAGATCGACCACAGTTCGCTAAGGTAGACTACACTGGTGCTGATGTGCAAGACGTTGTTCCGGGTCGCTATGAAACGATGGCGATTATGGACATCAAGGCTATGTATCACAGCAACGTCAAGTTGCATAACATCTGCTGGACTACCCTGTCCGATCAGGGTCAAGACTGTGGCAACGGCACGAAGTTCACACAGGACAAAGACGGCTTGCTCGGTAGGACTATGGACAAATTGACTGTCAAGCGTAACGAATACAAGGCTCTCATGAAACAGGCTTTGGCTGACGGCGACATGACGGCCTACAAGAAGTGGGATGGGGCACAGTTCGCAACGAAGTCTATGGTCGCATCCTTGTACGGTGTAGCAGGTGACTCTAAGTACGGACTGTATCACCCCGAGATAGCATCCTCAATCACATTCACATCTCGTCAGACGTTGTTCAGACTACGTGACGAGTGCAACGACAGGGGCTACCCTGTCCACTACGGACACACCGATTCTATTTTCTGTGCCGTACCCAGTCCCGAAGAAGGATTGGAACTAGTAGCCAAGATCAACGAAGCCATGTACCCCATCGAGACTGAGTTCGAGAAGTGGTGCGAGTCTATGATTTTGAAAGCCAAGAATCGCTACGCAGGTAAAGTCACATGGACTGATGGCCGACACCATCTACCCGAGTATTACTACAAGGGGCTGGAGTTGAAACAGGCACGTATGCCGAAGGCTATGAAGTCCACTATGGATGCGATCCTACGTGGCATACTCGATGGTACTGATAAGACTGAGGTCGATGACATCCTATGCGCCCTGATCAAGAAAGGCAACAAAGGTGAGATGGCTGAGGACTTGCTTGAGAAGGGCAAGTTGAAGCAGCCCCTGTCCAAGTACAAGGTCTTGAGTGGTGCGTCAGCAGGCGCGGCATGGGCTAAGGTGAACATGGGTAGGGACTATGAAGTCGATGAGTCCTTCTTGACGGCGATCAACAAGCGTGGTGAATGGATGGGATTCGATAGTCTGCAATCAATCGAAGGTGTCGCTGAGGTTGATTGGGCAGGGCTGACTGAGAAGTACATTGTCAATAAGGCATGTCACATCTACGATCTGGTAGATTGGGATGTCCAGCCTTTATGGAACGCTCACTTGGGTAAAGGTGATGTTCAGTGGCTATAACCTTTTATAGTGGAAGGGGTGATTAAGTTTTATGTCGAAGAAACTGACAACTAAAGAACTAACAGTGCGAGTAGAAGCACTAACGAGCGCATTCAACAATCTAGGTGCCGCTATCGGTGCTGATATGGCACAAGTCATGGCCGTAATATCAGGACTGCTCAAGCATTTCGACTTACTTGCTGAGATCAAATGCCCCCACTGTGGCACTGAATTATCCTATCCTAACATGGACAATGTTCCCCCGCCTGCGGATTGCCCTGCATGTGGCGGTACAATTGGCGACGAAGAAGAGGAATGATTAAAAAACAAACAGGGTGTGATTGATGTATGACACGAGTTCTTGTAACAGTAGAAGATGAAAAGGTAATCGCTGATGCGATAGCCAAATACGGCAAGCGTGATGTCTGCCTTGCTCTCGATGACAGCGTAGCCAACCGATACAAATTGGAGGCATACGGCTTGGATCGTTACGCACTGGTAGGCTCCGATGCTGACCACTCTCTTTTTGCTGAGGTCATCGGCAAGACCACCCCAAAACCAAAGAAAAAGGCACCTGTAAAGAAGGATGTCCCAATCGAAGTTGATATTGAGGCGGTAGTTGATGAGCAGTCTAAAAAAGTACAGTAAAGAATGGTATGCTGAGCATGGTCCTAACGAGGGCCATCCTAACCCCATCATCGCTAAAACAAACGACTGGCCGATCAGGTTGTCGAAATCCAAATTCATTACCTATGATTCTTGCCCCCGCAAGTATTGGTGGGGATCGGTGGCTAACGTATGGGGGCCACGCACACACTTCATGGTACACGGTACCGCAGTCCACACGGCCCTCGAAAACTTTTACGGTCACTGGGAGCCCGGTATAGACGAAGAGTTGTGGCCTGACCTAATCGAATCTGATTGGGAGGATGGGTCACTACACCGACCGTTCACAGACTGGGAACCAGATCAACAAGACACATACCATAGATCGGTTCATGCCCTGCTTGAACTGGAACAGGAACGTCGCATTCGATGGGGTGATCAACACTTCGCACCAGTCGAGTTTGAGGTCAAGCATGCTGTCCTACACCACAAGTACAACTTCATGTTGGTCGGTATGATCGACGGTGTGCATCGTCATCCTGACGGCGGTCTTGTCATCACTGAACTCAAGACTGGTAAAGCAACCACAAGCAAATTGTCAAAGACACGCAAGGAACTGTGCTACTATCGCTACATGCTCGCTCGCTTAGGGTGGGATGAAGCAGTCTATTTCTACTATCTGTTCCCCGAGTGTACGAACTTTGACCTGTACGCTGATCTGGCCTCTAAGAAAAATACTGAGGTGTGGCTTGGTGAGACGCAGGGTATGGCCGTCTTAGAACGTGTCAATATGCGTAGTGTTAATGCCATGCACAAGGCACTCGACAAAGCCTGTGAGGGTATCGAGAACAGCATGTACCACATGAAGTGGAATGATTACTTCTGTGTGAACTGGTGTGACTTCCACATGAGTTGTGAAACAGAACTGATCGGTATGGATGAAGATGTTACGGCTTTATATACTGGAGAGGGATGGTGATTACTATGAACAAAATAGTATGCCCTGAGTGCGAACACGATGCCTTTGATACAGATGCCATGATGCTTGTGACAGGACAAGTAGGCGGCCCTCATGAAAAGATGATGGTAGTCCACACCTGTCATGCGTGTGGTCACAAGTGGAGGGGTCAGGCTTGAACGTAGGCTTCAAGAAAGACGGTACCCCTCGACTATCAAAAGCAATAGACAAAGCCGTGATGAGTCATGCGTCTGTTGAGTGGGGTACTCCCCCAGATCTCTTTGAGGCAATCAGCGAATCTGTTGGTGGTTTTGATCTGGATGCCGCGGCTAGCGACAAGAAGCACGTGTGTGATAACTACTTCACGGCTGAGTCCGATGCCCTGTCGCAAGAGTGGCACGGTAAAGTGTGGCTCAACCCCCCGTTCGGTCACGGTGTAGAGCAGTGGTTCGAGAAGGTGGTGAACGAGGTTCACACCAACGCTGATTCTGTACACGTATTGATCCCTGCGAGGACTGATACTCGATGGTTCCACGAGTGGGTTATGCCATTCGCTACTGAAATTTACTTCTTCAAAGGGCGATTGTACTACGTGAACGAAAACGGTGAGAACAAAAACCCTGCGGCATTCCCGTCTATGCTGTGTGTATTCAAGAAAAAGACAGGCGCATGTGGTGATGTCCCAACAATCAAAGCATCCCCACGTGATGGAAGTGCGTTCAAGGAGGCGGTGGAGTGGCTTTAGAGTTCCCACGTGAAATAGGTCTTAAACGAGCATTGTGTAAAAGCAGGTGGCAATATGATGACTATGTTGATAAGTTGGGCCGTCTGTCGTCATGCTACACGAGTTTATACTCGTTTGAATCACTCAATGAAGAAGGAAAGGCTGACTATCGACAGGCAGTAATTGACAGGGCATGGTGGGATTTTGACACAGGAGAGCGAGGCGGGATCGAGCAAGTTAAAAAAGACGTTGCGGAACTCATCAGGCGACTGGTGGGAGACGTTAGACTGGTCGCAACTGGCCGTGGCTTCCACGTCCACCAACTCTTCTCAGAACCAGTCGTCGGACACCACTACAGACAACCCTTAGAAGCGTACCAACGACGTAAAGCACGTGGTCTTGTGACGCTTGATGGCGTAGGGTTTCATGAAAAATTGACTCGCATACCCGGAACCTACAATCCTAAGCGGAAGCGGTGGGCTGTGGTTATTGATGCTCGAGCGTTTGCCAAGGACCCCGATAACTACCAGATCCCAAAGATTCCAATTGAAAAATACAAAATTCTTGACCCATTTGTAGGCAAACCTGTGCATGATGGGTTTGACTTTTCCAATTGGTGTTTCTCCTACTCTCCAGAGCAACAAGATATTGAGCATCTGGAGGCCATAGAATTAGACGAGAATACTCTTAGTGCGGGTACAGTACCACTGATGCCTTGCTTGGCTCGTGGGGTGCGTCAGGAGAAGCCAAATCACCATGTTCGAGTAGCATTGGTGCAACATATGGCCGATACCCTCCGAGACTTTGCCGATCCGCAGTCATTATCACCAGATCAACGTCGTCAAATCGAGGATGAAATCTTTGATTTTATCAAGGGGTTGGGTTGGAAAAACTGGAACCCCACACTGTCCCGTAAAGGTATCAAAACCAACATGAATTACCGTAGAGTACCGTCATGTGCTTGGTTTGCGGCACGTAGTATGTGTACTGGCAAGTGTTGGAGATATGATGGCACCGTTGATTTGGAAGTCAAATGCGAATGAGTATGATAAACCACAGACACATATCATAAACAATGCTCGTGGTAGACGACCGTGAAAATGACGTAATTAAACACAAAATCATAGCCCAAATGGGCGAATATGCCAGCGGTGGCATTGTCAAGATCAAACGACTAAAATCAGCCGACTACATCATTGGCGACATAGGCATAGAAGCCAAAGAAATTAACGACTTATACCACAGTATTTTGGGTCATGGTCGATCTCGTACCATAGTTGGGCAACTTTATGATTTGGTAGAGAACTTTGAACGTCCTATGCTGGTCGTTTATGGTACAAAATTGAAGCCGTTTATAGTAGGCAACCGCAGACCAAGCAGACAAGAGTTGGCTATCGAAATGAAGCGCATGCAAGCAGTCATAAGGAAGTTCAAACAACATCTGTTTGTAAAATTTCCCACAATCCAGTTCATGCAACTAGGGACAATGGATGAAATGGTTGACTGGCTTCACAGTATGCACGACAATATGCGTGTTCGACGCATCAACACCAGTGAGCCAAAGGAGTATGCCCGGAAGAACGTGACTACTGATCCGAGAGTTGCGGCATTATCGGCTCTCGAAGGCGTATCTGAACGTGCGGCGCATGATTTACTTACCGAGTTCGGATCGTTACCAAGAATACTGCGGTCAAGGACCAGCCAGCGTCAATTGATGGAGATTGATGGCATTGGTCGCAAGCGAGCAAAGACCATCCTCCGCCTAAGAGAACGCTATCCAGATCAACCTGAACGATCTTAGTAAGATAAAGACCCTGATTGGGATGAACCAGCCACGGAACTTTTATCGCTCGATACTTGGATATTGTTGAGGACTACACTACCGTATTGGGCGGTGTCACCGTCAGTACCAGCAGTTCTTTCGAGAGTCACAATCAATGTGTTACCCCCTACCTCAGCGCCGTCTAACGAACCACTGAATAAGATAACATTCTTGTCATCTCCAGATGTCAGCGTCACTGTTCTTTCATCGAAAGCACCAGTGTTTGGGCACTCAACAGTAACATACAGAATAGAATCCCCTGTTGTCGCTTTCATAGTTGCTCTTGCAGTAACACTGACTTCTTTGCTTGTAACCCGATCAGGGACGCGACTGTTTATTGTAAATTTGCTGTGAGGTGATGAGTTATCAACAGCACCCGGAAACACCATTCCGTCACTACTCATGATTGCATCTCCAGACGAAGGCGCAATGTGTGAGTCAAGCCCATCCAACCCAGCAGTATCTCTTGGTTTAGCCGAAGGTTTTGTTTGACCAAGCACACCGAACGCCCCTCCAGTGACACTATCATTATTGAAATTCATAACGCCCTTCAATCTGTTATTTATTCCGTTTGACAATTGATTTGACCCTGCTAACACTGAGCGATTTTCTGATTGTGTGGTTTGATCTGGGATGAATGACGAAGTTCTGTTGATCGGCACTAAACTATCACCAAGCACTAAGCCGGGTTGTGTATCTCCGAATCCTACTTGATTAGCCCAAGCACCATCGGAGGGACTGTTGCTTTGTTTGGTGTATGCTTGACTTGACTTTTGAGAACCAGCACTTGTATGTGTTCCGGGTTGCCTTCTACTAACACCTCCCTTACTAGTAGTGGGAATAATGTAAGACGCAAAGTCCTTAGCGGCTCTCGATACATCTCTTTCGAGTGTAAAAGTAACCTTCTCCACATTTCTGCCGTCTATACTCCAACCGATCCTCTTTACTACCAGTGGTTCATTTGTCATAGCGAAGTTAGTATCAGTATAACTAACAGTGGTGGAAGGAATAAAGTTGATGTCATCGGTGATGTGCAGACGTGGCGCAAACCACTCAGCAAGCCGTGTCCAGTAAGCGTTTTCCAAATTGTAGGTAGTGCCACCCTTACCAAACTTTCGACATCCCAACGGGAATATACTGTCATCGTTGGTAGTGCCCCATGTAGTTACACCTGTGATGTCTCCAGAAGAATACCCTAAGTTGGATGAACCACAGCGGTTTCGACGCAGGGCTAGCAAGTAATCATAATTAACAGATATGGTAATCATCTCGCTACCAGTTTGATCGGGCCAGTATGAAATCGGTATTGCTATTTCATAGAAGCCGTTGCCGTCAATCTCACAAGATGTAGATCCATCGGTAGCCAAAGTAGGAGTGAATATAGCACCGTTCGGGGCAACTCCAAATGATACGTTGAAATCATAATCAGCAAGGTACACAACGAAGCGTTGTGTGGACTCCTGTGCGTGTGCGCCCTGATCGGCTAGGTCCACAAAGACTCTCAACTTACCATCCCCAAGAGTATTGTTGCTGGCAGGACTTCTGTTAGCAGTCTTGGGCATACCTTTTGGTATATGGACTACTTGGACAGCATAACTGATGGAGTTGGCACCATAGAACCCGTAATAATCGTCATAGGTATCTGTACCTGCGGAAGCGTTAGGTGTATCAGCACCAGTTTCAGAACCATCAAGGGCGTTGACTCTACCCGGAAACAGATTGCCTCCATGTAGCCCTGTCCAAGCGTAACCTAGTGTTGCGCTGTGAGTACTTTCAGTAACGGTTCTTGAAACGTCAGCGATGTAGCCGTAGCGAGCATCATCAAGCATGACTCCTTTGTCACCGTAGAAGTTGTGTGCGTCAGAAAAACGTGTGACCTCAGCCGTGATTGACAGTGGCGCTGACTTCAACTTCTCATATTCGGCTTTGGCCACAGCCAGTGCTTCGGATTGACTGGTAATATCAGGCATGTTGATAATCTCCCACCGAGGGCTAGAGTCAAGAGAGACAGTAGGGTAATCTACAAATGTAGATGAGCCACCGTAAAACACTCTTACATTGGTGATTTGATCGGAGGACTGTGTTGATAGCGATGAAGTCCTAAGATTGTTGCTGTTGAAAACAAAACCACTGCCGTATGTAGGTCGATACGAAGGCATAGAATCTCGACCCATAAGCCATGAGAATGAAGAACGAACTGAGTAATCTTCTCCTATTCCGCTAGAAGCCTCGGTTGTGGAGAATATGTTGGCGATAGTAGTGTTTCGGCAATCGTTTATTGATCCGTAGGAATCAAGTCGATTTACTGCTCGATATGAACCCAACGTAGATCCAGATGCATTAAATCCACTGAACGCAAACTGTATTGAATCTATGGCAGGGGTGGCTGTAATTGTAACAGTTACCTCAGAATTAGCAACATTTAACTTGGCGCTTGATTTGATAGTGATTTGCTGCCCTATCACAAGATGATGATTACTAGCATAGGTTTCTGCTGTAACAGTTCCACTTGATTCAGTCATGGTTTTGAAATCCCCAGCCTGACCCGGAAGTGAAGCACTTTGAGGGTTAGTTGACATATTCTCAGACACTGGGATTGTGTTGATGTCCCACATACCATACAGTTTTGTTTGTTTGAGCCATGTTTCAGTCAAACAATCCATCCAAGATACACGGAACTTGTCATGATCAAAGAAGGTTAGGCTGCCTTTATTCTTAACAAAGCCGTTAATTTCCATAAGCAAACGCATAGGGAAAATGTTAGCCAGCCCAAAGTGTACTCGAGCATCAGGGTATGTATTCTGAGCATCAGACTGAGTAGTGTCTATAGTGACTTCTGAAAACACTCTACCCTTTGCTTGCATCAATGTTTCGGCACTGTTAGCACCACCATATCCAGATCCATCCCACTCACCTGAAGCACCACCAAATTCATTTGGGTTGCCTAAGAATGATAAGGCCTCAACCCTAAACCCATTTGGTATTTTGATATTGATGGCCCCAGCCGTAGTAACAGCGTCAGTACTGTCCTCCAAATTGATAACAAAATAAGAATAAGTACCAGCAATCGGAGAAGAAGAAGAGATTGTTCCGTGTTTGATAATGGTGTATTCTCCGTCAAAAGAAGCACCACTGCTCATTGTTGGCGGTGCTGCTGTCCTAGCCTCGATCTCAATAGTTTGCCCTGTTCGGAGAGTAGCGAAGTATCTCATATCGTCATAGGGGAGAATGTTCTGTACTTTGATCATCATCTGACCTGTTGCGGTTACTTCCCCTGTTGACGTAAAGTCAGAATTGACTTGAGCAAAGAACCCATTGTTTGATGCATGAGCATAATCTGTAAAACTTTGTAACTCATCACTAACCACATTGAGGTGCCAAATCTTTTTCTTTTCGTTCGATATGATCTGGCCTACTACACCTGCTGTGCCTGTGCCTATCCCAGTCGTTACTGCTACTATACTTGGATCGTCTAAGTAGACGATGCCGTCGCCTACCTGAATATCAGTCAGAAGTCCACTATTCTTACTGTGTAAGGATTTGTAGTTTGCATTCCAAGAAGCCGACTCGTCTAAGTTGTATGGGGACGTGGAAGCCCTGTCCCAGTAGTTGTCGATCAAGACTGGGAACCCTTCGGTTTCTACCAAGTAGTCCCCGATTTCCTTGCGACCACCGCTTGTTTGACCTGCTTGACCACCGTTGCTTTGTGTGTTCAAGTTAAAGAATCTCGATCCGTCTACAATAACAAATGCCCCTGCTTTGTCTTCCCAATTGTGGTATTTGCTGTTGGACTCGCTGTTCGATCCACCACTGACCGCACTCCAAGCGTTACCTGTTATTGGATCAGTGTTGCCCATTTCCCAAAAGTTGACATCTTCTCCTATCGCTAAATCAGTAAAGATTTGCCTTTCTTGAGAGTTAGAGATATTTTCATCCGCATAAGACAAACTTAGTTCATAGTTCCCTGCATATGGCGCAAGCAAACCATACTCTTGTTTTCGATACCCAGCGTCAGCGTTTGCTGTGCCATCGTTGCGAGCATCAGCCCATAGAATCCAAACGTGTTTGAAGTCGTTGTCTAATTCTCGAATATGAACTAAGCGGTCAGCAAGGGTGCCAGTCAAGTGGTTCTGTTGGAAGAAGTTAGTGGCAGGTAGTGTAATTGTAGTGTTGCCATACTGCATGACACCCGGATAAACACCTGCTATGGTTTGTTTTTTTGTTCCGTTGACAGCGATACCGCCATCAGGAATGCCAGTTTGTCCCATAACATCATCATAGAATGAAAAGCCTATTCTTCTTTGGGACAATGTTTTTCGACTAAAGGCACCTGTGACAATACTTGACTCGGTGGTTCTTGCGCTTGTCCTCACACTAGGAGCAACATATTCTTTAAACCTAACACGGGCAGTGTAAGTAGTCGTTCCATTCGCAAGGGATCTTTGTTCTTTAGTACCCAACTCGAACTTCCAACAAGCGATGCCGCTCACAGTACTACTTGTGACGTTGACAGCGCAGTATCGACCGTTTAGATTGGGAAACCTTGTTGACTTTAGTCTAAAGTTTTCGGCGTAGGCGTTTGCGATACCAGTCTTTGGTATGTGGGCTACGAAGTAGTAGTAGCCTCCTTCGGGATTAGTCACTGGTATAAGAGTCGAACCTTGACTTGTTCTAAAATACTTTGCCACGTACTTAGTCTCTAACTTGAGAATGTTGGCTGAACTTGCTACGGATGCACCAGTGGCAATACCACTGTCTACAAATCCATCAGTCGCTCTAAATTCAAGACCAAAGATACTGGATGTGTCGAAGACTTCATGGATTCCTTGCACCACCATACTTGTGTCCCCAACGGTGAAGTTGGAAGCCAACTGCATGCTGTGATCCGTTGGTTTAATTCGTGCGAACATATAGTTGAACCACGCTGACTTCGGTAGGTCTTGCATCCATCGGCTGTGTAGTGAGCGATGTTGAGCATCGCTTGTAGCGTGACCTGCTGTGATAGCGTCATCCCAGTCATCATATGCGTCATTTGGGCCGATAGTATCTTCGTCGTTGTAGACTTGAATAGCATGCGATGTTCTGTTTCGCATTCGAGAATCAAGATGCTTGGTGAATGTGCCAGATCCATCTACAACTTCGTTGAATCCAAGCGTAGCGTTTGCCCTTTGGTTGCGTGTAGCACCCATATAATAGACATCTAACTTGCGCTGCGATTCACTGCGGTTGTAGGCAATCTGCGATGTCTGCGTTCCTTCGTCGGAAGTACCCATCTCCCAAGTAGGCAGTTGTCTATCTAAATTGGAAAAATAATCACTGGCTTGTATTGAAATTGTAGGGGTTCTATTTGTAGCGTCCAATTTGTAATTCATACCCGTAACAGAACCTCGCCAGATCGGGCGGTCACAGGCGTTTCTAAACAACAACAAAGACCAGTTGGCGTAGGAGTTTTGATTAAACATAGGCATCAGTGTCAACTGTTGATCGTCATCAATCACGTCTATATTAAGAGTCGAAACTGAATTTGAACCAGACTGATATGACATCTTGACGGCGGGAGGCATATCTACCCCGCTCGGGTGATCGTTGAGAGGTCGGATCATACCTACGCGGTCGATAAGGACTGCGATTTTCTTTTGTGCGCCTTTGGCTTGTAGTTCCCATCCGTACATATCAGCGGCCTCAAATTGATTGCCGTCAGCCTTGTTTCCTATCGCACCCGCAGTTACAATCTTTGTGCCGTTTTTGTAAAGGTCATAAGTACCGTTGGTGTAATCAAAAACAAAGTCATAGTCGATCCACACATCAGACATACTTGGTTGAACATAAGCACCAAGATTACCAGTGGTGACAGTAGTAACCGTGTTTTGAATAAAGTCAGCAGGTGCAATCTCCAACTCTACTGCAGCAGCACTGTAACTTGTGTCACCACTACTGGTGCTTGTCCACGCTGTACCCTCACAACCAACACGTAACTTGAGGTATGGGGTAGTAGTAGTAGCAAGTTCAAGAGGGGCAATCCTGATCGTAAAGATGTCATTATCACCTTTGCTGTTGAGCGTTCCGTTGTAAGCAAGCATAGGCTTGTATGTACTACTGTTGTGGTAAATCTCTTGTACTAAAAACGGTTGACCGCTTGGCGATTCAATAGGGTACAAATAACCACTAACACCAGTGGTACTTGTGTGGGTCTTGATACCCGCATAAGTCCCCGCTGTATGAGTTCTAACCATAGTGGTCGGGGTACTCGCAGTAGTTGGCAAACCCGCACTGTTGTCCAACGCACCCGAGTTGTTTTTGGCAGGGTAGTTCATAGTGTCTCGGCCAAATGTAGAGTCAGTAGAACCTGTTGCCGCGTAGTATGTGCATGATGTGTCATGGGCGTAGGTAAATCGAAGATAACCTTCGTGTGAATCTGTAGTAGTAGCGGCATTATACCGCTGTCTGTTGGCATTTGTTAGTGAATCTGGGTATTGGGGGATTGCCAACCCCTCATACTTGTTTCCTCCAGATCGTCGGTTCTGATCGTAGCCAAGCCATTCGTTTAGCCCGGAGTTGAATTTACCCCCTTCTTCCGTCGTCAGTGCGTTGTTGGCTAATTGCGCTCGTTCTACCATAGCGTATGCGTAGCGAGGGTTTAGGTTAGCCCACCCGTTGATCGGGTTTCCTTGGTGAGACTTGTAATTGTAGTAGGTAGCAGTTGGTGTGTTGAGATCGTCGGGGACTGTGCGAGCCCCCATGAAGTCGTCGTAATACCCTGCCATCCACACTGTCAATTTTCTATCTACTGTCCTCGTCATTCTATACTCACCTATGCTGTGTTGAGGTGCTGGGTCACAATGCTTATGATTTTATCAGCCGCCTCTTGCTCATTGAAGAACCCGTGGAAGTTGTTGCTGACAATTACTTCGTTCTTGTTGTAAAGAGTACCTACACCTTGCGTAACAACCTGTTTGTACAGCGATCCCGTGACGTTGCCGTACTTACCACCAAAGAATAACTCTTCCCTTGCGCCTGAAAACTGGTATATCTCTTCTGTTAGATTCTGTATGTCGTCAGCCGTCTGACCAATTGTAACGGAGGTGTTGTCTATTGCCATCTCAAAATTTCTTTGAGCAAGTTCAGCGTCTGATGTACTGATAACCATGCTGTTAAGAACTTCGACATACCTAATGAATTCCTCATTGTGACCATATAGTATCCTGAGGGAATCCATAAATCCCTTGTCTAATTTTTTGCCTGATCTAATCTGTTTTTCGATAGCCAACTGTATATCAGTTGCTTTTGCCATTCGCTGACCACCCAAAACATACTGATCTCCTCGTAGCCCCTGTTCTTCTATCAAATCAAACATATCGTCGTTTGCTTCCTTTACGTCTTTGCTTGCCGCGTTTATTCTCAAAAGTGTTCGATCTAACGCTTCTCCAAACATGCTTCTTGACATTTGTGAGCCCTGTTGACTGATGAAAGAATTTATCATCATCGTGTTCATTCCGTCTGATACACTTGATATAGCATGCGAAAGTTTCAGTGCTTCATCTACTGAGGCCCCCATTTCACCACTGAAGTCACCTTGGGCCGCAGTCAATTTTTGAATCACCTCAAGTCTTCTTTGTTCATCGTTATACAATTCTCTTAGCGTAATGCTGTTGAGCCCTAACTGTTCATTGAGTGCTTTATTTTGAATAAGTTGCTGATCGACATCACCATATAACCTATCATTCACATTAATAAAAGTGGCTGACGCGTCATTTATTTCTTTCATCAATTCGACTTCTTTTTCTCTTTGCTTATTCATGGCAGATATGAATATGATAGCCAAACCATAAGCGGCAACCATACCACCTAGAGTTAGAGCGCCTCTCGTCATGAACCAATTGGTTTGTTTTTGTAATTTCATCATAGTCATTTGGTTCTTAATGTACTCTTGTACCGATTTACCTACTGTAACAAACGCTGGGGCTAGCATCATAACTGACGATGTTGCCGCAGCCATAGAACCAGTAAGTCCAAACATACCTGATCCGCTTACTATGGTGACAAGTGAACTTGTCGCCATCATCATTTTATTCGTGGCTTGGGCAGCCAACTCCTTCTCTCTTCTGTAATCCTGATCGACCTTTACTAATTTCTTAGTTTGATCTGAAAGTGAATCTAAACCACCTTCTAAAGCGTACATGATTTCCTGTTTGATTTTTTCAGCGTCAACACGATCCTTTACCGCTTTGTTTATTTTTTCTTGTAACTTAGCATATGCTTCTTCATCTTTAAGTAAAGGGTCCATAATAGTTTGCAGTTTGTTCATGTCTACTAACTTTTCTTGCTGTAACTCGTTTAAGGTTTTTTCTATGGCAGTCCTTCTTCTAGTGACCTCTTCCATGTCCATCTCTTTGAGAGTAGCAGTTTCGAGGATTTTTGTCCTACTCATCAACTCTCCGTTGATTTGTGTGATCACACCTGTGACATAACCAGCACCCTGTTTGCCCAAATCAAAGGGGGTGATTGGGATTGGACCATCTTTATTGTTTATATTGGCATTCATTTCTTGCATAGCCAACTGAGTTTTTTCCATTACCTCCTGAATGACTTTTGCTTGCGCTGCAGCCCTCGCTCGGGCTGTGACTTCTTTTTCTGTGTCTCCCGCATTTTTTAATATGAGAGCGTTCTGAACTTCCAGATCGCGATTCATTAGATTATATGCTTTTGCTAAATCATTTACGTTGAATGATACTTCTTTTGAAAGGCGCACTTGGTCTTCGTCTAAACCACGTTGATTGCTTCTTAATTGATACGCTACTTGGTTTTCGGATTGAAGCATTTGCATGACCGCGCGCTGGTCCTTGAGTGCCGCTACTGTTGCGTACTGATCCTGTAATTGTTCTTCGCTAAGACCATTGGCCGCCTGCATATTGGTTAGCATTTGAGAGGCATATGATTGTTCTTTGATACTAGCATCGAATTGGCCTTGCCTAATCTGATGAAACGTAGTAGCCATTTCTTTGGCAAAGTCTCTATCCTGTGCTATGATCCTGTTAATTTTAGTTGCGTCATTGAGCCTGCCATCACCGAGGGTTTTGAGTCGATACGCTATATTCTCTCGTTGTTTATCAGTCTCTTCTATTTGCTCGCTTTTTTCAGCAATTGTGGCAGTAAGATCCTTTTCCATTTGTAATGCTGGTAGTCTTCTAAGGTCTATTGCCATCTGTTCATGTTTAGCAAAGCGAATAGATTCTTGGTGGGTATTGACTAATTGCGCTTGATAACGAATACGGTTCATCATAGCATTCTGATCTTTAGATGCTTGTACTCCGTATTCTAAGTGAGTCGCTTGTTTACTGTGTAGGTTTTCGTTAGCGATCAGGATTCCGTGCAGGCTACGCTGAACACTGTCCATCATCTCAAAACCGATGGCCATACTTTGTAGGCCAATGCTGAATCGGAGGAAGCCTTCAAACTGCTCAAACGAACCAACTAAACGACCAAGTATGTTACCAAACGTAGGCATAACATCCATGAGTTCAACATAAGCCTCTTTCATAGAGTTGGATGCTTGCAGTTGTCCAATCATAAACGGTGTCATTTTTTGACCAAGAGCAGCGTCAAGATTTTCTTGAATAGCCCGTTGCTTTTCAAGTTGCATTGTTAGGCTTTGCATCGCTTTGTCAGCCTGTGCTGTGGCTGAATCATACCCTTCCATACCATCAGCGGCTAACTGTACTATTCGGTTGTGGTTTTCCATCAACTTAATGAAACGAACGTAGTGTCTGTTTCCAGAGACAATTTGTGCTATGTTTTGCTTTTGCTCAGAATTGAGTTCCCTGTAACCACCGTCAATCAACCCTTGCATAAAGTCTTCCATATTCAAGAGTTCACCGTTTGCATCCTTAGTAGCAATCCCCATAGCCTCAAGTTTATCTCGAGTACCGCTAATGTTACCACCAAGTCGAGCATACATCATACGCAGGGCACGACCCGAAGCACCTTGTTCTTCACCTGCTTCCAGCAGGGTCGCAGATGCTGCCGCCATAAAGTGGAAGGACTCGCCTACTAAGTCACCCTGCGCAGCAAAGTTTGCTAGCGTCTTAACCAAGTCACCTTCCATAGCAACCGAACGGTTAGCAATAGTGTTGAGTGTGTCAAGCATGACACCGCTTTGCTCTATGAGTAAGTTACGTTGTTCTAATACCGAGAGGGATTTGAATTGAGCCGAAGTCATATTGGCCGTTAGCAACCCGGTTTGCTGTTGCAGTTGGATCATACCACGCTGGGCTTCCTCAGCATTTAGATCGGAGATTGCCGATAGGATGTTTGCTTGTTTGACCAATATATCGACGTTTTGTTGCCCGATCAGGTTTGCTACCTGCGCAGCACGAGAGCCCGCGTCAAGTGCTTCTGAACCAACGATCGCATACGCCTCACCGATTTCAATTAAAGCCTCAGCAGTAGCATCCAAGTTATCTGAGCCAAAAAACTTTTCAAACTCAACCTTTGCTTTTCCCAGTTCTTGTGATGCTTCTGATAACTCAGCAGTCATCATGTTGAGATTGTTTGTGAAGTCGTCAACTGGTTTTAGCATCGCCTCGAAAGAGTCAAGGACAACCGCCTTCATGATTGTCATTTGGGTTTTAGCATCACTAACCATCTTGTCAGCATTCCACTGAGCAACGACGTTAAAGAAAACTTGTGATGCACCGATTCGAGTCATGCTAACCGCCCCTGTAATGTATCATATAAAGCCACGACTCTTCAATAATTCGACGGCTTCCGAATCACTTAACTCTTGCTTCTGTGCGGATCGACGTTGTTTGTTGCGGGCCATCATGGCCGCCCCATCCTTACCGTCGCCTTTTGCTTCTACGATCTGGTCTTGTATTTCATTCAATACTGCCAGATCATATTCAAGTTGATTCATTCCCCCCTCTACTGTGTATTTTTCTAACAAATCACTTGGCATAACACCTTTGAAAGAGGAACACATAGCAGGGGCAACTTTGGCGACTAATCCAAAGGGACTGAACCCTCAGCATCTCCGCCTCTAATGAAGTCGAAGATTAGCATTAGATCCATGCTGTCGATTAGGTTTATGTCCAAGTCGTCAATCAAACATGGAGGAACAAGTGTTCTGATTTGTTGATCCATACCTGCGCCAGCGTCGTCAAGAGCATCCATGAATTCTTCTTGTTGCTCATCAGTCCATTCAGTTTGGTTTGCACCAAAATGCTTGAACTTTCTAAATGTTTTTGCTAGGATGGTTTCAAATCTCAACCGTTCCATTCCAGATGCTTGACGCACCCATACCTTTTTGCTTCCGATTTCAAACTGTTTTTTCAGTATCGCCATTCTTTTTCACACTCTTCTTTGCTTTGCTTTTCTTTGCTTTGGTTGGCTTAGCCTTTGGCTTAGCCTTTGGAACCGCTTCTACTACGGGTTCCACTACTGGTTCTGGTACTGGTTCGGGTTCTGACCCGATCAGGCCCAGTCGAATGCTTTTCTTGCTTGGTTTTGATCCCTTAACTCTCTTCATTTAATCACCTCATTGGTCCTCAAATAATATGTATGCTGTTATGCGATCAGGATTCTGACTGTTGCGAACATACTCTACCCCATACAACTCATCAGCGGCGGCAAGATTAGCACGAAGCCACGCTTGCACAGTAGCGCCGATAGTACCTACGGCACCATCTAGGGTGTGTACCGTTAGTTTTGTTGGATTATTGACTGGCAACTAAATCACCTCAAAGAGTTGAGTAGCGACCTGCTGATCCTTGGTTATCAATCTTGAAAGAGACGTTAGACATGGTAAGGTTGGTTGCGTCAATAAGGGCAACGAAGTTGAGGCTCATGGTTGATTGGTCACGGCCCGAGACGTTCATTGATGGTGCTTCCCATCGAACCTTGTGGATTTCAATAGCAAGTTCATCGTCAGCCGATGCGCCTGTGAACACCAACTTGATAGCCGGGTTGGTTGCGTTGCCGTCGTACAATTTACCACCAGTAGCGGTGATGTCAGAATACGCAGGTTCGCCCGATGTACCACCGTCTGTGGTGAATGTGCGGGAGAACTCAACGGTTCCTGTGATTTCACGCATTTGCATAGCAGGTTGGCGAACGTAGGTTCGGTCGCCAATTGAGCAAGCACTGTCGGTGTCAAGGTTGATGTTGTACTCCAAAGAGATGCTCTTAATTTGTGTGCTTGCAGTAGTGGTTGTTCCGTCATAGAAAGTAACTGTTCCGTTAGCGAAGTGGAATCCATCGACACCTGCTCCTGCAAATGTAGGGGCGATAAGTGCGCTTGTTGCGCTCTCAGCCTTGCCGTTGAAGTCAGCACTAATTGTGACGTATTCACCTGCACTTGCGGAGATACCGAGTCGAGACAAACACATACCCGTGTAGGTGTGTTCTTTTTCTTCTCGACCAATCTCAAGTGTAAAGGATGGGAGGAGACTGGTAGCCCCTTCTGTCCATGTGTGGATGTCGGGATCAGTACCACCGCTACCTGCGTTGAATGTGTATGCGCCTGAGTCAGCGGTTGCGTTGTCACCGTAGACACCGTACAAAAGCATACCCAAGAAGTCGTCTGGTTGAGCGACGAGGTTGAGTCCACCTTCGGAGTATGCTTTGCCGTTGAGGGACTTCTTTGCCGCATAGCGAGACATATCGCTACGGGTCATGAGATCGAACATATGGCTAACGCTTTCATCGTCTACCTCGCCTGCAATATCCGCACTTGCGCCTGCTGACTTTATTCCATAGGAACGAATGCCATGCGTTGTGGTATGTTCAGGCGTGATAATAACGTATCTGTTTGTAAAATTGGATGACATTTACTTTCACCTTGATAGGTTCTACCGATGATGTGGTATTTGAACATTTCATCTGTGAAGCATTGACAATTGGCGCATATAAGTCAATTCCATGCGGTGAACACACACCACTTCATCATCATCCATCTTGGTGTCCAAAGACAGGATGTAGTTGGTCAGACTGTCAGTTGTCCCGAGCAGCCCTGTGGTTGTGTACAGTTCATCGAATGCATCACCAGCAATCTCAATACCTGTGCGGTATGCGTTTTTGTAATCTGTACCCCGAGTTGTAATAAAAAGAATGACTGTGAAATTTTGTTCGATTCTCGATCCGCCTAATGCTACAAACGCAGGTGAGTCTAACTGTTTGAGAATGACGTGAATACTTGGTGGGGCAATCCGTGAAATCATTTGTGATGAGATGTCATACCCGTAGATAATTGACGAGTTATCAACGAAGTTCTTAAGGTAAAATCGTCGGCTATCTTTCAAGCGATTGACGATAGACAAACCTATGCGTAGTAGTGAATCACTGACGAACGGGGATGTCGATAGTTCGTCGGGGCTGAAAGCACCCTTCGTTGTGACGTAGACGTTGTGCCATGTGATCTGGCCATCAGTGTTGCCCCATGATATGCTTTTACCAGATCCACTTGCGCCAGTAACCGATAGGTAGTTGACTGCGCCATTATCATCTTCGACAATTTCACGCATGTATAGACGAGCGTTGCCTGATGCGTCGAGTGTGAGTCGAAGCATAACAGGGACTGGTTCAAAACTATCAGCCTGTTTTAGATCCAACTCTCTTGTCTCTATGCTGGTAGCGCCAACCAATCTTAGTGTTTGGTCGTTGCCTGTAGACTCAACGTGTACTTTGTGTGTGCCGTTATCAAGCGTCATAAGGACTGTGTTATCAGCGGGTGCTGTGTTGTACTTGAAGCATGTGACCATAGTGTAATCATTTGTAGCAGGTGTGATTGACCACGTTTGACCACTACCCACACTTGAGATACGCCAAGAGGATTGGACTTCTGCGCCGTCGCTACCTGTGCCAGCCAAGGTAAAGGATTCATTGTCCTGTCCTTGTGTCAAGGCTGACGGATCTTCACCGTTCATACGGCTTGTCCAGTATTCATTTACTGTCGCTATTGCCATCACATACCACCCCATTCGCGGTTAAGAGCGGAGACAATAGCCTCTTCAAATTTAGGTTCTGCTCGTTCAAGAGTACCACTAAGCCAGCCCATAGGTTTTATGCCGGGGTGTCTCATATTGCGACCAGTCTTAGCGTTGATAAAGCCACCGCTCGGGCCCCAAGATTTGGCGTTTGTAATAGTCTTAAATGTCCACGGGTATTCAAACGAAGCCATACCATACTCAAGATACTGTGCTAACTTACCACCTCGAGAACCCTCAACACCACCCTGTTCTATCGGATCGCTACCAAACCTAACAACTGCCCTGCCTCCTTCATCTTCACCGAGTTCTATGACTAAAGAGTCAGCAACCTTTCTTGCCATGAATCGGTGACGTACATCAGCACCACTGTTTAATTCTCTTTGTGTAACAGGCAATTCAACACGCAATACGTCTTTAATTGCTTCGGCCATAATAGCACCTGCGGTTCTATCCATCTCAGCAAACTTGCTATACATACGCTGATCGTCATAAGTTACACGAACAGCGACTGCGCCATCTTTGCTTATATTGTACATTTAACCACCTAGTCTACTGATCCAAGATGAGCCAAGCGTGTTAGGGACATCTCAGCCCTTGCTCTCAATACGTTTGAGCGTACTGGGTCGGCACCTGCTGAGTGAAATGCTGCTTCGTCTTCAAGGTAAATTGATGCTGCCAAATCAGCGGCGATCTCACGGAGAACGTGAGCCATCTCGCCTTCTTGAACCGTAACACCCGAAGAATGATTGTAGGACACGCCTGTTACACCTGTCAAATCGTTGGAGGATTTGCCTGTCCACTTGAAAGAGTCACCGTCGATATTGCCGTTCCCTGCTGTGGAAAATCCCGACGCACTTGTTAGTGTGATTGTTGTTGCTCCCGCACTAACAGCACCGTTGAGTGTTGTTTCAGCAGTGTGGTCACTTGGTACGTCTCTACCGTAGTCACGGAACATCTGATCGATGACTACTCCAGATCGTCGGATGACACTTGTAATTCTTGTTGCGGCACGATCACGCTGAGCGTTGTCAAGGCCAAGTCGAATTGATACATCTGACGCACTACAATAACTCATTTAATCACCCCATCATAACGCTTATGTCTATTCCTACCGCTACTGATAATACCGATAATAATATCTTTACTGTTGTGTGTAGTTTCGCTATTGACACCATCATTTCAGTCTGCGCGTCTGTAATCTTTTCAAGCATTTCGTCATGCTTGTCTAATCGTGATTCGATGTTTTCAAATCTTACTTCTGACGCGCCAACTCTACTCATTCCAACACACCCTCGAGCCTTTGGATGAGATCGGCTTTGACACCATCAGCATCAAGTCCGTGTTCCTCACAAAGAGCAACGAGTTCAGCCTTCTTCATCTTTTT